>ENA-OOWT01000439-OOWT01000439.1-human-gut-metagenome-genome-assembly--contig:-NODE-439-length-9063-cov-1.408748_pt1 | contig 9063 bp, 6 predicted proteins | sample MGYA00241619_ERZ501340 | MGnify/ENA primary metagenome ERZ501340 (study PRJEB25962, sample SAMEA2042984) | human gut metagenome | biome: human gut; feature: human-associated habitat; material: faeces... | reverse complement strand
TTGAGACAGCCTTTTTTCGTATCATCCAACTAGTGAAGTTTGAGAGGTTGGGGGATGATTCCGTCGTATGGGCGAAAGTATTTGATACAATGTGAGAAAAATAAATAAAAATAAGATGGAAGAGTCCGATATACAGATAATAAATCTGTATATTTGGAAATAGTTAAACCGATCTTTTATTTTTACTCATGTAGGTTTTCTTATTCTGTAGGGAAAACTGTGGAAGTTGGTTCTTGGATAAGATTAATTTTTGAGTGTTTGTTGTTAATTTAAATCTTTTATTATCATGAAAAATCAATTGCTTGCAGCGTTGCTTTTGTTCGGATTTTTGGGGACTCCAGTTTGGGGACAGACACCGGAGAAGGAACAGGTAGATGCGCAGAAGGAAAAAAGGATGGAGTGGTTTGCAAATGCCAAGTTGGGCATTTTTATTCATTGGGGTATTTATTCGGTGAAAGGGGTATCCGAAAGCTGGTCTTTTTTTAATAAGTATTTGCCCTATGAGGAATATATGAGTCAGAAAGATGGTTTCACTGCCTCAAAATATGATCCGAAGGTTTGGGTGGATTTGATAAAAGAAAGTGGGGCGCGTTATACCGTTATTACGACCAAGCATCATGATGGTATGGCCTTGTGGGATACTAAAGCCGGAGAGTTGAGTACGGTGAAATGTACACCGGCAAAACGAGATTTAATCAGTCCTTTTGTAAAAGAAGTTCGCAAACAAGGGTTGAAACTGGGATTTTATTATTCATTGTTGGACTGGTCGCATCCGGATTATCCAAATATGACACGTACTGATGTGCGTTATACGAATGATTCTGTACGTTGGAAACGTTTTGTGGAATTTAATATGGCACAGCTGTCGGAATTGAACAAAACGTGGAAGCCGGATTTGTATTGGTTTGATGGTGACTGGGAACAAACGGCTGAGGCTTGGAATTCAAAGGGTATTGTAGATTTGTTGCGTTCGGATAATAAGAATGTGATTATCAATTCCCGTATCCAGGGTTATGGAGATTATGCGACTCCTGAACAGGGTGTTCCTATTGTACGTCCTCAGGATAAATACTGGGAGTTGTGTATGACGATGAATGACTCGTGGGGATATCAGCATACGGATACCAATTATAAATCTCCTTTTATTTTGTTGCGTACGTTTGTCGACTGCCTGAGTATGGGAGGAAATTTGTTGCTGGACATCGGTCCGAAGGAAGATGGAACCATTCCTGAAGAGCAAGTGGCTATCTTGAAGGAATTTGGGCGTTGGACCAAGAAACACAAAGAAGCTATTTATGACACTCGTGCGGGTATCCCGACGGAACATTTTCAAGGATATACCACTTTGAATAAGGGGGGAGATATTTTGTATCTGTATTTACCGTACAAGCCTAACGGACCGATTGAAGTGAAGGGATTGATGAACAAGGTGAACCGAGTGTGGGTAGTAGGCAACGGAGCCATGTTATCTTATAAGGTTTACAACAAAAACTATTGGAGTGAGGTTCCTGGTAATCTGTATATTGATGTGCCCGATCATGTGCTGGATCCGCAGATAACCGTTGTGGCCGTACTGTTGGATGGACCGGTTAAATTGTATCGGGGAGCGGGGCAGGTGATTGAAAGTAATTAATAAAAACAGGAACATGAGGAAACAAGTAATAGGTAGTTTGTTTGCATTGTTAGTAGTGGGACAGCTTTGGGCGCAGAATTTATATACAAGATACGAGCGTATGCTTACGTTGCCCGAAGGGTATATCTGCTATCGTACAAATGGAAAAATAAAAATTGATGGGAAGCTGGATGAGGCGGACTGGCAGAAGGCTCAGCCCACTTCTTCTTTTGTAGATATAAGTGGAAAGGGATTTGCCAAGCCTTGTTATGATACATCGGCCAAAATGTTGTGGGATGATCACTATCTTTATGTGGCTGCCACTTTGCAGGAAGAAGATATTAAGGCAAAGTTGAGTTTGCGGGATACGATTATTTATTATGATAATGATTTTGAGGTATTTTTAGACCCGGATGGCGATGGCCAGAATTACTTTGAAATAGAAACTAATGCAAAGGGAGTGATATTCGATTTGATGTTGGATAAGCCTTACCGTTCAGGGGGTAATTTCCTGGTGCAATGGGATTGTCCGGGATTGCAACTGGCTGTACATCGTAAAGGCACCCTGAACAAATCGGACGATAAAGACAAACAATGGACGGTAGAAATGGCTATACCCCATAAGGCGTTGACGGTAAATTTCTCCAACCCGGCTAAGGCAGGGAATTACTGGCGTATTAATTTCTCACGGGTGCAGTGGTTGAAGCCTGGACAGCGGGAGGAAAACTGGGTATGGATGCCTACGGGACGAATTGATATGCACATGCCCGACCGATGGGGATTCTTGTATCTTTCGGATAAAGTGGTAGGAAAAGGTACAGATACATTTAAATATCCCTATAACTTAGCTGCTTATAAATTGCTGTGGGCCATGTTTTATGCGCAGCTGGATTATTATGCCAAAGAGAAGAATTATCTGCGTGCCAAAGAGAATTTCTTTTTGACCGATGCAGAACTACAGGATTTACCTGTGGGTTCGGATATATCCGTAGAAGCTACCAGTCGTACATTTTGCATGTCAGTAACCGTACCGGAGGAAAAAGTACGTTATGTGGTAGATCAGAATGGACGGTTTACTTGTGAGGCGATAACTCCCCGGCAGGTGAAAAACTGGGTCTGGATGCGTATCAATAAAGAAAAAGGGGATGAGTTTTATAAAAACTATTTTGCCTTGATGAAAGCATGTGGCATTAGTGGAGTCATGTTTGAAGGATATGACGAGAATACATATCGGATGTGTAAAGATGCGGGGCTGGAGGCTCATTATTGGAAGTGGACGATGAACCGTAAGGAGGTCCTTGAAACACATCCCGACTGGTTTGCCGTAAACCGTAAGGGAGAGTCTTGTTATGATAAACCGGCTTATGTGGATTATTATCGTTTTTTATGCCCGAATCATAAAGGTGTGGCTGAATATCTGGCTGCCGATTATTTGAAAGAAGCGAATCTGCCCTATGTGGATGGAGTACACCTGGATTACGTTCGTTTCCCGGATGTGGTGCTTCCGGTTAGTTTATGGAAGAATTATGGTATTGAACAGACAGCGGAATTGCCTGAATACGATTATTGTTATTGTGAAGTGTGTCGGAGAATGTTTAAGGAACAGACCGGAAAGGATCCATTGGAATTGAAATATCCGATGGAAGACCAGTCGTGGATAAACTTCCGCTTGGATGCCATTACGCGTGTGGTGGATAAGATTACGCAGACTCTCAAGGCAGAAGGGAAGCAAATCTCTGCAGCCGTATTCCCCGGTCCGTCGATGGCTCGTAAGATGGTGCGTCAGGATTGGGGAGAATGGTCTCTCGATGCATATTTCCCGATGATTTACAATGGCTTTTATTATGAAGGGCCGGAATGGATTGGACGTTCGGTCAAGGAAAGTGTTCAGACTGTTCATGGAAAAGCAAAGATTTATGCGGGGCTGATGTTCCCGGATATTAAAAATACATTCGAGCAGGCGTTGGATGAAGCTTTTAACAACGGTGCTTCTGGCGTTTCTTTCTTTGACGGTCCGGACGAGGAATACCTTCGTAAATTTAAGGCCTACTTGGACAAGAGAGGTTTTGAAGTTGTAAAATAATCATTTATAAGTATATGAAGATAGTTAGTATGTTTGTTTCCTTGTTCGTGGCCATGAATATCTATGCGGCTGGACATAAGGAACTCCCGGCCAAGGGAGATTTAAACTTGGCGGTGTTTAATAAGGAAAATATTCGTTTCGCACCGGATATGTATCCCAATTACGCTGAGGCTGATGCCAATGGCGTCATTCATTTGGTGAACGGGCGTATCATTCTGAAGAAGATTCAGATACCCGATTACCAACGGGATGTAACGGTGAGTGTGAAAGTGACGGTGGCTTCAAATGGCGACCGCTGGGATAAGTCGGGTTCTTGCTTTGTGATTCCCAAACATTCGGCCATCAATCTGTTGAAAAAAGAAGTTCCCGGAAATCGACAGCCTGAAATTGGAGAAGATGGTGGGAATCGTGCCCGGAAAGGACTACTTGCCTACGATTGAACTGATGCGTTTCATGACGCCATTTGGGGTGGGATATTACAGCGAGAATGATGATTCGTTGTCCAGTAAGCGCCGTCCGGTCTATATCCCCAAATGGGAGAAATGTGTGCAATGGGAGCAGGATATCACCGATTTATATCCGGCCTTGAAAGGAGAAGCCTATGTCGGCATTTTTATTGATACCTGGACAAAAGAAGGTTATGTGGCCAGTATGGAGCTGAAGGTAAAGGAAACGCCGGTGACTTGCGAAAAGCTGGTACGCCGTCATGTAGAACCCTTGATGAATACGGTGTATTATATCGGGCAGACGTATCCGGATATTTTTGCGCGCAAATCAGTTTCCACCGATTTCGTGTTGCCGGAGAATGCAAAGAATGTGCGTCTGAAATACATTGTTACCGGTCATGGAGGTCATGAGGGTGGGGATGAATTTGTACAGAAGCGAAATATTCTCTCTGTAGATGGAAAAGAGGTCTATAATTTCATTCCTTGGCGAGATGATTGTGCTTCTTTCCGTCGTTTTAACCCCGCTACAGGAGTATGGTTGATCAAACGTTTGGCGGCTTATATTAGTGAAGACGGTTATAAGACCAAAGAAGTGGAAGAACCCTTGGCTTCTTCCGATTTGTCTCGTTCTAACTGGTGCCCGGGTTCGGATGTGACGCCGGAGGAAATAAGCTTGAAGGATTTAAAGGCCGGCAAGCATACTTTTACGGTCCGTATTCCTGAGGCACAGCCTGCAAGCGGCAATGAATTGAATCACTGGTTGATTTCTGCTTATCTGGTGTGGGAAGAATGATTCTTTGAAAAGGATTGGTATATTCCCTAAAAGAATAAAGTCGCTTCTAAACAGAGTGTTACGGTAAAACTCTGAGTAGATTGAATTTAAAAATAAAAAATCTCCTGCTTCAGCCTTCGTTTATCTGGATTATCTGGCTAAAAGCAGGAGATTTTTATGTAATAACTTATAGATTATAAGTAAGTTTATTCAATTTCTCTATTTGGAAATTGCCCATTTCTTTGAATCTGATGTTTTTATTTTTGCTCTGTTCTGATAAGTATATTGTGTGGGGCTTTTGAGGGTAATGTCAGAATGCGTTTTCCAAAAGTCACACTTTCTACCTGGGGCAGTTTACGGAACTTGGAAACCGTGCTACGGCTGAGAGTGGTAGATGACATGCCGTCATCGTAAGTACGTCCAGATTCGATAAGTGCCTGCTTTAACAGCGGTTCGTTCACGTCGCCTATGGCATAAGGTAGGAGCGGGTCGTCCTCAATGACAATGTCTGGAGTCAAGCCGTCGGGCATACAAGGTGTTTTCCCTTGGGCATTCTGATAAATACTTATCATGACATAAGCTCCCCAGTTGTGGAGTTCGGCCGGTGATTGCACGTAGAAGTCTTTGGCTGGGAGTAGGGCTCCCGTACAATATTTTCCATGAGACCGACTTCCGATAAGTTCTATCTGCGTGTAAGGCATCAGTCCTCCCAAAAGAGCTTCTGAAGCGGAGGCGGATCCGGAACCAATCAGTCCGTAAATTTTTTCCAGTCCGATGTTGGCATCCTTGGTGCTCACTGTTACAGTTTGGTCTTGATCCTGATACTCAAAATCAGTGCCAAAACGGTATTCCAAATCAATGCCTTCTTGTTGGTAATATTGAGTCAAAAGCTTGTTATAAACTTCTTTCTCAAAAACTTCTTTTTGGGTTACTGCACTTTGGGGCGCGAAAAGAGAGGCCAGCACATGTTCTGTGGTCACATATCCTCCTCCATTGTAGCGTAAGTCGAGGATGAGTTCTTTGATTTGCTCTAATTTAAACTTGCGGCTGATTTCAATGAGTTGGGGAATTGATGACAGGTCAAATCCTGTATAAGCCAGATAACCTACCTTTTTACCATTGAATTCATAGATGGAATCGCAAATCACCGGATTCTCATACATGGAAACGGCGGTAAGTGACACTTCTTTGTTTAGTTCGTGGATGTAATTGTCCGACCCCAATAATCCAAGGGTGACGGTCAGTGTACTACCATAATAGAGGTTCAGGTAATTGCTGGAATTTATGATGTTACCGTCCATCGTGAGAAGGATATCTCCTCGTTTGAGTCCAGCTTGGGCAGCCGGAGAATCTTTGTATACATAATTGACCACTCCTATGTATCGTTCTTTTCCTTCAGAACTTGAGATATCGTATAAACTCAAGTTCCAGCCGAAGGTAGTGACCGTACCGTTTATTTCATTCTCAAAAGAAGTCATATCATCGGTAAGCATGGACCATTTGTCGATGTATTTTTCTCCTTCGTGATATCTTATCTGGTCGAAGGTACCGATAGGGTCATTGTTGGTTTCAATGTTCCATCGGTTCAGGTCTTCACTGATTTCTTCGTTCCATAGGTAATAGGTCTCTAACGCGTCTTTACCAAACATATTGGCATAATACGTTTCGGTAGATATGCTTTGAGATGAGTCGTCATTTGTATCTTCGTCATTGTCGGAGGGGCCGATGGATGGGTTATTTTCTTGTGGATCTTCATCCGTGCATCCAGTAACTGCCACACTTCCTAATAGGGCAAACAAGAGTACCCACGATAGCTTTTTGCTCATAGTTCGATATTTGAAATGGTTTGTAAGGAAATTAGGTCACAAATATATGAAAAGAGCAGAAAAAGGCAATGGATTGTAGCTTTTTTTCGTGGAATGAAATAAAATGTGACAAATTGTCTTGTTGAGGATGTCGGATATGAAAAATCCGCTCCGTATCAAGAATGTTTGGATACATGTGATACGAAGCGGAAGAAGTTTAAAATTTATAGTTCAAGCTTAGGCCGAAAACTTTGTTGGTACGGTAGTATATGTCTGTTCCACTGAGTCCGGTACCGTTGTAGCTGGCCACTTCTTTGGTATATTTGTCATAGTGCGTCCAAAAATAAGCCACATCGATGCTCCATGCCTGTGTCAGATTTACTCTTGCTCCAAAGCCCAAGGAATATGAATCACAATAGAAGCTGGTGTCGGTCTGGAATTCATCACTGAGGCCATAATTGGTCCGTTGGTATCCCCCGCTGACGGTCAGCCGTTTGGTGATGTCCCATTCCACGCCTGCCAGGTATTCATGTGTACCGTGTTTCAGGGTTTTCTGTCGGTCGTTCAGCATGCCTGCCTGTTTGTCATCGAAGAAATGATATTCCACTGAAGCACGCAGGTTGGGCAGAATTTCGTATCCGGCGGCTACACTCAGGAAGGTAGGAATGTCGCTTGGTGTCTGCTCACCGTCGGCGTAAGGTTTCATGATAGCTTCCGGAGTACCTGCAGGCACTTCCAGTACATTGGTTTTGTTTTCGATGTTCAGGTTTGTCTTGAATTCATATTTGGCTGCCAGGTTCCAGCGTCCCAGTTTGGCATTAATTCCGAGGATAGGAGTCAGTCCCCATCCGCTTTGGTCACAGTTCAGTTCTAGGTTAGCCAGTTGGGTACCACCCAGATTTTCTTTCAGGTGCGCTTTCAGGTATCCCTCGTATCCACTGCTTACGTAATTCATTCGTCCACCTGCAAAAACGCTCAGCCAGTCATTGATTTTATAGCTTAATCCCAGTTGCAGCCCGTAGATATACTGCTTGCCGTCCATGGCGGTGTTGATGTCGTACATTTGCGGAGTGACTTTCCCTCCCGTCTGCTGACTGATCATTCCCATGGCCAGGGCATCAAACATGGGAAGACCGTTGCTGAACGAGGCTTTTCCTCCACCTCCCGTAATGGCGAAGCTGGCAGAAATCACCCATTTGTCTTTTTTATAGAGTCCTTGGAAGCTGGGGATGAGAGGAGCAGAAGCTGTTCCTTTGTACTGACGGTTGGTTCCGACGCCGTCCGCTTGTTGGAAGAGTGGGAACGTGGCATTTATTTCGCGTGTCTGATAAGCACTTTGTCCGGTCAGTGACAGATAGAATCCTTCGTGGGGCAGGAAGGAAAGTCCGGCAGGGTTACTATATACACCATCTACATCGATGGAAGCCCCTCGTGCGACCATACGGAGGAAAGCGGCGTGCTGGTTGGTATTCGTAAGATAATCTCCCGCAAAAGCAGGGAAAGTAAGGCACAGTGTCGCTGCACTGAGGAAAAGAATTTTCTTCATTCGTTTTAATAGGTTGTTTGTTAGAAATAGGTCGCAAAAGTAATTTAAAATTGCGCAAGAACCAACGAAATGTGCAAAATTTATTTTAAATGAAATTGTTTTATTTGAAACGAATGGGGCGATTTCAGGTCTTTTCCTTCCCATCTTGTGCGAAATGTGTATCTTTGCAAAAGTATGCGGTTTTTACTCAATTTATTTCCTGACGTATGTACACCAATAAAGAAATCTGGCATGTGACCTATCCGATTTTTCTGGGCTTGCTGGCTCAGAATGTGATTAACGTGACCGATACGGCCTTCTTAGGACGTGTAGGCGAGGTCGCATTGGGGGCATCAGCCATGGGAGGATTGTTGTATATCTGTGTGTACACCATTGCTTTTGGATTCAGTGTCGGTTCACAGATTCTGATAGCCCGTCGTAACGGTGAAGGCAATTATCGAGCCGTGGGACCGGTCATGTGGCAAGGCACGGCTTTCAGTTTCGGAATGGCCGTCTGTCTGTTGGCACTGATGTATTTTTCTGCCGGACCGTTGATTCGCCTGCTGATTACTTCCGATTCCATTTATGAAGCCACGTATGAATTCTTTGTCTGGCGTATTTGGGGCTTCCTTTTCGCTTTTGTGAATGTCATGTTCCGTGGATTGTATATCGGGATTACCCGTACCAAGGTACTGACCTTGAATGCGGTGGTCATGGCACTGGTGAATGTGGTGTTGGACTACGGATTGGTTTTTGGAGAATTGGGCTTGCCGGAGATGGGGGTACGGGGAGCCGCCTTGGCCTCTGTCATTGCAGAAGC
>ENA-OOWT01000437-OOWT01000437.1-human-gut-metagenome-genome-assembly--contig:-NODE-437-length-9110-cov-1.771066_pt1 | contig 9110 bp, 9 predicted proteins | sample MGYA00241619_ERZ501340 | MGnify/ENA primary metagenome ERZ501340 (study PRJEB25962, sample SAMEA2042984) | human gut metagenome | biome: human gut; feature: human-associated habitat; material: faeces... | reverse complement strand
GCTCATAAAATGCGGAAAGCTTGGAAGCCAGGTAAGCCGGGAAACCTTCCTCGGCAGGCATTTCCTCAAGTCGGCCTGAAATCTCACGAAGAGCCTCGGCCCAACGAGAAGTTGAGTCAGCCATCATAGCAACATGGTAACCCATATCTCTGTAATATTCGCCAAGTGTGATACCTGTGTAAATTGATGCCTCACGGGCTGCAACAGGCATATTTGATGTGTTGGCAATAAGTACGGTTCTGTCAGTCATAGGACGCTGTGACTTAGGGTCGATAAGTTCAGAGAATTCTTCGAGTACCTGGCTCATCTCGTTACCACGCTCACCGCAGCCTACATAAATAATAATATCAGCGTCGCACCATTTTGCGAGCTGGTGCTGTGTCATAGTTTTACCTGTACCGAAACCGCCCGGTATAGCGGCTGTACCGCCCTTAGCAATAGGGAAGAGAGAGTCAATAACTCTCTGACCTGTAATAAGCGGAATTGAAGATGCAAGTCTGTCCTTTACAGGACGAGCGGTTCTGATAGGCCATTTTTGACAAAGTGTGAGGTTGTGCTCAACACCGTTATCATCTTTAATAACAACAATTGTGTCAAAAAGCTTGTATTGACCGTCAGGCATAACCTTGGTAACAACGCCTGAAAGTTCAGGGTGAACCATAAGTCTGTGTTCAATGATTGGTGTTTCGGGGAGTGTAGCATAAATCTGACCACCCTCGAGTTTGTCGCCAACCTTTACTTTCATTGTAACATTCCAGAGCTTTTTGTCATCAAGAGAAGAAACAGATGCACCTCTGTCAATGAAAGCGCCTGCCTGTTCCTCAATAGCCTTAAGAGGACGCTCAATTCCGTCAAAAATATTATCAATAATTCCCGGTCCGAGAAGTACATTCATAGGTGCGCCTGTACCTGTAACAACATCTCCCGGTTTAAGACCGGTTGTTTCTTCATATACCTGAATTGTGGTAAAATCAGAAGTTATACCGATTACTTCACCGACAAGGTTCTGTTCACCTACATGAACCATTTCCATCATTTCAAAGCAATCAGCATCTTTTACGGTAACAACAGGTCCGTTAATTCCATAAATAACATTATTTTCCATTTGTATTACCATCTTCTTTCGGATAAAATCAAGAAGGTCAATTAGTTAAGAACGCTCAGACCTGAGTTCTCAATAAACCATTCTCTCTGTGCAGAGAGCTTTGTGTCGAGTGTTTCATCGGCAACAATTCTCATTGATTTGCAGTAGCCTTTAAGACCGCCGATTTTGATTGAGTTGTCTTTAACAAGTTCAGCCATTCCGTGGAATGCGGCAAGGATTTCTGTTGAATACTTCATATCCTTTTCATTTATATAAACAACACAACGGTTATCGTCAAAAAGTTCTGCAATCTGTCTTGCACTGTCAACAAGTTTTAATTTATATTCTTTGGTTTCTGTGTATTTAATAAGCTTTTGTGCAGCCATTTCAAATACTTCGTCAGTCATTTTTGCTCTTTCTCTAAAGAGTTTTTTCTGACTTTCCTGAACAAGTCTGGCAAGTTTGCTTGTTTCTACATACTTTTTAGCTTCAAGCTGCTGCTGTATGTAGCGTTCGCTGTCACGCTTGCCGTTTTCTTCGGCTTTTTTGAGTTTTTCTTCCTTTAAAAGCTCAACTTCAGTATTGGCAATAGACTTTTGTTCTTCGGTGTATCTTTGTATGGCTTGCAAAAAGTTATCGGTTTTTGTGGTATTTTCCATATTAATAACCTCTCAGCTCATTCAGAGTTTTACGCCAATAGCGTCCTGAACATATTTTGTGATACTGTCTTTGGTGCGTCCGTTGCCATGACGGTCGGGGATTTCTACAATCAAAGGCTTTTTGCGGTTGAGCTTTAAGTCATAGATAAGGTCAGGGCAGAGAGAAACAAGAGTTTCTGTCATAAGAATAACAGCCACATCTTCTCTCTCCATAGCCTTAGTAAGCTCTCGTGTAACCTCTTGTTCCGTATGAACAACTACACCGTCAATACCTGCAAAACGCATACCCATTTTAGTATCAACATTATCGCTTATAAGAAAAAATTTCATTTTTCGTCATATCCTTTATTTCTTCAATTAGCTGAAGAGAATCAAGATTGAGATAAGCATACCGTAAAGGGCAACACCTTCACCGAGAGCAACGAAGATGATTGCTTTACCAAATGCCTTTGGATCTTCACTTGTTGCACCGATAGCTGCAGGAGCTGCGTTACCTACGGCAATACCACCGCCGATACATGAAAGGCCAACTGCGATAGCTGCGCCGATATATGCAAAGCTCTTAGATGACTGCTGAGCAACCTGTACTGCCTCTGAAACTGTGTTTGCATCTGCTGCACCTGCTACGATTGGGCAAAGAAGGCAAATTGCAAATACTGCTGCGAATGAAGCAATCTGCATTAAAACTGTTTTCTTTCTGTTATGACCTTTTTCGTAAGCCTTTACAGCTACAACTACTGATGCTACAAGAAATACAACAGGGAGTGCCAACATAACTAAATTTAAGATGCTCATAATGATTTACCTCCAAAAATAAATAAACAATAAAATATATAATTAAGTTTTTCAACTTAACTGTTTTGTGTAAGTTTTAGCTTGACAGGTTCGTATGGTCTGCCTTCGCCTGAATAGAAACGGCTGAAAAGCTCATAGTATTCAAGTCTTAATACCTGAATTGCTACGAGGAGAGCCTCAAGTACCATTACTATAACATTACCTACTACAACAATTGGCCAGTAGGCAATAGGACCTGCGGTTTCGGCAAGAACAAATACAACCATCATCATACCTGCGTGAACAAGAACGAATGCGCCTACACGCAAGAAACTCATTGTGTTTGTTACATAGCTTAAAAGAACTTCAATTGATTCAAAAATATTTTCAACAATGTAGTCCTTCCAGCTTTCCGGTTTCCAGTCAGGTTCTTTGTTTACCAATCCGCCAAGCGGCTCGGCAAAGAAAATTAAGATAAACGGAATTACAATCAGGAATATAATGTACGGAGCGTTGAATACGGGAAGTCCGAACAAAAGCTGACCTGCAATACCGAATACTATTGCGCTGTAGAAAATTATACCTGCCACACCGCTCGTGCTGAACAATGCTCTGCCATAATCCTTTTGACGGATTGATGTGTAGACATTGAGGAACATTGCGGTAATTAAAAGGAATACGCCAATGCCTATGGCTATAAGAATAATCTTTGTTGCCATTTCGGAGCTCATTACCTCAATAGGCTTTTCTTCAAGTCCGAAGAGAGCTTTGTACATGGGGTCGAGCAAATGCTCAAATCCGAACACACTGCCGAATACAAGTCCGAAGAATGCAGATGAAATACCGCACGGTGCAAGTATTTTACCAATTGCCATCTTTTTGATTTTATACATCAATATACCTACAACAGTAAGGCAGATACCCTGACCGACATCGGCAAACATAATACCGAATATAATAATGTAAGTTATTGCAACAAAAAGTGACGGGTCAATTTCATTGTATTTTGGCACGCCGTACATTGAAGTATAAAACTCAAACGGTCGTGCAAGGAAACAGTTTTTGAGTTTAACAGGCGGAGATTTTTTAATCTCGTTCTTTGCGTCTGAAAATTCAACTGTAACGCTTCTGTGTTTGCAAAGTCGTTTTTTAAGCTGTTTTGCAAACTCGGTCGGCACCCAGCCTACAATAATAAAACTTTTATTGTATTGCAAAGCTTTAGTTCTTATAGTTGAGTACAAAGAAAGTTCTTCAAGTTTTGACAAATATTTTAAAATTCTTTCTTTGTTAATGGAAAGATAATCGTCAATACGCTTTTCGGTATCTTTGTAAACATCCTCAAGGTGGGGAATAAGTGCCGTAAGTTTTTTCATATGCAGAGTTGGCGTTGAATTAACACCGATTATGTCACATCTCTCAAAGAAAAGACTTGAAAAAACTCTGTCAATTTCTTCTGTCTTATCAGCCGGAGCAAGGTAAACGCCCCAATAATAAGCTTTATCTTCTGTACATACCGAAAAATCAATATAAGGGTCATCCTTATAACTTTCCAGTTTTACATAGCTGTCCTTAGGAAGTCTGCCGAATCTTGCATTTACATATTTAAGCTCAAGCAGCTTTTCTATTTCAATGTCAAGTCCGACAAAGTGCTTTGTTTCGTCAAGATTTTGTTTTGCCTCAAGCAATTGCTCGGCGGCAAAATCTCTGTCTTCAACAAGCTCGTTTAGTTCATCGCAAATCTTATTGCAAAACAATTGAATATCCTGATATGTCGGATTAAAATTGCTTACATCGACAAGCGGGAACTGCCTTTTTGTAAGTCCTAATGAAGCCTTGAGGTTAGTGAGATGTTCGGCATAAATATTTTTGGTCTGAAGATGTGAAAAACCTTGGGTATTGTTGTAAAAAACAGACACATCATCGGGATGAAAAACTCCCGATTCTCCCAAAACGGTAATAACATCGTCAATCTCATCCATAAAGCCGATTATATTAACAGCTTGCATGGTTGATACAGCCAAATAAAATCACCTCTTTGTTAGTGGTACTGCTTACTAAACGATAAGCAGGGACTGTATTTTTTTAGAATCAAGTTTATATCGTGTACCTTCAATCAAGGTTATAATATTCATAAGCTCGGTTTCGGCAACGAACATATATGAAATCATCACAACAGAAGGATTGTTTGAGAAATACATATTCTTTCTTGCAAGTTTGTATTTTACTCTTGGGCTGATGTCACTTGCGTAAACATAACCTATTTGTTCAATCATCTTACCGGTGTGAGTTTCCTGCATTACGGAGAATACTTCTCCGGAGGATTCCGCACGGCACATTCTGTCGAGAGTTTTTTCACTGATGCTTGAGAAAGGGTAGAGCAGGTTGTTTTTTATTTGCTCCGGTGTAAGGTTATAATACTTTTTAAGACGAAGTACACGGGAGAAATTATTGTAATCGTTGATTACGGTAAAAAGCTCCATAAGCTCTTTTCTTTCAGTGCCTTTTGTTTTGCTCTTTATTACCTTTTTGAGGTTGGAGAAAACAAAAGTATAAAGATCATTTTCAATATCCGATATAGGCAAAAGATTGTTTTCGTCGGGCTTGTATTTTTCAAATATTTGAGAATACTTTGTATTGCTCAAAATGGTGAGAAATTCATCGTAATTTCTTGCAAGCGCAAGTTTCTGCAAATCAATCTCCGTATGTTTTGCAAAATATGTCGGATACTGATAAATAAACTTTTCAGTAGATGAAGTATTCAGCAAAGTGAGAAAGCGCATTATCTGTTCAATCTCGGTTCTGCTTATAACATAAGCTGAAAAGCCGGTGCTCATCTGGGAATCATATCTGCAAAGCGAGTCAAACTCATAGAAAAGATGTTGCCTTAAAAGAACCTCAAGTCTGCCACGGTGAACATCACGCTCATTTATATCACGCAATGCCTCCGCATAGTGCGTATATGACTTAAGATAAGACATTACTTCTGCAACACTGTTTGAGTTAAGCAAACTGTTGTAGTCCTTTTCGGTAAGTCTTTTACCAAACTTTGCTCTTGCCTTTGCAAGCACCGCAAACGAAGTGGAAGACACAGCTTTCGCACCTCCTTTAAAATAATATGCTTAATAAATGGATAGTTATCCGATAGTTCGTTTAGCAATTTCATCTGACCATTTGTCAGCATTTGCCTCGAAATCAGATTTAAGTTTAATTAAAACAGATTTATGCTTCTGACGAGTATCCTGCCACTGATGTCTGATGTCCTTGTCAATATAAGCACTCTGGCGCTCAATGGTTTCGTCAGCTTTTGACATATAGGAATCGTAGATTACCTTTGCTTGAGCGTCAATCTCTTTGGCAAGAGCTTCTTTGTTTTTTTGATTTTCTTCATCGAAGGCTTTTGCCTCAGCGTCTGCTTCAACAATCTGTTTAATCATATCCTTCAAAAAATCACCCCCTGAAATTAGTTCTTGAGAGCCTGAAGCGGTGCAGGAATTCTTCCTCCTCTGTTGATAAATTCAGCCGGTGAGCCTTTTCTTAGCGGCATTACAGGACCGTAGCCGAGAAGTCCGCCAAAGTTAAGTGTTTCGCCTGCTTTTTTACCAATAGCGGGAATAAGTCTTACAGCGGTTGTCTTAGTGTTTACCATACCGATAGCTGCTTCGTCTGCAATAATTGCAGAGATAACCTCGGCACTTGTGTCACCCGGTACAATAATCATATCAAGACCAACTGAACATACGGCTGTCATAGCCTCGAGTTTAGTTATGTCGAGATATTCGTTTTCAGCCGCATAAATCATACCTGCATCCTCCGATACCGGAATGAAAGCGCCGCTAAGTCCGCCAACATGTGACGAAGCCATTACGCCGCCTTTCTTAACAGCATCGTTAAGAAGTGCAAGAGCAGCAGTTGTACCGTGACATCCGCATACTTCAAGTCCCATTTCTTCAAGAATATGTGCAACACTATCGCCGACTGCCGGTGTAGGTGCAAGTGAAAGGTCAACGATACCAAAAGGAACGCAAAGTCTTTTGCTTGCTTCTTTTGCTACAAGCTGACCCATTCTTGTGATTTTAAATGCGGTTTTCTTAACCATATCGGCGATTTCGGCAATATTTTTTCCACAAGCTGTCCTACTCGTGTAACCTTGAAAGCTGTCTTCTTGATGGTCTCGCAGAGTTCCTCAAAGTTTTCTCCTCTTACCTTCTCAAGGGCTTTCTTTACAACACCAGGGCCGCTGACTCCGACATTGATGACACAGTCTCCCTCGGTAACACCGTGGAATGCACCGGCCATAAATGGGTTGTCATCAGGTGCGTTACAGAATACTACAAGCTTTGCAGCGCCGATGCAATCACGGTCTGCTGTAGCTTGAGCAGTCTGAACTACAGTTTTACCCATCATTTTAACTGCATCCATATTGATACCGGCTTTTGTTGAACCGATATTTACCGAAGAGCAAACAAAATCGGTAGTTGCAAGTGCTTCGGGGATACTCTCTATAAGCGCATAGTCACCGCTTGCGAAACCTTTTTGTACAAGAGCGGAATAACCGCCGATGAAGTTTACGCCGAGTTCTTTTGCGGCTTTGTCGAGTGCGTGAGCAAATTTTACTACCTTTTTACTCTGGCATGGTGCAGCTACCATTGCGATAGGGGTAACTGAAATTCTCTTATTTATAATAGGAATACCGTACTCCCTCTGGATATCCTCGCCTGTTTTTACGAGGTCTTTGGCAGAACGGCAGATTTTGTCGTATACCTTTGTGCAGGCTTTGTCAATATCGTCATCAATACAGTCTAAAAGTGAAATGCCCATTGTAATTGTTCTTACATCGAGATTTTCGTTATCAATCATATTGATAGTTTCAAGTATATCTTTTGTTTCGAGCATAGGTGTTTATCCTTTCAATCCATATTTAAGGGCAAATTAAATTCTGTGCATACTGTTGAATATATCTTCGTGCATTACATGAATCTTAGTTGCAGTAGCCTCTCCGACAGCGTCAAGGTCGGTTCTTAACTTTTCAAAATCAATTTTCTCTTCATTGAATTCAATAAGCATAACCATTGCAAACATATCCTGAAGAACGCTCTGTGTAACCTCAACGATGTTTGCGTTGTCAGCAGCACAAGCGGCTGATACCTTTGCAAGTATTCCGACTGTGTCCTTACCGATTACTGTAATTATAGCTTTCATAAGTTACCTCCGTATTTGCAAGATTTTAATTTTATTCCTGCAAAAGAATTATAAAAGAATTATATGATTGTTTATTATCATTACCTTATTATATAACTAAAATCTAAGAAAGTAAAGCCTTATATTGCATAAATTTGGCGAATATGGTATTATTTATTACGGAGGCTTGATAACTATGATTTTATGTGATGTTCATACTCATTCAAACAATTCTTTTGACGCTGAAAGTACAGTGGAAGAAATGTGTAAATCTGCCCTAAATAAGGGATTTTACGCAATAGCAATTACCGACCATTGCGAAGCACCTTTTATCAAGTTTGGCTATAACGAAGAATTCGGAGATTTTAACGAAAGAATACCTTTGTCATTTTTGCAAACCAAAAACGCACAGATAAAATATAGACAAAAACTCAAGGTTTTATGCGGAATAGAGCTCGGCGAGCTTATGCACGATCCGGAATGTACCGAAAAAGCGCTTTCTTTTGGCGATTTTGACTTTGTTTTAGCGTCTTTGCACAATTTAAAAAATATGGAAGATTTCTATTTTATTGACTTTAATAATTGTAATATTTCCGAAATTTTGAAATTATATTTTAATGAACTTGCAGAAACAGCGACCTTCAGTGACTTTGACAGCCTTGCTCATCTTACATATCCTTTAAGATATATTTTTGAAACAACAGGGGAATATCCCGACCTTACACCTTATCAAGATGTTATTGACGATATATACAGAACACTGATTTCAAACAATAAAGCTCTTGAAATTAATACTTCGGGTTTATTCAAACCCATCGGCAGAACTTTGCCCGATGAATTTCAGCTAAAGCGCTATCGTGAACTCGGCGGAAAGCTTATCACTGTCGGAAGTGATGCCCACACAAGCACTGCTGTCGGAAACGGAATAGAAGAGGGAATAAGACTTGCACATAAGTGCGGATTTAAATCGTATACTATCTTTGAAAAGCGCCGCCCGATTACTATACCGATAGAATTTTAATTAAACTATATCGTATATCTTAATAGATATTGTGTTGTTTATCATATTATAACGCAAGTTTAAAATAATTCAACCACTAATTTCGGTTACTGTATCTATTAATGTACAAAACTATAAATATTGTTTAATAAACCGAATAAAAACAAATAAAAAACAGACATTTCTCAAAAGTTGGAAATGTCTGTTTTGTGCTTTAGTTTAATTATATTATGTCAAGACAGCTTATTATAATGTTTTTGCAAGTTCTTTTATGTATTCTCTTAATTGGTCTTTAGTTTCGGGATGTTCAAGACCTACTTCGATTTGAGCCTGAAGAATACCGAATTTATTGCCCATATCATATCTCTTGCCCTCATAATCAACAGCAATAACGCCTTGATTTTGAGCAAGTGTT
>ENA-OOWT01000435-OOWT01000435.1-human-gut-metagenome-genome-assembly--contig:-NODE-435-length-9117-cov-2.153167_pt1 | contig 9117 bp, 8 predicted proteins | sample MGYA00241619_ERZ501340 | MGnify/ENA primary metagenome ERZ501340 (study PRJEB25962, sample SAMEA2042984) | human gut metagenome | biome: human gut; feature: human-associated habitat; material: faeces... | reverse complement strand
GGACTTGCTAATAATATTATTAAATATAAAAAAAAAGACTAAAATATAAAAACAAAATAGAATACACCTTTATATTAACTTAAAAATACTATTAACACTCTAAAGTTAATATAAAGGTGTACATTTTACTATTTTTCCGGAAATAACTCTGTCATTATTCCATCCAATCTTTTTTTACACATATTTATTTCTTTTTTTATAATTATATCTACTTCCTCTGTATATTCATTTTCTTTCATACAGATTAAATCTCTCAAATTTTGTATTGTATCTTCTACATTTTTTAGATTAATTTTTGTAGTCATACTATTTGTTCTTCCACTTGTATAATTGTGAACAACAAAATCAGCTATTTTAAAACTTCTTGAATTCATCACACCTTTATATACAAATAGTACATCTTCATAAAACCTATTTTCTGGGAACCTAATATCATTATTATCTAAAAACTCTTTTCTCCAGCATTTACTCCAGGGATTCGGATATTTATCTTCTGCAGCTTTGTATCTTTTAGTACATGTTTCTTCATTTGGAATTACTAACTCTTCTCTATCTCCTTCTATTTTAAATCCCAAATATATAACATCTGTTTTATCTTTACCTATAACCTTATCTAACTTTTCTAAAACGTTATTATTTGCTAAATAATCATCTCCATCTAAAAAAACTATATATTCTCCAGATGCCTTTCTTAGTCCCGTATTTCTCGCTCCACCTGCTTTTTTGTTTATTTCATGTTCTATATATGTTATATTATTATTTTTAGAACATTCATTTAATATTATTTTTCCAGTATCGTCTGTTGAACAATCATTTACAATAATTAATTCATAGTCTTTAAATGTTTGACTTTCTACACTTTCAATTGCTCTTTTTATATAATCTTCAATATTATATGCTGCAACTATTATACTAAATCTCTTTTTTATATTTATAATTGTTTGCTTTGCTTGCTGGTCCATCTTTTACATCATTCTCCTTTCCATTAATAATAGATTCAAATAATTTAACTAAATTTTTTACAGCTATACTACTCGTCCATTCTTGCGTTATGTATGTATATGCATTCTTTGAAAAACTTTTTCTTAATTCTTTATTATCTATAAGTTCCTTTACATAGCTTTCAAAATCTTTATAATTATTATACATATATCCATTTTGTCCATTTTTTATTAAAAATGGTGCAGACCCCATTCTTCTGTTAGCAACTATCGCACAACCTGCATTCATAGCTTCATTCACAACTACTCCCCAGCCTTCTCTAGAATCACTTGTTCCAATAAATATATTTGCATCTTCCATGTAATTTTTAACTTGTTCACTTGGAACCTGTCCTACTACTTGCAGAACATCTTCTAATTTCTCCTTTTTTATTTCTTTTTTAATTTTTTCTTCAAGAACTCCAGCACCTAACATTTTAATATTAAAATCATAATTTTGCTTTTTTAAGTTCTTTGCAAGTCTTAATACCATTTCTGGATGTTTCCACTTTATAAATCTTGCAACCCAGATTATTTGTATTTTTTTATTTTGTTCTTTTTTATTTATTAATTTATCTATATCGTAAATATTTGTTTCTAAGAAATATCCCCATTTATAGATTTTGTTTTTATATAACCCCAATAAATTAAAATCATTTGCACCATATGCATTTGCACATAATAAATATAGATTTTTATTTTTTCTGTATTTTATATGTCTATTGTAAAAAAGTTGCATTTTTTTCTTGTCTAATACTGTTTTTATGAAGCCATCTAAGAAAATAAAAATTCTTGCTCTATATCTAAATGTAATCTTATCTTGTTTTAACCTCTCTTGTATTAATTCATCTGTTGTTGAACCTATTATGACAATATCACTATCAATTGCAAGATTTTTTGCTAAATTATACTCTTCTTCGTTTTCATATGCTTTCACCACAAAATCATATTCTTGGTCTAGGTCTTTAAACCCTAAATCTAGTCTCCACTTAAATATTCTCATTGTTGATACAAATTTGAAATTGTCACCTAATATTTTTTTCATTTCAAGGCAAAATGACAATTGATGATGTGTTAAAAAATTAGAATAAAACGTTACCTTCATACTTCTCTCCTTTTATTTTTATATTTATTTCTTTTGCATCACATCTATATTATATAATAATCAATGTCTTTTTTCAATTCTATATTCTTTAAACTGATAACACAAAATCTGATATCTGTAAAAAATATTACAATATATTATATAACTAGTTATAAAAGCTCTAGCTGAAAATACAATAAAAAACTATATGAATAACAGAAATAACATCTATTGTGTAATCTCTATCATTCATATAGTTTTTTATTTTTACTCTGAAATTTAGTTTTATTTTAAAGTCTCTTTATTTAATAGTTTTAGTCAAACCATTTAAAATCTTTTGAATAAAAGATTCTTCTTTTTCAAGTACAACTTCTTCTGTAGCAGTTTGAATATAGTCTTTTTTTTCAATGCTAACATATACTTTCTGACTATTTGATGGTTTTTGCATTCCTAATCTTTCCTTAGCAGATTGTTCTATCGTTTTTAAATTAAGTGCATTTTCAATTCCTACCTGTAGTTGTTCATTTGTTTTCTTTACGGAATTTAATTCTTGTTTTAAGTTTTCTTTTTCATTAAAGCTTTCGTTTATTAGGGAATTTCGGTAACTAATTGTAAATAGAATAATAAATCCAATTGTCAAATAGCATACAGCTCTTACTTTATGTTTTGTATTTTTCTTTGTCATTATTTTTTTGTTATTTATACTTTTTTTATTTGCTTTATTACTATTTTTATTGCCATTACTATGCACTTTTTTAGGAGCATATTCTGGTTGCAATTTTCTTGGACTTGTTTCATATTGATACGCATTATTACTATTTACCATTTTTTCACCTCATCTCTTGTTTATATTTTTCAATTTTTTTCGAAAATTCTAAGTTTTGCACTTTTAGCTCTTGAATTTGCCTCCAATTCCTGTTTTGACGCTATAATTGGTTTTTTATTTATTATTTTTCCCATCGATTTATAATTACAAACACAGTATGGCAAATCTGGAGGACATGTACATTTTCCAACAGCTTCAATAAAAGCTTCTTTTACTGCTCTATCTTCTAATGAATGAAATGTAATTACACATAATCTGCCATTTTTATTCAAACATTCTATACAATCTAAAATTGTATTAAATAATGGTTTTATTTCGTTGTTTACTTCTATTCTAATTGCTTGAAAAGTTCTTTTAGCTGGATGTCCCTCTTTTTGCTTTGATTTAGGTATTGAAGTTTCAATTATATTTACAAGTTCCTCTGTAGATGAAATTTCTTTTATTTCTCTTTGTTTTACAATATTTCTTGCAATATTTTTTGCAAAACGTTCTTCACCATATTCATCAATAATCTTGTATAACCTTTCTTCTGAATATTCATTTACAACTCTTTTTGCAGTTAATTCTTGGGTTTTATCCATTCTCATATCTAGCTCATTATTTCCTAAATAGCTAAATCCTCTATTACGTTCATCTAATTGATATGAAGAAACCCCAAGATCTAATAATATTCCATCAACTTTTTCAATATTTTTTTCTTTTAGTATTTGTTTTATATCATCATGATTTCCATGAATGAATTCAACATTTTTAAACTCTTTTAGTCTTTCTTTTGCAGCTTTTAATGCTTCTAGATCTCTATCTATACCAATTAGTTTTCCATTTGAAGATAACCTTTTTACAATTTCAAGGCTATGACCTGCTCCACCTAATGTTCCATCTACGTATATTCCATTTTTTCTTATATTTAGACCTTGTATGCACTCTTCTAGCATTACTGGATTATGATTAAATTCCATGAAAGACTCCTTTTACTTTGTTTTAATAGCATAAGCAGTTGGTATTTAAAAATACCAACTGAACTTTGCAAATTTTTTCTTTTGTGCACTTTATTTTCTTTTGTATTTTTCCTAATTTTCTTATGTATACCAAGCATCTTTTGTAATTTAAGAAATTTTCTTCATTTGTTATTATTTTTCTTTAGTTTAGTATTATTATATTTTTCTTTTGAAATTTTAAATTCTTTTGTATAGCTCATATTTTTTCTTTTGAAGCTTATACTTTTATCTTTTGTACTTAAAAAATTCTTATCTTTTGTGTTTCTAATTTTATCTTTTGTATTTTTATATAAACTTTTAAAAAGTTATATACCAAGCATTGTCATATTTTCTGCAATTTCATCTGCCGAGATATTTTCCTCGCTATTGTAAGAATCCCATTTTTGTTTATTCCAAATTTCAATTCTCGTTCCTACACCAATTATAACTACTTCTTTCTCCATTGATGCATATTGCCTTAGGTTCGCTACAATTAAAAATCTTCCTTGCTTATCTATTTCGCATTCTGTAGCACCTGATAGAAAAAATCTTACAAAATCTCTTGCATTTTTGTTAGTTAGTGGTAAAGTTTTTAATTTTTCTTCAAAGTTTGTCCATTCTTGTTTTGAAAAGCCGAATAAGCATCCATCTAAACCTTTTGTTATGATAAACTTTTCTCCAATATCTTCTCTTAGCTTTGATGGCATTATTAATCTGCCTTTAGCATCTAGAGAATGTTCATATTCACCAATGAGCACTTATCCTCACCTCTCATTCATTTTTTCACCACTTTTTACCACTTCTCTCCACTTAATTAGAATTTTAATACAACATATTATAAATTGCAATAGTTTTTTTAATTTTTTTAAAAATTTTTTTATGTTTTTTAGTTATAAATTAACAGTTTCAATATTCAAAAATTTTAGATGTAAAAAAGTTTATAAAACAGAAAATAAATTTTACGCAAAAATACTTTTTTTGTAAAATAATGTCATTTTCGTTTTTTATTCATATTATGAAAATAAGGGGTGAGCATTATGCTTTTTGACATTATCATTTTAGCCTTTTCCTCTAGTGTAGATTCCTTCGGTATAGGAATTACATATGGGCTAAGAAAAACCATATTAACTATTTCATCAAAGTTTATTTTGTTTGTAATTTCACTAATTGTTACTTTTTGCTCTGTTTTTATAGGTAGAAATTTGAGTTATATATTTACTCCAGAAATTACAAAACTAATTGGTTCTCTTATATTAATAGTAATGGGACTTATTATCATTTTTCAAATACTTACTTGTAAAAAAAAAAATACTTCATTAAATACCATTAGTTATGAATCTCAAAAGCAATGTCTAGAAAAAAAAGTTTATCAATTTTTCATTAAATTTTTAGGTATTACAATTCAGATTATTAAAGATCCAATTTCTTCGGATTTTGATTTTTCTTGTAAAATTGATACTAAAGAAGCTATATACCTGGGTATTGCACTATCTATCGATTCATTTTGTATTGGTATTGGTAGTAGTATTTTAGGAGCTAATTCATTATTATTTCCTATACTTGTTGCATTGTTTCAATTCATTTTTCTTTCTATTGGAACTGCTTTCGGAAAAAAAATAAATAAAGCTTCTAAAATTCCAAATAATATTTGGAATCTCATCTCTGGTGTTTTGCTAATTGTTATTGGAGTTAGCAGAATAATCTAAATATTTCTGTATTATTTTGCATATTAAAAAGGAGCCAAATTGCTCCTTTTATTTATCTCCTTTTCGATTTACTTAATTTAAACTGTTCCAGTTAATATTATTTTCTTTAATAATAGAAGATCTATTATATTTAATTTATCATCTTTACTATCTAAGTTTGCAGCTTTAAATGCGTCTCCATTAAGTCCCCATATTGACGTTTGTTCTAATAAAATATGCCTTTTTAATAATAACAAATCTATTATATTTACTTTTTCGTCAAAGTTAATATCTCCTCTTTTTACTTCTCCAGATGTCAAACACAAAGTTTTCTTATTTTCTAACATATCTGTAAGAATAACACTAGCATTCTGATTTTTATCAAAAGTTTTATATATGTATAATTCTTGTATACTATATGGTGTAACCTTAGAATATGAACTATAAATATTTCTGATATTTTTGTCCACATTAGTATCATTCTTCATTTGGCTTACATATCTCCATCCGTCAAGATACCACTTTTCATAATTACCTCTATCATCTTGCATCTTTAATGCTCTATTTGACTTAACCACTATTGTAACTTTTTCATTTGTTTTATCTTGATTATACTTTATATAACTTGTGGAAAATGCACTTGCATTTTTAACTATTTTTCCAAAATTTTCTTTATTTTCTTCCCTTGGTTTAAATATACAACCGTTTCTTAGTTCATTATTCGTAGTTGCACTAGGTCTCATATCCGTATTGTATGTATTTATTTTTACAAAATTAGTATATCTAACATGATCAGTTGAAATTCCTAAATCTGTAATTTTGTCTCCATCTTTATTTACACTATTTTTATCTAATATAGAATAATATATTCCAGCTACTTTTTTTACATTATTTGCATAATTGTTATTATTTTTATCTCCCACTTCCGACTCATCATTAATAATGTAATGATCTGTATAAAAAATTGTATCATCTCCAAAGGTTTCTAAAAAAGAACCCTCATAGTGCTTTTTAAAAGTTTTAGAATCATCTCCACTAATACTAAGATCATAATTGTGCACTCTATCTGTATGATTTGTAAGATATTGCGTGCTATCGCACACAATATCTCCAGAGCTTGTTTTAGCATTATCTGAAACATAGTATGCATCATCTGCTTGAATCCATTCGTCATCAAGAGTTCTAGCAATCCACCTTTGTACAGTTCCATCAATATTCTCTTTGCTAAATTCCTTAAAATTTATTTTTTTAAATTCACTAAATTTTAAATTTTTATTATTAACATCTTTCTTATCATCTTCACTTCCAAAATCAACTACCTCAGCTATGTAAGTATCATAAATAGTATAATTTGGTTCATACCATGGGCACTTTATTTGAATAGCTTTATTGTTATTGTCTAACATATACTCTTTTTTTGTTTTTATTGAAATACTTATATATTTTCCGTCTGAGCTATACAGTCTTCCAAGTGATAAATCAATTGTATTGCCATTTTTTTCATCAACAAATAGGTCATTTTCATTTTTTTGTAAAAGTTTATTGTCCATATTATAAAGATTTCCAAACTCGTCTTTTGTGTATAATACCTCATCATTTGTATATTTTATTGAATTTTTTGTATAACTTTGAGCATATTGAACTCTATCATTCTCTATTATAGGTTTTTCTTTCACTAAAACTCCTAAATTCGAGTTAATATTCAAATTTAAATACTCTTGAGATGTTGTATCTAACCCATTATCTTTTAGAATATTTTCTTCTCCTTTTAAATAGTAAATTATTCCTCCATCTTCTGTAAATCTTGCAGTAGAAACTAATATATATGTTTTATTTTCATCTTGAAACCATTTAGGTGACCAAGTTGTGGAAGTGAGCCCCCATTTATTATTTTGTATACTAGAAGGCTCATATCTATATGCATATGAATATTCTGTATCATCTGTCCAGTTTACTAAATCAGTACTTTTAAATACATTAAATGCTACATTTCCACTAGTACTACCACCCTTTGTAGTAGCCATATAGAAAACTCCGTCTTTATACATCATATTTGGGTCTCTGCCAATTATCCCTGTTTCACCAATATATGTAAAGTTTTTGCCATCATTTGTAACATATAATCCTAAATTACTATCTACTGTTTTATTAATGCCTCCATTTTCATTTTGTTCTATCTTATTAGAAAAAAATACTCCTATAGCCAGATTTTCACTCTTCCAGAAGTTTTCATTCAATCTCATTTTTTTTATTTCTGTATCTGAATTTACTATCTCTGAATCAGCATATATTGTATAATCATTTAATGGCCTATACATATTCAGTATTAACATTATGACTATAACAAAAATTTTAATAATTAGCCTTCTTTCTTTCACATATAAGCACATCCAATCACAGTAATTAGTATTTTACAATTAACTAAAATTTTTATTTTCCCAATATTCCTATTACTTAGGATGATTTAGGATGAAGTTATAAAACACTTCATCCTAGATTATCTTTTCATTTTGTTTTGTTATAATTTCTATTTTTTATTTTTTTATGTGTCATATAAGAAATAATTAAAATTACTATACTTAATATACAACATAAAATTATAATATATATTTTATTTGGTAATTTATTGTCTATTATTTTGCCATTTGCCAGGGCAATTTGTGAATTATCTATAAATTGTGTTTCTTCTTGATTTTTAGTTTGTTCCAAAGTATTTATCTCATCTTTTTCAAGTTGTAACTCTTTTTCTTCACTAGATGATTTATTTTCTTGAATATCCTGATCTTCTATTGGTTCAAGTTCAAGATATGAATCATCATCAACTTCTTTTACCTCTTCATCATTATGATTAATAGTTACATCATATTCTATGTCTTCCAAATTACCACTTTTGCCATCTAGATTTGTATATGTTATATTTTGTATTACAATCTTAGTTCCAAGCTCACTAATTTCTGAAAGATTCAACTTATCATCTATAGAAAATTTAATACATGCTAATACTTCAGGCTCTTCTCCAAATTTTCCTTCTGCAGTTTTATCTACTGTAAAAGAATTATTTCCTTCATTGGTAACTGTAAAAAGATTACCCGCATCTATTCCTACATATGTTAAATTATAGTTATCAAATACAATATTTCCGCTTAAATTTGTAATAGATGATGCCTTTAATGTTAATACAATGCTTTTTTCTTCTTCATCTATTATCAAATAGTGATTAAAGTCACTTATATCATCTGCTCTTACAATACATATTCTTGTAATAATTAATAATATAACAAATAAACTAACTATTAACTTTTTTTGCATATCAAAATTATCTCCTTCATTTGATTTTTATTTCAAAAATTTAATAATATCCAAGCGTTTTTGCTATACTAAGTCATCTTTTAAAACATTAAAATGCTTTATAGTTTTATTTCCTGAAGCATCAACAACTGTAATTATATACTCTCCTGGATTTTTAGGTCCATATGTAAATACATAGTCTGATTTTATAGGAGTTGTAAAATTCTTTTTACTTGTTCCTCCTCCTATTCTTTCTAATATGTATTCTTTTATTCCT
>ENA-OOWT01000420-OOWT01000420.1-human-gut-metagenome-genome-assembly--contig:-NODE-420-length-9352-cov-2.007314_pt1 | contig 9352 bp, 10 predicted proteins | sample MGYA00241619_ERZ501340 | MGnify/ENA primary metagenome ERZ501340 (study PRJEB25962, sample SAMEA2042984) | human gut metagenome | biome: human gut; feature: human-associated habitat; material: faeces... | reverse complement strand
GCGGCTGTTCCGAAATAATTGTGTGACGTTCGATGCCACGACAGGATTCATAAAAGTGGGACAATGACTAAGGAATATATCATAGAGAATTTCACAGCAAATATCAGCGTGGACGAATATATTTCACGCTTCCGGGACGAAAAACGTTTTGTCGAATTTTGCAAACAATGCCCCAACTACGGTAATAGTTGGGGATGCCCGCCGTTCGATTTCGATACCGGAGAATTTCTGCGCCAATATGAATATGCCCACCTGATGGCCACGAAAATAATTCCGGTCGAGAAAAATATTCCGATAGACAGAACGCAGGAATTGATTAAACCGGAACGGCTCAGGATAGAAAGGGAATTGCTGGAAATGGAGCACAGATACGGAGGTCGGGCATTCGCCTATGTAGGAAAATGCCTATACTGTCCCGATTCCGAATGCGCCCGCAAATGCAACCGTCCTTGCCTGCATCCGGACAAAGTACGTCCCTCGCTTGAAGCATTCGGGTTCGATATGACACGAACACTCTCGGAACTTTTCGGGATAGAGCTGCTTTGGGGAAAGGATGGTATTCTACCGGAATATCTTGTGATTGTAAGCGGATTATTTCATAATTCGGCAGAAAATATTATCAGTCATACGAAGCGTAATCAGGATTCAGGAAACCTATAATCTTATTACCCTCATTGATAACAAAAGTCCCTGCAATCCGAATTATAGATTGAGGGACTCGATGAAAGTGAATGTAAAAACTAAAAGAACAACTCTACTTTCGTATGCCTGTTGACTTCGACCGGTACATGGTCGGCTATGCCGCCTCTGCTTACCTTGACGATGCGTTCGATCGGTATGCCACGCTTTTTCAATTCTGCAACGATATAATCCGCTCTCGATGTACTTAATGAACCATTAAGCACAGGAGTTCCAGTCGAACTGTCGGCCGCACCGGTTACTCTCAAGGATAATCCGTATTTCTTGGCCACGCGAGCCAGTTCATCAAGGTTAAGCATTTGGGAAGCATCCGTCAGGTGCGCCGTATTGAGGTTAAAAAAGAAATAGACAGGCGACCCGATGCAATTCCCGGCTTGTATGAGTTCCGTCCTTTCAGAGACGATTATGCCCGGTTTCTCGGCATCATCTCCGTTGTTGCCATATCCAATACTTGCAGAATCAAGCGGCGAGATTCCATCCCAATGCCGGTTTTTCAATCTTGCCCGTAGTGAGTTCAATCCGCTGTAATTATTTCTGGGATAACCTTGACGGCGGTCGGTCTCATCGTCATTAACCAGATGACCGTACTTGTCAAGCAATCCTTCTATTTCCAGAATTTTCTTCAATTCTGCGACCGTCCGTCGGTTGCGGTCGTACCAGTCTTTATAACGCTTGTTTTCTCCGGATAAGATATTGGCATGATCCACGAGCCACTCATTCTGACGAATGTAAGATGTCGCATCAACCGCGCGTTTCCAACCGACCTTTCCGAGATGAAACGTGAAACCGGCGGTCAGCGATACCATGTGGTCGCCGAGGCGGTTCGGGCGTCCGTAACCATCGAAGTCCTGAAAGGTGGTCGTGCCGGAGAGTTCCAACATGGCACTTACTCGTTTGGAAATCCGATATTCTCCCTGTACGCCATACGAAACAGTAAAGGGATTATTCCCGTTAGAGGCATTGTGCAACAGGCCGACACCGGCAAAGGGAGCAAGATTCCAGCGTACCTGTTCTTGCCGGGCATATCTGCAGCCAAGGACATTCCACAGCAGATCCGCATGGATATGGTGGTAGTCCTGATTGGACAATGTTCCATCTTTGAACTGCACACCGCTGTAATTGATACGTGCGCCGACGGACGGAGTGAACCATTTTCCGACTGCGAAACTGTACGAGGGTTTCAAGCGTCCGAAGAGGTCTTCGCAGCCGAGAGGTGTGCCGAGAAAGGCGGACGTACCCCCGGCAATACTGACAAACCAGTTGCCAGTCAGGGATGCCGGAAGTACCACTCCGTCAAGATAGACGGGCTGTATCGGTTGCAGTTCCTCCGAGACATTATAGTACGGTGTATGTTGTACAGTATCCACCTGTACGGGTTGTATACTTGCCTGTGCCTGCAACGTGCAAAGCACGGCCAATATAAAAAAGATTTGTTTCGTCATATTCCAATGATATTATTCGTTATACTTTTTGATTTGTCATGAGACGTATGCCACTTACCGTTTGGGTTTCTTGCCAATGGCCGGACGCATCATGCGGCTCGCCATCCTCATGCTGCGGAGTGCCCATGCACGGTTGTCCTCGTCCTCATCGCGCCCCCATTTCAGGTCGCTGCCTCCGCCGCCACGAGTTTCGGCAAAAGTGGTGGCATCATCGACCATACCGAGAAACAGCATCGTCGCGCAGTGCATCACGTCTGTACCTTGTTCCGCTATGGACTGGACGAGCGAGCCGTCGAACAGTTGCCGTTCCGCCACGTCCATCTGTGCCGATACGTTCCTATACTCGCCGACCACATTTTCCAGCAGGACATCCTTGAGCAACGTGTCCACTTTGGAATGTATATCATGGGAGTATTTGTAGGCTTCCTCCTTGAGTTCCCCGGTACGTTCCTCAATGGCATCCATGTTCTCTTTCAGCTCGGCAAGCTGCCGGTCAGCCGTCTGTAACTTCTCCTGCTTGTCTGCCAGTTGCCTGTTGATGCCTGCCAGCTCTTTCTCCAGACTTTTAACTTGTGCGGCTAATTGTTCCGCATCGCCCTTGTTCGCTTTCAAATCCTGTTCGGCTGCCGATAGCAGAGCCTCTTTTTCGGCTTTCGACTTCTCAAGGTTATCGACCATTGTCGTAAGCCCCTTGACCCTGCGCTCTGCCAGACGGATGTCCGATTGAAGGGTTGCCAGCACCTTTTGGTGGCGGTCTATATTTTCCTCGATGGTCGTACATTCTTCCGATAGCATACGGCGGTATTCTTCGGTAGTCCTGTGCCGTGCGCCTGTTTCGGATATGCTTGTTCCTCTCGACATTCCCCACCTTGTATTGACTTCGGCGAAAAAGTCGGTATGAAGCTGTTTCATCCTTGCGCTGTATTCAAACTTGTCCTTTCCGGCGAATATTTCCTTGTACGCAAAGCGGCCGTCTTTGATTGGCAACAAAGTACAATGCACATGAGGGTTCAATTCGTCAAGGTGTACGATGAATGCGGCGATGTTCTGCTCGCCATATTTGCCACTCACGAATGAATAGACGTCTTTCGCCCAGCGTTCAATATCGCTCATTCTTTTGATACGGGTATTGTTCGCACCTTCATCAAAATCCACGTTCTGCGTGCCGAACGCGAGTTCGTGCATCCGCTTACGGGAACCGCCGAAAATGAAGTTCACCACCGTGCGGTACTTCGGTTCTGCCAGTCCTTCGTTGGGGTCTTTGATTCCACGCCTCTCCAATATGTCCGCCATCCGTTCGGGAATGTTGCGGCTCGTGTCAATGGGACGTACCTTGCCTCCGGGCGCAATCTCGAAGTTCAGGTGTTTGCGTGTGGGGTCGTAATTCCCCTTATTCATAGCGTACTTTTCCGCCCTTTCACTGCGGTCACGCAAATGTTCGTTGCTTTGGGCTGCGGTGATGCCTTTCGACACCTGCATATCAAGTACCTGTTTTTGATCTGCCATACTCTTTTCGTGTTGTTTGGACAATCCGTCCTGTCCCAGCTTGCTGCTTGCCCGGACAGCCTCCCGACGGTCGATAGACGGTCGGGGTATTAGGCTCCCCCTTCCCTTTGTTTCGTGGCAGACGGGCAAGCCCGTGTGCCTCCTATAACCGGCAGGATAACCGTTAAGGGATGGAGGTGGATTGTTCGCGTTATACAATCTGTTTTCGACTCCCGGTTCAATCCACCATCGCCTGTGCCTTTGCCAGAAGCGATAAAAAAGGTTTGCGAAGCGATTTGAGGCGTTCTTGGTCTTCGTCCATGTCGAAGTCCGTCACTGATGCCTCGGTGTCGAGAATCAGCCCGGCGAGGTCTTTGGCGGACTCGATGAAAGCAGCCCATTCTTCACCGAGGTCAAACCGGAAGAAATCCACAAGCGGCGAACTGTCATCGAATCTCGACTTGTGCAGGATTTTTTGCAGGGCGGCGTGGGCGATGCAGCACAAGGCTGTTTCACGATGTTCCGTGACCAAAGTGCCGGAATGTGCGGAGGTCGTGTTGGAATGGGTGTCCAAACAGAGTCCGGTGTCACGGTCGGCAATTTCAGTCTTTGCCAGACTTACGAGTTGTCCACATATTACGCCAGTTTCGGCAGCGGGCGTTTTGCCGATTACCCAATCGGACAATACCTCACGGAGCTGTCTGGCAAAGTCCGGCTGCTCCTGTGCATTGCGGGGCTGTGCTGCCTGACCGGATTGTACGGTCATGGTAATGACCACGCTTTTGGGAAGCTGGATGCGGGTCAGCAAACCGAATGCCTCCATTGCACTCAAAAAAGAACGGACGGTAGCCCTGTGCCAATGCCACTCCGATGCGAGGTCGGAAACGGTCAGGTGGCACTGGTTGGGTTGCAGCACGTAGGCCTTCTTTCTTAAAAACGGAGAAACGAAACCTGCCAGTGATTTGTCCAACAGGTCACAGTACGCTTCGGTGCGTGTTTTGCGTTCATCCCCTTTCTCCTTGAGATATTCGAATACCTCCCTGTCTGCCAATATGGAAACAGGTATCTTTTGGTTATTTTTCATTTTCATTCGGTTTTAATGATTCATATTGTGCGGATATATCAGTGTTGCCGCTGTCCGCTTCATGCGGCAGATTTGCGTGATGATTCTCGTGATAGGATTCTGACAACATTCCGGGATGCTTTGCCCATCCGGAAAGTGTGTCCGTATCCTTGCATTCGGACATGACCCGAACGGAGGGATAGAACAGGGCTGCCAGAAGAAGATAGGCAATGGTTATCGCCAAGGTGTACAGATGCGGCACAAAGCCGATGACCAGTGCGCCCGATGCGAGTGTGACAAATGCACCGGGGCGGTCAAGCAACCTGCGTAACCAGTTGTCCGTCCGTCGGAACGAAAACATTGCGGCACAGACACCGGTAGAGAGTAGGATTCCAAACTCACCCATATGTCCACAGGCATATACATAATGGAAAAGAAGCAGGCATATCAGCCATACTTGCACATACAGTTTACGGGCGTTGCCGCTTCGTGCCATTGCCATGTAAAAGGGTGTCATGAACCGCTTGTTGTTCTTGTACAATGACATTGATACCCCGAAAGGTATCGCGCAGAAAATGAGTAGCAGGATATTCAGTAACATAAGTAATAGGGCTTTTCGGGTATGGGAGTGGGACGCACAATGAGTTCCAACTGGACAATACCGTATGTCGCCAGCCGGATAAGGGTTTCGGCATCCTTGGGCGAAAAGTACATGGCCGCTTTCTTGATGCGCTGCTTGAATGTAATGTCTTGCTTTCGGTAGATGGCCAAAGCCTTGTCCAGTTCGTGTTCGGGAATAGTCCATGTCGTACCCTCGGCGTGTATGCCGTTCGTCTTGAAGGCACGCAGTACCAATGTACGGGAAACGAGGTAGTCGGTGCGGTCGGTTCTTGAGATGATATGCTCCTTGTAGAGATTGTCATCGGCAACCTCTATCCACGTCCGGTAGGCATTGATGCAATAGACCATCTGTCGGTATAAGGTGTTTCTCATATAAAATTCATCAGCACGTCGGACTTGTCTTTCTTGTATTTCAGGAACCCGCTTTTGGAGTGTAGTTCCAAGTCGAGGCATAAGTCCCCGTACATCTGCTCCAAAGAATCATAGATGGTGACAAGGATGCTGTTTACATTGCCCTCCGTATCCGTCTTGGCGTTCATCTTGAACATCTGTCCGAAAGCGGGATTCGAGTATGCACAAGTGCTGTGACCGAATTTTTCCGTCCGCATCGGAATATGGTGGTAGAGCGTGATCAACTCCATGTCGTCCTCGAACATATCCATTACTTCGTCCAGTTCGTAAGGGGTGCGCAACGGAAACGTAAGCAGCACATAGTCGCCGTAGAACTGCGGTTCTTCCATCGTCGTCACATCGAGCAACTGCGGAAGTTGCAGGGGGACGAATGCCATGAAGTCATTATAAAAATGTCGTAACATATTCATATCTTTTTCTGTTGTTATATTTTACAGCGTGTGTATGAATGCCTCCATCAGCATTCCGGGCAGCTCGTCCAAGCGGTTGTCTCCGGGGTGCAGCATCCTGCCCAACTCCCTGAAAGCGTCGGGTGTCTGCGAGGCAAGCATATCGAGTTGCTCTCTTTCTTCGGCTGAAAGCAACGCCAGGCAGAAACCGTCCAACGACGAATAAGGCTGGAGAAGCATCCAGATGTAGGCTTGTGCCTGTGCCGGTGTCTTGACTTTTTTATTGCAGATGTCGTCGATACAGGTTCGGATATTCTGAATCAGCCTGCGGTTGGTGCGCATGGCCAGATAAATCATGGCATTGCGATAGGTGATGTCGTTCCGTTCGGCGGCAAGGAATATCTGTGCACAGCATCGTTCCGTGTCATGAGTGATGTCGGAAAGATTCTCGCCGTCGAAATCAGGCAGACGTGAAAGGAATGCCCGGTACACGGCATCCTCCTTTTCGATAAAGGTCGTCAGGTCTGCCATACAATGAATACCGTAATCAATCGTTTCAGCAAGGGTAGTTCGATAAGTGGCAAGAATGTGTTGTCGGTTTCTCTGACTGACGGGCCGGTTATCCAATGAGGCAAAGAACGGTCGGATTGTTTCAGCCGCACGATGCAACTCTTTGTCTTCAAGATGCGGTGAGATTTGTTCTTTTACCCACAGTATATCCTTATAAGTGCGTGTTTGAGACAGCACCATCCGTGAAAATTCCATGCGGATGGAATCATGTATCTGTTCACACTCTTCTCTTACAGTGGAATGAAGCCGGCCAAGCGTATCACATTCGAGATGCAGGAATACGGAATCCCTCAATGTTTGCCATTGCTTGAGGTGTCCGGCCAATTCTTTAATGGAGAGTTTTTTCTGCCTGCGTATGTCGGACAGGTATTCCCTGTATGTTCCGGCAGGGTCATTCTTGGCTTTCGCCAATCGTTTGCCATTGCCGTTGTCGCATGACGCGCATAGGAATATGGCAATCGAAACGGCAATTATTTTGGCAAAGATTATCGGCTGTTTTAAGTTCGATTTTAATGTTTTCATACTATATCATTTCGTACTATTTAGTGCAAAACTATATATTATTTTTGATACTTCGCATCCGAAAAACCGTATTTTGTGCATTTTTTAATATCGTACTTAATAGTATGATTACCAATGAAAACAAGTGAAGATAAAACACGTGGAAATGTACGATTTTCGTTTTTTAATATAGTATGATTCATATACTCGAATAAAACTTGTATATTTGCACTTGTTATCATGAATATTGTATATTGATATGGCAAAAGTCGGTTATATATTCGAGGCTAATTCCTACGATGCGTTTGATGCGGATAAGGAATGGATGCGCCAATATGGGTGTGTACAGGTGGTTGAAGAATCGGTCGGACACGAGACGCTTAGGCCGAGATGGAAACAACTGATGTCGAATCTTGAAAGAGGAGACGAATTGGTGATGTCAAAATTCAGCAATGCCGTTCGTGGTTTACGGGAACTATCGGCATTGATTGAGCTATGCCGCATCAAGGTCGTGCGTATTATCTCCATTCACGATAAAATTGACACCGACAACAAATTGTTTCCGGACACGACACCGGCGGAAGTATTGGCCATGTTCGGGGCATTACCGGAGGAAGTGGCTGTTTTGCGGAAGTCGTCGGATAAAATTATACGCCTGCAGCAGAGTATCAGTATTCCGATTTCCAAAAAAAGTATGAGTAAAACTGAACGGGACAAAAAAATCGTGGATATGTATAACAATGGGTATTCAATCCGTGATATTTGGAAAGAAAGCGGTGTCCAAAGTAAAAGCACCGTGTACAGCATTCTCAATAAATACAAGGTTCAGCTTAACCGAACACCGGGACGAGTGCCGGGCATCCGGAAATAGAACTTATAAATCAATATGGATATTGAAAATCAATAGATTGCTTGCGTAATTCATCGTTTTTTCGTATCTTTAAGTTGGATATAACTATATAAAAACAAGACCTATGGGAGATATTATAATTTTATTGCTGGTGTTCTTGGTAGTGGGCAGGCTTTTGAGGGGCGTGTTCGGAGGATTCAGCAAAAGCAGTTTTCGGGATGACAAATAACTCCGGATTGTTGTAACTGGCAGATATTTGTTAATTTTGCACCGTATTCATAAAAATCAAGAACAATATGACAAAAGCGGAAATTGTCGCTCAGATCTCACGGCAGAGCGGAATAGAGAAAACGGTGGTGATGACTGTGATAGAATCATTCATGGAAAATGTAAAAGAGTCGATGGTTGCGGGAAACGAGGTGTTCTTGCGCGGGTTCGGTAGCTTTATCATCAAACGGAGAGCTGAAAAGACGGCCCGGAACATTTCGAAGAATACGACAATTAAAATTCCCGCTCACAATATCCCTGCATTCAAACCTGCCAAAGCATTTCTGAATGCGGTAAAAGAGAACATTTGGATATTGCTTTGCTGTACTTTGCTGTTCATTCGCTGATTTCTTTTCATATTCCTGAATGATCTGATCAACCTTCGCTGTTGTATATCCTTCTGGCTTCTTCACGACCGCATATCCAACACTTCTTGCAAATGTCAGCACGCCTCCATATTTTTGATAACTTTCCATTGGACGGAACATACGAATATTGATCTGGTGCTCTTCCATAAAATCAGACAGTATGATCTGATTTGTGAACAATCCGCATCCTAATGCAACAACAATAAATCCTGCAATGTGAAATACTCTTTTTTCTGTAACCTTTACCTCATGAAGTCTTAAAAATGTAAAGAAAAATGCCATCCATACCAAGATCACACTATATTGTTCAAACGTCAATTTGAATGTATAATTACCCATCACGCTAGTAGCCGTCTGTACTGTTAAAATATCTGGTGCCATCATCGGAATCCCGCGAAATTCATATACAACACATACAACTACCGCAAAGATAAACAATACAAATGGTACGATCACTGATCCAACTCTGATGCTGTTCGTCAAAAATATGATCAGCAGATCCACCAAAATGATCATTGCAAGACTTAGAACGATCCAAAGTGGCTCTTTCTGATAGAACTGTGTCGGCGGAAATGCACACTCTGCTTCATTGATCAAAAATTCTGACAAGATCCATCCCATAACTGGTGCGATCACTCCAAGAATGATCACAAAAGCCCTGTCAACCTTCTGACTCAAACGAATGT
>ENA-OOWT01000415-OOWT01000415.1-human-gut-metagenome-genome-assembly--contig:-NODE-415-length-9453-cov-1.802618_pt1 | contig 9453 bp, 10 predicted proteins | sample MGYA00241619_ERZ501340 | MGnify/ENA primary metagenome ERZ501340 (study PRJEB25962, sample SAMEA2042984) | human gut metagenome | biome: human gut; feature: human-associated habitat; material: faeces... | reverse complement strand
TTGTCATGGATAAGCTGCTAAGGAAGATCGGACTTTCCGGCAAGAGCATAGTTCCGATGCTGATTGGATTTGGCTGTACGGTTCCGGCCGTCATGGCAACCAGGACACTCCCGAGTGAGAGAGACCGAAAGATGACTATTCTGCTCACTCCATATATGAGCTGTTCGGCGAAGCTTCCTATATATGCGTTCTTTGTAAGCGCATTCTTCCCTGGAAAGGGCGGCCTTATTATGGCAGGGCTTTATTTCCTTGGAATTGCGATAGGAATAATTGTGGCTATGGTTTATCGGAGCACATTGTTTAAGGGCAATGCGGTTCCTTTTGTCATGGAGCTTCCAAATTACAGACTTCCGGGTGCGAAGAACGTAGGCCAGCTCCTGTGGGAGAAGGCAAAGGACTTTTTGCAGAAGGCATTTACGGTAATACTTATTGCCACAATGCTGATATGGTTCTTACAGAGCTTTGACATACACTTTAACATGGTAACAGACTCAAAGGACAGCATGCTTGCCGTTATTTCAAGTATTATCGTGCCTGTCTTTAAGCCTCTGGGCCTCGGAGACTGGCGCATATGCACATCACTTATCAGCGGACTCATGGCAAAGGAGAGCGTGGTATCAACACTTGAGATACTGTTTGGCGGAACGGTTACGACAGCACTCACAACACTTTCAGCCGCATCTCTTCTGGTGTTCTCGCTGCTCTACAGCCCATGCGTGGCTGCTATAGCATCCATAAAGAGAGAGCTGGGTGCAAAGTGGGCAGTCAGTGTGGTGCTTTTGCAGTGTGCGATTGCATGGGTGGCAGCATTTATTGTAAGAGTTATTGGACTGCTTGTGATGTAATTAAAAACAGACTATTGTTTAAAAAATATAAAAGGAGATATGTGATGGAGATTAAACTGGAAAATGAATCACTTGAGCTCACGATAAACAGCTTCGGAGCAGAGCTTAAAAGCATCACCGGCAAGGAAACAGGTACACAGTATCTGTGGGATGCCGATGAGAAATACTGGAAGAGAAGCGCACCGGTGCTTTTCCCGTTTGTCGGCAGCTTAAAGGACAAGAAGTTTACCGTTGATGGGACAGATTATCCGATGGGACAGCACGGCTTTGCAAGGGATATGGAGTTTGAGCTTGTGTCACAGACAAGGGATGAGGCATGGTTTTCACTTAAATCAAATGATGAGACTCTTGCAAAATATCCGTTTGAGTTTGTGCTCGAAATCGGCTATAAGCTCTCAGGCAGTGAGATAAAAGTGACCTGGAGGGTGACTAATCCTGCGAAAAAGGATTTACTTTTCTCAATAGGTGGTCATCCTGCATTTATGTGCCCGGTCGCAGAGCAGGGAAAGCAGTCAGACTATTATCTGAAGCTTGACACAGACAAAGCAATCACCTACGGACTTATCTGTGACGGAGGACTTTTAGACAAGGATGACAATCTGCTTAATGTGGATGTGGATGGATACTGTCAGATAGATGAGCATATGTTTGATAAGGATGCGCTCATAATAGAAAACAGACAGGCTTCAAAGGTGAGCCTGTGTACACCGGATAAGAAGCCATACCTTACGGTGTCATTTGATGCGCCTTTATTTGGTCTGTGGTCACCGGCAGGAATGGGAGCACCGTTTATCTGTATTGAGCCGTGGTACGGCCGATGCGACAGAGCAGGCTTTGCCGGAGAATTAAAGGACAGGGAGTATGGTAATTCGTTGGCACAGGGTGAGAAATTTGAGAAGTCATATACGATTGCAATTGAGATGTAGATTTTCTTGTTCTTAATGTGACTTAAGACTTAAATAGTTACAAACAAAAATATAAGATATAGTTAGAATCATGGGACTGCGATATATTGTAGTCCCATGATTTTTGTATTGACAAAATGCAAGATATGAAATATATTATACTTAACTAGTGACTAATAAACAGTAGAGTATTAATCAGTAGAGAGGGTGTTATAATGCAAAAGCAAAATTCAAAAAAGAAATTTTTGGAGAAACTTTATATTAGCTTATCATTTTATTTTGGGGATGATGACTGTGATAGTTTAATTAAAGACTATGAAGAATGGTTCGAAAATGAAGAAATGGCTGAAAAAAGCGAGTACGAAATATGTTCCGGCTTAGGAAAACCGTTTGATATCGCGAGAAATTTATACAAAGATTCAAAAGAAGGAAAAGAGCATACGTTTCCATTGAAGAGTAGTGTTTTATTACAGACAATTGCCACGCTGGTTATATATTATGTGCTATGCGTCAGTTTGTTAAGATACTTTGATAAAAACGGCTGGAATTTTTATCCGGTTGCTTTGATAGCTAATGTTCTAGTATTTGTTGCAGGTTTGTTTATTCTTAAAAAATCAAAATTAACATGTGATATGCAATTTAAAAACCATCTGTTATTAATCGGATTATTCTTTTTTATTTTATTAACAGAAGTATTTCTGGTAATGAAAAAGAATGAGGCTGGCTTAGGGAGTTATTATGTGGTATTAGTTACAACAGCTATAATTATTCTGAGTTGTATTATTATTTACATCATCTTAAAGAAATATATAATAAACAGGGAATTGGGTTTTATAACGATATTTCATATACTTGGTATTATTACCTGTTTAATGTATTTTATAAATCAGTTACATATGTTTTATATAGAAAGAACGTTTGGGCTTGAAAAAATAATAGCATATAGTAGTTTATTATATATTCAGACGCTGATTTTTGGGACAATTTTATTGTTAAAATTAAAATTTGAGAGGAAATCATAAATGGATTCACAGCTAAAAAGAGGAATCTTAAATATATGTATTTTACAGCTTTTAAAACAAGAAGACAGATATGGATACGATATAATTAAAATATTGCAGGGACTTTTCCCGGATACAGATGAAAGCACTATTTATGCCATTCTAAGAAGACTGAATAAAGGAGGGTTGACGGAAGTATATTACAGTGAAAAATCATTGGGACCACAGAGAAAATATTATAAAATAGTAGAAAAGGGGGAATTATATTTAAAAGAAAACATAGCTTCCTGGAATGAGATAGTAAGGATTTTTCACGAACTTGAAATAATGTAATTGATGGAACATTTAAAATTACTTGTTCAGATGAAGGAACAATAAGCGATAATAATTAACTACACATGTATTTGAAAAGCAGGTGCATCGGCATATATAGCATAACGCTATATGTGCCTTGATGAACCTGCTTTCTTCAAGTTTGCCTGAAGCAACCATTTCTGATCAATTTTCTTAAGATCTTCACCGAATCTGACATGCAGCCGAACTGAGCCTTCGAGCTGCTCGATATGTTCAATGGTGCCCTTGCCGAACTTTGGATGATTGACATCGTCATTGATATTAAATTTTACAGTACTGTTTTTCTTTTTGCGGTATTCCTGCTCGCGTGAATATGTGTCGCGGATAGGAATACTCTTGTCAGTAATTTTCTTTTTGAGAACCTTATCATAATCGTGCTTAATAAGTCCTTCACCGGCTTTGTAGTAAGGAGTGGGAGCTGCTCCGATAAGTGAGCAGCAGTATTTCCACGCACTTCCGTGGATGCCGGGCTGCCAGTTGTACTTGTCCGGTATATCCATATTATATTGCATATAGTGGGCATATTCGTGCTTATATAAATCCATCCTGTCATCCTTTGACAAGGGCTTTGTCACACAGTAGCCGATGAAAAGCAGCGAAAAATGAAATTCTTCTTCATCCTGCCCAAAGCCCGGAGTGTATGCACCGAGCCTGTCCGTATCAAAGCCAAATGTGATAGGAACCCTTGCACCGTTAAGCCCAAGCTGTCTGTCGAGCTTCTGGTAGAGAAAGCGGATTTCCGCGAGATGTATTTTTGTTTCGTTTTCGAGTAGTTGTCGTAAATTGTTGTCTATGTTCATAAGTATATTTCTCTAAAAAATCAGTTTGTTTTCAACACAGTAATGATATATTCCGTCATTCTCAACCGATTTGCACACAAAATCAGCCTTAGCCTTGACTTCGTCCTTTGCATTGCCCATGGCAACACCAATGCCTACGGCCTCAAGCATTTCAATATCGTTATGTCCGTCACCGAAAGCAATTGCTTCATCCTTTGAGAAGCCATAATGCCTAAGCACTGCAGCAACAGCATTGCCTTTGCCACTGTTAAGCGGAATAATATCAACGGCCTTATCCCACCATGCAGTTATCTGTGAGTGGGGCGCGCCGGATAGAATCTGTGAGTGCTCATCTTTTTGGCAGGAGCACATAATCTGATATATATCAGTCCTGCTTATCTCGTCAAAATTGTCAGCGATTTTAAGCTTTTCGCTGCCGAAGGCAAAGTACTGCTCTAAATCAGGGTCGGTACCGTTTGTGACAATCATATGCTCGTTGCTGATTGCAATGGCGCGGTTCATCTGCTTTAGATTGGAAATTATCTGATATTTGTCGTGCTCATTAATAGGATTTTTGAAGATGATATCATTGCCTGCGGTGACGAATGAGCCGTTAAAGGTGAGCAGGACATCAAAATCAATTCCATCAAAATGAGGCACACCTGTGTAGCATCTTCCGGTAGCCATACAAAGGATGATGCCATTTTGGTGGAGCTGCCTAAGTGCAGCAGCAGTGTTTGCGGATAATTCTTTATGTCCCAGCCGAAGCAGGGTGCCATCCACATCAAAGAATGCTATTTTAATCATAATTCACCTGCCTGTTTTAATGCTAGTTTAATGATATTTTCATTTATATAGAATCCGTTTGATTGAATTTTGGTTATTGCATTTTTTACAGAAGAAATAAAATGTTAAGTAAGTCTGCATTGCACAATGCAATTAATGGTGTTGAATTGACAATTACCCTACGCATTATTCATCTCCTCTATAAATTCTGCTTCATCATCAAAACTGAAGATAGATATATTATTATTGCTTAGATATTTGACGAAATCTTCCTCACTCATTCCGGCTATCTGTGCACAATATCCAATAGAAATATGGTTTTTTAAATAAAGCATTAGAGCAGTAGCTTTCTTGGCAAAAGCATTAGCTTCATCTTTGGTCATTTTGGTATCGTATAATACTTCATCTGGTATTTTTATTGCAATACTACACATATAAACACCTCTTTCTATTTATAATGAATCATTAATTATATCTCAGTTACATGATAACATAATAAGCGCAAGATTAAAAACATTTATTTAAATTTCTGCCACAACGTAAGGTACGTAAGCCGGGGTCTGTGTGGCACACGCACTTTAGCTATCGCTACGCTTAGCAACTAAGATTCTGTACGAAATTATGCTCATGAAGCGTAGAAACGCACCTGCATGGACGCAGGGGAGAGGAAGATTTACATATGTGTACGCAGGAGGACCTGGTTCATAAAGATTACCATTTCTTATAACTGTGTTCTTGATATTAAAGGACACAAGTGGCTTTTTTCAATATGTTGTTGTTAATTTATGGTGTTGGGCTTCCACCATTATGCCAGAAGCCTCACAAAAAGTAGCTGAAACTGCAGAAATCACCAAAACAGCACCCCAAACCCAGCCCAAAAGCCGGATAAGACCCGGCAAAAAGTAGCTGAAACTGCAGAAATCACCAAAACAGCACCCAAACCCAGCCAGAAAGCCGGAAAAGACCTGGCAAAAAGTAGCTGAAACTGCAAAAATCCCAAAAACAGCTCCAAAAACCCAGCCGTAAAGCCTCATAAAAATGGACTTATAGACATGTATTGATGGCTTAGTTGAGAATTAACTACTGTGGAGTGTACTAGAACTTGTGAGTAGCGTGTCATTTGTAACCGCCAAAGCGTACACAATGAAGCAGTAACTATAAACTGTGAGATTATAGCAAACCATCTAGCATATACATTTGTATAAGTTTCGACGGTTTCGTCGTGCATAGAAAACCTAAGAGCATAATTTCGTACAGAATCTTAGTCGCGAAGCGTAGCGAGGGCGAAAGTGCGTGTCCTCAACAGTTCCAAGCTTACGTACCGACCTACGACCAATGCGCAAAAGTTGCGCATAAAAACGCGCACCCAATCCCTTGTTTGTGAAAAATGCTTGAAAACAAAAGTTAAAAAATGTCGAAATTGCACATTGACATAATCGCAATGCTGTAATATACTAAGTTCAGAACAAACGGTTGCGCGAAAAACGCACCTAAGAAATAAATTAAATTACAAGCAAATGGAGGAAACAACGGATGGACAAATTTATTGTTAACATCATTCACCGCCCTGAGATGGTGCCTGAGTACTCAGCAACAGTGACAGGACAGGGAAAAGAAGAGGATATTGGAGATAAGAAGCTTATTACAGAGTCACTCGACATCTTCAAGACACAGCAGAGACTTGCACATGAGGCGGGACTCAAAACTACAATCCAGATGACATATGCTTCACTTTTTAATGATGAGGCAGTAGAGCTTGCAAAGCAGGATCACGAGAAATACGGTGATGAGATAGCACTTTCACTCCTTGGACTTCCATGTGAGGAGTTTAGAGAGAAGTATAAGACAAAGGATTTCTGTATCTGGATGTTCTCAATGGAGGACAAGAAAGCTATCGTAAATGATGTTTTCGAGAAATTCCATGACAGATTCGGTTTCTATCCTGAGTCAACAGGCTCTTACTATATGGATGCAGACCTTATAAACTACATCAAAGAAAAATACCCAATGGTAAAATGTGCAGTTGCAACATGCTGGGAGGAGGGCCCTAAGGCATACCACACATGTAACAACTCATGGTACACACTCTTCGACGGAGGCCCATGGGCACCATGGATTCCATCAAAGCAGAACACACATGCGCCGGCAGCAAATAAGGAAGAGGATAGCGGAATCGTAGCAATTCCACATCTCTCACGTGACCTTATTGCATGCTATGACGGAAACGGCTCAAACTTCGGAACACATCCACAGAACGTGCTTCGTGGAATGATTTATGATACAAAGACATGGGAGTATCCATATCTTTATAACCTCATCGACCAGTACAGAGACCTTGCAAAATACAATAACGGATACTCATACAACATGATGTTCGTAGGACCTGGCTGGATGAACAAGATGGGACGCTGGGAGCAGCCATATGAGCTTCTCTTAAAGTCATACACAGACGGCTGTAATTACTATGGCAAGTTAAAGAAAGAGGGTAAGCTCATCGACATGACAATGTCAGAGTTCGCTGATTACTTCAGAGAGAAGAAGGGTGTCAACGCAGGTAACTACAATGAGCCTGAGTGTGCACCATGGAGAGATATCCTTTACGGCTCAGACAAGCAGCTTTTCTGGTACTGTGACCCATACATGAGAGCATGCGTAAACATGGATCAGGGTGGAGCAATCGTAGACCTTCGTCCATACGTTGCAAAGCTTGAGTGGCCGGTAGGAATCGGAACAAAGCATGTACAGGATGCATCTTATCCATTCCTTATTCAGGAGAAATACAGAGCAGGATACTTTACACACTATGCAGGAGCTGGAACAGTAAGAAGTGCCAAGCTTTCACACAACGGTGAGGAGGTTGACCTGTGTCTCTGTCCTACACACAGCCATTTTTCAGAGGAAGTTATTGATGGCAAGAAGACAAGAATCCTTACACTTGATCCTGTAGATATTGAGTTTTATGATGTTAAGCTTACTCTTCAGACAAAGGAATACTTTGAGGAGGGCTCATCAAACATCAAGATTGAGCGTAATATCCTTAGCATGAGTGATCCAGATGCAGAGGTTTATCTCGATGAGTACATCACAGCATGCTATGGAACAACAGAGTATCCTGAGGATATGACAGGCATCACACTTACATGTGAGGGAGAAAACCCACAGAGCATCAATTATGAGTACAAGTGTCGTGATGCAAAGCTTGACGGAGCAACTGCAGTAAGCGCAGTAATTCCTGCAATTCAGACAAAGGTTTCACTCACACCATCTGCAAAGGCAGAGGGATACATTGAGGAAGGATATGCATTCTCTCCAATGTTCAAGCTTGGTTACAAGAAACAGATTAAAGACAAGGAGGTATTTGCAACATGGCTCAACTTGGAAAAGGCAAATTAAATTACAGATGTCCTTTATGTTTTATGAGGGATCTTGATATTGATATGTTCTATAATAAGGAAACAGGTATTTATAGCTGCATCCGCTGTCAGTTCAGAGGTACAGAGGAAGAGGTACTTCAGGGCAACGAGGATGTCCGCAAGAAGTACAAGGCTATGTACAAGAGATTCGACAAGTTCGATGCAAGAATGATGTCTCCAAGCATTGCAAAGCTGGCTGTCACACCACCTGTTGTAGGATCTGTGAGTACAGGCACATATAAAAGTCCTGCCTCTGAATGACGCTTTGCTGCGGCTGAGGTCTTTGCCATCTGCATCAGTGAAATGATACCCTCCTGCATTCTGGCACCGCCTGAACAGCAGAATAATATAACCGGAAGTCTTTCCTCTGTGGCACGCTCAAATGCGCTTGTGATTTTCTCACCAACCACATGACCCATGCTTCCCATCATAAATCTTGAATCAATTACACCAAGCACTGTCTCCTCACCGTAAATCTTTGTCTTACCGATGACAATACCCTCAGAAAGTCCTGTTTTCTCCTGAGTCTTTGCAATTTTCTCCTCATACTCTGGGAAATTGAGAGGATTTTCTGTTGTAAGCTCTGTAAACCATGGCTCAAATGCTTCCTTGTCGGAAACCATTCTGATTCTGTTTTTAGCACGCACACGGAAATAATAATTACACTCATAGCAGACGTATTTGTGCTGTTTTACAACTGATTTGAGCACAGTCTTGCCACACTTGGGACAAACGATTGTCTCAGGGACATCCTCTTTTGTTTCCTGTGCTGCACCGGCATTTTTGCCATCTGCGGCTGTTTTTGCGCTCTCAGCGTTCTTTGCTAAAGCCTCATCAGCCTCTATATTTTTATCTTTCTTCTTGAATAACTTCATAATGTCTCCTTATGCAATTAACCTATTGCAAATGTAAGCTCCGCCATACAGGCAACCTTGCCGTTTACCCTGGCAACAGCCTTGCCCACACCGATAGGACCCTTAACCTTTATAATCTCAGTGGTCAGCTCCAGCGTATCTCCCGGAACCACCTTCTGCTTGAACTTGGCATTATTGATGCCTGCAAAATATGCAGTCTTGCCCTTCCACTCATCCTGACAAAGAATGGCAACTGCACCGGCCTGCGCCAAAGCCTCAATAATAAGCACTCCCGGCATCACCGGATTTCCCGGAAAATGTCCCATAAAATGTGGTTCATTCATAGTCACATTCTTCTTAGCCACACACTTTACGCCCGGCTGCAGCTCCTCAACCGTATCAATGAGAAGAAACGGACTGCGGTGCGGCAGAATATCCATAATCTGCTGCGTATTCAAAACTGACATATTGCATATATCCTTTCTCAACTTACTGTAAACTATTTACATTCTTCGA
>ENA-OOWT01000403-OOWT01000403.1-human-gut-metagenome-genome-assembly--contig:-NODE-403-length-9589-cov-2.024649_pt1 | contig 9589 bp, 6 predicted proteins | sample MGYA00241619_ERZ501340 | MGnify/ENA primary metagenome ERZ501340 (study PRJEB25962, sample SAMEA2042984) | human gut metagenome | biome: human gut; feature: human-associated habitat; material: faeces... | reverse complement strand
GGTACATTTATTGTGCCTGCACCTGCCACACAGCCGCCCGGACAAGCCATACCCTCAAGCAGGTATCCGTTATATTTGCCTGCTTTCGCCATTCTTAACAATTTCATACACTCGTCAAGTCCCTGTGCGTTTGCAATTTTTACTTCACGCTCAGGGTTCATTCTGTGTATTGCATTTACAACCGCTTTTGCAACGCCGCCGCTTACGGCAAAACCTCTGCCGTCTGCACTTGAGAAAGAAAGCGGTTCTTCATCGGGTTCAAGCGCCCCAAAATCTACCTCTTTGGCGGCAAACATTCCCGCCACTTCTTCAAAAGTGAGCACAAAATCAATGTCACTTCTTATACTTCTGCGGCTTGCCTCAAGTTTTTTAGCCGCACAAGGGCCGATAAATACTACTCTGCAACCCGGATGATCCTGCTTTGTAAGTCTGCCTGTAAGTACCATAGGGGTGAGAGCCATTGAAATGTAAGACGCAATGTCGGGAAATGTCTTTTTAGCCATAACGCTCCATGCGGGACAGCACGAAGTAGCCATAAACGGCTGTTTGGCAGGCACTTCTTCCATAAAGTCTTTTGCCTCTTCAACGGTGCAAAGATCGGCTCCCACGGCAACCTCTACAACATCTTCAAAGCCGAGTGCCTTGAACGCATTTCTTATTTTTGTTGCGGGAAGTCCTGCAAACTGACCCGCAACGGCGGGTGCAACTGCGGCATAAACGGGAGTATCACTCTGTAAAGCCTTTATTGTTTGGAAAATCTGGCTTTTGTCAACAATTGCGCTGAACGGACAGCTTACAAGGCACATTCCGCAGCTTACGCATTTGTTGTAGTCAATATCCGCTCTGCCGTATTCATCACTGTGAATTGCTTTCATACCGCAGGCGGCTGCACAGGGGCGCTCCTGCTTTATAATTGCATTGTAAGGGCACGCACTTTGGCACTTGCCGCATTTAATGCATTTTTCTTCGTCAATAAAAGATTTGCCGTGCACGATTGAGATAGCGCCTTTCGGGCAAACCTCGGTACAAGGGTGTTCAAGACAACCTTGACAGCCGTTGCTTACGAACACACGCTTTTCGGGACAGCTGTGGCAAGCGAACTTAATAATATTAATCAGCGGCGGTTCATATACCTTTTCGTCAATCATACTTTCTTCAACGCCTGTCGAAATAGGCGCTTGTTCATCTGCCGACAACAGGTTAAGTCCCATGGCAAGGCGCAGTCTTTCACCTACAATGGCACGCTCAAGGAAAACGCTTTCTCTGTAAGTGGAAATCTCGCCCGGGATAATTTTGTAAGGCAGACTTTCAAATTTAGAATAATCACCGCCCTCGTACGCAAAACGAGCAACTTCGGTAAATATCTGCTGACGAATTTTAGTCTTTGAAGAATACAATCCTCTCATAATTAAAACTCCCATTATTTCATATTTTTTCTGTTTAATGCAAAAATTCAATTATTTTGCAAGTTTATTCGATACATTTCAATAAAATTATACAACAGCGGCTAAAATATTTCAACAACAATTTTGTAAATTTAATAGCAAAATATTCTAAAAATGCATTGACTTTTGTTTATTTTTGATTTATTATAGCAGTGTATAAACATAAATATAGGAGAACTTTATTATGAAATGTCCAAACTGCGGATTTGATTGCGAGGGCAACTTTTGCACAATGTGCGGAACTTCGCTTAAATCACAATCACCACAAACCGAAAATAAACAGAACCCATATATAAATATTGAAAACAAACAACCCTTAAACAATTCTGCATCGGCAGTACAAAACCAAAATAATACAAATTATGTCAACACTGCGCAGCAGAATAATTATCAAAATGTTCAGGCTCAACAGCAGACGAATTTTTCTTATATTCCACAGCAAAGACCAAACGGTTTTGTAAATATTCCCGTACAGGGGCAGAACGGAGTTGCGCCTATTCCCACACAATCGCCTGTACCTAAAAATAACAGCGGCAGAACAGGTAAAATTGTTGCCGCCTGCATACTCGGCGGAGTAATTTTGGCAGGTATGGTAATTGTAATAGTGTCTGCCATAGTAAACAGCCTTGATTTACAACTGTCGGAACCCACAGATGTTGATAAAATTGACTCTACTCAATACAAAGTAGGAGAGAAAGCCGAAACATTGTTTGGCGGCATAACAATGACCGATATTCAAACAGGTTCTTTTTCGTTAGAGTCAATGACATCCTCATATGATGCTCCTAAAGAGTATAAGTTTGATTTTTATGTTGAAAATACCACCGACGATGATTTCACAATATCTTTTGATGATTTTAATGTTACCGTCAAGGACAGCAGTACGAATTATTCGTTTACAAATATCAGCGTTGACGGAAATCCCGATAAACTCACAATAAAACCGCATACAAGCGACACATTTACCATATATCGCTGTGATTCAAATCGTAAAGAGGACGGCAGTTTAAAGATAAACTATAATTATGAGTGCGGCGATAGTAAAGGCAAGGTTGTTTTTACAAAGAACTGCGATAAAATTTACAGCAGTTTATTTGAAGAGGCAGATACCGATTTCGGTACTGTAAAAGTAACTGATGTAACAAAGCCGAGCACAAAATATATTTATGATACCTATATTAAGGGCAGTAACCTGCAAACGGGCGGCGCTACATTAGATGAAAGCGATTTTGACGACAGCGTTGCTTATGATACGGAAACCTTTGCGATATATGAATTTACCGTTAATGCCGATAATTTCAGTAACAGCGGCAAAAAAGTATATTTAAAGGAAATTTCAGCGTCTGAAGACACAGATGCGGACATAGTTCCTTATGACGGACTGTCTTCCGATTATATTATTCCGATTGCGGTTGTAAGCGATAATTATAAATATTTTATCAGTGATTATGATTCTCAAAGTTTGAATTTAATGATTGACAGTGATAAAACAACTACATTTAAATACATAGCGGCTATCAGAAAAGACAGCGATTATTATTTTAATATGAGCTTTAAGTTTGACAACGGAAACACCGTAATTACAGAAACAAGCGTTGACGAACTTGAAGAAAATATCAATAATTAATGTAAATTGAATAAAAAATAAATGACCGTAAATCCGATAAAGATTGCGGTCATTTTTAATCGGGCAAAGTTTTTAACATTATATTATAATTATGTTAAAAACTCTGTGCCGAATTAAATGTAACAATATTGTAAAGTATAATTTGTATAATAATTCTTTTTTTAAGACATTGTAAGTATTATGTGTATAATATGCAAATTCTTTAACAGAAAAATTGCAGAAAAGCTCTCAAAATTCGTCACACGAAAAATACACAGTACTTGAAATATTGACAGTATAATGATATAATTCAAGATAGGTTACTATGTGTCAGAATGAAATTTTATGATTTGGAAGTGAGTTATTAAAGATGAGCAGATTTTTTAAGGACATCAAAAAATTCTTTAACTACACGGTATTTTCTTCAAAGGCGGAACTTAAGTCCGAAGTAGCGGGCTCTTTCTTGAGCTGGCTGTGGTGGATTCTCGATCCGTTCTTCTTTATGCTTGTGTATTCGTTTATCGCAATCCTTGTATTTAAGAGCGGCGAGCCGTATTTCCCGGTATTCGTATTTATCGGTCTTAACTGTTGGCAGTTCTTCAGCAAGGTTGTTAAAAGCTGCGTAAAAGTCGTGCAGTCAAAAAAGATGATTGTCACGAAAGTTTATATACCTAAGCATATATTTATTCTTGAAAAAATCGGTGTTTACGGTTTTAAGATGCTTGTATCCTATGCGCTTACGGTTCTTCTTATGATTATTTACCAAGTGCCTTTAAGCTGGCGTATGTTCTGGGCATTGCCGATTATGGCCCTTTTGGTGGTAATCACATTTGCTTGCAGTACAATTATGCTCCACTTTGGCGTATTTGTTGAGGACTTGCTCAATGTAATTACCATTGTTTTGCAGCTTGGTTTCTACATTTCAGGTATTTTCTATTCAATCGAAAATAAACTTGACGGTATTTTGGGTGAGCTTTTGATTAAATGTAATCCGATAGCTCTTATTATCTGCGATTTAAGACGAGTGCTTATTTATAATCAGGATCCACACTGGGTGGCATTGCTTGCGTGGTTTGTTGTTGGCATCGTTATCAGTGTTATTGGCATCAGAACGATTTATAAGCACGAAAACAGCTATGTAAAGGTGATTTAATTATGGGAGAATCAGCAATTTCAGTCAGAAATGTTAAAATTAAATACAGATGTTTTAAAAAGGTTTCGCTTTTAAAGTCTATTTTTGCACCGAGAAAAAATAAGAAAATTGAGTATTTTGAGGCTGTTAAAGGTGTTTCTTTTGAGGTTGAAAAGGGTCAGATTTTGGGTATTGTCGGCAAAAACGGCAGTGGTAAATCAACTCTTTTAAAAGCTATAGCAGGTATTTTCTCGCCTGACGAAGGCGAAATCGACCTTCACGGTCATTCGATTTCCTTGCTTTCAATCGGCGTAGGCTTTCAGAATAAATTAAGCGGCAGGGAAAATATTTTCCTTTCGGGTATGCTTTTAGGCTTTGAAAGACCGCAGATTGAAGAAAAACTCGACGAAATCATTGAATTTTCCGAACTCGGTGACTTTATTGACCGCCCTGTAAAGACATATTCAAGCGGTATGTACTCTAAACTTGCGTTCTCAATTACGGCGATTCTCGAAACCGAGATTATGCTTATTGATGAGGTCTTGAGCGTTGGTGACGCAAAGTTTAAGAAGAAGAGCTACGAAAAAATGCGTAGCCTTATTATGAACAAAGACAGAACCGTTGTTATTGTATCGCACAGCTCCGACACACTCAGAAAGCTCTGTGACAATATTCTTTGGCTGCACGATGGCGTAGTAAAGATGCAGGGCACTACCGAAGAGGTGCTTCCTTTGTACGAAGAGTTTATGTCTTAACGGTGGCGGTATGTCAAGATTTTTTGAAAAACTCAAAGATGTAAAACCGAGAGATATACTGCATATTTTTCTGTTTATATTTGCCTTGCCGATTGCACTCGTGTATAAAATTTTCAGAAAAGATTTATGGCTTGTGTGCGATAACGGAGTGGAGGCAACGGACAACGGATTTTGTTTTTTTGAATATGTGTGCAAAAATCACCCCGAGCAGGACTGCGTTTATGCGGTGTATAAAAACAGCGTTGATTACGAAAATGTCAAAAAAACCGGCAAAACCGTAAAGTACGGCAGTTTTGCCCACTGGATTTTATATCTTACCGCAAAGGTAAACATCAGTTCTCAAAAGGGCGGAAAGCCGAACTATGCCGTATGCTATCTGCTTGAGGTTTACGGAATTTTGCGCAACAGCCGTGTGTTTTTACAACATGGGGTAATTCTTACAAATATTGATTTTCTTTATTATAAAAACACAAAAATGAGTATGTTTGTCACCAGCACATACAGGGAATGGGAGTATGTAAACAATAATTACGGTTATCCCGAGGGCACTGTAAAATTACTCGGACTTCCCCGCTGGGACAAGCTTCACGATTTTAAAACCGTGCCGAATCAGATACTTATTATGCCGACATGGCGTGACTGGATCGGTACAGACGCACTTTCAAAAAGCATTGAAGATGATAAAAAGGCTTTTTGCGAGAGCGATTATTTTAAAAATTGGAGTAAAATAATCAACAGCAAACGACTTGAAGAAATTTGCGAAAAGTACGGCTGTACTGTTATGTTTTACCCGCACAGGGATATGCAGAGATTTATCGACTGCTTTTCAAAGAGCAATCCGTACCTTACAATCTGCAAATATCCCGAATACACCGTGCAGGAGCTTATGAAAAGCTCAGCATTTATGATTACCGATTACTCAAGCGTGCAGATTGACTTTGCTTATATGAAAAAGCCGCTTGCGTATTTTCAGTTTGATTATGAAAGATTTTCGGAGCAGCACTACGGTAAAGGTTATTTTGACTATACCGAGGACGGCTTTGGCCCTGTTTATAACGAAGAACAGGGACTTATGAATTATATAGAGCAGATGGCACAGCGTTCGTTTGCGAACACAGAGCTTTATTTAAACAGACACAAGGAATTTTTTGATTTGTACGATACGGAAAATTCAAAGAGAAATTACGAGGCTGTCAAAGAAAGATGGCCGTGAGGTATGTATGGAAGAGAAAAACACAAACCCGATTGATTTTGTAATAATTTGGGTTGACGGCAACGATAAGCAGTGGCAGGAGGAAAAAGCCAAGTATGACGGCAAAACGGTCACCAATGCCAACAGTGAAGTTCGTTTCAGAGATTGGGACAACTTGCAGTATTGGTTCAGAGGTGTGGAAAAGTTTGCCCCTTGGGTAAATAAAATTCACTTTGTCACCTGGGGACATCTGCCGAAGTGGCTTGATACAACAAACCCAAAACTTAACATTGTAAATCATAAAGATTACATTCCGTCAAAGTATCTTCCTACCTTTAATTCACATACTATTGAGCTTAATTTGCACCGTATAAAGGGACTTTCGGAACAGTTTGTGTATTTTAATGACGATATGTTTATTACCGCACCGACTAAACCGGAGGACTTTTTCAAAGACGGTATGCCTTGCGATACATTTGCGCTTGACTGCATTTGTTTTAATAAGGACAGCGCAGGTTTCTTTAACGGTGCGGATGTTTCTATCATTAACGACCATTTCGATAAGGAAAAAGTCTTTAAGCGTGACTGGAAAAAGTGGTATAGCGGTAAGAACGGAATGAAAAATCAGTTAAAAACGACGCTTTTGTTGCCGTGGCATTGGTTTCCGGGCTTTTACTATCAGCACACTCCGTCAAGTTTTATGAAAGCGACTTTTGAAGAAATTTGGGAAAAAGAATACGATGCGCTGGATTCTACCTGTATGGATAAATTCAGAAAAACAGGCAATGTAAACCAGTGGCTTATGAAGTTCTGGCAGTTGGCGGCAGGCAATTATACAGTCCGCAGGGACAGCTTTGCATACTGCTATCATGTCAAGGAGTATAATTATCCCGATTTGTGCAGGGATATTCCTTCACAAAAGCATAATATGATTTGTATTAACGATACAGCCGAAACTACGGATTTTGAGGTGAAAAAGCAGGGCGTCATTGACGCATTTGAAAAATTTTTGCCTGAAAAATCAACTTTTGAGCTGTAATTTTAGTTTATTTAATTTGCATTTTGCGGTTTCGGTAAAATTACCGAGGCATAAACCATATACTAAAGGAGTAATTTGATGGGTAGAAATTTTATATGGCTGTTTGGCGAAAATCTTGCCGCAACCTCAAATAATAACTCATATTATTTTTGGAAACAGGTAGTACGCCGCAGGGACGGTATAGACAAGTACATTGTGCTTGAAAAAAATGCCGCCAATAAAGAAACCTACGCCTCTCTTTCTGACAAAGAAAAGAGTTTTGTTGTTTGGAAAAACACAGTAAAGCATTTTAAGATTTACTTAAATGCCGATATGTACTTTGTTTCTTTGAGTTACAAGGATATTACTCCTACAAAGCTCGGCTTTTTTAAGACAGACTTTTTCATAGAAAAGCCTCTTATTTACTTACAGCACGGCACGCTTGGCATTAAAGCTATTGAATATAAGGGCTATGGCTACAATAATAATATGTTCCGTTTTTTGTATTACAACAAGAACATTAAGCCCACTCTTATGGATTACAATAAATTCAAAGATTATCAGCTTTACTACGGAATTTATCCGCCACGCTACATTGAACTTGTAAAGCGCCACAAGGCATACCATGCACAGCCGCAGAACGGCAAGAATATACTTTGGTTTATGACATGGAGAGAGTACCTTGGCGACAACTATATGACACAGATGCTTATGCATCAGATTAAGGGTGTGCTTTCAAGCCAAAAACTTGCCGATTATCTTGATAAAACAAATTCCGTTTTTACGGTTTGTTTGCACCAATTTTTTGATGAAGAGAAAATCGAAGAATTCAAGGAATGTGCAAAGACAGACAGAATTAAGTTTATTCATTCGCACAAAACAGATGTGCTTGACGAACTTGCGAAAAATGATGTCCTCATTACAGACTATTCTTCGGTAGGCTTTGACTTTACGGTGCTCAATAAGCCTGTAATTTTGTATCAGCCTGATTTGAAGAATTACCTTGCAAAGCGTAACCTTTACTGCGAGGTAGAGGAGCTTGAGCAGTGCTCTTACACAAAAGCAAGACAGCTTGTTGACGCTATTGCCGACGAAACCTATACGATAAATCCGTTCTTTAAGTCAAGACTTCCGGAAGAGATTGACTATGACTTTATAGAGAGCGGCGCTCATATTGACAGAATGTATGAGGAATTTTCTGCAATTCAGAAGAATAAGGTAACATTCCTCGGTTATAACTTCTACGGTGTAGGCGGTACGGTTTTTGCTACCCGTTCGCTTGCGGAGGCTTTGCTTGAGAAAAACTATCTTGTAGAGCTTTTGTCGCTAAAGTGCACCGCAAAGCCAAAGGAGATGCCTTACGGATTGCAGCTTACAGCATTGTATAAGGCAAATTCACGCAGAAAGATTGAACTTTTAAAGCGTGGCTTCTTTAGATGGAAAGGACTTTACGGTCACCTTGACTGCGATTGCAGCAGACAGAATCTTTCTCCGTATGCAGGTATGGCAATGAGAAAGAAACTTGAGAATATAAAAAGTAAGACTGTAATTTCAACAAGAGAATCTCTCCACCTTTTCCTTAATGACGCTACATCGGAGAAAATTGAGGAGAAAATCTATTTCTTCCATTGTACAGCCGCACTTGTAAATGATCTTTTCCCCGACATTGTTAATAAAATGGAGAAAATCGACATCGGAAAGGCTGTATTTGTAAGTGAAGAAAACCGTCAGCTTTACCTTGATAAATTTAATTTCAAAAATTACAAGGATTATATCGTGCTTGGCAATACACTTGAGTCAAGCCGTAGTGTGGCAAGAGAGGATATAGGCGCAATAGAGGAGAATGTAAACTCCAACAACCCTGAAGAGCCACAGCGTGACTACTTCCTCGGTATGTATTTGCTCAGAATCAGCCATGAGCGTGAGGCTGACATTAACAATCTTATCGGCTTTGCCAAGTATCTTAAAGAGCAGAATGTTGATGACATTGTAATTGATGTTTACGGTACGGGCGACTATCTTAACGAATTTCTCGATAAGATTTTTGATAACGAGGTTGAAGATTATATTTGTTATTGCGGCGAAACTTCTAATCCGAAAAATCAGATGAAAAATCACGATGCGGTTGTTGACTTTACTCTCAACCATTCATTCGGTATGCCGTATATTGAGGCTATCCTCAACGGAAAGATGGTTTATTGTACAGAGAACACAGGTTCAAGGGAAGTTCTTAACGGCATTGACGGCTGTATTTATACTTCGTATGCAGACTTGCTCGATAAGATTCGTAAGTTCCCACAGGTTACAGATGACCAACTCAGAAGTAACTATGATAAAATCAGTAAGGTATATTCGAGAGAGGTTCTCGGCGAGAAATTCGTTGATTTTCTTGAAAAATAATTAATAATTAAACGCCAGCACTTTGAAATTAAATTCATAAG
>ENA-OOWT01000399-OOWT01000399.1-human-gut-metagenome-genome-assembly--contig:-NODE-399-length-9641-cov-1.584290_pt1 | contig 9641 bp, 12 predicted proteins | sample MGYA00241619_ERZ501340 | MGnify/ENA primary metagenome ERZ501340 (study PRJEB25962, sample SAMEA2042984) | human gut metagenome | biome: human gut; feature: human-associated habitat; material: faeces... | reverse complement strand
GCTGAAAAAGCACTTTCCTTATATATAAAAAAAGCTAATGCTTATTAAGCATCAGCTTCATTCAAATTTCTTTATCATTTTTGGTTTTCACCCATTATTTGACAAAGAGCCATATCATTAGCTATACCTTTAGTATGAAAGTATGTTTTTCCTTGTAATTTTTCTTTCTTTATTACTCTATGGGTTACTATTTTACCAGCAAAATCATCTTTCATTCCTCGATATACAACATCGTCTCCTACTACTATTTCTTCAGTATTTATATTTTTAGAAATAACCATATCATATACTTTATATTTTGGTTCCATACTTTCAGTTATAATTGTATAGATACTATATCCGCCTAGTGATAGTTTATTATTTGATATTCTTTGAATAAAGATTATACTAATTACTATTACTATAAATAAAGATATTATTGCTTTAATAATCATTAATAATATTTTTAAGGCTTTATTATTTTTTATTCTTTCTATCATATTTATCACCACTATATTTCTATTAACTTTATATCTTCTAAATATTTATCCATATATTTTTTATATATTTCTTCTATTTGTTTTTCATTTACAACAGTTTTATATTTTATTATACTATATTGTTTATCTATTAAATCTTTTAATTTCTTTTCATCAATAGTTGAATCCATGGTTATGACTTTTTCTATCATATTACCTACTAGTTTCTCAGATAGTTCTGTTTTAGATACTTTTTCTTCTTCTTTACCTATAGAATCTAAAACTAAGTAATCTAATAGGAATGATTCATCTATTAATTTTTTTATTTTACCATCATCATAATAATCATTATTTCCTTTATCTTTTTTGGTATCATCTTCCATATGAGTTTGCATATAATTCCATAATTTTACAGCATATTGGAAATTAACATTTTTAAGTATTACATTTGTTTTCTTAATTGGAGATGTTACTAAAGATATATGCTTTTTATCTATTGTTTGATATACTGATGATGATGTTAAGTCAGATATTTGTGTCTCTAACTTTTCTATTCTTTCAGATATAGTTAAGCCAGAGTTATCTTTATTACTTTTCTTATCATCTTTTTTAGAATTAATAGTCATTGTTATATCTATTTTTTCTTTACCAAGACTACTATTGGCACTATACTCTAATTTTTTATCATCTTTACTATAGGATTCTTCTACTAAATTACGTTTTTTTCTATCAATATAGAATTTCATATTTTTTATTAAACTATAAATGAAACGATTTTCATAAGTATCAAAACTTTCTTCTTTATTGATATTTAATATTTTACTAGGACGCACATCTCCTGTTTCTTTATTGTAATCTTGTATTAAATTGGTATTTTTAGATAAGTGCTTAATACTTTCAACAGTTACACGACGAGCTAATTCTATTTTTACAATATCTTCTTCATTTACTATAAATCGATTTGGATTTCTTAAAATATTATCTAAATATCTGATAGTATCTTCCATTATCTCAAGCCATTCAAAGTTAGTATTTACTCGGTCATAGGCTGTTTTTACATGAAGATTTGAATTTATATTTTCAAAAAATTTGTTATTTTTATCTTCTTTTGCTTCTGTATATAAATTCATTATTTCTAATTCATTCATTATAGGCCTCCTACGTTAATTTTTTTAATCTAAGTAAATACTCTTCGCACTCTTTCATTTTTCCTTTACCAAAGGTTTTATCTAGAAATTCTATATATCCATCAATTTCATCACGAATATATGATATATTTAATTGTTCAAATTTTCTTAGTATTTTTCTAGCTATAAAGTAATCTACACCATCTACTTCATCACCACCACAGGCAACATATACTGGTACAAACTTTTTCATATGAGCTACGATACGATTACCAAAAGCTATTCTAAAGTGTTTGATAACATAATCATCCATTTCATTTATCTTATTTAGAGTATCTTCTGATATTGGATTATCTTTCATTGCTTCACTAAATAATTTATCTAGGTATGAATAATTTATATCTTGGGCCTCGGTATCAATTGGTTCAAATACTTGACCTTTATCATTAATGTCTAGAGGCATAGCTCTATCGTATACTTTATCTGTTACCATAAATGTGGAGTCATCGTTATTGATTGTTCCAATATACCATACATTAGCAGGTATTTTTAATTTACCATCAACAATGTTTTTGGGATCGTCTGGCCAAGAACTAGATACTAATTCTACAATCCATTCGTCTTTATTAGGCATCTCTAGAATAGATAACATTTCAGCAAAATAATACTCTACTCTGGAGATGTTCATTTCATCTAGTATTACGGTATATATATCATCAGTATAACCTGCGACATAAAGTTCTTTTAATACTTCTGTTTCATTAAACTTTTTAGTAAATTCATTGAAATAGCCAAATAACTCAGTTCTATCTCTCCATGATGGCTGTACTGAAGCAACACAGGAATCATGTTTTAAGAATTTTCCCCAAGCATAGGCTAAAGATGTTTTACCAGTACCAGATATACCTTGTAATATTACTAGTTTGGTTGAGGCTAGTGCTGATATGAATAATCTTATCATTTCTGATTTATAGTATAATTTTAATTTAGATGCTGCAAAATTTCTAAATGTCTCTACTAATTCTTCAAGGGTAAAACTATCACCATAATTTACTATTTTATATTTAGCAAATTCAGTATCGACCGCTGTTAGTTTAGGGAATCTACTCTTAGTAGTATCAACATCTTCTTTTGGTTTATCTGTTTCTTCTATCTCTGGTGATTCACCTGGCTTTAATCCTAGTTGTGATACTTTCATAGCAAGAATACTTTCTTTTTCGGCCATAAGATCCGCTACTTGATTATTTAGAGAAGCTACCTCCTCAAGAAGAGATTCTTCTTCTACTACTGTTTTATGGAATTTTAAATACTTTCTTATAATGAAATAGATAATAAATCCTAAGCCTCCTATTATGGCTAAAACTATTATGATGGCTAAGACTACTAATATCCATTCAGGAACACTAAAATCATCTTTATAAAAATTAATTATACCAATATATTCTTTTATATTGAACATATTTATTATTCCATTTACTAAGCCTTTAAACATCAGGATAAAGGAAGTAAAAAATTGTTCTAAAAATTCATATAGAAATCTAAAAAATGTATCCATACTGCACCTACTTTACTATTCTATTATTACTTTTTCTTCATCAAAAAAGTTTTGTTTATTTGTATCTACTATTACATATATAAAAATATCTAACCATAATTTACTTGAATCATCATAATTATATCCTTCATCTATTTCTACTGCTACTTGAAAGCCATCTTTTATCCAAGTATTTATTTGATCTTTATTTACTAAATAGTCAGAATACTTAAACTTTATTATAATATTATTCTTTACTATTTCATTATCTATTATATTTATTAATCTATTTAATTTTTGTTCTTTATCAAAAATACTGATAGGAAAATCTACGATTAAATTAGTTTCTGATGATGTATCATAACTTGTTCCAAACATATTATTATAATCCTTAATAGCATTTTCTAAGATTATTTTAGAAGTTAAATAGTATGTAATAAAGCTTTTTTGTTCATTTACTATACCTTCACTATATACTTTATTTATTGAATATTCACTATATATTCTGTTAAATTTAATAGTGTTATCTAGTTTTACTTGATAAACTTTTTTGTTATTAGTTTTTATTAATGATATACTAAACTTTTCACTATCAAAAGATTTTAGATATTTATCTTTGCGGCTTTCATTTTCTTTTACTAATTCATAAAGAGTATCAATAAAAGTTTCATCATTTAATCCTAGTTCTTCATTCCGATATTCATCTATTTCTAATATTACTTTTTTTAATGATTCATATTCTTCGACATTATCAAAATATAATATATATTTAAATAGATAGAAAGTATTTTTTATTTTAAAGATAGTATCTTCATCTTCATTTTCTTTCATTTCAATAGCTTTTTGTCTTAGATAATAATTAATGTTTGATGTAAAGTTTTTATATTTTATATCTTCATTATTATAATATCTAACATTTATATAGACTTCTAATAATGGGTCTACTATTTTCTTGGCATAATATTTATCTAATATTATTTTTAGATATTTTGTAATATTTTTCTTAGAGAAATCAATATATTCCCTTGCTATATTATTAGCCATTCTTTCACCACCTACTCTGAATAATTAAAGTTTATTATTGATGTATTATTTACTATTGGATATGTATAATCTAAGTTGGTATCTGCTTTGTAAAACTTTACCACTTCACTTGACTCTGAATCCATTCTAAAAGTTATACTATTTATGTAATCATAACCATTTATGTTTACTATAGTATAGTTTTCTTTTTTTAGATACGCTGTATTAGTCGTATCTAATATTACTTTTTCCGGATCAAATGTTAGCGTTACTTCTGCGGACAAGCATTTTCTTTTATCAATGTCATCTAGTGATATGTATGTTAATCTATCAATTCTATCATTTACTGAGTAATTTCCAAAGGCTTCTTTTACTAAATAATAGTCAATAGTATTTGTTATATTAAAATTGAAATATGGTCTTCCTTTTTTATCATCAATAGTATATGATAAACCACTTTTACCTACTTTAAGAATAAATCTTCCTCGTAATGTCTTTTTATATGGATATGTACTCTTGACGGTTATTTCTATGAAGGCTTCATCTCCTACTTTAAAAATGTCATTAGGGGTCATTACTGCATTAAAGTAACTAGAACCTTCACTGCTATAAAGAGTTCCTCCTGTACTATTTACACTGCATAAAACATTACTTGAACATACATAACTTATTTCATAATTTATATCACTGCTTGTGTGAACTAAATTATTTTTACTATTATTTAAGTTTATTGTTATAGTATATGGGTCTACTGCTGACCAATTATCTACTTGGTAAATAGCCCTATTTGTTGTTAATTTATCACTATTAAAGTAAAAGTTTTTACTTGACAGATAGAAGTCTCTTATTTCATTATATATATATCTTCCAAATGTTATTGTCGTTAGAAGGAATACCAATATTATTCCTAATACAATATAGCCTTTCTTACCATATTTATCTAATTTTCTTTTTAGTTCTATTATCTTTTCTTTTAATTCTATTATCTTTTTCTTTATTTTTAGGTTCTTTAGATACTTCTTTATCTTTGCTTTATTTATTTTCATCTGCTACTTCTTTTTCTTTATCTCTTTAAATATTGCATATATCTCATAAACGAAAGCAATTAACATTGGAAATATTATGATAAATAAGTATCCCCATTTTGATGTCAAAGTATTAAAGACTGCTCCTAATGTTTTATAAGTAGTTGTATTTTGTTTCTTTCCTAAAATATTTTCACTCGATAATATTAAATCGTTTTCTAATTGTATTTCTTTTTCATCATCATTTATTGTTTTCACATTTTCTATCTTAGCATATTTTACTGTTACTTTGGCAGCATATGTATCATAATAAAATACATAATCGCCTTTGTTATAATCATTTGATTTTTTTACTACCAATAAATCACTTTCTTTAAAATCAGGATTTTTTTCTTTAAGAGTTAATACATATTTATTATCTGTTTCAACAATATTATATTTGTTATATGATAGTAGTAAATATGTAACTATGACCGCTACTAAGAAATACAAAATGATTAAAATGTTTATTACTACTTTTTTCATTCTACCACCATTATAAGTATATCACACTTTTATGATTTATGTAAAGAAAAGAATAAGATTTTGTTTCTTATTCTATAACTATATTTTCTGCTTTTAACTCATCTTTAAATATTTCTTTAAAGTTTACTAATTCTTTTTTTATTACATCTGGATATACGGCTTTGGTTGTTCTTACGGCATCGTATATATTTTTAAAATCTATTGTTTTACGATCTTCATATATAGCATTAGAGAAACATTGTCTTAATATTACTAAAGCTATATCAGGATATCTAGATGATATTTCATATACTCTTTTAAATTCTGTTGTCATATTTACAATGAATTTCATTATTTTTTCCTTAATAAAATCGGTATAAGGAAGAATTACTCCTGTTTGTTTTTCTAATTTAGGTAATGTTTTTAAAAGAATTTCTACGGTCATTTCTTCAGTTGGTTCTGATACATCTACTTTTTCAAATCTTCTTAAGAAGGCTTTATCACGCATGATATATCTTTCATATTCATATGTTGTAGTAGCGCCAATCATTTTAATTGTTCCACGACTTAGTCCTTCTTTAAACATATTGGCTAGGTCTAAAGCTCCTGCTGCATCATTACCTATTAATGTATGTATTTCGTCAATAAATAAAATTACTTTCTCTTTTTGTTTTAATTCTTCTACTAATTTAAGGACTCTATTTTCTTCACCATTATTAGTTAATAATGCTGTTGTGTTGACACGATATATAGTATAACCATCTAAGGCTTTTGGTACTTCATGTCTTTGAATACGATAAGCTAGACCCTCAACTATAGCGGTTTTTCCAATACCTGGCTTACCTACTAGTACAGCTGATTTTTCTGGTGTTAGTAGTACTAAAATTAATTTTTTTATTTCTTCATCCCTTGCTATAGCAGGATTTGTTATGTATTCTACTTCAGTTAAATTATCCGAAAATCTTTCTAATATACTTTCCATTTATTTGCCTCCTAGTGAGAGAAGGATTAATATTAATCCACTTACCATTATGCCAGATAGAAAGATGGCATCTAAAAAACCACCGTTTGTTCTTTTTTTATAATCATAATACATTTTATATTTTCGATTTGTCATGGTATTCTCCTACAATATATTTTTTATATCTTTCTTTAATTTTTCATCTTTAATATTCGCTAATAGTGTATTTAACTCTTGTGACTTTTGATATAATTTTAATTTTTCTTCATAAAAATATAATTTATTTTCTATTGACTTTATACTTTTATGAATAGCATTTCTACTTACATTTTCATTTTCGCTTATTTCTCCTAATGATAAATTATTAAAATAATAATCTTCAAAATGTTCTTTTTGTTTATCACTTAATAGTTCACTATAGAAGTCATATAATATTATTAAATATTCTCTTTTTTCCATTAAATTATTTTTACTAATGTATATATTACTTCAATAACTATTAGTAATACTCCTAATCCAAATAGTATATATACCATTTTTTTCTTTGATTCATCTTCAATATAATAGTAGCAAATGCAAAATAAGAATAAAGCAAATAATATTAGTGTTGCTGGTAAAAAGACAACATTTATTATGGAAAGGAATAATAATACTAGGAATATAACTCCTACTATTAAAGATATTATTAGTTCTACTTTTTTTAATCTTTCAGCGTCTACTAATTTATATTTCTCTTCTTTCTTCTTTTTTATTTTTGATGTTTTTTCTTCTTTTTTCATTTTTTTATCTCCCTTTCTATTTCTTATAAATCTTTAAATAAACCATAAATATACTTTTCAATATCAAAGGCTTCTAAATCATCTTCTTGTTCTCCTAGTCCTACATATTTTACTGGTATATTTACTTCTTCTTTAATAGCAAGAACTATGCCACCTTTAGCCGTTCCATCTAATTTTGTTAAGACTATTCCTGTTATATCTGTTACTTCACTAAAGGCTTTGGCTTGTGATATTCCGTTTTGTCCTGAAGTAGCATCTACTACTAAAAGTGTTTCATGTGGAGCATTAGGAATCAGTTTTTTTATTACGGTCCTTTATCTATAAGCAATACTTCTAATTCAGGATTTTTTAAATATAATTCGTAACATGTCATAATTCCTGCTGGACCTGCACCAACAACGATTACATCATAATTTTCTTTTATTCCTTTGTCAACGCCATCATATACTGCCGCTGATGGATCTTTTGATTTAGTACTAACAACATCAATATTGGTTCTTTTTCCCCATTCTTCTATTTGTTCAATAGCACCTGCTCTAAAGGTATCACCCGCTACTAATAGAACTTTTTTACCTTCTTTTTTTAATTTATTGGCAATTTTTCCGATGCTTGTTGTTTTTCCAACTCCATTAACACCAATAAAGAGAATTACGGTTGGTCCTTCTTCACTATAATTTATTTTACTTTTTAAAACGCCATTATTTACATACATTATTAATAGTTCATCAATTATTATTTCTTTTAGTGTTTCACTATCCTTTATATTTTCTTCCTTTACTCTTTTCTTTAATTTATCAACAAATTTTACAACTGTATTTACACCAATATCTGCCATTATTAGAATATTTTCTAATTCCTCAAAATAATCATCATCAATATTCTTATACTTCTTAGATAACTTAGCTAATTCAGTTGAAAATTCTTTTCTTGTTTTAGTAAGTCCTTCTTCATATTTTGCGGCCTCTTTGTCTTTTGAAAAGACATTTTTTATCTTATTAAATAATCCCATGCTTTTTTACCTCCTGTTAATTATCTATATACATTATAACATTTTTATGTAGAAAAATAAAGAAAAATTAAACATCTATTTTAGATATTTAATTTAAAATACTATTTAATTCTTCTATTTGTTTATTTAATTCTTCAATATTACAACCATTTATCTTCTTCTTATCTGATATATTATATTTTTCTTTTATTCTGAGTATTCTAGCCACTGATTTGTCGATATCTTCTTCTTTTATTTTACCTGTTTTTACCATTTTTATTACTTTATTTATTACTTTGTAATCATCTTTACGATATTTAAATAGGATAATATCTGCTTCCGATGTAAAAGCTTTCTTTAATGAAACACTTTTATATAATAAATCAACTGGTTTCATTCTTATATCATCAGTTATTACTAAATTGTCATAATGAAGTTTTTCTCTTAAATATTCTTTTATTAATTTTTTTGATAAGGATGATGGTAATCCTTGGGTTAGTTTTCTTATAACTATGTGACTTATCATTATGCCATCACAACCATTATCTATTGCTTCTTTGAATGGCAATATATGCTTATTTAATACTTCTTTATAATTAAAAGTATAAGGTAATAATATGTGAGAATCTTTTTTTGTTATTCCATGTCCTGGAAAATGCTTAATAATAGAAATTACATTATTTTTTTGCATTTCTTTCATATATAGTATTCCATATTCTTTTACTATATCAACATTATCAGAAAAGCATCTATCTTTTATAACTTTACTTGATGAATTATTATCGATATCTAAATCTGGAGCAAAATTCATATTGATACCAGTATTATATAACATTTTGGATATTATTTCAGAATGTTTTTTTATTAATTTTTTGTCTTCTAACTTAGAAAACTTATTAATACTTTTTAAATTTTTTATTTCTGATGGCATTCTGTTTACGCGACCGCCTTCTTCATCTACCGCTACGAATAAGGGGATTTTATTTCCTTTATTAGCATCTTTTAATTTATTGATTAAAGTTAACATTTCACTATAAGAGGAATAATTTTTTTTATAAAGAATTACTCCTCCTATTTGATTGTTTTTGATTAATTCTAAAATTCCTTCTGTATTGGAACTGTTTATTCCAAATATAAACATTTGACCAATTTTTTCTTCTAATGTTAATTTTTCTAGCATAATTATACTCGTATAATTAATCTTATAGAAATATTAATTAATTTCTATTATTGATTAATCCC
>ENA-OOWT01000386-OOWT01000386.1-human-gut-metagenome-genome-assembly--contig:-NODE-386-length-9920-cov-1.630512_pt1 | contig 9920 bp, 8 predicted proteins | sample MGYA00241619_ERZ501340 | MGnify/ENA primary metagenome ERZ501340 (study PRJEB25962, sample SAMEA2042984) | human gut metagenome | biome: human gut; feature: human-associated habitat; material: faeces... | reverse complement strand
TTTCTATGACGCATTCACAGAGGGCAAAGCAGACGCAGTCCTCGCAGCCTCTCTCTTCCATTTCGGTGAAATTCCGATTCCCACATTAAAAAAATATCTTAACGAAAAAAATATTCCTGTAAGACTTTAACATCAAAGAACAAACAGCCATCAGACTAAAATAAGTTTGATGGCTGTAATTTTTATACCCGATAATCTATAAATCTATAATACAAAAGCCGCTCTGAGGCGGCAATTGTAATAATAATTTTTACTTTTTAATTATGCGCTGTAACTGTCACGGTTATTCTTATCCGATGCAAGTTCTCGCTTTCTTTCGTCAAGCTGACTTTGCATTTTTTCAAAAATTTGAGGATTTTCCGTATTTGCGATTATCTCGGCAAAAAGGTCGGGAATATTCTCTTCTTTAAAACCTTTTTGAGAAAAAATCCGCTTTACGGAATAAGCGTACTTTGACATTGTAGGCTGAAAAGTGCGGGCATAATTCTTTGTCATCTGTTTTACACCCACAACCTCAATCATTTGCTTGTTAAGCAATGAATTGATTAAAAGGTTAATGTAACTTTTGCGCCATGTTCTGTTTACAGATTTGCTTACAATCTCAGAACTTGCCAGAGGCTCGCCCACCTCCCATAATAAATTCATAATCTCTTCTTCGCTTTTAGTCAGCATTGCCAATCATCCTTCCGTAATTTTCTTTATATATACCGCAAAATTCTTTAAGCCAAAGCCTTGTGCTGTGGCAATTATCAATTAAACATACCCAATAAATGCGAAAAAACGAAAAATATACAATTTATTTTTAATCTATTGTACTTTATTGCAGTAATTAAGTCAATATATATCTATCAATATTTTTAAAATTTTGAGCAAAAACACAGTTTTATGTCTAATTTATAACAATACTTGACATACACAAATTTCCACAATAAAATTATATGTGTATATTATTAAACATTATAATCATTATTATATATTTGTAATTTGGAGGCTGTTATGTCAGAATTTAAAACTAATGTAATGCGTATTCTCGAAAAAGCAAAAATAGATTATGTAGCACACGAATATCCGCACGGAAAAGACGCTGTTGACGGCATAAGCGTTGCCAAACTTTTGGGGCAAAATCCCGAATGTGTATTCAAAACGCTTGTCACAAAAGGCGTAAACGGCAGCTACTTTGTATTTGTTGTTCCCGTTGCGGCGGAACTCGACCTTAAAAAAGCCGCAAAATCAGTTGGTGAAAAATCCGTTGAGATGATTCATGTAAAAGATATTTTAAAAGTAACAGGCTACATTCGAGGAGGCTGCTCACCTATCGGAATGAAAAAGCAATACCCTACCGTTTTCCACGAAAGCTGCCTTAACAATCCGAACATTATTGTAAGTGCGGGAAAAATCGGTTATCAGATTGACCTTGACCCTCAAACTTTAATTGAATTTACAAAAGGAAAATGTGCTGACATTATTAAGTAGTTTGTACACAAAAACTTCACATAACATTTGTGTTACCTTTATTGACTAAGGATTTATATAATGCTAAAATTATAGCAAATATGATAACCTGTCATATCAGGAGGTAATAGGTATGATTAAAAAAACATTTTACAATCTTCCATACGAAAAAAGAAAGCGTATTACCGACGCTGTCATAAAAGAATTTATGGAACGACCTAACGAAAAGGTTTCTATAAACAGAATTATAAAGACCGCTGAAATTTCCCGAGGCAGTTTTTATCAGTATTTTGACGACAAGGTAGATTTGATAGAAATTATCACTAAAACTATGTTTGAAGAATCAAGCAACAAAGCCAAAGAAATTTTAAAACTTTCATGCGGCGACCTTTTTGTTATGTACATTAAAATGTTTGATTATTTTGGCGATTACAGCAGTCAAAAGCAAACAATGAAAATTATGAGAAATATTGTTGACAGCTTTAAAGCAAACGATGACCTTGTAAGCGAATATCTGAAAAATCGCTTTAATATGGCACTCACCAACAACGAGATTTACACTATGGTTGACAGACAAAACCTGAAATTTCAGGATAACGAAAGCGTTAAATGCCTCATAGAAATTCTTACACAAGTGCTTAAAAATGCAATTTTCGATGTTTTTGTCGCAGGCAGTGACCGTGAAGAAGTGCGTGAACGCCTTATCAAAAAAATCGACATAATCAAACAAGGCGCAGTCAAGTGATATTAGGTAATAAATAATTTATTAAACAGTAATTTTATGGAAATAATCGAGATAATCAATGAAAGAGGAATGATATGCTGCCAAAACTAAGTGTAAAAAAGCCGATGACAATTTTTGTGGCGGTTATTGTGGTAATTGTATTGGGTATAGTGTCGGTATTTAAAATGACGCCTGACTTACTGCCTAATATGGATTTTCCGTATGCAATAATCCTTACAACCTATCCGGGACAAACTCCGGAAACAGTTGAATCGGTGGTAACAAAACCGCTTGAACAGTCACTCTCAACCATTGACGGCGTAAAAACCATCACCTCCACCTCATCTGACAACTATTCAATATTGACACTTGAGTTTGAGGACGGTACAAATATGGACACCGCTACCGTTGATATGAGAGGTAATCTCGACACCATAAAGGACGCATGGCCTGACGGTGTAGGCAGTCCGTACCTTATGAAAATTAACCCTAATATGATGCCTGTAGCTATGGTTGCGGTTGATTACGACGGTTACGATACAGTGCAAATTTCCGACTATGTAAACAACAAACTGAAAAATCAGCTTGAGGGAATTGACGGTGTAGCCTCTGTATCTACAAAAGGTATTGTAACTCAAAAGGAAAATGTTATTATTTCGCAAACCAAGATTGACGCTCTCAACGCAAAAATCAATGACGCTCTCAATGACAAATTCGGCGATGCGGAAAAGAAAATTTCCGATGCAAAGAAAGAATTGCAAGACAATATTTCTAAAGCGGAGCAAGGCAGTGATACCATTGAGCAGTCAATAAACGACTTAAATTCTCAACAGGAAGAAGTTGCAAAACAGCTTGCTGACGCCCAAGGTAAGGCACAAAGCGGTTACACTGAAATTTTGAATGCAAAAATGCAGTTGCTTGACCAACAGCAGTCGCTTACTGCAACCAAGCAAACTTTGACAATCGCCTACCAAACATTAACACAGATAAAAGAAAAACTTGACAGTTTGCAGGACGAAAAAGTACAGCTTACACAACAGATAGAAGCTTTTGAAAAAATATACAACGACTACAAAGATGCGCTTAGCAAACTTGCAAACCCCGATCTTACAGACGAGCAGCTTGCACAGGTAAGAGCAATCCTTGCTAAAATAGATGAAGAACTTGATAAATACGGTTTTCCGAAAGAAGAGCTTGAAGAAAGACTTAATAATGCAAAAAATGCTCTTACAAATGTAGATAAAGCAATAACTCAAACAGTTGAGGCATTAAAAGGACTTGACACCACAGAGGAAAAACTTGATGATACAATAGCGGAAATTGCGGATAAAATATCTCAAGTAGACGGCGGTATTACACAAATTGCATCCGCTGTAAAAGGTCTTGACAACAATACCGTATCTGTAAATCAGGCACTTTCAGAGATAGAAAAACAGCAATCTCTTGCGGCATATCAGCTTTCAGGCGGACTTTCTGCGCTAAACACAAAGCAAAGTGAAGTAAACAGTGCATTAACCCAGCTTAATTCCGCTCAAGAAGAATTAAAATCCGCAAGTGATGAACTCTCCGACCAAAAAGATAAAGCCAAAAAAGCCGCCGATATGACAAACACTGTTACAATAAGCAATGTTTCAAATATTCTTACGGCACAAAATTTCTCAATGCCTGCAGGATATGTAAGTGATGACGAAAATATTAAATATCTTGTGCGTGTTGGCGACAAAATAGACGGTGATAAAGAAATGCAGTCGCTTGCTCTTTTTGACACGGGAATTGACGGTATCGGCGTTGTAAAACTAAGCGATGTTGCAGATGTATTTATAGCTGACGATTCGGACGAGGTATTCACAAAGATTAACGGAAACTCCGGCGTTGTATTCAGTTTTTCAAAGCAGAGTGATGCCGCAACCGCTACTGTTTCCGAAAATATAGCCAAAAAGCTCAACTCTCTTACACAGGAAAACGAAGGTCTGCACTTTACCACCCTTATGGACCAGGGCGACTACATAGACATTATTATAAACAGCGTTTTACAGAATCTTCTTATGGGTGCTGTACTTGCAATTATAATTCTGTACCTTTTCTTAAGAGATATTAAACCAACCATCATTGTTGCGCTTTCAATTCCTATCAGCGTTATTTTTGCACTTGTGCTGATGTATTTTAGCGGTGTTACTCTCAATATGATTTCGCTGTCGGGACTTGCAATCGGCGTAGGTATGCTTGTTGACAACTCGGTTGTAGTAATTGAAAATATATACCGACTGCGCAATTTGGGTGTGCCGCCTGTAAAAGCCGCTTTAAACGGTGCTAAACAGGTTGCGGGCGCAATTGCATCGTCTACACTTACAACAATTTGCGTATTCTTCCCTATCGTATTTATTGAGGGACTTACCCGTCAGATATTTATGGATATGGCGCTTACTATCACCTATTCCCTGCTTGCAAGCCTTATTGTTGCCCTTACGCTTGTACCTGCTATGGGTCAGCGTATGCTAAGAAAGGTTAAACCTGTTAAGCACGGAATGTTTGATAAAATGCTCGGCGGCTACGAAAAATCTATTCGTTTTGTATTAAAGCACAGAGCAATCGCACTTATCGTTGCAGTTGTACTTCTCTTTGGCAGTATGTTCGGTGCTGTGGCAAGAGGCTTCAGTTTTATGCCGAATATGGCAAGCACGGAACTTTCCGTAACAGTCAGCCTTGACGACTCGGCTACTATGGATGATACCATTGATGCCGCACAAAACCTACTTGACACGCTTTCAAAATACGATGACTTTGAAACGGTCGGCGTTATGACAGGCTCAACCACAAGCCTTATGGGACTTACAGGCTCAGTATCTTCATCGGATTCTGACAAAGGCTCGGTTATGGCTTATGCCGTATTTAAAGACGACAAAGTAAAGAACAGCGAAAGTATCAGCAAAGAAATTGAAGCAGAACTTCAAAGTATTGACGGAGATGTGGTTGTAAGCGGCAGCTCTTCTTCAAGCTCAATGTCAGCTATGCTTGGTGATGACGGTGTGTCAATCAAACTTTACGGTGACGACCTCAAAACTTTGCAGAATACCGCAAAAGATATGGCGGAAAAACTTGCTGCGGTTGACGGTATTGACGAAACCGATAACGGTATCGGCGCTACTTCGGGCGAAATCAAGGTAACTGTCGATAAAACAAAGGCTGCCAAAAAGTCACTTACGGTTGCACAGGTATATCAGCAGATTGCCACCGCAATCACCTCGAAAACCACATCTTCTACCCTTACGAACAGCGGCAAAGACCTTGATGTGGTTGTAATCAAAGACGAAAACAGCGATGTTACAAAGAACAATATCAAGGATATTAAACTCACTTATACAGACAAAGAAGGCAACGAAAAGACCACAAAACTTTCCGAAGTTGCCGAGATTTCAGATTCCGAATCAATGAATTCAATCACAAGAAGTGACCAAAAGCGTTATATTAAAGTCAGCGGTACTTTAAAAGACGGTTATACAAACACCAATGTTTCAAACAAGGCAAAAGCTTTATTTGATGATTATAAACTTCCCGACGGCTGCAGTATTGAATACTCGGGTTCAAACGAGAGCACAATGGAGGCTGTAAATCAAATGCTGCTTATGATGCTTTTAGGCGTAATTCTTATTTACCTTATTATGGTTGCTCAATTCCAGAGCCTTAAGTCACCGTTTATCATTATGTTTACAATTCCTCTTGCATTTACAGGCGGATTCCTCGGATTGCTTATTACAGGTTTTGATGTCAGCGTTGTGGCATTGCTCGGTTTTGTAATGCTCTGCGGTATTATCGTAAACAACGGTATCGTACTTGTTGACTACATCAACAACCTAAGACTTGAGGGCAAAGAAAGACGAGAGGCAATTGTAGAGGCAGGCAAAACAAGAATGAGGCCTATCCTTATTACGGCAATCACAACCGTTCTCGGACTTTCAACAATGGCACTCGGTATAGGCACAGGTTCAGAGATTATGCAGCCTATCGCTATTGTATGTATCGGCGGTTTGCTGTACGCAACAATTATGACTCTTTATATTGTTCCTGTAATTTACGATATTTTAAGCAAAAAAGAACTTCGCAAAGTTAGCGAAAGCGACCTTGAGGAAATAGATATTTAATTGAGGAGAAAAATTATGATACTTACTACTACAGAAACAATTTCAGGCAGAAACCTTGCCACACTCGGTCTTGTGCAAGGCAACACAATTCAGTCGAAGCATATGTTCAGCGATATGGGACAGAGCTTTAAGACTATGGTTGGCGGCGAGCTTAAATCATACACTGAAATGATGAACAAGGCAAGAGATATTGCCACTCAGCGTATGATTGATATGGCGGCAAGAATGGGTGCGGACGCTATTGTATGCGTTCGTTACACATCAGCTTCTGTTATGCAGCAGGCTGCCGAAGTGCTTGCTTACGGCACAGCAGTTAAATTTATTTAAAACTGTAAAACCATAACAAAAAAACCTGTACGGCAACTGCTGTACAGGTTTTTACTTTACGCTTTGCTATATTAAATTAAAAAAACTTTGCAATATCCTCAATAGCCTTACGCTTTGGCATTGCAGGCTCTGCATTGCTGTAGCCTACTCCGATTACGCTTACTACCGCCTCGGTTTCGGGAATATTCAAAACTTCCTTGATTTTTTCGTTATCTCTTATACCCATTACAAGAGTTGAAAGTCCAAGTTCTGTTGCCTTAAGCAAAAGATTCATACTCTGCAAACCGCAGTCGTAAAATCCCCAACCGTTGCCGAGTTCGTTTGTCGGTGTACCGTCCTTTTCGTATCCGGAACGATTAAGCACAATTGCGGTAACAATAAGTGCGGGAGCGTCTGCAACATTTTTCTGATTGTAAGGCGACAATGCATTCTTAACATCTGCAAGTTTTTCGCCTGTTACCACATAGTAGCGTGATACCTGCGAATTTTTCCATGACGGTGCAAGTTGAGCCGCCGCAATCATCTCTCTTAACTTTTCTGTTTCAACAGGTTTATTTATGTATTCTCTTACGCTTCTGCGAGTTTCCGTTACTTTTGATAATTCCATCCATAATACCTCCGATTTCATTTTATAAGGTAATATTAGCACAAAATAAAATTTTTTACAATAAAATTAGCCTAATTTCTGCAATTTTTGCACTTTAAGCACTGTAAATGAAAAGTTTAACTTTTGGTATTATTTTTAATATTATACTAAAGTAAACTTTATCTATTTGAAAGGATGATTTTATGGCAAAAGTAAGCTGTGTTGATATTTCAGAATTTCAGCAAGGCATTAATTTCAGTAAAATGAAAAACGACGGTATAAAAGCGGTCATTATAAGAGCAGGCTACGGCAGAGAATCAAGTCAGAAAGACAGTATGTTTGAAAGTCATTACAAAAACGCAAAAAGCGAAAATATGATGATTGGTGTGTACTGGTACAGTTACGCAGACAGCGTCGGCGATGCAGAAAAAGAGGCAAAGGCTTGCCTTGAATGCATTAATAACAAATCTCTTGATATGCCGATTTATTATGATTTGGAAGATAATTCACAAACTAAACTCGGCAAAGCAAAACTTACAGAAATTGCGGAACGCTTTTGCGAAACGATCAAGAAAAGTAACTACAGAGCAGGTGTATATGCTAATCTGAATTGGTTTAATAATTATCTCGATTACGATAAATTAAAGAAAAAGTACAGTATCTGGCTTGCACAATATAACTCCGTAAATGAATTAAACTGTGATATATGGCAGAACAGTTCAACAGGCAGAGTAAGCGGTTACGGCAAAAATATTGATACGAACATCATATTTAACGAAAGCGTTTTCAACAGCAAAAAAGAAGACGATAAAGACAAAGGAAAAATAACCAAACCGGATATTTTCTACAGAGTGCGCTGTGACGGTGTTTGGCTGCCCGAAGTAAAAAATCTTGAAGATTACGCAGGTTTAAAAGGCAAAGCAATTACGGATATTGCAATAAAAGTAAGTGAAGGCAAGGTGTGGTATCAGGTTCACACAAAAAGCGGATGGCTGCCGAAAGTCAGCGGATATGACATTGACGATTTAGAAAACGGTTATGCGGGCAACGGCAGTAAAATTGACGCAATCAGAGTGTATTACACCACACCGCAGAGTATTGCCGAAAGTCTTAACAAATATCTTGTTGCAAAATATAAAGTTTCGGCAATAAGCAAAGAATATTTTGACTGGCAGCTCGACGACCAAACTTCAAACGGTCAGGACGGCTACGCAGGACTTTTCGGTAACAACATAGACAGAGTTTTATTGGTGCTCGAATAATATATAAGGCGGTGGAAGCATCGCCTTATTTGCTTGAAATAAAAAATTTTGTGCTAAAATATTCATATACAATTACAAATCGGGAAATTAAACTAATAAAAATTGTTATTTGAGGGCAAAACTTTTGTCCTCTTTGCTTTTATATATTTGTCAACTGTAAAAATAAACAAAAATACTTACTTTTATTTGTGCGAATAATTCCTATTTTGATATTGCATACAACAAGATGTTGTGCTATAATAGATTTACTCTACAAGATATATGCTTTTAAAGAATTAAAAGTTACATTATATATTAAAGAGGATTATGAAATTACGAAAGGGAAGGATATTTATGACAGTAAATGTAAAGGGCGGAAAGCTTAGCAAAAAGGAAATTGACGCTTACACAACACAGCTTAGAGAGGCAAATCCGGATAAATATATCAAGAATGTTGAACTCACAGTTGACGGCGACTATGTAGATGTTAAGTATGACTATGATTCTGTTCCGTTTGAAAGAATCCGCAGAATCACAGGCTACCTTGTAGGTACTGTTGACCGCTTTAACAATGCAAAGCGTGCCGAAGTTGAGGACAGAGTAAAACACAGCGTACCTTGTACAGAATGTTGTTCCGTTGATGAAATCGCATAATTTTTTTGTTTGATTATCCGATTTTACAATATACCTGTTATTTCTTGTTGACTTTTGTCGATATAACGATATATAATTAAAACAATAAGTTAATATTTATCTTATCAAGAGCGACTGAGGGAACAGGCCCTGTGAAGTCCGGCAACCTGCATTTGCAAGGTGCCAAATCCTGCGGTATTTACCGAAAGATGAGTCTTAATAGCACCTTTCGGCTGAAAGGTGCTTATTTTTTGCAAAGGAGAATTATAATGGCAAAACATTTTTTCACTTCTGAGTCAGTAACAGAGGGACATCCCGACAAAGTTTGCGACCAGATTTCCGACGCTGTTCTTGACGCTATTCTCGAACAGGATAAAAACGCTCATGTTGCCTGCGAGGTAACCGCTACAACAGGTGTAGTTCATGTTATGGGCGAAATTTCTACAGACTGCTATGTTGACATTGCAGGTATCGCAAGAGATGTAATAAACGACATTGGTTACGATAATCAGGACTGCGGTTTTAACGGCACTACTTGCGCTGTACTCACTTCTATTGACCAGCAGAGCCCTGATATTGCAATGGGCGTAAACGAAAGCTACGAGCTTAAAGACGGCGAAAATGACGCCAACAATCAGATTGGTGCCGGCGACCAGGGTATGATGTTCGGCTACGCTTGCAACGAAACCAAAGAGCTTATGCCGCTTGCTATCTCACTTGCTCACAAGCTTGCAAAACAGCTTACAGCGGTAAGAAAAGACGGTACTCTCTCCTACCTTCGTCCTGACGGTAAAACACAGGTTACCGTTGAGTATGAG
>ENA-OOWT01000380-OOWT01000380.1-human-gut-metagenome-genome-assembly--contig:-NODE-380-length-9999-cov-1.768906_pt1 | contig 9999 bp, 10 predicted proteins | sample MGYA00241619_ERZ501340 | MGnify/ENA primary metagenome ERZ501340 (study PRJEB25962, sample SAMEA2042984) | human gut metagenome | biome: human gut; feature: human-associated habitat; material: faeces... | reverse complement strand
GGACACAACGTACTGCTCATCGGTGCGCCGGGAAGTGGAAAGTCCATGATGGCCAAGCGCCTCCCCAGTATCCTTCCGCCCCTTTCCTTAGGCGAAAGCTTGGAAACGACCAAGATACATTCCGTAGCCGGGAAGTTAGGTAAAAATACCTCACTCATCGCCATCCGTCCGTTCCGCAGCCCGCATCACACCATCTCACAAGTAGCCATGGTAGGCGGAGGAGCCAGTCCACAACCTGGAGAAATCAGTCTGGCACACAACGGCGTACTGTTTTTGGATGAACTCCCTGAATTCAGCCGGAACGTGCTGGAAGTACTCCGACAACCACTTGAAGACCATCGAATCACCATTTCACGGGCCAAATATACCTTGGAGTATCCAGCCAACTTCCAGTTGATTGCATCTATGAACCCGTGTCCGTGCGGCTACTACAACCATCCCACCCGCCATTGTGTCTGTCATCCGGGACAGGTACAGCGTTACCTGAACAAGATTTCCGGCCCTCTGCTCGACCGTATCGACATTCAAGTGGAGATTGTTCCCGTACCTTTTGAGGAGATATCCAAAAGTACCCCGGGAGAAAGCAGTGCAAGCATCCGTGAACGTGTCATCCAAGCACGACAGATACAGGCTCAGCGCTTTGCCGGACAAGCCGGAATCTACAGTAATGCCCAAATGACGCCAAGCCTGCTGCATCGTTACGCACAACCCGACGCCACCGGTCTGGCACTCCTGCGACACGGAACGCCATGAACCGTCTCAACTTATCCGCCCGTGCATACGACCGTATCCTGAAGGTTTCCCGTACCATTGCCGATCTGGAAAACAGTACAGACATCCGCCCGGAACACCTGGCCGAGGCCATCAGTTACCGGAACCTGGACCGGGAAAACTGGGCCGGATAAGGGCCACTCTCTCCAGACCTCCACTACCTTCAGCTATCCAAAAAGGAATGCCATGAAGCCTTCCTTCCTATTTGTTGCCAGTTACTGTTACACAAGTAAATAGACGGTTCTTTCCAATACACTATCCCTTCTGGGAAACATAAAATCCTTTAGAAATCACGGTTTTCCGTGTTTTCCATCTTTTCGGGACAAGCTATATTTGACAAAGAACAACTTCTTATCACATTACATAAAAGGCACTTCTTCGCGTAAGCAGGAAAAAAGCAAACAAATAGAAAGATTATGGACCTGACTGATATTCAACGATACAGGATAGCCTTGGAACGTTTGCGGAGAATTCTGGATATCAAACTCGGCAAACCCTTGCTCATCCGTACCTTCATGGGGCACCTGCGCGTGCTACATGCGTCCGATATCGGTTATTTCCGGTACATCTCTGCCAAAAAGAGCTGGGAAATAGCATTGACCGACGGCTCTTTTCTTCGGCTAAAGGGTAACCTCCGAGCTGAAAACCTGTGTGCATACGATGAAAAATTCATCCAGATTCATCAGTCGTACATCATCAACCTGCACTACCTGTACATGATACAAAAAAACCACTGCATCATGTGTACTCCTTTCCACCACGTAACTGAACTGCAAGTCTCACAAAAACACAAAAAAGAGATATTGGAACGTTTCGGCCAGTTCTAAACCTTAAAAACCGGGAGTTTTTGTTTTCCCCCATCCTTTTCTTGATTCCGACAAGGTTTTTTTCCTAAAGAGATTTGTATTCTCCACAAAAAACAATTACCTTGTGAAATCACCAAACTAATGACCATGAAAAAACACATCCTCACACTTATTTTCCTACTGACAACCGCTGCGCTTATCTCCATACAAGCTGAACCTTCTGTTATCGATAGCCTGAAACAGGAAATACAGCGTGCGGAAAGACAGAAGGCTTCCAGAGACAAACTTCTTGAACTGTATCAGAACCTTTGTGTGGAATATGAAACCATCGATGCAGACTCTTCCTTCCGTTACATACAAAAAGGACTTTCACTCTATGAACAGCCTAATTTTCAAGAAGAAGTCTACCTACATCTTCTCAACGCACTAGCCAACCACTTTTTAATGGAAGGTGAAGTAGAACGGGCCAAAGAAGGCTTTAAAACCGTAGCTGCCCATGCCCCCCAACTGAAAGAAAGGAACTACGACCTGGAAGGAGTGCTGGAATCATCCATTGGAGTATGCTACCGGAAGCTAGGTATGTACGATTCGGCAGTCTATCACTATAACCGGGCCATCGATATCTGCAAAAAGACCGGAAAACCAGAAGATGTCTCTTCCATTTACTACAACATCGGAGTGCTTTACCACCTGAACAAGCGCTATGAAGAAGCGCTGACCCAAGGGAAGTTATCGGCAGAATATGCCCAGAAAGCGCATGACCTCCTCATGGAATTATATGCCAATTGCCTGATAGGAGGAGTCTACAGCAAGCTTGGGAAATATACCGAGGCTTGCCAGATACTCAGGCAAAACATCGAAAAAGCCTTGGATGCCGATACTCCCTTACTGGCAATGAGTTCCCTCTGTCCGTTGCTTGGAACTTATCAGTTATGGAACAAGAAAGACTCTGCCCAGATTTTTCTGAAAAAAGGAGAAGAACTCATCCATCAGATTCCTCCCAATAGTCCCACTGCCCTGGAATTCTATGCCACACAGGCCAGCCTTTACCACTGGATAGGGAAATACCAGCGAAGCCTGGATATCCTGACAGGAAATCCCCTGATTCAGACGCAGGTCCCTTATGACAAGTTCTATAAACTCATGGCACATAATTACGAAGGACTTGGAAATTATCAGAAAGCCTACCAATACATAGAAAAGGTATGCACCTACCAAGATTCCGTTTTCAACGGGAAAATAAAAGACGAATTGTCTGAACTGAACGAGAAGTTAAGAACCAGCGACAAGGAACTGAAGATAGCCCGACTGGAGAAAGACCAGGCACAACAAAAACAAATACGTCTGCGCCATGCCGTTTTCTATGTCACCGTTATCGTCGCACTGCTGATTGTAGTATCTGTCCTGCTCTATAAACGAAGACTACAAAAGAAAGAAACCGAGCTGATTGCTGCCCGGCAATATATTGAAGGCCTGGAGAACGAACGTAAACGCCTGGCCAAAGACCTGCACGACGGAGTGTGCAACGATCTACTCGGCGCCATTCTGCAAGTCCAGCAGCAAGTTTCACCCAATGAACTGAAAGTCACTACTGTACACACGTTGGAAGAAATCCGAAATGGAATACGCGCCATCTCCCATGAACTGATGCCTCCCAACTTCCAGTTCACAGACCTGAATGAGATGCTGACCGATTATTTTTCCAAAATGCAAGAAGTATCCGGAGTAACCATACACTACGTTCCTCGCCCGCAAACGGAATGGTCACATATTCCAGAACGAATTGGGTATGAAATCTACCGCATCATGCAGGAAACCATAAGCAACATTCTCAAGCATGCCCATGCCAGCCATATCCAAATTCACTTGGATGAGGTTTCAGGAACACTCGTCATCGAACTGCAATATGACGGAAACTGGGAAGTATCTGCGGAAGGAAATAAAGGTATCGGACTACGAACCATCGAAGACCGTCTGAAAACCATTGGAGGCCACTATATTATTCGGAAAAACAGTACCGGAATAGATATCCACATTCAGGTGCTGCTCCATTGAAAAATCACGGTTTTCAGTGACAATCTTTTCAATGAATATCTTTTTCTTTGCAATTAAAAATGCGACAGAATGACAAACCCAAAAGCAAAGATATTATTAGTAGATGACCATACACTTATTCTGCAAGGCATCAAACACGTGGTATCGCAAATGCCCGAAATAGATATTGTATATACGGCCTCATCCGGAAGTGAAGCCATGCGCCTGGCCAACCTGCAACCCTTCGACCTGTATCTGCTCGACATCGAACTGCCGGACACCAACGGTTTCGACCTGATACAAAAGATTCTGCAGAAATATCCTGATGCACGTATTTTAATCAATACCATGCACGAAGAAATATGGACACTCAAAAGGCTGATGAAGGCCCCTATCAGAGGAGCAATTTTGAAATCGGCAGATATCAATGAACTGGTCACGGCCATACAAACCATCCTGGAAGGAGAAACCTATGTGTGCAAACGATTCAAGGAAATCCTAAATCGCATACATGCGGAAGAGCCTATCAAAGAGCAACTTACCTTAAGAGAGCGGGATGTACTACAAGCCATTGCCCGAGGAGTGAATACAAGAGAAATAGCCGAATTGTTTCATGTTTCGAACAACACCATAGAGTCTCATCGAAAAAGTCTGATGGCCAAACTGGAAGCAAAAAACGCCGTCGATCTTGTACTGAAAGCTATACACCTGGGAATCATTTCACTGGACAATCACTGAAAAAAATAATTTTACAGATAAAAAACAAGCAGCTTACGATAGCTCATACAGGCATTTTTCGTATATTTGAAAATGCAAAAAATCTTTGTATCACCTTAACACCCATAAACTATGAGTCTTGAAAAAACATTAGTCATTTTGAAACCCAGTGCAGTGCAACGGGGACTTATCGGAGAAATAACCCACAGATTTGAACGCAAAGGTCTGCGTCTGGCAGGAATGAAAATGATGCAACTCACGGAAGACCTGTTGAACGAACATTATGCCCACCTGGCCGGAAAGCCTTTCTTTGCCCGTGTCAAGGCATCCATGATGGCTTGCCCTGTCATTGTATGCTGCTATGAAGGAGTGGATGCAATTCAAGTTGTACGCTCCATGACCGGGGCTACCAACGGACGCGTAGCTGTTCCAGGCACTATCCGCGGAGACTATTGCGTGAGCTCGCAAGAGAATATCATTCACACTTCCGACTCTCCCAAAACAGCCATTGAAGAAATTGCACGCTTCTTCAAGCCGGAAGAACTCTTTGAATACGACAGAGCCAACGTCGACTTTATCTACTATCAGGAAGAATACAAACTTACCTGAGAAAGCATAAAAAAGAGACTGTTTCGCGCAAATGCACATCACGAAACAGTCTCTTTTCTTTTACTTGCTCAATGCACGGGAACGCTCTCCCAAATATCCCCCATGATGACGCTTGCTGTATTCTTCGATGGTAAAGCCTGTACGTCGCATGGTCTCCACTACCAGAATATCCCCAATAACCGTCATAACCGTAGTAGACGTGGTAGGTGTCATTCCCAACAGACAAACCTCATCCGGATGTCCCGTTGCCAGACAAATGTCTGCCGCTTTTGCCAGCGGACTTTCCGGATTGCCGGTAATCACAATCTTCTTCAATGTCGGGTCCAGACGTGCGGCCAGCTCCGTCAACTCTACAATCTCACGGGTTTTCCCGGAATTGGAGATTAAAAGCAACAAGTCATTCTTTTGCAGAATGCCCAAATCACCATGTTGTGCCTCGCTGGGATGCAGAAAGACGGAGGGAATGCCGGTCGAACAAAAGGTAGTAGCAATATTCATCGCAATCTGCCCAGCCTTTCCCATACCGCTGGTCACCAGTTTTCCACCTTTCTTATGTACCTGTTCCACAATCAACTCTACAGCCTTTTCGTATCCATCCGTTACCGGAATATTCAACACAGCCTGAGCCTCACGCTGCAATAGTTCTTTAATCGATGCATTCATAAGATTATATTATTAATTTTTATTCCAACAAACGGGTCAATTCCTCAAGAGTATTAGCCACTTCGTAAAAGTTGCTTAAAGGATGATGGGCAAAATGCAGTTCTTCCAACTTTCCCAAGAAATGCAGCAACTCATCCCAAAAACCATCCACATTATAAAAAATGACTTTCTTGTCATGATAACCGATACTGCACGAAGCCATTACATGAAATACCTCGTCCAAAGTACCGATTCCTCCCGGTAGTGCAACCATCACTTCAGATTCCTGCACCATAATATCTTTTCTGTCACTCAGGTTTACAGAATGAAAAGTTACATCCAACAAATCACTCACTCTTCCATGCTCTTCCAGTTTTGTGGGTACAACTCCCATGATCATGGCACCGTTTTCCTTGGCACTTTGAGCCAAGCTCTCCATCAATCCGGTATTGGAACCGCCATAAACCAACCATTTGTGATGCTGCCCCAGCCAGGCTCCCAGCTCTTTCGCTTTCTCCTTAAACACAGGAGCAATATCGTCTGAAGCAGAACAAAAGACTGCAATTTTATTCATATATTAGTTTTAAAATATCGTTCTTGTGCAAATATCTACATTTTTTGAGGAAAGACAATGAGTATTTATTGTAAATTTGCAGGGTTAAAAAGATTTATGTGCTCAACGATATGTCGTATTCAACTTTTACACTTCCCAACGGACTGAAGATCATTCATGCCCCAAGCCCTACTAACGTGGCCTACTGCGGTTTTGCCGTAGATGCAGGTACACGCGATGAACTGCCACATGAGCAGGGCATGGCACATTTCGTGGAACATCTGATCTTCAAAGGTACCGAGAAGCGTAAAGCATGGCACATCTTGAACCGGATGGAAAATGTAGGAGGAGACTTAAACGCATATACCAATAAAGAGGAGACCGTTATCTACAGTGCTTTTCTCAAGGAACATTTCAACCGGGCCGCGGAATTGCTGACCGACATCGTTTTTCACAGCACATTTCCAGAAAGTGAAATAGAAAAAGAGGTGGAAGTCATCATCGACGAGATTCAGAGCTATGAAGACAGTCCGGCAGAACTGATTTTCGATGATTTTGAAGAGTTGATTTTTCCACATCATCCGCTGGGGAAAAATATTCTGGGAAACCCCGATTTGCTCCGGAAATTTACGAGTGAAGACGCACTTCGCTTTGTGCATCGCCATTATCGGCTGGATAAAATGGTATTCTTTGCCTTGGGTGATCTTTCATTTGCAAAAATCATCCATACACTCGAAAAACTGACAGCCGATATTGCTTTGTCGACAACCGATGACACACCGCGCATAGCCCCTGAAGCCTACCACCCCCAAAACCTGACTTTACACAAAGATACTCATCAGGCTCATGTGATGATAGGGGGAAGAGGTTACCATGCATACGACGAACGACGGACAGGACTCTACCTTCTCAACAATATCCTGGGAGGACCAGGTATGAACAGTCGGCTGAATGTGTCTTTACGCGAACGAAAAGGACTCGTTTATACCGTAGAATCCAATCTGACATCGTACACTGATACGGGAACGTTTTGCATCTATTTCGGTTGTGATCCGCAAGATACGGACAAATGCATATCGCTCGTACACAAAGAACTGAAAAAGCTACGAGATAAGGCATTGACCGATTTACAACTTGCCGCAGCTAAAAAACAAATTATCGGACAGATAGGAGTAGCCAGCGACAACTTTGAGAACAATGCACTTAACATGGGAAAATGTTTTCTACACTATCAAAAATACGAAGATAATGAAGAGGTATTTAAACGAATTGACAAACTAACATCCTCCAAGTTGCTCGATATAGCCAACGAAGTATTCGCCGAGGATTATCTTTCCACGCTAATCTATCGATAAATTTAACCCGGATAGTTTCTTTTTTCTACCGCTTAGTCGTATTGTTTGCATGGATACTCTCATTATACATTTTTTGTCTTTCCATAAATTTCCAAAACTTCCTATTTTCGAGAAAAATATAAAAGTATATGAAAAAGAATGAAGCTGTTAAAATTCGGCTGGATGAATGGGTACAAAATAAAGGATACCTCAATTCCAGACTTACCATTATTCAATTAAGCAAGATCATCGGTATAAACCGAACTTACCTTTCCAACCACATCAACAAGACGTATGGCCTTAATTTCAACTTATGGCTTAACCACCTGCGTATAGAAGAAGCAAAAAAAATCATCTTGCAATCACCTACCCGCAGCTTAGCCGGAATTGCCGAACAAGTAGGCTTCACCGACCTGGCTCATTTCAGCAAACAGTTCAAACTGCATGAGGGGATTTCTCCATCGGAATGGAAAAAGAATGCACTAGAAGGATAAGCAATTATAACTTCAGAACGGCAGGATAAATGTAAAAATCACTATCTTTGTGCACGCAAGAAAGGATTATTACATAAACTATATACGCATGAAAATAGAAGATAAACTGACCGAATCCATCCTGACAGGTATAAAGACCTTATACAATCAGGAGGTTCCTGCCAAAATGGTACAGCTGCAGAAGACCAAGAAAGAATTCGAAGGCCACCTCACACTGGTTGTCTTCCCTTTCCTGAAGATGTCCAAGAAAGGACCGGAACAAACTGCACAAGAAATCGGGGAATATTTGAAGCAGCATGAACCCGCCATCGCCAGCTACAACGTAATCAAGGGATTCCTGAACTTGACCATCGCTTCAAACGTATGGATCGACTTGCTGAACCGCATTCAGGCAGACAGCCAATGGGGTATCCAGAAAGCTGCCGACAATGCGCCGCTGGTAATGATTGAATATTCTTCTCCGAACACTAATAAGCCGCTCCACTTGGGTCATGTGCGCAACAACCTGCTGGGTAACGCGTTGGCGAACATCATGGCAGCCAACGGCAACAAGGTAGTGAAAACCAACATTGTCAACGACCGTGGTATCCACATCTGCAAGTCCATGCTGGCATGGCTGAAATATGGCAACGGCGAGACTCCGGAATCATCGGGCAAGAAAGGTGACCACCTGATTGGCGATTACTACGTGGCTTTCGACAAGCACTACAAGGCAGAAGTAAAGGAACTGATGGCGAAGTACGAAGCGGAAGGCATGAACGAGGAAGAAGCCAAAGCCAAGGCAGAAGCCAACTCTCCATTGATGCTGGAAGCCCGCGAAATGCTCCGTAAATGGGAAGCCAACGATTCGGAAGTACGTGCGCTCTGGAAGAAGATGAACGACTGGGTATATGCCGGCTTCGATGAGACATACAAGATGATGGGCGTCAGCTTCGACAAGATATATTACGAATCACAGACTTACCTGGAAGGAAAGGCCAAGGTCTTGGAAGGACTGGAAAAAGGACTCTTCTATCGCAAGGAAGACGGTTCTGTATGGGCAGATCTTACTCCGGAAGGACTGGACCAGAAGCTGCTGCTCCGTGCAGACGGTACTTCGGTCTACATGACACAGGACATCGGTACAGCCAAGCTACGCTTCCAGGATTATCCCATCAACAAGATGATTTACGTGGTGGGTAACGAACAGAACTACCATTTCCAGGTGTTGTCCATCCTGCTCGACAAACTGGGCTTCGAATGGGGTAAAGATCTGGTACACTTCTCCTACGGTATGGTGGAACTGCCGGAAGGTAAGATGAAGAGTCGCGAAGGTACCGTAGTCGATGCGGACGACCTGATGGAAGCCATGATTGAAACGGCCAAGGAAACCAGCAGCGAACTGGGCAAGCTGGACGGACTGACAAAGGAAGAGGCCGACGACATCGCCCGTATCGTGGGACTGGGTGCCTTGAAATATTTCATCCTGAAAGTGGATGCCCGCAAGAACATGACATTCAATCCAAAAGAGTCCATCGACTTTAATGGTAATACGGGACCGTTCATCCAATATACTTACGCACGTATCCGGTCTATCCTCCGCAAAGCCGCAGAAGCTGGTATCCAAATTCCGGCTGTGATTCCGGAAGGCATCGAACTGAGCACCAAGGAAGAGGCGCTGATCCAGATGCTGGCCGACTTCCCCAATGTGGTAAGACAGGCAGGTACGGACTACAACCCGTCTATCCTAGCCAACTATGCCTACGACCTGGTAAAAGAATACAACCAGTTCTATCATGATTTCAGTATTCTGCGTGAAGAAAACGAAGCGTTGAAAGTCTTCCGTCTGGCATTGAGTGCCAATGTGGGCAAGATTGTGAAGACAGCAATGGGCTTGCTGGGTATTGAAGTGCCTGAACGTATGTAAATGGCAAAGAAACAGAAATATTATGTAGTATGGAAAGGTATCACTCCGGGCGTATATGACAACTGGGGCGAATGCAAAGCGCAGGTGGACGGACAGGACGGAGCAAAATATAAATCGTTCGAAACCAAAGAGG
>ENA-OOWT01000370-OOWT01000370.1-human-gut-metagenome-genome-assembly--contig:-NODE-370-length-10130-cov-3.243672_pt1 | contig 10130 bp, 8 predicted proteins | sample MGYA00241619_ERZ501340 | MGnify/ENA primary metagenome ERZ501340 (study PRJEB25962, sample SAMEA2042984) | human gut metagenome | biome: human gut; feature: human-associated habitat; material: faeces... | reverse complement strand
CTACGAGATTGTCGAGCTTGCGGTGGCCTGCCCACATGGCGGCCTCCCAGATCTGTCCCTCCTGAATCTCGCCATCTCCTGTGAGTGTGTATACACGGTAATCCTTCTTGTCATATTTGCCTGCTGCAGCCATTCCTACTGCGACAGATACGCCCTGTCCGAGCGAGCCGCTTGACATATCAATGCCAGGGATGTGCTTCATATCAGGATGTCCCTGCAGATATGAGCCTGTATGACGGAGTGTCTTTAAATCCTCCTTTGGAAAATATCCTTTCTCTGCGAGTGTAGAGTAAAGTCCCGGTGCTACGTGTCCCTTTGAGAGCACGAAACGGTCCCTGTCCTCCCATTTAGGATTGGCAGGGTCTACATTCATCTCCTCAAAATACAGATATGTAAAAATATCTGCTGATGAAAGTGATCCACCCGGATGTCCGGATTTGGCACTGTGAACTGCTGTCACAATGTCCTTGCGAATTTCATTCGCCATCTTCTCAAGTTCAAGATTGTTCATGATGTCTCCTTCTATCATTTATATCTCTGTTCTTCCCTGAAGCGCCCTAAGCAGGGTCACCTCGTCAATATATTCCAAATCGCCTCCTACGGGAACTCCGCTTGCGATTCGTGTCACTTTGATGCCGGTAGGCTTGATGAGCTTGCTGATATACATGGCCGTAGTCTCGCCCTCCAGGCTTGAATTGGTCGCTATAATGACCTCGTCTACGTCTTTTTCAAGGCGTACCATGAGCTCCTTCAGACGGATATCCGCAGGACCTATGCCAAGCATGGGTGAAATTGCGCCACCAAGCACATGATACACGCCCTCATATTTACCGGTCTTTTCGTATGCCACAAGATCCCTCGTATTCTCAACAACCATGATGGTCTTGTGGTCTCTTGCCGCATCCTTGCAGATGGAGCATAGCTCGTCATCTGTGAGTGTATAGCAGCATTTGCAGTTTCTGACATGCTCCTTCGCATCGATTATGGCGTCAGAGAGCGATTTTGCCTGCTCCTTTGGCATATTTATGATATGAAATGCCAGTCTCTGCGCTGTCTTGGCTCCGATTCCCGGAAGCTGTGACAGCTCCTCTATTAGTTTTGATATCTCACTGCTGTAAAAATCCATTAAAACAGACCGCCACCCAGGCCACCGGTTATTTTGGACATAGATGCCTGTGACTGCTCATCAATCTGGCGAAGCGCCTCATTGGTTGCTGCCATGATGAGATCCTCGAGCATCTCGATATCGTCAGGATCCACTACCTCCTCAGATAATTTGACCTTTGTGATTTCCTTTTTTCCAGAAACAGTGACTTCGACTGCTCCGCCGCCTGCCTTTGCTGTAACCTCAGCATCCTCAAGCTGCTTCTGAGCCTCCTCCATCTGACGCTGCATCTTCTGCGCCTGTTTCATAAGATTGTTCATATTTCCCGGCATTCCTCCAGGGAATCCACCTCTTCTTGCCATTCTGGCGTCCTCCTTGTTTTTGATGGGCTAATCCCAGCCCTGTTTATAACTTAGTTTTCTTCCTCTATATCAAAATTTATCATATCTGTCAAGTCCACAACCGCTTCCTTTGCGCTGACTGCGGAATTATTTTTCTTGACCGTCACCTCGACTTTTTTGCCTATACGCTTTTCTATAAGCGAAGCCAGCGTATCCATACAGCCTGCACGGTTTTCAGAGAGATACTCATATGCATTCTCATCATCAAACATTAAAATCAAGTCAGAGGAATTTCCCAGCGATGTCACAGCCTTGTTCAGATAAACCTTTGATGTTGCTCCCATCTCCGAAAGTATGGATTTCCAGTGCTTCATGAGCTCTGAGATATCCTGTGGTATTGCTTTGGGAAGCTCCTTTTTCACTATAGGCTTGCTTGCTGCGGCCTGCTGCATATCCTGTGTCTGCGCAGCCTGTGCCGCTACAGGTATACCCTTTTCAAGCTTTTTCTCTATGCTGTTTATGCGGTCAAGCACCGAATCATAGCTCTTTTCCATCTGCGGCCTGCACAGCTTTATTATGGCTATCTCGACCATAATACGCTTTTGCGATGCAAACTTTACCTGGCTGGACAGCTCGGAAAATACCCTGATATACCTGATGAGTGTCTCAGGCTTTACAAGCGCTGCCTCTTCCTTAAGTGCCTCAAGATTGTCCTTTGAGATGTCGAGCACTTCCTCCATATCGTCGGAGCTCTGCAAAAGCAAAAGATTCCTCATATACCATGTGAAATCATTGACAAGCTGCGACAGCTCCCTGCCATCATCTATGAGCTCGCCCAGTATGCGGATTGCACCTGTCACATCCTCGTCGAGTATGCGCCTTAAGAGCCTTGAAAACACCTCTGTGTCCACCGCTCCAAGCACCTCGAGCACATTTTCATAGGTGAGTTTCTCACCCAGATGGAAAGCAATGCACTGGTCAAGAAGACTTAACGCATCTCTCATGGAGCCGTCTCCTGCCTTGGCCACGTACCTTATGGCGCGCTCCTCGACTTCCACCTGCTCCTGCTCCATCAAATCGCTGAGTCTGGATGCAATCGTATCTATTGAAATCCTGCGGAAATCATAGCGCTGGCATCTGGACAGGATAGTAATGGGTATCTTGTGTGCCTCGGTGGTCGCCAGTATAAATATAACGTAGCTCGGCGGCTCCTCAAGTGTTTTTAAAAGTGCATTGAAGGCTCCTGCCGAAAGCATGTGAACCTCGTCGATGATATAGACCTTGTACCTGCCCTCTGTCGGGCGGTATGTGACCTCCTCACGAATCTGTCTGATATTGTCCACGCCGTTGTTTGACGCTGCATCTATCTCTATGACATTCATGGATGAGCCCTCAGTGATTGCCCTGCACGACGGACATTCGCCACATGGGCTTCCGTCTACAGGGTGCTCACAGTTGACTGCCTTTGCAAATATCTTGGCCACAGTGGTCTTTCCTGTACCTCTCGTACCGCAAAATAAATAGGCATGCCCTATTCTGTCAGCTTTTATCTGGTTTTTCAGTGTTGTTACAATGTGTTCCTGTCCCTTTACGTCCTCGAACTCCTGTGGACGGAACTTACGGTATAGGGCCTGATAAGACACGCCTTTTCACCTTCCTTATATCTAATATTGCTGCTTAATCTCCAAAGCAGATGCCGGTACGCTTTGCTTCCTTGATCATCTGGCTCTTTGGATCTACAGTCTTAAGCTTTCCTGCTACGTCGGCAAGCGGAACCCTCTTTGTCTGTCCGTTTACCATGGCTATCATGCAGCCGTAATCCTCATCCATGATGGCCTTTGCTGCTGCTGAGCCAAGACGTGTACAAAGCACTCTGTCGTAAGGGCATGGGCTGCCGCCTCGCTGTGTATGTCCCGGCACTGCCACTCTGACCTCAAGACCAAGTCTTTCGCTGATGCGGTCTGCAACCTCGTATGATACTGACGGGTATTTGCTCTTTGCAAGCTTCTTCTTGTATTCCTTTTTGGAAAGGGCTGCATCCTCCTTGGAGATGGCTCCCTCTGCTACTGCAAGAATGGTAAAGCCCTTGCCCTCCTTTGTTCTCTTGTGGATGGCATCTACGACCTTGTCAATATCGTATGGTATCTCAGGAAGCAGAATGATGTCTGCACCGCCCGCAACACCTGCGTACAGTGTGAGCCAGCCTACCTTGTGGCCCATAACCTCAACGATAAATACACGGTTGTGGGATGCTGCTGTGGTGTGGATGCAGTCGATTGCATCTGTAGCTATATTGATCGCGCTCTGGAAGCCAAAGGTCACATCTGTGCCGTAGATATCATTGTCGATTGTCTTTGGCAGATGAATGATATTAAGTCCCTCTTCCCTGAGAAGATTGGCTGTCTTTTGTGTGCCGTTTCCGCCCAGGATAACAAGGCAGTCAAGACCAAGCTTCTTGTATGTATTTTTCATGGCTGCGACCTTATCCAGTCCGTTCTCATCCGGCACTCTCATAAGCTTAAAAGGCTGTCTTGATGAGCCGAGTATTGTGCCACCCTTTGTCAGGATGCCCGAAAAATCCTTTGATGTGAGTATTCTGTAGTTCTCATATATGAGTCCCTTGTACCCGTTCTCAAAGCCGTAAATCTCAAGCTCGTCGACATTGTGTGCCAGCGCCTTTACCACGCCTCTCATGGCTGCGTTAAGTGCCTGGCAGTCTCCTCCGCTGGTAAGCATTCCAATTTTCTTCATTGCTGCTTCCTCCTTATGCATTATTATGATTGTCTTTTATTATGCTAATCCCTGTACTCCTTATCCTTCTCCTCCTCGCGGAGCCTATCCTCCTCATTCATGAGCTTTCTGAAAATACGCTCAAAAATAAACTCATAGGTGAGTGCTGCGCCGACAGGAAGTATGAAAATGAGTGGAATAATAATCCATGCAAGTATAAGTGATACCACAAGTATCACTATGACCAATAATGTCCACGGCAGGTTGGCGATAAGAATGAGTATTGTATTCTTAAGGGTTATCTTTGTGACCTGCTCAAATCGTGAAATATACGCTGATGTGTATATGGCCCAGGCTGCGGCAATAAGTGCCATTATGATGAACACGATGGAGAAGGTTCCCCACTGATTGCCTGTCTTAAGACCTGACCACGTAATATAAATATCTCCCAAAAGCACGATAAGTATTATAAGCTGTACCAGCCATGCCTTGGTGGCCTGCTTGAAATTTACCTTAAACGCATGCCAGTAGCCTCTCCACACATAGCCCTCATCGTGATGGATGACACGGCGCGATGTATCGTAAAGTGCTGTGGATGCCGCTCCTATTGTAAAAACAGGTATGCATGATATGATCCAGCAAAAGCTCAAAATAACCATATCTACCAGTTTGTTTAATGCTCTGAAAAATTTGTTGTCTATGTTGAAAATGCCCATAATGCCCTCCTATATCCTGTGGTGCTCTCTGTTTTGTTCTCTCTTTTTCTCATAGCGTTCTTCACGCTGCCTCTTCCTCTCCTCAGGTGTGAGGCGTTCCTTTTTCCTGCCGATATAGATATTCCACTTAAGATATGCCTCCTGGGCATTTCTTGACTTGTAGATGATATTTTTCTCCTCACCTACTATATCCGTGATGCTGTACCAGCCTTTATCGTACATGAACTCTGACTGCTTATCATCGAAGTCCTTGGTTCCCAGCACAAATTTGTGTATTGCATGCTGCTGTCCCATGTAATCCTGTCCTCCTTGTTGTAATTTTATTTTATAGCCACCTTGTCCAGTACATAGTCAACTGCCTGCCTAAGGTGCTTATCCTTCTCATACTGCTCAGTTTCCTTAAGCTTTAAAGCTTCTTCTCCGGTGAACATATCACGCAGTACCACCCGGTGATGCTCTACCGGTATATATGACACCTTGTCCTCAAACACAGGCTTGAGCACATAGTACGGCACCGCCTTTTCTCTCTTAGATGCCGCAAGCGATACTATGTTGTCAACCACGCATACGCCAAGGGTTTCACTATATATAATCTGTTTCTTTTGAAACATGCTTTTACCTCCGTATTTACATACACATCTATAATATCACAGACAGCGTTCTTTTTCAAAAACATTTTATCTGGCATTTATTTTTTTATCTTTCTGGTCATAGAAATGTGGTCAGACGCATGTATACTTATCCTATATTGGCCTACGACTGTACATTTGCGGTGCGACATTCACCTGTAACATACGCTTTCATAATTTCTTAGCCTAGTGGGAGTAAATGCCGCCTCAAACAGAGTTTATCAAGCGCAAAAAATCAAACGCGCTATTTACATTTGTCACATGCTCCATGCTGTGTTGCTTGAACGAGTATTTTCCGCGCCGCTTTTGCTGATGACGGCATATAACTCCCACACGACACGTCATAAATCGAGCATATACCACCGGTGTGCAGCGCAGGGCAAGCGGACCTCCGGCGAATGCTCACAACAAAGTCTAGAAATAATATACACCATTTGATAGACAAAAACTATAGATTTCGTATAAAAGATGCATTGGACATTTATACATTTTTGCTGTACCTTGAATGTAACAAGAGTGCATTGCACTTTTTGATTGTTAAAAAAATCACATACTTTGTATATCACAGCCTTTGATAATAAATATTGACAATCAGTTTAATGAAACAAAACTATAATGTAATGAGAGCAATTTACACTACCGTGTGCCCACCCGGTTAGCAGTTTAAGGAGAAAAATACTATGAAAAACAAATATCCACATATTTTTGAGCCAATTACAGTACGAAGAATGACAGTAAAGAACCGTATCGTCATGACTCCAATGGGAACTAACTACGGTGAGCAGAACGGAGAAATGAGCTTTCTCCACATAAACTACTATGAGCAGAGAGCAAAGGGCGGCACTGGTCTCATCATCGTTGAGAATGCTAGTGTTGACTCTCCGCAGGGTTCAAACGGAACAACACAGCTTCGTATTGATTTGGACAATTACATCCCAAGACTTTTCAAGCTCTGCGAGAGTGTTCACAAGCATGGTGCATGTATCGCGATACAGTTAAATCATGCCGGTGCTTCTGCAATGAGCTCACGTATCGGAATGCAGCCTGTATCAGCATCAGACGTACCTTCAAAGGCAGGCGGAGAAATCCCAAGACCTCTCGAGAAGGATGAAATCATGCACATCGTAAAGAAATACGGTGAGGCAGCCAAGCGTGCCCAGATCTGTGGCTTCGACGCTGTTGAAATCCACGCAGGACACTCTTATCTTATCAGTCAGTTCCTTTCACCTATCACAAACAAGAGAACTGACGAGTTCGGTGGCTCTGCAGAGAACCGTGCAAGATTTGCAAAGCTGGTTATCGAGGAGGTTCGTAAGCAGGTTGGACCTTTCTTCCCTATTTTCGTCCGTATCAGTGCAGACGAGCTCATGGAGGGTGGAAACACACTTGAGGATACACTTGAGTACTTAAAGTATTTTGAGAAGGAAGTAGATGTATTCGACGTATCATGTGGTCTCAACGGATCTATCCAGTACCAGATTGATGCAAACTACTTACCTGACGGATGGCGCTCATTCATGGCAAAGGCTGTAAAAGAGAAATACAACAAGCCATGTATCACAGTAGGAAATATCCGTGACCCACAGGTAGCCGAAGATATCCTTGCAGGAGGCGATGCTGATTTCATCGGTATGGGCCGTGGACTTATCGCTGACCCTGAGTGGGTTAATAAGGTAGAGTTCGGAAATGTATGCGATATCAGAAAATGTATCTCATGTAACATCGGATGCGCCGGACACAGAATCGGTCTCAACCAGCCAATCCGCTGTACAGTAAACCCTGCCGTAAACAGCGGTGAGGATTACATGAAGACAAAGGTAAATAAGCCTTGCAACGTGGTTGTAATCGGTGGTGGTACTGCCGGTCTTGAGGCAGCCTGCACAGCAGCAGAGGTTGGATGTACAACCTTCCTCATTGAGAAGAAGGCAGAGCTTGGCGGACTTGCATCAGTTATCTCCAAGATTCCTGACAAGAAGCGTCTTGCAGACTTCCCTAACTACATGATTCACCGTGCAAGCAAGCTTCACAACCTATTTGTTTTCAAAAATACATCAGCAACAGTTGATATGGTAAAGGCCTTAAACCCTGATATCATAGTAAACGCAACAGGCTCTGTACCTACTCTCCCACCTATCACAGGTCTTCACGATCTCGTTGACAAGGATGGCACAAATGTTGCAACAGTCCTTAAGATGATTGAGCGCATCAATGAGTATCCTGAGGATATGAAGGGACAGAAAATCGCCATCATCGGCGGTGGTGCCGTAGGTCTTGACGTGATGGAATTCTTCACAGAAAGAGGCGCAGAGGTAACAATGGTTGAGATGCTTCCAATGATTGGAAACGGACTTGACCCTGTCACAAAGTGTGACACAAACGCAAAAATGGCAAAATACGGTGTAAAACAGATGACCAACACTGCCCTGCAGGAGGTTAAGAATGACCGTTTCATCGTAAAGAATCCAGAGGGTGAGATTGAGGAAATCCCATTTGATTACGGATTCATCTGCCTTGGTATGAGAGCCAACACACCTGTTCTTTCAGAGATTGATGAGGCCTTCAGTAATACCAATGTTGAAATCGTAAATATCGGAGACAGCAAGCGTGCCCGCAGAATCATTGAGGGTACAGAGGAAGGTAGAAATATCTTAAACGTGCTTGCCCGTCACGATTATTTATAAAACCTCGTAACTATTTCTGATTATGGGAATAGTTGCAAAATTCTCCTTTAAAATAATAAACCTATAAAATCGAGTAGGAGGCGGTGACTAACCGCCGTCCTCTCACAGCACCGTACGTACCGTTCGGTATACGGCGCTTTCAATAGTTGACGTGCACAGACTGATAGGCTGTGGCTAAATCGTAAAAGCCACTGTTTATCAGTCTTTCTTTATTCAGCGCCCAAATCACAGCTTTGTTATTGCTGATATACCAATACTTTCTGCGACTGTTTGCTATTGTTGACGCATAGTGTTCTGGGATTCCAAGTTTGACTAGATTTTTATATTTCGTTCTAGGTTTCTTCCACTGTTTCCATATACACATGCGTATTCTGTGATAGAGCCATCCGTTGATGTCATCTATGTTGTTCTTCATGCTTGCAATTCCGTAGTAGTTAAGCCATCCTCTTGCATATACTTTGATTTTCTCAAGGCTTGGCTTGATTGACTGACATCGCTTACGGGAAGATAACTCCTTCAGTCTGGACTTAAACTTCTTCCATGACTTCGGATGAACTCGGACATATATGCCTTTTCCGTTCCTTCCCAATGCAAAGCCAAGGAATTTAAAATTTCGGATTGCAAACACGCTGACTGTACGGCTCTTTTCTCGGTTGACTGTAAGTTTCAGCCTCTCCTCAAGATATTTTGTACTGCTTTCCAAGAGTCTCTCTGATGCTCGCTTGCTCTTTGCAAGAAGCACGATGTCATCTGCATATCTTATGCATGGAACACCTCTTTTCAGGTATTCCTGGTCGAACTCATTGAGGTAGATGTTTGCCAGCAATGGTGATAGATTTCCACCTTGTGGTGAGCCTTCCTCTGTGTCAATGACCACTCCGTTTTCCATTACACCGCTTTTCAGATAGCGCTTTATCAACTGTACTACACGTTCATCTTTTACATTCTTTCGGAGAAGATTGATGAGAATTTCGTGATTAAGAGTATCGAAGTACTTTGACAAGTCAAGGACTACAGCGAATGTATAGCCTTGTTCTGCATACTCCTTAACCTTAAGTATTGCATCTTTTGCACTTCTGTTCGGACGATAGCCATAGCTACCATCTGCAAACAGCGGTTCATAGATTGGCACTAACTGTTGGGTTATTGCCTGTTGAAGTGTACGGTCTATCACTGTTGGTATGCCAAGCTTTCGCACACCACCATCTGGTTTGGGAATTTCAACTCGTCTTACTGGAGACGGAGTATACTTTCCACGATAAATGCGGTCAGTTATCTCTTGTTGATGTTCCTTTAGATATGGAAGAGCCTCTTCAATGGTCATGCCATCAATTCCCGGCGCTCCCTTGTTTGCCTTAACTCTCTTATACGCTCTGTTAAAGTTGTCTTTATACAGTATCGTTTCCAAAAGTCTCGGCTGTGCACTGTCTCTTTCTTTCCATATCCGATTGAATGACCTAGACGCTTTCACATACCCTTCATGTTCCGCATTATCTCTTTGCGAACAGCCATTGTTTTCAATGTTTTCTGCCATAGACGGTCATTCCTCCTTTCTCGGTCATACTCAAGACTCCTACTGATTCGGTCCTTCACCTCTCGGCTACTATGACCTCTGCTGACTTCTATGCGTTCAGCATTGCTTTATGCAATGGTTACCTCTTTCAAGGCATACCGCACAGACCTCCCTAGGTACCACACGTTTCTTCCTCTCCATCCATCTGCCTCATTTATCATGCATGATTCCGTGTAGTTATTGGGCTTTAACATGGGTTGCTGTCTTACCCACATGCATGACCTCATATGAGATTTCTGTTCGTCAGACCAGAGATTTGCCCGTGAGTTAGTATATTCCTCACATCCAGCTTCCTTCAGATTCCATCTCACGATGGACACCCTTGCCTTCGGCTATATCCTTCCCACTACCGGGC
>ENA-OOWT01000364-OOWT01000364.1-human-gut-metagenome-genome-assembly--contig:-NODE-364-length-10281-cov-3.497457_pt1 | contig 10281 bp, 12 predicted proteins | sample MGYA00241619_ERZ501340 | MGnify/ENA primary metagenome ERZ501340 (study PRJEB25962, sample SAMEA2042984) | human gut metagenome | biome: human gut; feature: human-associated habitat; material: faeces... | reverse complement strand
ATGCAGACGGTTTTGTTTTAGGCAGAATAAAAATAGAATATGTGCTTCCTTTGAAAAAATATCCTACTTACTCTTCAGGCATCATTACCAGAACCCTATAGTTATTCTGCTTCATTATTTCATTCACATAGCCGGAGATTTCTTTCGGGGTGATGGACTGGATGACCTGTTCCGCCTTCACACAGACTTCAGAAGGCAGAAGCTCGTTGCCGGCCATCATGGAGCACCAGTAGCTGTTGGTTTGTTCGTCTCCAGTAATTTGCTTCACCATAAACTCCTTCACCTTGTCAAGTTCTTCCACGGGCGTTTCCTTTGCCAGTTTCTCAAACTCGCTGCGGATGATTTCAAGCGCACGGTCCTTCTTTTCAGGCTTCACCTGGAATATGGTCTGATAGACAACAGACACTTCAGACAACCGATCCTGAGAGCCCTGCGTATATATACTGTAAACAGCTCCCTCTTTCTCACGGACTTCACTCAAAAGACGGGCAGAGATAATCTGTGCCGACATGGAAGCCATCAGCCTGTTCTTGAACGAGTAAGGCATCTTTCCGCTAATGATAACCGCCGCACTACCCTGAGGCACTTCCATCTTCAGGGAAAATTCCTTTTCCTCGTTGCCCGACTTGATTTCAACCGCAGGGTTATGCTTCAATTCCTGTTTCTTTCCCTTCACCGACGGCAAGGTGGCGATGTACTGCTCAACCAGTGCTTTTAATTCCGCTTCATCAAAGTTTCCACTGAATACGAAGGTAAACTCGGCTGCGTTGGTAAGCTGCTCACGGATGATGGAAAGGATATCCTCACGGTTTGCTTTCTCAATGTCACCCACACCAAACACCTGCTTGTTGGGCGAAGTATAAAGGAATTCCTGCACCTTCTTCTGGAAAACGAAATTAGGGCTCTGTTTCTGATTCTGAATAACTCCTTTATAAAGATTCTGCATGGCGGTAAATTCATCCGGTGTTACTGTCAGTCCGGTGAAAGTCATGTAAATCATCTCCATGTAAGTCTTCAGGTCCTTAGGAGTCGTATTTCCCGACAGTCTGCGTACATAATCATCCAGACTTACTTTGAGCGAAACCTGCTTGCCGGCCATCAGCTTGGTCAGCTCCGAATTGGTGAAACTGCCCAGACCGTGCTGTTCCAATACAGCAGGCATAAACATCAAGTCCGCAGCCTTGTCGTTCCCATAAACCGAAGTACCGCCTTTTGCCACGGCCATCATACTGATTTCATCCGCCTTGAAGTCGGTCTTCTTCAATATCACCTTGGCACCGTTTGAAAGAATCCATTCCTTGGCCCCGAAATCAGAAAGCATGTTTTCCTTCACCACCTTTCCGGCTGCCGGCAACTCGCTTACCAGAGGTTCATCCTTCACATTGTCCACGTAAGGAGCAATGTTTTCGGCTTCCACCTGAGAAAGCAATGCGAGGATATCTTCATCCTTAGGACAGGACTCACCTTCGCGTGCAGGCATCATACCGAGAACCACCAGATTCTTGTCCGAAACAATCTGCGAGAACACCTGATTGACAGCTTCCACAGGAATCTGGTTCACAATCATGCTCATCATCTGATATTCCGTCTCAATACCCGGTATCGGCTTCTTGTCGATGAAATTACGCACATACGATTCTGCCAGTGTCTTGTTCTCCTGCTGGTTCCGGTTATTGTATGCCTTTTCAAGCTGAGAAAGATACTCTGTGCGGCAACGCGCATATTCAGTGGCGGTAAATCCTCCCCTTTTGGCACGGAGAGCCTCACGATAGACCGCTTTCAGTCCTTCGTCGAAACTGTTACCTTTTGGAAGCATAGCAAATTGGAAAGCCTGTTTCGTCTTTGCCATAATAAACTCACCGTAAAATGCAGAAGCCGCCGCAAACGGGGCATCAGCTTTCTGTCCCAGTTCGTTCAGTCTTATCTGAAGCATCATCTGGGCCATATCGAGCAGATAAGCGGTTGTGACATCCGCCATTGTGCCCTTCAATGAATCAGGCAAGGCATCATACTTGAACATAATCTGAGCCACATATTTATCCTGCTCCTTATCCGAGCCGAAAGCTACAATCGGCTTTTCATTGTCGGCCACAGGATAGTAAACCCTCTCTGCCGGATTGACAGGCTTCTCAATCTTTGAGAACAGTTCCTTGATCTTGCCTTCTATGCGGTCCACATCAATGTCACCCACTACGACTATTCCCTGAAGGTCCGGGCGGTACCACTTTTCATAATAGTCGCGCAAAGCCTGATGCGGAAAATGGTCCACCACTTCCATGGTTCCTATAGGAAGACGGTGTCCGTATCTGCTGTCCGGATAAAGCTCCGGAAGCAGTTTCTCCAAGATTCTCATATTTGGAGGCAGCTGGCTTCTCCATTCCTCATGGATAACAGCCCTTTCCTCGTCAATGTCCTTGCCATTCAGCAACAGGCCGTCAGCCCAGTCGGACAGAATCATCAGACAGGAGTCCTGCACCCCGATACGTTCCGTAGGTACACTGGAGATACGATATACAGTTTCATCAATGCTGGTATAGGCATTCAGGTTATAACCGAACTTCACACCTACAGACTCCAGCCACTTGACCATAGAGTTTCCCGGAAAGTTCTTGGTCCCGTTGAAACACATGTGTTCAAGGAAATGCGCCAATCCGCGCTGATTATCCTCTTCAAGGATACTACCCACCTTCTGGGCGATATAGAAGTCCACCTGGTTCTTGGGATATTCATTATGACGGATATAGTATGTAAGTCCGTTATCCAGTTTACCTATTCTCACTTCCTTGTCAACCGGTACCGGAGGCATCTGCTGTGCCCTTACAGCAACCGGCATGCAGGCAAAACCTGCGATGGCTACAAAAGCCAGTTTCATCATTCTTCTCATAATTGATATTTTAATGTTATTTCGTTATTTCTTATGCTGCAAAGGTAGGCGCAAAGCACAAGAGTTTATGTTATCGCTACGTTATCTTTAGGTTAAGAAGCTTTCTACAAAAGCTTTAGTGACATATATACTTAATCTTATTAACTTTGCAATAAAACTGCTAAATGAGAAAATATTATATCAGATCAATTACAATATTAGGATTGTCAATAATATTATTGGTTCAGTTTGTATGGTTAGCCAATTCATATAATTTTGTTAGGGATGAACTTAAGATTCAATCTACAAATATGCTGGAGCAAGCTGTTATGGAGGAAACGTTTTCCAGATTACAACATTTACCAATAGGAACTAAGGTTAAAAGTCGAACAGAAGAAGATAAAGGGAAAAATCTTCCAGAGTTTGTTTATGTAACCATTCTATATTCCGCCACGACAATTTTATCGGCTGTTTTTCAGCCGATAAAATAAAAAAGTCCGTAAGAAAATATTTTTGTTTTAACATTCCGGTTTATAAAAACATGGCAGAAGAGCCTTCCTGTCGCAGTTATTACCATGAAGAATACATTCAAACAAGTGCTTCAGGTAATCCTGAGGATCTATGTCATTAAGTTTGCAGCTTTCTATCAGAGAGAAGATGAATGCCGAGTTTTCTGCGGCTGCCTCACTTCCTATATTCATGCAGTTCTTGAGCAGCAGCTTTACAGGTTTCATCCTTTGCTCACAGAGGTTGTTCGATATTTCCGCCGAACCGTCCTTGAGGATATTTCTCAGGGACTTCCACTGGTTTAACGTATAGTTCACGGCCTTTCTCATCAGTTCGTTTGCCATGATTTTGGTATCCTGCATCATCATGACCACCTTATGATGGATACGCTCAAGAATCGGTCCCGTAAGCTTAAGTCTTTTTTCCTTAATCTGCTCGCCGCTGAGTTTCATCATACGGAACAGGTCTTCATTTCTGAACATATCACCGATAGGATTTATTATGTCCATCGCCGTCCTGTCTGAAGGCAAGGCATCAACCCACAACCTCCTGCAGTGCGTCCAGCATCCTATGTGAAGCACCTTTGAGGCTTCTCCGTCAAACATCCTGTAAACCGTATATCCGTCAGTGGATATGGTTCCCATAAAATATTCCAGGAACGACTTTGCCGTATCGGAAGACCTGCTGCCGTTGTTATAGTGATAATAGACCATCTTTATATGCTTTGCAAAGAAAGCCCATAAGTACTTTCTCCTGTAAGCCTTACCTTCCGGTGTTTCAACTCCAACGAGTTCGGTAGTCTCATCAACCATAAGGTATTTTGCCCTCTGTACAAACTCCTTGAATGCATCTCCGATAAATTCCTTTAGTTTGGCAATTCCGTTATGGATATAGCTGTTCAGCGTGGTGTTGCTTATATGGATACCTTCTCTTGCAAGCAGCCTTATCTGTCTATTTTCAGGCATGCTGAAGTCATATTTCAGACAAAGCAGGCGGGCAAGCAGTTCAGGAGAGAAGATTCCTCCAAGGTTTTTCAGCGGATGCTCCATCGTGCTTGTGAAAGTGCCGTCGGCAAGCTTTACCCTCGCCACCTTGTACACATGCTCCACATTATGAGCCCTTACATGTTCTATGACCCTGTATTCCCACACATCAGCCATTCCGTTACGGTTCATAAGCCTTGCACCATCCGGGAGTTGGTAATAATCTTCTATTTCATGAACAACTACCTTATCCACCTTCAGCCTGGTCTTTTCTGCACGGGGAGCTGTTTCCTTTTTCCTTGAAGGCCTGCAGTTCTGTGCAGGTACGTTACCGGAAGAGGTATTGCTGCCAGTACCGTTACCATCTGCCTTATTATTATCATCTTTCTTATCAGAGCCGTCATACTCGGACTTCTCCATCGCAGACTTGTCAATGTTACGGTTGTTCAGCAGCCTTCTTTGCTCGGAGGTACGGCCGAAACGATGTTTCCTGCTGTCCTCAAGCTGAAGCCTGAGATTGGAAACCTCATTTGCCAGCATCATGTTCACCTCGTCTTTTGCCTCAAGCTGCTTTCTCATAAGTTCCATTTCCTTTCGATAGTTTTCGACTGTTGCGGACAACTCATTGATTGTATCAACCAGAGCCTTGGAGTTCTCTTTGTTTGATTCTTCAATAGCCTTAAGCCTCGCAATCAGTTCGTTTACCTGTTTGCGAAGCCCTGCCTTTTCCTCATTTGCCAGACCCAACTGGCAGCAAAGTAACTCGTATGCTCTTTCATCTATCATACCTCAAAGGTACTAAAATTCAGGCAGTTACGCAAACTTTTCACCGTTTGTTTTTATATTATTTCATTGAAAGTCAACGTCTTATTGTTCATTCTTTAGGGGTTACATACATTCTGTCCACTACGATGCTTTCCGTCAGGTAAGCCATGTCAGACCACTGAATACGGTAGCACCTGGAGACTTCATCAAACACAGGTTTCTTGAATTTTCCCATAACAGGACGTTTCTCGTAAAGCACATAAAATCCGCGTTCATAATGAAGTATCTTAACGACCTTCCGGTTACGGGACATGAACATATATACATTGGATGCATCGCTCGGGTCAAGTGACATCTCTTCCCTTATACTCTCACACAGACGGAAAATGCCTTTCCGCAAATCCACATTACCGTTGAACAGGTAATAGTTCAGGTTAGCACTCAGTCCAAGCATATCATCCTATCATTTTATTAAGCAACAAGCTCAAATCAAGAACTGTGGTGTTTCTCAGGAACAGTGTCGCGCCGGATGTCAGTTGCAGTTTCACCCACTTAATCGGAGATTCGCCTTCAGGATGTTTCACTTCCAACTTCACGGTTGGACTGTTGCAAGGCTTACCGGTTATCTGGACTTTGGCAACCTTAGGTTGTTCAGCCTGGACTGTCTTACCCAACTTCTCGCTCCACAGCTGGTGACGCTGCCAGTTCATGAACTTGTCGTAGTTTACTCCATAATCAGCACAGAACTCCCGAAGATCCTTGGTCTCGCTGCACAACTGGTAGAGGTCATATACCTCCTGATAGTTTACTTTTTCTTTTGCCATAATCATTATTGTTAAAGGTTACGGCGCAAAGGTAGGTTTGTGAATAATGTGCGTCAAGGCGGAAAATAGTATGCTTACAATTAAAAAAGCAAGCGGAAGTTCCAGTGGATTTTTCTGCTCTTATGCAGAAGGCTCTGAAATACAATATTAAACCTAAAAAGAAAGGCAAGAAGTAATCCTGTCTTTATCTAAATTTGACCATGGGAGCTTGCTCTGCGGTTTTCTTTACTTTCTTAACCCAGCATTGCTTTTGGTCGCTCCAATATATTCCGTTCTTTTCAAGTACTTTATTAAATGCCTTTTGACTTTCTTCATCTTCAACTCCTGTATAGTTCCAATCCGTTTCATCATCCCAACCAGTACTTGAATTGAAATAATCATTCAGGTCAACTGGCTCCTCTCCTTCTACATCTTTATTCATTTTCTTTTCTATAATTTCTATGCTTTGGGCTTTCTCTGCAATTTTTGTAAGAAGTTCACGGCTTATATTATGCTCATTCTTTTGTATAAAAACGACAAGGTCATTTTGCAATCGTAAATATTCGAGTTTTTCTTGAGGTGTTATTTCTTCTCCATTTTTGTTTTTCTCTGAGCCAGAGATTATAGCTTCAACCATATTGTTATATTTAACAATGAGGGTTTTCTCAGTTTCTGTTTTCCCTTCTGATACGTCAAGCGTATAAGATGCAGAAGGAGACCTTCCAATGAGTTTATTGAACTTTTCTTTATCAAAGGATACATTATTACAGGACGATAGAAAAGCAACAGTTAGCAAGCATAAAAATGATGTCGATAGGATTTTTTTCATAATGGCGAATTTTAGCGAGTTTTTTCCATGACAGCCAAAGGATAAATTTAACAATGTTAGTTTTTAAAAAAGTGGGCTGCCCCTGTGCATACTCGTTAGGTATCGCCAAACACCTGTATATACGCACAGTAGGGCAACCCACATGTATGAGCTGTTCTCTGCGCCTTGTATATACCTCTTGATAATTTGGCGATTTCAACGAGTATAAGGCACTTTCTTTATTATATTCCAAAACTTTGTCCCAAAAGACGTTACAAAGATAGTGAGAAAATTTCTATCTTTGCATATATTTATTTAGTTTAAGCTTTTAAAGATGAAAGAAGTTATTGTTATATGCCCATATTGTGGAGCTAAAAACCATTTTTATCCTCCAAAAACCACTGAGATTCCAGGTATTCAATGCATCAACTGTGAAAAATTACTACTTCCTGCGATTTACGATTTACAACTATCTGATTCCCATCAATCGAGTAATGAGAAGGAAGACCGAATGAAGTACCGTCAGGATATTGAAGAAGTTGAGTAACATATTTATTTAGTTCTTCTTTTTCCGTAAATTCCTCTTTGAAAAAATCTTCTATTTCTTTGCGTCCGTGTAGGTATATTGATTTTTTTATAATCCTTTTATCCCTATAATCGGAATTAGCCTTCATTTTACTTCGTATCGTAATATCGTTGAATAGCTTACGAATACAAATGATACCTAAACTTTTGCCAAGTTTAGGAAAAGTTTTAATAAATCGTTCTTTTAAAAGATGAAGCCGCAATGAATGCTTCTTCTCGTCTTTATAAGAAAAGGCCTCTTCAAACATTATCTGACTGTTTCTTTCTCCTCTGACAATAATAGTAGCTTCCTTATCACCGTGGTCTTGTACTTCAATTGAAATAGTTGTTCTGTTCATATCTACAAAGTTTTAATTATACATCTATAAATATAAACTTTGCTAATAGAATAGGCGTATTGTTGCATATTTGTTGTATGCTATAATGATTTTAAGCACTTAAAATATTAGAGGTATTATGATTTTGACTATCTTTGCAGAAGAAACTAATAAAAAAAGACATATGCATTTTGTATTATCATATGATTTAGGAGCAAGTGGAGAAAGACGTACTCAAATTGAAAATCAAATTGAGGAGATACTTTCTCCATATAGACATGTAAGACGATTAACTACATTTTATATTGTCCATATTACAGTAGTATCAGAATGGGATACTATTTTATCCAGATTATCAGAGTTATCTCAAAGCATAACCGAAAGTTTTCATTTTATTATGTCTCCAACTATGCCAACAGGAAGTAGATATAATGGAATATTGAATCGTGGTGATTGGGATGAAATTAACAATATTTCTAATCTTTAATTATGGGAGAAGGAAATCCTAAAGATATTGAACAAAATCCCATAGGCAAAGAACTCCAAGTCGAAGTTTCTATACCCAAAAAATTTGAAGTGAAAATGGTAGATGCTTCATCTTTGGGGGATTATGAATTATGGGTATTTATTGCATCTTTACTATGTAATTTTTTAGTTGGATTTGTTGTAGCTTATATATCTAATACGATAAAGGATAGAGAACCACTATATTTATCTATAACGATAATGCTGTGTATCTTATTCATACTTTCAACAATAATGGTTTTCGTCAAAAGAAGAAAAATGACCATTGAAAAGAAAATCATAAAATTGGGACTTTCAAATTCTGGTAATGAATAAATAATAACGGGAATGGCTATCAAGGTTATTCCCGTTACTGTTTAATCAGTTATTATAAATCAGACAAACTCATTTAGGGTATTGTCGTAAATAATCACCTTAATCAATTGCGTAATTATCTCGGTACTATAGATATGCTTGTTTCGGTATTCACGCATGATTGCCTCTATCATAGGCTTGACGAGCAGTTTGTCCGTAGTGTTTCTTAGGATACACCCGGGCTGATGGTTGGCATGTTGAAGAATAAAATCCAGTCTCTGAATATTATCATCCCCCAAAACAGCAGAATGGATATAAATATCATTGAACTTGATATAGACAAAAGTTGTTCTGGTATGAATCTCAAATGAGTGAATATCGCCGGGAGTAATGAGAAACAGATGTCCGTCATGATACGGAAACTGATGGTTGTTTATCCATTGAATTCCTGTACCGGTCAGAATATATACCAATTCAAAAAATGTATGGTCATGTTCTTTCAAGTTCGTATCATCCACCTCACTGAAGGTGATTTCGAAAGGCTGGTGTAGGTTCTCTCTTTTCATGGGCTGGATATATTCACAAAGATACAGATTATAGGAAGGATCTTACAGAATAAAACAGGAAAACTTGTATAATTTTGCCTTTGTAGCCAAAAGAAACTGATTATGAAAACAGAACTGGAAAAATGCCTGTCCGGAGAATGGTATGATTGCCATGCTCCTGTCTTCATCGAATTTAAGACGAAGACACATAAACTGTTATTGGAATACAATGCCTTGCCCTACGATGCAAAAGAGAAGAAGTATGCTATACTGAAAGATATGTTCGAAAATATTGGAAAGGATGTTTCAGTAGGCAGTCCGTTTGTATGTGACTATGGATGCCACATTACGATTGGCAATAATGTCAGTATTAATACCGGATGTACACTGGTTGATTGTAATAGAATTACCATAGGAAACAATGTACTGATAGGACCGAATGTACAAATCTATACAGCAACTCATCCGGTAGAGTTGAACGAACGGCTGGCACCTGTGGAAACGCCTGACGGAATAAAATATATACGTCATACGTATGCACTTCCTGTAACCATTGAAGATGGATGTTGGATTGGTGGTGGAGTCATCATTTTACCAGGTGTCACCATAGGCAGAGGAAGTGTGATTGGTGCAGGGAGTGTAGTCACCAGCTCCATACCGGCTGATTGTCTGGCAGTAGGTAATCCTTGTAAAATCATCCGTAAAATCAATGTACCTAATGAACAGGATTGAGTTGGTGACTTTCGGATATGAGAAATTATCGGAATACCTTTTGAACATCTCCCATAAATATTGAAGATATTTCCTTATTTTTGGAATTGTAATGAATATATTTCCAATTTTCAGGAACAAATACATGGAAACTATGGATAAAAAAACAATTACCGCTTCTGTAGAGCGCATTGCCGCTTGCGGGCTATATTGCGGAGCATGCCGCAAGTATCTCAAAGGGAAATGTCTGGGATGCCGACAGAATGACAAAGCAACTTGGTGTAAAATCAGACAATGCTGTCAAGCGAAAGGTTTCGTCAGTTGTGCTGATTGTGATACGGACGTAAAGGCCTGCAAGACACATAATAATGTGATAGGAAAAATTTTTTCTTTTCTGTTCAATTCCGACCGTGCAGCGTGTATTCGTTACATCCAGGCAAATGGATATAAAGCTTTTGCGGAAGAGATGACCCGACGGAAAGCACAGACGATAAGAAAGAGATAATTACAGGGCAGCCCTTTTAAAATGCAAACCGCAACAAAAAGAGATGGAAATATATAATTTGCTGGATGTC
>ENA-OOWT01000357-OOWT01000357.1-human-gut-metagenome-genome-assembly--contig:-NODE-357-length-10393-cov-1.793480_pt1 | contig 10393 bp, 5 predicted proteins | sample MGYA00241619_ERZ501340 | MGnify/ENA primary metagenome ERZ501340 (study PRJEB25962, sample SAMEA2042984) | human gut metagenome | biome: human gut; feature: human-associated habitat; material: faeces... | reverse complement strand
GAACCACCTCCCCGGTTCAACGCTTTTCCTTCCTTATCCAAGTAAGGACCTGTCACCGTTTTCGCACGGCCCACCATTACTTTGTAGTCGCTTTGCAATCCCTTACAGCAATAGTCGAACGACACGAAGAGATAATAATAATCCCCGTGCTTCATGATAAAAGGGGCTTCTACTGCTCCGTCGCCTGCCTCTTCCTCTGGCAAGTCGAACGTACGCGGACGCCGCTTCGGAATGCCATTCTTCGGGCTGGGCCACCCCGTTCAGGTCCAGCGTCAACTTGACCAGCTTGATGCCGTCCCAGAAGGAACCGAAGCTCATCCACGGCGTACCGTTTTCATCGATAATCACATTCGGGTCGATGGCATTCCACATATCCCGGTGAGGAACCGACTGAATCACCTTGCCGTGGTCAGTCCACTTAAAATCGGGACTGGATGGGTCAAGTGTAGGGTTCGTAGCATGTCCGATAGCCGAAGTGTTCTTTCCAAAGGCCGAACAGGAATAAAACAGGTGATAAAGTCCGTGATGGTAAATGATATCCGGAGCCCACGTATGTCCGTGGTAGCCCTTGATAGCCTCTACCGCCCATTGAGGTGCCTTGTCAAAAACCGGTTTCTCAAATTTCCAGTTTTTCCTATCTTTGGAGGACATGACTGAAATCCCCTGCCCGGTAGCAAAGAGATAGTAAGTATCCCCCTGCTTGGCCAGCACGGGGTCGTGCGTCATGACTTTGCTGGTCGGAATAACCGACGAATGTTTCTCTGGAGGCAATGGATAAATCTCCTTTGTCACCACCAATGAAAGAAATAATAAAGTGATGAGTTTCATAGTCTGCATAAAAAATAGGATATAAATTACTACTGTTTGAAGTGTATTTCACTAATCAAGATTGCTTCTACAAAAAAATGAGTAATACGGTTGCAGTATTACTCATTTTTCAGTAGCATTCTTACACATCATTGTGCCAGAAATATTCTACACCCGAGTTACTTGCTCTTTTTTCCCCAATAAGTCTTGCAATTGGTACCATAACCCGCATAGACAATGGTGTGTGTTCTCGGAGAGGCTTCCCAGTCGGTTTCTCGCTGCAAGTAGAGTTTCACACCGTTATCGAATGTCAGGCACTGATTCGCACTGTCATACGACCAGGTTGCTCCTTTCCAGGAACCTTCAGTAACGGTATGGTCGGCAGCAAGTGTCATCTGAGTCGAAGTTTTCTGCTTCCCATAAGAATAAGAAAGGTCAATGTGCTCCCAGTTACCCAGCAATTCCTCTTCAGTGATGGCCACCTGTGGCACGGCTCCATAGCGCTCAGGCATTACCAGTGGCCAGCCATCTTCTGTCCAGCGGATAGACCGCACATGGCCCATCATAAGGGCATTACTGTATGCATTACCTCCCACGTTTGCCGGGAACCGACCTTGTGAGGCAAAATACCAGTTCCCGTTTCCGTCATCAAATACGCAACAATGAGAGATACCGACCCAACCGTCACTGTTATTGAACTTATACGGATGAGTCACTACCGGAAGGATATCACCTCCCACCGTAGTCACGTCTGTGCCATCCATCCCCAAGTAAGGACCTGCAATATTGGTAGCGCGTGCCACACGGGTATTGTACGGTACATCCAACGCATCATAGGCCAGGAACAAATAATAATATCCATCATGATAAATTAATTCCGGACCTTCTGAGCCTTGCCAGCGGTTTCCCATCTGACGGGTAGCTATCAACTGACCATAAGCAGCAATGTCATCACTTGTTCCCCAAGGGTTAGGCAGGTCGGCTTTCACCTTACCGGTTTCTCCGTCGATTTCCACCAATGCGATGCCACTATGCCAAGAGCCATAGGCCAGATAATGTTTGCCTTCTTCCGTAATAATGTAGCTGGGGTCAATGGCATTCCATTTATAATAGCAGTTGCTCCAATCGTCCGCAGCCACATGGAAGTCAAGTCCCTTATCCGAAGCGTTGGTGATGACATACCCTTTATCCACCCAGCCCTCGTTATTGGCAGGATTGTCATTCTCCATCATTCCAATGAACGCGCGTTCACTCCATGTACCGTCTCCGCTCAAAGTACCAGGACACACAATAGAGTAATACATACGGTACAAACCACTTCTCACTTTCCGTACACAAGGAGCCCAATAACCAAAATCCGCTGTATTCGGAGTCACAGCCTCCAATCCCATTCCTTCACGAATCTCGTTCAGTTTCGGAATCACCCAGTCGGGCAGGTTCTGCATCGTTCCTCCCAGGTATTCCCAATCTACTAGGTTCTTTGAACGACGCCCGTGAAAATGTCCACCCGCAGTATGTGCATTACCATACGAAGCATCTGTTTGATACATATAATAATACCCGTCATCGGCCAGCACCACTGTAGGATCATGCACATTACTCAGATTCCATTGGGCACGCTTGGACCAGTCGGCAATATCCACATAATTATCTACATAAGCAGGAGCTACATAGTTTGCCAGTTGTTCCTCAAGCCCCTGAGCTTCCGTGGTAGCAGTAAACGACTCGGAATATGTATAACGGCTATTACCATACACATAAGCACGGATATAATAAGTGGTATTACCCATCAAACCTGAGATTGTTGCGCTGAAATTTTCATCTGCCTCCACCACATTATCTTTAATGCTAGGAGTTTGTGCGTTGGCACTATAACAGAAACCTCTTTTCACCACACTGTTCACATTTCCAGTAACCGATGACACAAGTGTTAACGAAGTTCCTGTTGCTGCAGTGACTTCAGGGGTAGCTACAACCACATCACTATTTCTATTGTATTCAATGTTTTCCAACCCGTCGGTACAAGCCGTAAAGGCAAAAACCGCCAGTAAGGATAATAAAAAGAAAGATATTTTTTTCATTTAGCCGGTTTGTTTAAGACATTCCCAAACGCAACGGCATGTAAGATTAAAAAATAAGTTTATTCACCGAAAACGAGATGAGAACTATCCACCGTCAACGCAAAGTTTAAATCAGTGGGATCCACAGTACTGATACCCAGATAATACTGTGTGGAAGTGGTACCAGTGGTTCCCTGCATCACGGCCTGCACATCGGCTGTACCATTGCCGCAGTTAGTCACATATACCGTTACCTTGGCTCCATTCATTCCAGCCAACCAAGTGGCCCAATCGCCTTGCGTACCGTTATGGATACAAGCTTCATAGCCTGCGCCATCTGCCGCATCTCCATCCCATCCATAGTTATCCGCCCGAACTACTGCATACTCAGTAAGATCCTTTTTACGGAGTACGATGACATAATTATTCCAGTTTGACACCAAACAACTATAGTTTGTGAAAGTAATCGACTTCGTCGCCCCTGCAGGTACATTAAACTCATCAGAAAAAGCACCCCAAAAAGCGGTAGAATTATCTTCTGCTCCTATCATTCCCGTGCTGTTCTTCACCTCCGAAACCTGTGATTCTTTCACGGTCACATTCACTGTTGCAGTAATTCCTTCTCCGGCAGTAAGAGTCACGATTTGTGAACCTGTTTTGGCTGGAACAGCCGAGAAGGTAAGTTCCGAATTCTGGAGAATCCGGGTATTCCCAGTAGTCGTAGTTGCCGTCACCACCATACCTGTAGGATCGAATGCCAATGTACGGTCGGTTAAAGACTGGGTAGCCTCCGAGGTATAGTAATAATAATCCGTATGCGAAGGCTGAGTCGTCACCTCAATGGATTTGATTTGTTCAACTACCTCAAAAGTCGCATTGGCCATAATCGGAGTATCACAGTTTTCACCTTTAAATGTCTTGTTGTAAACTGCTACAAGTGTCTTTTCCCCTGTAGTATCCATATCAGGAATTGCAGAGAAACTAAGTTCGGAAGCTGTCACAGTTTTTGTAACCCCCTCTTCAAAGGTTACCAAAGCAGTCACACCGGCCACAGCGTCCTCAAGAGACGTTCCTGCATTCACATATTGCGGCACATTCTGTAATGTCATAGAAACCGGATTTTTATCTTCAGCGGAAGTGCACCCCCCTATCGGTTCAATGTTTGTTTGTTGGAAGTCAATGTAAGAACCTTCCGGTACCAGGAAACAACGGATATTGGTGTTGCTTGCGTCTGCATTCAGATTCACAAGCGCAGTCGGTTGATTGTAAGTCTTGGTAACCGTTCCATTGGTCATCGTAACGCTGAATGACTCCGGATTGGTTCTGTCAACTACAAGCGTGACTTTTCCTCCGAGTTTATCAATGCCGGCATCCGTATCCGTTTCAAAAGTAAGCGTACTCTGGATATAAGAACGATCGATATAATCACCCCACTCTGAATTACCCGACGGCTGATTATCAAAACGTATTGCACCATACTCCTTATACCCGTCCCCGTCACGGTCCGCGTCTGAACAGATTATCAGCGCAAAATTCTTATAAGTATTCGTGGCACTTGGATTAATATGAAGATTGAACACTGCATTCCATTTCTGCCCATCAGGTATTACATAATATTTAGAGAAGGCCGCCCACCATCCACTCGTATAATCGGTATTCCCAATGGTATACACATCTTCCATCATGCCTTCAAGCACAATTTCGTCCTGATTATCGTTCTTCGAATCCTCTATTTCCTGTATTTTATCGGAAATCCAATCGGGCGCATTCACCTCAAACAGTTCGCCACCCTCACAACCTGTCAAGGCAAACATACCTAAAGTCACTGAAAAACAGGCTGATATTATTTTATTTAAATGTTTCATTGTATTACACATTAAGAAGTAATTAAATTATCACGGTCTCTTCATTGCCCTAAAGGATCGTTTTGATTTATCTCTACTTACTCAAATCCACAACCGGACGCACTGTCCATCCCTTTTCACGGAAATAAGCCGAGTTATCTGTGCTATAGTTAGCAGAGTTTCCTTCCAGATTCGGATTATTGTTGGTCAACTGCTGAACGATAGGCAGGAACTCATGTCCTTGAATATAGGTGTCATAAGAGCACTTCAGTTCCGAATCGGTCGTTACATCACTATAACTTACGGGATCTTTCACACCCTCAGTTGAACGACGGAAGGTTCCATGTTCCTTCAACTGCTGCAGACGGCCGCTGTCATAGAAGAATCCCCAACGTATAAGGTCGAAACCACGTCCGAATTCACATCCGAATTCTTTTGGTCTTTCCACATTTGCTATCTGTTCAAAAAGCTCATCTGCGGTGCTAAAATCAGCAAGTTTCAAATCCGGCAAATCCACGCGACTACGTACTTCATTAATCCAGTCTATAGCCTGCTGAGTCGGACCGTTTACTTCGTTCTCACACTCTGCTGCACGTAGCAATACATCCGAATAACGCATCAAACGCAAATTGATACCATCGTGCAAGCCTGTAACTACAGTACCATAAAGACCGGTACGAAGATTCGTAAACTTAGCAATAGGCAGACCGCCATAAGTATTATTGGTCACAATATTGTCTGTAGCCGAAAGTTTGTTAGTATAAGCCACATTTCCATACTCAAAATCTTCCCAATCAGTTTCATAAGTACCGATAGTCCAATAAAGACGAGGATCAAGCTTATTGTCTGTAGTACGTTCCTCTTTGAAAAGATTGTATAACCATGGGGAAGCTGAGATATCAGCCCATCCACCATAATTGCCCGGAGCAAAGTTACTTTCTATTGCAGAACCCTGAGTAGCGTTAGGGCTTGTATTTACCGGTGTCCACTCATCATCTGTTCCCTGTGAACCATAATCAAGGAATTGTATCTCAAACAGACTTTCATCATTGTTCTCATAAGCAGAACCTTCACGGAAATTGTCGCCATAGTTATCCATCAATCGGTAAGTACCATACTTCTTGGCAATAATATCTTTAAGCACAGTAAGCGCCTCACTAAATTTATGGCGTACCATCAGCGTACGGGCATAATAGCCAGCCGCAGCCCCACAAGTGGCACGTCCTCCTGCCCATTCACCACCTTCATCACGAGAAGGCAGTAATTCCATCGCTTCTGAAAAATCTTTTTCTACCTGGTCAAGAACTTCATCATAAGTGCTGTTTGCTCCATAAAGTCCATCCAATGAAGAATAAGTGTCATAATCCGTAATTAAGGGAGGATTCTGATAGTATCCGGCCAAATTATAATATGACAATCCACGCAAGAACAGAGCTTGACCTTTTATATGTTTCATATTTTCAGAAAGCTGGTCGTTATCTTCCCCACAACGAGACATGATAAAGTTACAAACGTTTATGGTATAGTACCATTCACGCCACGGCCAAAATGCGATATCGGAGGTCACTTCTACATTGAGGTCATCAAATGGTAAATACCAGACTTGGGATGAATTCCAAGCTTCATCTCCGCGGCATACGTCGATAGTATACCCCACACGTGCATACGATCCTTCCATTCGAATATGATTGTATGCAGCAATCACACACTCCTCCAAATCATCGGCATCGAAACCGAAAGTACTTGAAGTCTGCTGGTTGGGATTGACCAATTCCAATCTATCGATACAAGAAGACAAAGTGCCAAATCCCACAATAAGAGCAAGTGAATATATATTAAGTTTCATACAGTTTGTTTTTAATCTTAAAATACAGAATAGCCATTAGAATGTAAAATGTACTCCACACATAAATGTACGTGCGGTTGGATATGAGCAGAAGTTGTATCCCGGAGTGAATGTGCCACCCGCATAGTCCACATTGTAACCATTATAACCAGTGAATGTGCAGAGGTTCTGTGCTGACACATACAGACGTACATCGGATATGTATTTGCCAAACCAGGAATTCGGGAAATTATACCCTAATTCTATGTTGGCAATCTTCCAATAAGCAGCGTTCTGAATCTTACGGGAGCTGAACAAATCATTCCATGCCAAACTTGCACTGTTAGTTATATATGTACGGGGTACATTCGACAGGTATGTGGTTCCGTCTTCACTAAAGCGGTTGGCATCCAGCATAGCTACTTCCTTGTTGCTCCATCCGTAACAAGAGTGAAGCGAATTGTATATGTCATCGCTCACATGATAATTCAGCGCACCATAAGTAGCAATACTCAAATCAAATCCCTTATACTCAAAACGTGCATTAAGACCAAAGTTTATTTTCGGTAAACCGCTTCCCAATACGACTCTATCGTCTGTATCTATTTTCCCATCGTTGTTTATATCCTTATATAAGCAGTCGCCTACATTTGCTCCTTCCTGCACAGCATGGTTATCAATGTCTTCCTGTACACGTGCAATACCTTCATAAACATAACCATAGAACTGGCCTATTTCCTGTCCAACGTAAGTAATGTAATCCCCTGTCAGATAATAATCTGTACCAAACCCTAATGTAGTTACCCGGTTCTTTAACGTACTGAGGTTTGCGGATATCTCATATTTGAAAGGATGATCGTGATTACGATAAGTAGCAGAGAACTCAAAACCCGAGTTTTCCATAGAGGCTGCATTCATCGTGACTGTCGTATTTGAAACTCCAGCTTGTTCCGGAACGGGTACGGAATACAACAAGTCTGTACTCGTGTTTTTATACCATTCAGCCGTAAACTCCAGACGGTTGTTGAACAATGCCAGATCTATACCCACATTATAGGTTTTCTTCTTTTCCCACGATAAATTGTTGTCCACGAAAGTAGAGATTGCAGAACCCGTTACAGGGGAATTATTGAAGCTATATGTCATGTTATTTCTCGACATTGTAGCCTGGTACATGTATTCACCGATATTTTCATTACCCAGTTCACCATAGCTACCACGGACTTTGAACATGTTTACCACCTCGGGATTGAAAGGGAAGAAGCTTTCCTTATCGAAACGCCAACCTACAGATACAGAAGGGAATGTTCCCCAACGGATGCCGCTAGACAAACGGGAGCTGGCATCTCTACGCACCGTAGCAGAAATCAAATATCTGTCATCGTAATTGTAGTTTACACGACCGATGTAAGACAAGATGGCATGTTTATACTCATAACTGCTTGAGTAGGTGTCCGAACCATTTTGAAGTTGTAAAAAATAAGGTTCAGTATAATTCAGTCCCCATCCTGTAAGCAAGTCCGTATTCTCTTCCTCATAAGTCTGACCCGCAATCACATTGATATGATGTTTCCCTATTGTTCCGTCATAAGTAAGAACGTTTTCAATCAGTGCATCTGAATAGTCACGGGAAGCTTTTTCCAGACGTTCATTACTCTTTGCCAAATACACACGATTACTTTGTATCCAAGAAGGAATCCAGGTGAAATCCTTGCAATGCGTCTTACTGTAAGACAAATTAATCTTATAATTTAACTTATGGTTCTTACTATCTATGCCCAACATTTTAAGAAGGTCTACATCGGCCGATCCTGTACCGACAAAACGGTCCACACGCGTGTTGCGCTGCAACAGATTATTAATCAACAATGGATTAGAAGCCGAGATATCTCCATGTATATCATCATAGTACACCCCGTAACCATAGGCATCATAATTATAATCGCTCGCCGCACCGACTTTATCATCAAGTACCCATGTAGATGGATCGTATGCCTTGATAGTCGGCTGCATCAGCAGAGTACCCCGCAAAACATTGGTCACATCGCCATACAATCCTTGAACGTACTCGGAAGCATTCGACAAACTCATATTATCCTGGTCGGAATGAGAATACACAACACTTGTTTGAAACTTCACGAATTTCGTATCCATCGTATTGTTCACACGCGCAGTAAAACGCTCATAGTTAGGCCCTGCACCTTCAAGTGTCCCTCTCTGGTTGAAATAATCCAACGACACATTATAGGTACTGCGTGCACTACCTCCTGAAAGGTTTACATTGTGATTCTGGCGGATACCAGTTTTGAATACCTCATCAAACCAGTCGGTATCTGTGTCATCCATAAATTTATATTTACCGGTCGCACTGTCAAGACTATACCCTCCAGGCAATGGAGTATTGGAATTCAAACACGACAGGCCAACATATTGGCTATACTGGTCGGCATTCATTACGTCGTAGACCCCTTTGGAAATATTATCCACACCGAAATATCCATTGTAATCTACTTTCAACGGCTGATCTTTCTTACCGCGCTTTGTCGTAATAATTACCACACCATTGGCTGCACGAGAACCATATATAGCTGCCGCAGAAGCATCTTTCAAAACCTGAATGGTTTCTATGTCACTTGAAGAGAAGTCACGAATTGATGTACCCATCGGAACACCGTCAATCACATAAAGAGGAGAAGTATCACCAAAAGAACCGATACCACGGATTCGTACCGTTGGATCTGCTCCAGGCTGACCATCTGAAGTGACTTGCACACCTGCAACTTTTCCTTCGAGCATAGAAGAAATATTAGAATGAGAAACCTGCTTCAATGCTTCGGCATCAACAACCGCTACAGAACCTGTCAAATCCGACTTTTTCTGTGTTCCATAACCTACAACGACCACCTGCTCAAGCATGAAATCATCACTCTGCAACTGAATAGGCTCAAGAACCGACCGGCCGCGAACAGCCACTTCACGCTCCTTATAACCCACATAACTGATTACCAACACAGCATTGCCAGGTACTTCCAACTGGAAATTGCCATCCAAATCAGTGGTTGTTCCTGTTGATGAAGTGTTTTTTACCCTAATAGTAGCACCTAACAAGGGCTCACCTTGTTCATCGACAACTTGGCCACGAACCTTAATGGCCGAGGATTGTGTCACAGCAGCCACAGCGGACATAGGATATACCGCTGCACTCCCTAAAGCACACAAGCCAAGCATTGCGGAAAAAATCAATTGTTTTTTCATGTTTAACGGTATTAAATTTAGATTGTTAATTAAACTCACTCATATTTTATTCTTCATAGTACGGAGAATCTTTCATAACACAAATGGTTTTTCAGTGCTTCAAATGTAGAAATCTCAAAGAAAACGAAGGTGGACAAACGGACTTTAAAGGTGTATAGGATGCTATTTTTGCTACTACGAGAGGACAAAAAGCAAAAAAAAGGGAACAATAGTATTTTGTTCCCCTCTCCATCAAACTAAATATTATTTATCAGAACTACTTCCTTCCAACAAACTACTTGGAGTCACATTAAAATGCTTCGTAAAACAACGGGTAAAATACTTAGGGTCATTAAACCCTACCTCATAAGCTATCTCCGAAATGTTCATCGCACGGCTCACTTTGTTCTTTAGCAACAATTCATGAGCTAAATTCAAACGATAATTACGGATAAACTGACCGGAGGATTGCCCCGTCAGGCTCTGCATTTTTTTGTTCAACAAACTCTTGCTGATTCCTACTGCCTCGATGAAATCGCTGACTTCAAAATCAGGGTTCTTGTAGTTTTCTTTTACGACCGCCATGACTTTGTTTAAAAATTTCTTATCTCCGGAATTTTCTT
>ENA-OOWT01000349-OOWT01000349.1-human-gut-metagenome-genome-assembly--contig:-NODE-349-length-10600-cov-2.027596_pt1 | contig 10600 bp, 10 predicted proteins | sample MGYA00241619_ERZ501340 | MGnify/ENA primary metagenome ERZ501340 (study PRJEB25962, sample SAMEA2042984) | human gut metagenome | biome: human gut; feature: human-associated habitat; material: faeces... | reverse complement strand
TCGCCGAGGTGAATAGTAATAATTCTTTCAAGGGTTATAAAGTCACGCTTGCCTTTTGCGGGAAGTTCCAAAAATCTCGGAAGGATTGACGGCACTTGTACAAGCGCATAAAATTCTTCTCCCTCTGCATTTGTAAGCAGAACTGCAATGTTAAGACTTTTGTTTGCAAGCAATGGGAAAGGTCGGCTTGTGTCAACCGCCATCGGTGTGAGAACAGGGAATACCACTCTCTGAAAATAATCGTCTGCAAATGCTTTTTGCTCGTCGGTCATTTCATCTGCCTTAACAAAGTTAATACCGTTTGCTCTCAGTGATGGAATAATGGAACGATTGTAGCAGTTGTACTGCTTTTCGGCAAAGGCATGTACTTTTTCACTGATTTTTTTCATCTGCATTTTAGGGGTAAGTCCCGACGGGTCGGGCTTATTTGTGCCACGATGAATATTATCAAGTACGCCTGCAACACGAACCATAAAAAATTCGTCAAGGTTAGACGCTGTAATAGAAAGGAAGTTACACCTTTCCATTATAGGATTTTCCTTTTCAAAAGCCTCTTCAAGTACACGGGCGTTAAAATCGAGCCAGCTTAGCTCTCTGTTATTGTAAGGCATTTCAAGCCATTTTTTTAAATCTTGTTTCTTTTTTACATCAATTGTTGAAGCCATTATATCACTCCTTATTATTCTTATTATATTGTTAAATCTTAAATATTTCAAGTAAAATTTATGTAAAAGTTACAAAAAATTTTTAAAAAGTCATTTGTAATTATTCGTATTAAAAGTTTGAAAAAATAAATACCCATAAACAGCGTTTTTATGATATAATAAAATTTAGCACAAAAATAATAAAAATCATAAATCAAAAAAATTTAAAAAAATATTAAAAATTTTAAAAAAATTAAATGGAAGTTGATTTTCAATCGTCTATATTATGTACTGCTTTTTATACTGATTTAAAGGAGATATTTATGGAAGAAATAAGTAGTTTAGTAATTAAAGCCAAAAACGGTGATAATACGGCATTTGACAGGTTGTATTATCTTACACAGCAAGAGGTGTGGTTTACCTGCATAAGTTTGTTGAAAAACGAAACTCACGCAGAGGAAATTATGCAAAATACATATGTTACCGCATTTTTAAAGTTGAATACTCTTGAAGAAAACGCTAAATTCCCTGTATGGGTTAAGAAAATTGCGGTAAATAAATGTAAGGACTTTTTTAAAGCCAAACAGGAACTGCAGCTTGATGATGAAATTCTTGAGAATTATTCTGAAACTTCGGAAATAACAATTCCAGAGGAATATATAACCGATAATGAAAATCGCAGAATAATTTTAGAAATTATGCAGAATACTTTGTCGCAAGTACAATACAGAGCCGTTTTTATGTATTATTTTGATGAAATGTCAATAACAGAAATTGCAGAGGTTGAAGATTGCCCTGCGGGTACTGTAATGTCACGCCTTAATCTTGCCAGAGCAAAAATGAAAAAGGCAATTTTAAAGTATGAAGAGGAAAACAACGATAAATTGCACATTGTTGTACCCGTTCCGTTTTTTACTTCTCTTTTCATTACAGAGGCAAAAAACTTAATTGTTCCGAAGATAAATATAACATCTCAAAATTTAGAACCGAAAAGCAGTACATTAAAAGCAGAAAAAAATATAGGCGAATTTGGAGGAAAATTAATGTCAAAATCAATTCTTTTAAAACTTTTTGCAATAGTTGCAGCTTTTGCTGTTGTTATTGGCGGAATTACGGCTGCGGTGGTAGTGAATAACAAAAATAAGGATAAAAACATCGATGATGTTGTTTCTCAAATAAACAGCAATATTTCCGATGAGAACAGCGGAGCTGACAACGGAGAAGACGGATTAACTCAAATTGATTACAGCCTTGATGAACAGGTGCTTTTTGATAACGACAAGTGTACTGTCACTGTCACGGGTTGTGAGATGTATAGTAACAGATTTGAGGTAAAAGCAGAACTCAAAAATAAAACAACAGATGAAGAAATAGAAGTTGATACAGATTTTAGCGATTACTTTTATGTAAACAGGTATTATTGCCATGATATTGGTAGGGTTGGCTATGGTTGCACAGATCCGGGCGAAACAGATTCATTCAGCATAGAATTTGATCTTGAACAAATTAAAAAATGCGGTATAAATTCTATTGATGAAGTGGCATTTAACCTACAGGTATATAATACTGAAAATTATTCTGACGAAGAAACATTTTATTGTAATCAAATATTTTATTTGTATCCAACAGGCAAAACAGCTGACGAAATCACTCCGCCGGCAAGAGAAAATACAAATACCGAACAGGTTGTTTTTGACAATGAATACGGTACTTTATTGTATTTAGATACAGACCACACCTCATCAGAAAAATATGATAGATTAAGATTATATGCACATAATAAAACAGATAAAACTGTAAAGTTTGAGATGCTCAGTGCAAAGATTAACGGAAACGATACTACAGCATATACAACACAGTATTGTGCCGCTGATATGAATTGCTATTATTATATTTTAGTAGATAAAGAGGATATTGAAAAGTACAAAAATGCATCGGGAAAAAATATTTTAGAATTCAGAATGATAGAAGAAGATTCTGAAACCCACGCATGGGCAAGCGGAGTTTCGGGAGATAGAGCTTTGTATGAGGATACATGTACAATTGAATTTTAAACCAAAAAACGGTCATTCGCACATTTGAACTGACCCCAAAAAGTTAGACAAAGTTATAAAGAAATAATTATGCAAAGCGACTAAGAGAGATCTTGGTCGCTTTTGTTATGCAGCTTTGTGTCTGTAATCTACAGGAGACAGTCCATCAAGCTTAAGCTTGATACGCTTGTTGTTGTACCATTCTATATATTCCGTAAGTTCCGAGATAAAATGCTCAACGGACATAAATCCTTGCAGATACAGCAATTCTGTTTTTAATAAACCAAAAAAGTTTTCAGCACAAGCGTTGTCAAGACAGTTGCCCTTTCGGGACATACTTTGCCTGATACCCTTGTCCGCAAGCATTTTCTGATAACGCTTATGCTGATATTGCCAACCTTGATCCGAATGCAGGATAAGATTTGTATTATCGGGAATTTTGGCAAATGTCTTTTCAAGCATATCTGTTGTTTGTGCGAGATTTGGATGACGGCTAAGATTGTACGAAATGACTTCACCATTATACAAATCAATGATTTGTGACAGATACAGCTTTATTCCAAACAAAGCAAACTCTGTAACATCTGTTACCCACTTCTGATTCGGTTTGTCTGCCTTGAAATCTCGTTCAAGAAGATTAGGTGCAATCCTTCCGACATCCCCTTTGTATGAGTTATACTTATGCATACGAACTCGGCAAAATATGCCCATTTTTCTCATCAGTTTTTGTACTGTCTTATGATTGATAACAAATTTTTTCTTCAACTCTTGTGTTATTCTTCGATAGCCATAACGACCCTTGCTTTCATCGTAAATATGACGTATTTCAGTTTTTATGTCAGCATATTTATCCGGTTTTGGAGAATTAAATTGTTTGCTGTAATAGTAATATGTGCTGCGAGGGATATTGGCAATATCAATGAGCAGCCATATTTTGAATTCGTGCCTCAGTTCCCATATCACTTGTGATTTTTCTCTTGCCGTACCCTTTCGGAAACCAAGGCATTCAATTTTTTTAAGTATGCATTCTCCGCACGAAGTCGCTGTACCTCTGAAATAAGGTCTTCCTCTACTTCTTTCTTCAGCTTTTTGGGACGATATGTTGACTTGCGTCCTCGGCGTTCTATGTAGAAGCCTTCTTTCCCTTCTTCAAGATAGATGCGTTCCCAGCTTGCTACTCTACTATGATTACTTATGTTAAATTGACGTGCAGTTTCACTGTAACTAAGTTTTTCCTTGTGCATCGTTTCTACTACTTTGATTTTGAATTCCGGCGTGTACTTTTTATTCGGCTGTCCTTTTGGCATAAAAATGCCCCCTTTCGTTAGTTTTAATTACGGTATATTTATATTATACCTCATTGTCTAACAAAAGGGGAGCATTTCAAATTTTCTGCCGCTTGTTAAATATCTTTATTTCATTTTTCGGATTACCCCAACTATTGACAAAGAACCAAAAAAAATAACACACCCTGAAAAACCAAGGTGTGTTATTGGCGCGCTGGAAGAGACTCGAACTCCCGACCTTCTGATTCGTAGTCAGACACTCTATCCAGCTGAGCTACCAGCGCATATGCGGTTAATTATTAACCGCAAGTAGTATATTACCACATTCTTTTAGAAAAAGCAAGTGTTTTTTAAAATTTTTTAAATTTTATCATCAAAAAATGCAAAAAATGCTCTGTAAGCCATATATACATCAATTTTTGATACGATTTCAAACGGTGCGTGCATACAAAGTACAGGCACACCGAGGTCAACTACATCAACATTCATATTGGCAACATATTTTGCGATTGTTCCGCCGCCGCCCATATCAACTTTACCGAGTTCGCCAACTTGCCACATTACATGGTTTTTCTCAAGCAAAGCTCTTACCTTGCCCATATACTCGGCAGACGCATCGGAAGTATCGTACTTTCCGCCGTGACCTGTGTATTTTGAAATTACAACGCCTTCGTTAATATAGCAAGAGTTCTTTGCTTCGTAAGCGGATGCATATGTTGGGTCATAAGCTGCGCTTACATCTGCCGAAAGACAGGTGCTCTTAGACAGCGCTTTGTAGCCGTCAATACCGTCCTGCTTTGCAAGGTCATATATAAAGTAACGCAAAAAGTCGCTCTGCATACCTGTATTGCCGTCGCTGCCTGTTTCTTCTTTATCTGTAAGATAAGTAACGCAGGTCTGCTCCGGAGTTTCAACATCAAGCGAAGCCATTAATGCAGGGTAAGCGCAAACCTTATCATCGTGACCGTAACCGCCGATCATACTTGCGTCAAAGCCAATATCTCTTGTCTTAAATGACGGAATAAGACAAAGCTCGGCAGAAAGAAAATCGCCCTCTACAATACCGTATTTCTTATTAAGAATTGCCATTACATTGAGTTTTACAAGGTCTTTTTCGTCATTGCCGTCTTCGTACGGACGAGAGCCGACAAGAACATTGAGATCCTCACCTGTAAATACCTTTGCAAGCGGCTTTGAAACCTGGTCTTTAGCAAGGTGTGGGAGCAAGTCAGTAACGCAGAAACAAGATTCGCCCTCGTCATCGCCCCAAGTGATGTTTACCTTTGTGCCGTCAAGCTTTACGACTGTGCCGTGGAGAGAAAGCGGAATAGCTGTCCACTGATATTTTTTAATTCCGCCGTAGTAGTGAGTTTTGAAAAGTGCAAGGTTTGTGTCCTCGTAAAGTGGGTTTGGCTTTAAATCAATTCTCGGTGAATCAATGTGAGCAATCGCAAGTCTTGCGCCGTTCTTTACGCCGTTTTTACCGATAACTGCAAGTGCGATTGCTTTGTCACGGTTTACATAATACACCTTATCACCTGCGTTATATGACGCATTTTCATCGTATTCTGTAAAGCCTGCTTTTTTCGCAAGTTCAAGTGTGTAGCTTACAGCCTCACGCTCAACGGGAGAATGGTCTAAAAACTTTTTATAGCCTACGCAGAAATCGTCTGCTTTTTTAATCTCTTCGGCATTGAGAGTTGCTGCGCCCTTGCTGCCTTTCATCATAATTTCTTCTTTAAGAAGTGTAGCTTTGCTTTTTTCGTCTGACATATTTATCTTCCTTTCATCAGATGTACCATATTATTTTATGAATAATATAACTCAATATACTTTGCTTTTGCGTCCGTTACCCGTTCAACATATTCTTTTGTTTCGGGATACGGTATATCTGTAAGCGTTACACCGTCGGTACTGTAATTCGGATCATCAAGCCAGTCCGAAACCACAAATCCTGCGTTGTACGCTGCAATAGCCGATGTTTCTGTCCCATAAAAATCAAGAAAATATTTTAAAAGATAAGAGCCGTAATCTATACAGATTTCGGGGTTATACAAATCTTCTTCCGTATATTTGCCCTCACAATCTCTTACCTGCTGCAGCCATTCAAACGAACTCGGCATAACCTGCATAATTCCGCAAGCACCCGCATCCGACTGTGCGTCTGCATTAAAGCCGCTTTCCGTACGTATAACGGCATATATGAGCGATTCGTCGAGTTCGTAATCTTTTGCGGCTTTTTGAACATATTGGCTGTAATCTCTCGGATAGCTGAGTTCGAGCAGTTGTTTTTTTGCGTTGTCATAGTAATTAAATACAAACAGTGCAAGCAAGACCGCCGTTAAAACTATGCAACCGCCAACTATAACATTTTTTCCCTTCTTTTTGGGTTTCTTTTTGTATCGGGGATTTGCCGCCATTAAATCACCTGCCGTATGTATCCGAATAGCCCCTCGGCTTTGTCGATAAGTTCTTGCTTTGTGCCGTTGTTTTCAAGAATAAAGTCCGAATTATCTTTAAAATAGTTTTCGGAAAGTTGAGCGTTTATACGACTTTCCGCCATTTCTTCCGAAATTCCGTCACGCTGCATTATGCGCTGTTTGCGTATGTTTTCATCAGCCGTAACGCTTATGATATAATCGCAAATTACATTTGCTTTACTCTCAAAAAGCTGCGGTGCGTCAAATACAATGAATTTTTTATCGCTGTTGACAAGTTTTTCCGTCTTTTCAAGGAAAAGGGAAAGTACAAACGGGTGGATAAGTTTGCCGAGAACGGCGGTTTTTTCTTTTGTTGCAAATGCCCTTTGAGCAAGCTTCTTTCGGTCAAGATTTTTGTTCGGCAAAATAATGTCACTGCCAAATTCAGCCGAAAGTATCTTAAGACATACCGAGTCGGGCATATAAAGTTCCGCAACAAGCTCATCGGCATTTATTACCGCTGTGCCGTTTTTTGCAAAAACTTTTGATACAGTGCTTTTGCCTGCACCCGTCTGACCTGTAAGCCCCAATATTTTATATTTTTTCAAGGTCTATCACCTCATAGCCGGCGGCCCTTATAAGTCTGTTGTAAAGTGCCATACCTACGCCATCGCAGGACGGAAGTCTTGAGTAAGCGGTGTCAATTCCGCCGACCTCGTCAACCTCTCTCAGCATATCAAAAAGTCTGTGCGCCTGTTGTGCATAGTCTTGCCTTTTGCCGAGCGAAAATGTTTTTACCTTAAGCTGCGCAATATCTTCATCACAACACAGTGCGGCGGTTTTGCCGTCATCCTTGCTGTTCACATAATTAATATATTCTTCGTCTGTGCCTTTAAGAAGTATAACTCTCGCTTTCGGCGAATAATGCTTATACTTCATACCCGGGCTTGCCGCCTTTTGATTAGGGTCAAGTTTGTCGAGTACCGCCTTGTTAAGTTCGACTTCTCCGATTGTATCTCTCAATTGTTCAAGGGTGATTCCGCCCGGTCTTAACAGGCAAGGAACTTCGCCCGCAAGAGTGATAACCGTACTTTCCACGCCGACTTCACTTGCACCGCCGTCAATAATTGCCTCAATCTTACCGTTCATATCATTCATAACATGGGTTGCGGTTGTAGGACTCGGAGAACCCGAAATGTTTGCGGACGGCGCAGCGAGCGGTGTATTTGCCGCCTTAATGAGCGCTCTTGCAACAGGGTGTGACGGACAGCGAATTGCAACGGTTTCAAGACCTGCCGACACTTCGTCAGGAATAATCTCCGATTTTTTCATTATAATTGTAAGAGGGCCCGGCATAAATTTTTCGGCAAGAATTTTTGCCTTTTGGGGAATTTCGGCGACAAGACCGAATTTTTCAATATCCCCGAACTCCGCAATATGAACAATCAGCGGATTATCCATCGGTCTGCCTTTTGCCTTAAAAATTTTGGCAACGGCTTTACCGTTCAAAGCGTCTGCCGCAAGTCCGTAAACGGTTTCGGTCGGCATACCTACAAGTCCGCCGTTTCTTAGGATTTCTCCTGCTTTATTTATATTTTCCTGTGTACTGTCGAGCAATAATGTTTGCATATTGTCACCTTGCTTATGAATTTTCCATACTTTCTTTGAGTTTTTCTGCTCTGTCTGCGGTAACAAGAGCGTCTATAACTTCATCAAGATTTCCATTTAATATATCCTCAAGTTTGTAAAGCGTAAGTCCGATTCTGTGGTCGGTCAGTCTGCCCTGTGGATAGTTGTAGGTTCTAATTCTTTCACTTCTGTCGCCCGTGCCGACCTGTGACTTACGGTTAGCGGCAATTTCACTCGCCTGCTTATCCTGCTTTTCTTTTAAAAGTCGGCTCTTGAGCACCTTGAGCGCTTTATCTTTGTTTTTGTACTGACTTCTTTCGTCCTGACACTCAACAACCGTACCTGTCGGCAAATGAGTAATACGGATAGCCGAACTTGTTTTGTTGATATGCTGACCGCCTGCGCCGCTTGAACGGAAAGTATCTATTTTTAAATCTTTAGGGTCAATTTCAAGCTCCACATCTTCCGCCTCGGGAAGAACGGCAACGGTTGTGGTAGAAGTATGCACTCTGCCCTGGCTTTCGGTTTCGGGCACACGCTGAACACGGTGTACACCGCTTTCGTATTTAAAGCGTGAGTAAGCACCCTCGCCCTCAATCATAAAAGAAATTTCTTTATAGTCGCCGAGCTCGGTTTCGTTTGCGTTTACTATTTCTACTTTATAGCCCTTTTTCTCGGCATACATACTGTACATTCTGAAAAGCACCGCACTGAACAGTGCCGACTCTTCGCCGCCTGCTCCGCCACGAATTTCCACAATAACATTTCGTTCGTCATTTGGGTCTTTCGGCAAAAGCAAAATCTTAAGCTTTTCCGAAAGCTCCTCTATGTTCTGTTTTGCCTCGTCAAGTTCAAGCTGTGCAAGTTCCTTTAAGTCGCTGTCGCCGCTCTCTTCAAGAATTTCAATGCTTTCGTCTTGAGATTTTACCGCCTGTTTGTACTCTCGGTAAGTAAGCACTATTTCTTCAATAGACTTAAGCTCTTTCATTGTTTTCTGATATTGCTCCGGATCTGCCGCAACAGACGGTTCGTAAAGTCTTTGCGAAAGTTCGGAGTATCTTTTATCAAAAATTTCTATTTTTTCAAACATATTATTTTTCCTTATCGGTTAAAATTTTTTTAATATTCTTTTCGATTTTATTTCTCGGCACCATAACTTCTCTGCCGCAGTTTGTACAACGGATCTTAAAATCCATTCCAATCCTTAATATTTCAAATTCTTTGCAACCGCACGGGTGCGGTTTTTTCATTTCAACTCTGTCACCGACATTAACCTTCATATTAACACTTCCGATTGCACAAAAGCTAAAAATATAAGTAAAACAGACGCTTTTTTCGGTTTCTCGACCATTTGTCAGCATTTTGTTTTATGCTACTATTGGTTTTTATTATATATCAATACTGCCAAAATATCAAGAGGTGGCTTTAATGACTTTTACAAAGATTACAAATAATTACAACATTATTAAAAAAATATTGCCTTTTGCGGAGCTTTGTGGTAAAATGTTCTTTGATAAACAGAAATGTAAACATAATTGACAGAAAGGAAGATTTAAATTGTTTTTTAAAAAACTCAAAAGAATTCCGGCAATGTTCTTAGTTTGTGCATTACTTTTTACCACAGTATTTTCGTATTCAATGATTGCTAATGCGTCATCGTCTTTTACACCAAGACTTGACGCACCGTCATACAGCAATGATTATTATTACAGCAATAAAAATATTTATTACCAATACGGCTATGGTATGCCAAACTGCACAGCTTATGCTTACGGCAGAGCATACGAAATTCTTGGCAGAGATCCCGGACTTTGTCACTATGACGCTTACGAGTGGTATGACTACAACGACGGCTACAGCAGAGGTCAGACTCCTAAAGTCGGCGCTGTTGCTTGTTGGGAATATTACAGAAACGGCGAAACAGGCGGTCATGTTGCCGTTGTTGAAAAGGTAGAGAACGGTACTGTTACATTTTCAAACTCTGCGTGGGGTTGGGAAAACTTCTACCTTACATATGCAGATGTTAATGACCCTACAATGGGTGAATCCGGCTGGACATTCCAGGGATTTATTTACCTTGGCGACTTTGGTAAGAACAACAATAACAATGATGATAACGGTAACGATACCATTACATACAAAACAGGTGTTTACGAGGTTGAAGTAAGCGATTATCTTAATATGAGAGAGAGCGCAACAACTTCATCAAAAACTGTTTATCAGATTAAAAACGGTACAGAGCTTTATGTTACAGATGTAAAACAGTCCGGCGGTTACACATGGGGTTATACAACTTATAAAAATGTAAAGGGTTGGGTAGCTCTTGATTATTGTAAATATCTTAGGGACAAGCCGCTTGATAACGGAAACAACTACGAGCACGGTGATATTAATATGAACGGTGCTGTAGATATTCTTGATATTACAGAACTTCAGATGTATGTATCTAAAAACGCTGATTTCACCGATACACAGTTAAAGCTTGCAGATGTTGACGGAAACGGCAAAATTGATATAAGCGATGTAACAGAATTACAGCGTATCATTTCATTAAATAAAGCATAAACAAAATTACGGTCATTCGCATA
>ENA-OOWT01000347-OOWT01000347.1-human-gut-metagenome-genome-assembly--contig:-NODE-347-length-10648-cov-1.742943_pt1 | contig 10648 bp, 8 predicted proteins | sample MGYA00241619_ERZ501340 | MGnify/ENA primary metagenome ERZ501340 (study PRJEB25962, sample SAMEA2042984) | human gut metagenome | biome: human gut; feature: human-associated habitat; material: faeces... | reverse complement strand
GAAGCATCGGACAGCGTGCATTCAGTGGCTGCGGTCGTTTGTGCGGCACGCTGGTGCTTCCTGCTAGTGTAACCGCCATTGAGTACGGAGCATTTATGGGATGCGACAACCTGCGCTATGTGCTTGCCACGGGGAATAAGATTACCACGCTGGGCGACAACCTTTTCGGCGAAAGCCAAGGCAAAATTATATATAAGGAATAATAAACTTAATAAATAGGAGTATTGAAGAATGAATAAAGAAAATTATATAGAAATCATAAATGAAAAAATTAAAAATAAAAATTCAAAACAAATAATGATAAATCAAATAAATAATTATTATGATTCAAAAGCAAATTATAAAAAGAAAAAACATAATTATAAAATAGATGATCAAGTATTATTGAAAAAGGGTACATTATTACATGGTACATTTAAAAATATAGAAGGTTTAAAATATATCTTAAAAGATGGCTTAATATCATCATGGTTTATAGAGGGTAGGCTTTCAAAATATCCATCATCAGTAGGTGTATGGAATTTGAAACAAGATTATTTATTAAAAGATTATATAAACTTTTATTCAGGAGGAACTATTGAATATAAAAATATAGATGGTTCTAGTGTTAAAACTGAAGTTATTCCTTATAATCAAATGCCAAGTATAATGCTAAAAATAGATAATCCAATATGCTTTAGATGGTATATGGAGCAAACAAAAGAAGCAAGATTTATGCCTAGTCTAGTTCAAGATAAAGTACAAGTAGGAATTATATTTGATGGGCAATCTGCATATATGAAAAAATTATTAGAAGGAGATATTTTATCAGAACAAATAAATGATAAGGATGTTAAAGAATTTGTAAATCCTGATTATTATACTAAGTTTTTAGTGGATAGAAAAAAGAAAGATGATTTCTTTACAGATAGAGAAAGTGCTGTATTATTCGGAATCCCATCTTGTTTTATTGAAGGAATATTAGTAGGTAGAATATATGAAAAAGATCAAAAGATTTTAAAAGAAATAAAAGAACTATTACCTGACTGTTATATTTGCAATTTAGATGGAAAAGTAATTGTAGAATAAAAGGAGTAGGCTATGAATAAATTAAATAAAAATGAAACAAAAAAGTATATAATAAAAATATTTGATTTTATTGAAAATGGAGATTCAAAGTTTAATGGTCATCCTGGATTATATTTTTTTCATACCAAGGAAGAATTAAAAGAAAAGATAAATGAACTATTAAGTGAAAATGAATATGATGAATTTGATATTTATTATATAACTTCATTATTAATAAAATTTATGTTAGGTAGATATGATTCACATACTAAAGTAAGTTTTAAAGATAATGTATATATACCAATAGATTTTACAGTAGAAGAAAATAGTCTTTATATTACAAATATCACACCAATTTATAAAAAATTAATAGGTGGTAAGTTATTGAAAATAAATAATATAGATATACAAAGAATATTATGTGAATTAGAAGAGATTATTTGTTACTCAACAAAAGAACATTTATCAGTAATAATTCAGTCATTTTTATCTGATGTAAATGTTTTAAAATCATTACCAAGTATTGAAAATAATACTGAAGAATTTATCTATACTATTTTAAATGATAATAATGAAAAAGAAAATATTACTTTTAATATAAATAATTTACCAGAATTTTATAGTGTACAATTTCCAGAAAACTACTCTACAGAAGTTATTAATGATTGCTGTATTATCCACTATAACTCTTGTAGAGATAAAAATAAAATGGAACAACTAATTTCAAAATTAAAAGAAGAAAACAATATAAAAAATTATATAATTGACTTAAGATATAATGGTGGTGGTAATTCATCAGTAATAAAGCCATTAATAAATTTTCTTAAAGATAAAAATGTTGTAGCACTAGTAAATGAATATGTTTTTTCTAGTGGTCGTATGGCATTAGTAGAACTAAAGAAAATAGGATCCTATATAATAGGAACAGATATAGGAACAAGTTTAAATTGTTTCGGGAATTGTCCTAGTAATTTAGATATAGATAAATTAAATATAAGAGTAACTAGTAGTTCTACATATTGGTATTATGATAAAAAATTATCACTTACTGGTTATGAAAAAGATGAATTTAATACCTATTTCAATAATAAAAAAGAATTACTTGAGCCAGTATTATTGCATCCAGATAAATATGTATATTTAACTAAAGAAGATATTATAAATGAATATGATAAACAAATGGCTGAAGCAGTTAATTATTTTAAAGAATTTAGAGATATAAATAGAATAGGGAGAAAATAAAAATGAAGAAAGAAGATTATATAAAAATAGTTGATGAAAAATTATTTGATAGTTCTAAAAAAATAATGATAGAACAAATAAATAAATTTTATGAAGCAAAATCATATAAACTTGATAAACATAAATATGAAGTGGGTGATGATGTTAAATTATTAAAAGGAACCCTGTTACATGGAACATATAAGAATATTGATGGTTTAATATCGATCGTAAATGATGGTCTAATATCAAACATATTTACTGATAGTAGATTATCAAAATATTTAGGTGTCGTTGGAGTATGGAATTTAAAGCAAGATTATTTATTAAAAGATTATATAAATTATTATTCTGGAGGAACAATTTTATATAATGGAATTTTTAAAAATGGTATAGATACACAAGAAATAAAAACATCAGTAATTCCTTATGATCAAATGAATAATATTATTAAAATAACAAATAGCATTGATTGCCACATGTGGATGTTGGAGCAGACCAAAGAAGCAAGATTCATGCCAAGTTTAGTACAAGATAGGATTCAAATAGGAATTATTTTTAATGGAAATAACAAAAACATTAAAAGTTTGCTAAAAGGAGATATTCTAAATAGTGATACAATTAATGATAATGATGTTAAGGACTTTATTAATCCTAATTACTATGAAAAATTCATTAAAGATAGAAAAAATAAAGATGATTTTTTTACTAATCGTGAAAGCGCTATTCTGTTTGGAATACCATCAAATTTAATCGAAGGTATTTTAGTTGGAAGAAAATATGAAAATAATAATAATATTTTGAAAGAAATAAAGATTCTATTACCCAATTGTTATATATGTAATCTAGATGGTAAAGTAATAAGAAAATAATATATATTCGGAGTCAAAAGATAATTTTCTAGAAGTATTAGATAATAAATCACTTAATCCAGAAGTATATGACAATTAAGTAATAATAAAAATAAAAGAATCATTTTATATATTAAGAAATCATAATTACATGGATAAATTTTATGAATGTTTAAAAAAACACAATTTATATGAAGAATGCTGTGAATATTCATCTGATTATTATAATTATGCTTTTAAAGAGCAGTGTAAAATACATAATATTAATTTAAAAGTTTAAAAAAATCAAAGAATTTTGACTTAATGTTAAGATTCTTTTTCAGTTTATAAAAAATACCTCATATCATAACATAATAGAATAAAATAGTATCTTTTTCTTCTAGTCAAGTTAACCAAATTAACATTATTTACATATACTACTTTGAAGGTGATAACTATGAATAATAATGAAGATAGAGCGGTCCGTAAAGTAATAATTGACCCAGGTCACGGTGGTACGGATTCTGGTGCTACAGGCAATAATTTACTAGAAAAAGACTATAATCTATTAATATCCAAATACATGTATGATAGATTTAAACAGTTAGGAATACCAGTAGCTATAACTAGAGATTCCGACACAACTTTATCTCCAACTGATAGAGTAAATACTATTTTAAATAAGTTTGGTAACTCATCTGATGTTATATTAATATCGAACCATGTCAATTCAGGTGGCGGCGAAGGAGCCGAAGTCATCTATGCTCTAAGAAATAGAGATACCCTAGCCAAAAGAATATTAGAAAATATAGGAGCCGCTGGACAAGAAACAAGAAAATATTACCAAAGAAGACTACCAAGTGACACCTCTAAAGACTATTATTTCATACATCGAAATACTGGTAATCTAGAACCACTAATTGTCGAGTATGGCTTTATTGATAATACCAAAGATGTCGAATTCCTAAAAGAAAACTATAAAGAACTAGCAGAAGCCGTCATAGCAGCAGTAGCCAACTATATAGGAGTACCATACACACCACCAGAGGGAATAACAACCAATACCTATGTTGTTCAAAAAGGCGATTCACTATATAGCATAGCAAATAAATTAGGTACTACTGTTTCAGAACTAAAAAAAGAGAATAACTTAACAACAAATACATTACAAATAGGAGAGGTTCTTCGTATTCCAACTAAAGAAATATATGAAGGAGAAGAAAATGTCTACATAGTCCAAAAAGGTGATACCTTATACTCAGTTGCCATGGCTAATAATACTACTGTGGATGAATTAAAGAAAGCAAATAATCTAACATCCAATATTCTATCAACTGGACAATTACTAAAAATACCAAGTGCATTATTACCAGAGTCAACATACATTGTAAAGAAAGGAGATTCCTTATATTCAATTGCCAATAAATATAATACTACCGTTGATGAACTAAAAAGAATAAATAACTTAACAAGTAATATTCTAAGTATTGGTCAGGTATTAAAATTACCAAGTGATAAAGTAAGCGATGTAGAGAAGGAAGAAAATACCATTAATTATACAGTTCAAAAAGGCGATTCCCTATATAGCATAGCCAGAAAATATTCTACTACCATTGATAAAATAAAAGATTTAAATAATCTAACAACTAATTTACTATCAATAGGTCAAGTATTACTAATACCAACAGATACCAACCTAGAGACAACTTACACCGTTCAGAAAGGCGATTCACTATATAGTATAGCCAAAAAATATAATACTACTGTTGATAGATTAAAACAGTTAAACAATCTAAAATCAAATTTATTATCAATAGGTCAAATACTAATAGTAAGATAATATAGAAAGTATATAACCATATATTTTCTTTTTTTGTCCACTTTAACCATAAACAAGTTTATGTTTTCCGTGGTATGATAGAGCCAAATAATTTTGTCTCTATCATAAAATGAGTAAGCCTTAAGATTAGTCTTCCTCATAAAAGTATTATTAAAGTTTACACTATTTTACATATGAAAAGCCTTATAAAATATAGAATTATCCACACTACCTGTGGACAGATTAAATAAATTTGACAAAAATTGACAAAATTAACAAAAAACTGTTGACAAGTACTAATCCATATAGTATACTTATTGCGATATTAAGGCCTACCAAATTAATGAATTTTTTGAAGAATTTTTCAAAGAAATTCATTAATAATATTTGAGTAAAAGTACAAATCTAAGAATGGGCGAAATCTGAAAATAAGGAGGTTATTGCTAGAGTAACAACACATAACGCTCTAGTTTGAAAAATAAAAAACATCTAATGTGTTATTAAAGGTAATTCCTATAAAAATGTATAAAAATTATTTTATTGTTGATTAATATATCAACTAATCCCTTTTTTATGTTAGATATTAAATAAAATTCACAAAAATCTGTTAAACCTATATTAAATTAAAAAGTACAAAACTTCAAAACCCTATTGTAGAAAAAATTAAAAGTAGGAATTACCGCTCATTTATTAAATAGTTCGTTTGTTATAATAATTTATTTTTGATTTATGTTTTTGTTTTTAAAATATAAAAATATATTTACTCCAATTAGTAAATAAAAAAATAACTATTATCCATTTCCAGGGTAATAGTTATTTTAATTATACAATTATTTATTTTTATTAAGAATTTCTTTCTTATTAATAACTTTCTTAGACTGAACATCTTTTTTACTATTGTTATCATCTTCTTTAGTATGCGTTTTAATGCCCATAACAATAGGTAAGATAATAGGAACTCTACCAGTCTTATCTGAAAGAATTGGCATAAGACCATTAATAATTTCTGACTTCATATCATTAAAGTTAAAGAATTTCTTTTTAAGTTCCTTATTAATAATAATTTCTGCATTATATTGAATTTCCTTAATTAAATCAGCATTTTCATTAACCAGTATATAACCTCTAGTAGTAATTGCAGGACTACCTAAAAGAATCTTATGCTCAATATCGATATTAGCAATAATAACTAGAATACCATTAGTACTCATAAGAATTCTATCCTTTATAACTGCAGACCCAACATCACCAATTCTTGAGCCATCGACATAAACTTCACCAGCTTGTACTTTACCATCTTTATATAACTGTCCTTTATCAAGAGCAAGAACATCACCATTTTCTAAGACAAAAGTATTCCTTCTTGGAATGCCACACATAACACCTAAATCTGTATGTTTTTTAAGCATTCTAAATTCACCATGGTAAGGAACAAAGTATTTAGGCTTAAATAATCTAATCATAAGTTTAAGTTCTTCTTGATTAGCATGCCCTGAAGAGTGAATTTCACTCATTGTATTAGTAAATACCTTAACACCTTTTTTATAAAGCTTATTAATAGTTCTTGATACAGAAGCTGTATTACCTGGAATAGGGGAACTAGAAAATACTACTATATCATTAGGCATCAAACTAATTTGTCTATGTGTACCAGCAGCAATTCTAGATAGAGCTGCTAGTGGTTCACCTTGGCTACCAGTACAAAGTAAACATACTTCACCAGGTTTTAAATGATTAGCCTCTTCCGCAGTAATAATAATACTCTTATCCTCAAAGTAACCACACTTAAGAGCAATATCAACCATGTTTTCCATACTTCTACCAAATAAAGCAATTTTTCTATTATTCTTTTTACAAGTTTCAATAATATGTTTAATTCTATAAACATTTGAAGCAAAAGTGGCTAGAATAATTCTATTACTAGTATAAGTAGAGAAAATTTCTTTTAAGTTTTCATCAACAACACTCTCACTAAGAGAAGTGCCAGGACTCATTGCATTAGTAGAGTCACTCATAAGTACACTAACACCTTTTTCACCAATTCTTGCCATCTTATGTAAGTTAGCCATTGGTCCAATAGGAGTCATATCAAACTTAAAGTCACCAGTCATAACAATAGTACCATCAGGAGTCTCTATTGCAAGACCATGAGAATCAGGTATCGAGTGGGTTGTTCTAAAAAATTCAATATTAAAATATTTAGTTTTAATTACAGTGCCTTCATCATAAACAACCATGTCTTTATAGACAATATTTCTTTCATCTAATTTTTTATCAATAAGCTCTTTAGCATTAGCGGGAGCATAAATCTTTGGAATAGTAACCGATTGCAAAAGAAAAGGAATACTACCAATATGATCTTCATGTCCGTGCGTAATAATTAAAGCCTTAATTTTACTTTCGTTTTCTTTTAAAAATGTATAGTCTGGTATAACATAATCAATACCAAGTAAGTCATCATCCGGAAACATAACACCAGAATCGACAATAATAATTTCATCACCATGCATAACAGTATACATGTTTTTGCCAACTTCCCCAAGTCCTCCTAGGGGAATAATTTTTGTATTCATTTAATTTCTCCTTTCAAAATATTTTTTCTCGTTAAAAAATAAAAATTTAATATATTGAATTTTAAAAGAATAACCACTGCCTAATAATTATACAATAATTTTGTTAAAAAAGCAAATGGTAAATTTTATCTTTACATATAGAGTGTGAACCTAAGGTTTCCCACTCATCTTTGAAGCCTAAGTGTCTTCAAAGAGAAATATGGAGCCAAGTGTGTCTCCATATTTAAGAATCAGTCATTAAAAAACAAAAAAATACCTTGTATTTACTATAAACATGTGCTATAATATAACTGTCTTGAAGAAAGAGTGGCATAAAAATCCACTCTTTTATATATATTAATTAGGAGGAAATATGACAGTAGAAGAAAAAATAAGAGAAATGCTTGAAGGACCAGTCAGAGAAGTAGGAGTAAGAATAGACTCCATAAATCTAGAAAAGGAAGATAATAATTTATATCTAAGAATCGTAATAGATCGTGATGAAATAATTGATATAGATAAATGTGTTGAAGTAACAAATATTATCAATCCAATACTAGATAGAGAAGATCCTATAAAAGAATCATACACTTTAGATGTATCGACAAAGGAGAAGGGAAGATAAAAATGAATCAAAAACAAATGAAAGAATTTATGAAGGCATTAAATGCTATCGCTGAAGAAAAGAAAATAGATAAGAGTATAGTTGTTGAAGCTATGGAACAAGCTATGGCTGCGGCTTACAGGAAAAATGAAGGATTAACTAATGTTATGGCTAAAGTTGATGATGTAACAGGAGATATTAGAATCTATTCATATAAGACAGTAGTAGAAACAGTAGAAAATCCTGACTTAGAAATATCATTAGAGGATGCTTCTAAAGAAGTAGAAGGAATTGAACTTGGTGATACTATTAAAGATAAAGAATTACCACTTAAAGATTTTGGTAGAGTAGCAGCTCAAACTGCTAAACAAATCGTTGTTCAAAGAGTAAAAGAAGCAGAAAAACAAAGCATATCAGGAGAATTCAAAGATAAAGATGGTGAATTAATGGTTGGAACATTATCAAGAGAAGACCAAAAAAATTACTTTGTTGACTTAGGAAGAGCAAGTGGTATTTTACCAAAAGATCAAATAATACCAGGTGAAAAACTAGTTATGGGTTCATCAGTAAAAGTATATGTATCAAAACTAGAACTTGGACCAAAAGGACCATTTATTATGCTTTCTAGAAGTCATTATGGCTTTGTAAAAAGATTACTAGAAATAGAAGTACCAGAATTAAATGATGGCACAGTAATGTTATATTCAGTAGCTAGAGATGCCGGAAGTAGAACTAAAATAGCTGTTTATACTGAATATAATAATGTAGATCCAATTGGTGCTGTAATAGGTGAAAAAGGAAGAAGAATAGCAGCCGTTTTAAAAGAATTAAATGGTGAAAAAATAGATGTAATATTATATGATAAAGATCCAGTTAAATTTATTACTAATGCTTTAAGTCCCGCTAAAGATATTAAAGTAACAATTAAAGATGAAAACAAGAAAGAAGCATTAGCGGTAGTTGGTGACAACAATTTATCTCTAGCAATAGGTAAGAGAGGACAAAATGTAAAATTAGCTTCTCGTCTTACACATTACAAAATCGAAGTAAAAAGTCAGTCAGCTGTTAATGAAGAAAATGCTGAAGAAGTGGAAGCATCTGAGAAATAAAATGAAAAAAGTTCCATTACGTAGATGTGTTGTAACTAAAGAACAACTACCTAAAAGTGAATTACTTCGTATAGTAAGAGATAAAGAAGGACATATTTTTCCTGATTTAACTGGTAAAGCAAATGGCCGTGGTGCTTATATTAAGAAAGATATAAACGCCTTAAACTTAGCTAAAGATAAAAAAATATTAGAACGTGCATTAGAAGTAAAGATAGATGATACTGTTTATGAAGAGATAGAAAAAATAATAAAATAGGAGGTGATACATATGATGAATGTATCCGAATATGCAAACGATGTTGGAAAGAAAGTATCGGAAATATTAAAATTATGTCAAACTCTAGATATCAAAGTATCTAATGAAGAAGATATGTTATCTGATGATGATATAATTATGCTAGATAATGAAATAGCAAATATGGATGAAGAAGAGGAAGTTGAAGAACTAGAAGAAGAAATTGAAGACTTTGCTGATTCTTATGAAGAAGAACTAGAAGAGATAACATCAAATGATAAGGAAGAAGTACACAAGAAAAAGAATTCTATCAAAAAAGATATCAAAAAAAATGATTTTAGGGCTAAAAGAAAAGAAATGTACAAACATAAAGAAAAACTACAATCAAATACTAATACTAATAGTGATGATGTAGTAGCCTACAAAGAAAATATGACTGTAGCAGAATTAGCAGGAGCCTTAAATGTACCAGCAGCAACATTAATAAAAAAATTGATGGCTTTAGGTATGCTAGTAAATATTAATGCTTCTCTAGATTTTGATACTGCTGAAATCTTAGTAGCAGACTTCAATAAAACATTAAAAAAAGAAAGTACTATGGATGAGGCTAATTTTGAAGAATTAGAAATAGTAGATAGGGAAGAAGACTTAATAGAAAGACCACCAGTAGTAACAATAATGGGACATGTAGACCATGGTAAAACAACTCTTTTAGATACCATTAGAAAAACTAATGTAGCAAGTGGTGAAGCTGGAGGAATAACTCAGGCTATTGGTGCTTATCAAATAGATTATAATGGCAAAAAGATAACTTTTATTGATACTCCAGGACATGCAGCTTTTACTGAGATGCGTGCTAGAGGTGCATCAATAACTGATATCGTAATTATTATTGTAGCAGCAGACGATGGTGTTATGCCACAAACTAAGGAAGCGATTGATCATGCTAAAGCAGCTGGTGTACCAATCATAGTAGCAGTAAATAAAATAGATAAACCTACAGCTAATGTTGAAAGAGTATTAACAGAAATGTCCGCTAATGGCTTACAACCAGAGGCTTGGGGTGGAGATATCATGTTTGTTAATATCTCAGCAGTAACTGGTGAAGGAATAGAAGATCTTCTAGAAAGAATTTTATTACTAAGTGAAATGGGAGAATTAAAAGCTAATCCAAATCGTTATGCCATTGGTACAGTAATTGAATCTAAATTAGATAAAGCAAGTGGTGTAG
>ENA-OOWT01000336-OOWT01000336.1-human-gut-metagenome-genome-assembly--contig:-NODE-336-length-10802-cov-1.850005_pt1 | contig 10802 bp, 10 predicted proteins | sample MGYA00241619_ERZ501340 | MGnify/ENA primary metagenome ERZ501340 (study PRJEB25962, sample SAMEA2042984) | human gut metagenome | biome: human gut; feature: human-associated habitat; material: faeces... | reverse complement strand
CCCATTCTTTTTCTTCACATACAAATCATGAAGATGGCTTTCGGATGTACCCCTTCTTCACATCTTGATGCTGGGTTTCCGCTCTGCTCTTGTCCCTCTTGTGGGAAAAGAAACGGAACAAAGCGGCTTCCTGTCTCTTCGATGACTGAGATAGGAAACGATGGCAATGACTATGAGTAGGGAGAGTAGTAGATATTCCATAAACGACCAATACAAACACGATAACTCTATCAATAACCATTGGCTATAGCTTCGCACTTTCTGCGCAGCTCTACCAATTCAGACAATTTTACTGGATTCTTATCCAAATTCAGCAAAGGCACATATTTGACAATAAGAGATTTCTCAATTTCCCCTAGATTCTCAGAATGAGCAATAAAGTTTATTTCCAGATTATCCTCTATCCAACGAATTATTTCAGCAGAATCCTGTGCGGAAAACTTATAATTTCTTCTATTCCTATACCCCTATAAAGAACCAGTTTCCGGCAAATAGCCCAATATAGCACCTAATGAACGGAAAAAAGTGCCATGACCCTTTGCATGCAATTCATTTCCCCACAGCCTTCTCCTTAACGAGTTCGTGGAAATCCCAATATATAAAATCTTATGTTTCCTCTCTTTCAATACCTTACCGAATGTAGGCGGAAGTTTATTAATATTCTTTATCTTAATAACATATACACCAGAAGAATCAGGTACATCTGAATCATTCAACTGCTTTACACTACGGAAATTGGACGAATTCATTATCTGTTCTTCTGATATTTGAGATATAGGAGCTTGAACAGGCTTTTGTATAGATACATTTTTCTCATACTTCCTATTAGAATGTGGTATAAACCATCTTCCATTACTAAGTTGGTAAGCATGTGCAATATATCCAGCCCTTAGAATATCTCGTAGAGGTTTTCCAAGTCTGCTCAATGAATCTTTAAGAACTCCAGCTTTATCTAACAATTCACCTGCTTCAACGGCAGTTAGTACTTCTTTATGCTCATATTCAATGTATTTATCTATAATAGATATGATCAATTCCAACTTCAGAGTATTCATAAGCATCTACCTTATATTCAAACCGTCAACCAAACCTTCTTGCCCACTCAACCAGCAATCTTCTCCCCAATATACCCTACATAAAAAATCTTTTTACTTTCGTCATAATAAAAATGTATTCGTCCGGCACCCGGTGTAAAACGTGAATGCCAAGAGCAATTTCTTACCTGTCCGTCTTTAAATAAAACATTCATTTGTGGCAATCTGCTCCTGGTTTCAGACTCCGGTGTTGTTTTATATCTGAAAATAGCTGGAGAGATAGGAACAATTGAATTAGCAGCCACCCTCTCCAAATCCATAAGCCTAAAATAAATCTGTTCTACAGCCGATGAATCTTTAATTTTGCCAAGCTGATACAATGCCTGTTCTGCAAAAATCAGATGAGGGAAAAAATGAGTAGCAAGTTTTTCTAAAATCCTTCCATCAGTAGGTATATTGATTTTTGTTTTAAAGAAATCTCTTAAGTCTTCTATCCCTTCTGGAGTGACCACATGTTTACATGCAGAAGTAAAAGCAACCTCTTCTCCTTCCTCATCCAACGAACTGATGTCTACATCGTAATTTTTATCTTCCCATTCCCCTTTCAATTCAAAGCCCAAAGCAACAGAGTCTTCAATTTCCTCAGAGGCCCATCCTAATCCTTTACACGGCACTCCATTATAAGAAAATCCAAGTACGTTATACTTGCTTTCAAGTTCATCGACAGGCTCTAAAGTACACAACTTGGCCATCAGTACAGACTTCAAATCTTCGTCAATCACAGCCTTATTGTTCAAGATTCTATTCAAGGTCTGCCCTGTGAGTATCCCCTTTCTCATTGCTTCATTAGTCAGGCGGATATTCGACACCCCCATCTCCGACAATTTCTTCAAACAATTCCCCAACAGCTGAAACGCACTTTTGGCTGTCTCATTATTTGGAAAAGATTGTACGCTTAATTCATTAAGATAAGCTTCCATACTTTCAATCAATTAATCGGGTCAGCACATCATCCCAGCTGTCAAAGAAATTCTTGGGACGATCAGTCAGTTTCCCTTCATCTGTAATTTGAATCTCATCCGTATAAGTCACATCCATGCCATCGTCTGCCCCAAAATACCTCTGCACAAAAATGACATTAAGATCATCCCTTGATATTTTATTTTCTTTTCTGGCCAGTCGTAAACTATTCAATATATGATCACTGTGTGATTCAATAATGATCTGCACTCCATTACTAGCCGCCAAAGCCATCAGTTTTCCCAATTCCACTTGTGCCGAAGGGTGCAGATGCGCTTCCGGATTCTCAAAAATAAGCAAATCATCCGCTTTAGCCCTAAGTAAAGCCACAATAATAGGCAAGCAATAAGTAAAACCAAATCCCACTTGCAAAGCAGAATATTTTTTACCCTTAGTTCCCGACATTCCATATTCCAGTTTTATTTTATCCTTATCTATATCGGTTGTACTGGCTTTCAATGTAGGTATCTGCATAATTTGCGCCATCCATGCATTTACGTTTTCTGTCAGTTGTATCTGACCTTCTTTCAAATCAGGATGTTTCATCTCCTTCATCCCTATTTCTTCATTGGTCGCTAAAGCGTTATTCAGATAAGCGGGAGTAAGTTCACCCTGGATTCCTAATGAGGTATTATATGCCCTGGATTCAAACCTGTTATACACAGCTCTCGGCCCCCATCTCTCCGCTTCCAGAAAGATAAATCTATCGTCAAACAAAGACAGTTCATTGATATCATTTCCCGTATAAGTATAACCGATCTCCTCACTGCCGGCATCACTGGCATCCAATGTCCATTGATATTCATTCTCATGAGTATCCTTAATAGATATGCCAATGTTTTTTTCCTTTGCAAACGTATAGCAAATATCTCCCGCAGATTCTAAGTTCACAAAATCATGTTTCAGACGCAGTTTCTTTTTTGGATTAAACAAATATCCCAATTCATGATTTTGCTTCAGGAACAGCAACGACTGTATGAGAGTAGATTTTCCCATACCGTTTACACCCGTAATCAAGGTCAAAGGTTTTATATTGAAAGATTCATCTTCAAAAACTTTAAAGTTCTTGAGTCTTATTTCTTTTATCATAGTACATTAAATGAATTGATTAATAAACTTCTCCATTTTCTGGAATCGGTCAATAACTGCTCTTTTTGAGTTCTGTTTCAATTTCGTTTCACTTAAAAAACCATCCTCCTCGAAAAGCTTCCTATATTTCTCGTTAAACAGTTCCACCTGCCCCAGTAAACGTTGGTATTCATCCTCACTCAACCGAGCTACTGCATAAGAAAACGCATCAAACAAATTTTTATTGATACGTTTGCGGGATGAATTTATATTTATAAAAGTAATATCCTTCAGTAACGAATAGCAACGTTGCATCGTCGTCTTGAAGTGAACAATTTTCTTCTCAAAATCTCCTTCAAACAAAGTCAACAGCGCATCCATTCCTTTATCAAGGAAATCGTCCAGACTCTCTGTGGTCTCGAAAAAAGGATAAAGGAGATTGAAGGCAAAATACCTACAGACCAATTCCCTGTCTGCCAGTCCTTTTTTTCTCACCAGTTTATGAGTGGCCTGTAAAAATTCCGCAGATTCAGCCAGTTCTTTGATATACCCCGATAGAGAATCCTGATAAAAAGCATCCCTCAATTCTTCCCTGTTACGCTGTTTTCCTATCTTATTAATCCTTTTGAAAATATTAAACTTCACGGTATCCGGTGTACCAGGGTTTACTACATAAGCTACTATATTCGTCGACTCAATCCTGCTTTTCAAATAGAAAGGAATAGAAGAAAAAGACAACCCCTCACATTCTCCATGAAAATATTCCAACCCTTTCAATGCAAATTCATCTTGGAAAAATTTATGAAGCGATATAATACGCTGCAAGCCATCTATAATGGTCCATGGAGTCTTACTTCCATCCAAATAGATTAACTGTACAGGCAGATTAGCCATAATAGATTCTATAAACGAACTTCTTTCTTTATCACTCCAAGTATTCGACATTCTTCGCAGTTCTTCCTCTTCAGGTATGCGTAGTTTACCCATCTCGATCATCTTTTCGAGTTGTCCGATGGATATATATTGCAATCTGATATCTACATCATTAGGATTGAATATCGGAAGATCATATTCCTTTTTCATGATAATTCTATTGTCTATTATTTAGCCCACACTAATCTATACTTGCAAAAATACAACAAAAATCATGGATACCTCCGCAAATATTTAAAATATTCAGACCTTATTTTAAAGCTAAATTTCCTTTGTCTGATTATATACCACCTGCCATATACCAGATTTCTTTGAGCCTGTTCTTTTTATCAGATTCTTACGCTTCATTTCTGCTATCAGGCGCTCACATTGCCTTAATGAAAAGCCCAACATATCTGCCATCTCACGTACAGTTACCGTAGGTGAATTAGCGATAAGAGTCAATATATTTCGTTCGTTTATACCGACATTTAAACCGCCATTCTCTGTATCCTCAGCCTGATGAGCCTTCAATGCACTCAATATCTCATTCAACATAAAATCGATAAAAGGGCCACTATTAGCTATTCTTGAGCTTTCAGTAATGGCATCATAATAAGCCTGCTGGTTGGCATAGACCATGTTCTCTACAGGAAGATGTTCAAACAACGGATGCAGTTTACCCAATATGAGCGACTGCCACAGCCTGCCCATACGCCCGTTTCCATCACTAAACGGATGAATAAACTCAAATTCATAATGAAATACACACGAACGAATTAACAAATGGTCTGTCGATTCAGCAAGCCATTCAAACAAATCATTAATCAGCATAGGCACCCTGTCGGCAGGAGGTGCCATGTGTACACATCCTTTCTCACTGAACACTCCCACACCACCGGCACGGAATCTTCCGGCATCACCTGTCAAGGCCTGCATCATCACTCCGTGAGCTTTCAGCAAATCGCTCACCTTAAACAGATTCAAAGAGGGATACAGCTCGTATGTTTTTATCGCATTCTTCACTTCTTGTATCTCCCTCAGGGGAGCTACTACATTTTTCCCGTTTATAATGTCACGTACCTGGCTTTCCGTCAAGTTATTTCCCTCTATAGCCAACGAACTATGAATTATTTTTATCCGGTTGGCCTTGCGCAGGCGTCATCCATCGGATTGCTCCATGTGTATAGCATACCGTTCTATCGTGGAAGCTATTTCTGCAATCAGATTAATCGCTTTAGAGGAAACAGTGAAGGGTGGTACGTACATACTTTTCTTATTTTCTTCTTATCAGATACAAAAATATGAAATCCATGTAAAACAAAAGAACGGTGAAAAGAAAAACTAAAATCTCATCCACCTCCTCCAAGGGATTCTAAAGAAACGTGAACGCCAATTTACGACCGGCCGCGGACAGTCCCAGTTCCGGCTTTGCACGTCTGCCACATGACTTGCCACGACGACCGGATTCTCTCCGTTGCGCACGGCTTCACGAAGCACACGGGTCACTTCCCTCTTGTCTGTATATTCCGCATCGCTAAGTCATGAAAGATTGCTTTCGGATACACCCCTTCTTTCACATCTTGACGATGAGTTTCCGCTCTGCTCTTGTTCTAATTTTAAACTATTCGAGAAATTCGAATAGTTCGTTCTTTATGTAAATCAACAGCTTATCTTATTAATTGCAACCGATTCTGGATGTTCCTTCATACAAGATTCTACATCGAAACCTATTATCTCTTTCCAACCGATAAATAGTATTCTTTATCTTGAAAGACAATCTCAACCATTCGTATATTCCACCTCAGGTTCAGCAGCCATCGGCATATCCTCATCTTCCGATGTGTTATAAGTTTTGATTTTGCGGTCTTCCAGGAAAATATGATTTAATGTAAAAGCCAATGATTCAAGTGTCTGCGCACAAACCTTCGGTTTTAACTGACATTCCCAGATTGTAATGCAATGCCATCCCATTGCGGCCAGCTGACGCTGTTCCTCCACATCACGCTTCTTGTTCCGTTCCACTTTCTTCCGCCAGAAATCCACATTCGTTTTAGGTAGGCGATAATATTTGCAATTATCATGTCCATGCCAGAAGCAGCCGTTGACAAAAATGACCGTACGATACTTACGAAGCACAATATCCGGATGTCCAGGCAGACGCGGATGGTTCAGCCGGTAACGGAAACCCCTTCCAAACAAGAACTTACGCACCACTATCTCAGGTTTCGTGTTCTTGCCACGTATTGCCGACATGCAACGGTGCCGTTGCTCCTTCGTCAGTTTGTCCATACGCCAATCTTGTCTTCAAATTAAAACGTCGTAGCCATACTACCTAAATTCAGGATAAAGATACAGAGATTTAGCATACAAAGAATCGATTCCTTAAGAATTTATACTCCTAAACTAATCTGCCACAGGTTCTAGCGTATAAACAATGCTATATTTATCTGACATTACCAGACAAAACCGTCTGATCAAATTCAGAATTCTTCAGAAACAAACTTAAGAAATTCCTCTTTTATTTGCCCCCATTTTATTTATTTTGCACACCAATATGAAGACGGAAGATATTAATTGAATTTTAATTAAGAACGAATCAAAGCCTTAAACAACTGATTAAGAGGCTGAAGAAAAAAATTAAAATAATTTTCTCCATACATGAAAATATTCGGAGAAATATATCAAATAAAAGACCCCAAATGGACCAAACAAATAAAATAGCAAACCCTATAAATAACTTATCATACGACAAGACTTCCGCCATCAGTATATTTGAATACAGCAAAGGATTGCTAGGCAGAAGTTTGCGCGAATTCATCAAAGAGAACTATTCACCAAAGAAAGGAAAAGGCAGCATCGGCCAGATGGTGGAGAACCTTTATTTTCTTCTGGAAACCAACAACAATCCGGAAGCAGATTTCTCGTCTGCCGGTATGGAATTAAAATGTACTCCCCTCAAATTGGGTAAAAACGACACTTACCTCATCAAGGAACGCTTGGTGTGTAATATGATAAATTACTGCGAGGTCGTAAAGGAAGATTTTGAACAATCACACTTTTATCTGAAGTGTCAGTTGATGTTGCTGCTCTTTTATTTATACAAGAAAAATTGTGACAACCTCGATCTGAAATTTATTTTCTCCGTTCTTTGGAAGCTTCCTGAGAAAGACTTGCTTATCATCAAGCATGACTACGAAACCATACTGGAAAAAATCAAATGTGGCAAAGCCCATTTACTTTCAGAAGGAGACACTATGTACCTCGGTGCTTGCAGGAAAGGCCAAAAAGGCGACAGCCTGATGAAACAGCCTTTTTCAGAAGAAGGAGCACCCCGCAGGGCTTTCAGCTTGAAGATGTCTTATATGCGGACTATCCTGCAATATGTAACGGATAGCGGTAAAAAGGCGGTTTCCAATTTCAAGTTTCCTACCGGACAAATTGTTTCAGAAAGGGAGCTTGACAAACATAATTTTGAAGAAATCATATTAAACCGGTTCAAACCTTACCTTGGCAAAAACTACCAGGTAATCGCCAAAGGAAAAAAGATAGACATTTCCAATAATCCCAAAAACAAATTTGCGATAATAGCCAATGCTATCGCCGCAACCGGGAAATGTGCCAATGTCAACCGTTCTGAAGAGTTCATGAAGGCTGGATTGACAATGAAGACAATACGTGTCCAACATAACGGAAATATAAAAGAAGCGATGTCTTTTGAAAACATTGACTACATGGAAGTCGCGGAATGTGACAACTGGTATGAATCCCGGCTGTATGAATTGTTTTCAAGCCGTTTCATGTTTGTAATATTTAAAGAACAGACAACCAATAAAGGAGATTATATACTAGACAATGTATTCTTCTGGACAATGCCTCCAGAGGATCTGGAATGGGCAGAGACATACTGGATGCACATAAAAAAGAACATATTGGAAGACCATATATCTGAGGAATATTGGTGGAAAGGACAGGACAAGAAAAAATTCCATGTACGTCCAAAAGCTCAAAGATCAACAGATTTAGCTCCAACTCCCAGTGGAAGGTGGGCTAAAAAGTTCTGTTACTGGTTTAATAATGATTACGTAAAACAAATAGTAAACAACAATGGCTCAAAATAATCATATAATTCGTGTAGTAGAACTATTCGCTGGTGTAGGTGGATTCCGTATCGGCCTGGAAGGAGCGTCCGACGCTTACGAAACAATCTGGAACAACCAATGGGAACCTTCTACCAAACATCAAGATGCCTCTTTAGTATATCAGGCCCGGTTTGGGAAAAAAGGACATTCAAACCAGGACATTAATCTTGTAAAAACAGCTGAAATTCCAGACCATGACCTGCTGGTCGGTGGATTTCCTTGTCAAGACTACTCTGTGGCCGCTTCACTCAGCCGCTCGGGAGGTATTGAAGGTAAAAAGGGAGTGCTATGGTGGCAAATCTACCGCATCTTGCAAGAAAAGGGAGATGCAAAACCCAATTATATATTTTTTGAGAACGTTGACCGCCTATTGAACTCTCCAGCCTCCCAGCGTGGACGCGACTTTGCCATTATTCTAGCCTCATTAGCCGACTTAGGCTATATTGTAGAATGGCGAGTCATAAATGCTGCCGACTACGGGATGCCACAAAGAAGAAGAAGAACCTACATTGTAGGCTATCTTGAGAATTCTCCAATAGCCAACCGCATCCAAAAAATGAAAGACTGGGTTCTGTACGACGGAGTAATGGCACAGGCTTTCCCCTTTGAACAAAAGTCGGGAATCTCGGATTTTGAAATAGAAGGTTCCATAAAAGAAGTTTCAGATAACTTCAACAAAGAAGGAAAGGCAAGCCCGTTTGGAAACGCAGGCATGATGACGCATCGTCAGGTTTTTTCTGTGGATGCCTCACCTGTTTATACAGGGACGAATCAAACCCTAGGTGATATTCTTGTGAACGAAAGCTTTATTCCAGAGGAGTTCTTCATTTCTGAAAAAGATTTGCCCAGATGGATTTATGAGAAAGGAGCAAAAAAAATAGACCGCGTTTCTAAAGAAGGGTTCAAATATACTTTCTCAGAAGGTGGAATGGCTTTTCCCGACCCACTTGACAAACCTTCAAGAACCATGATAACAGGAGAAGGCGGAAACGCTCCTTCACGTTTCAAACATGTGGTGCTGACCCCTTCCGGAAGGTACCGCCGACTGATTCCCATAGAATTAGAACGGCTCAACATGTTTCCGGACAATCACACTTATCATCCGGAAGTATCAGACGGACGCAGGGCCTTCCTCATGGGAAATGCATTGGTTTGCGGAATCGTCGAACTGATTGGGAAGAGTTTATACCGTTTCATGTATGATGAAGCACCTGTATCCTCACGACCGATACATACTTTACGCGAATCACGCCCGACATTGGATTTAGACCTGTTTGCTTCTGAGAAAGAACAGCTGATATTCAACAAGCCGAAGAAGAATTATGTGCTCGACAAAAACAAACGCTTGTTGATAGGATTTGTCAAGGAAGACAATCAAGATTATTTCTTGAATGAAGAACCGACTAAAATATATTATACTGGCAAGACGAAATCATTCCCTTCTACCATTGCATTGAACAAGTTGTACTATTTCATGCCTTACATAAAAGGGAAAGGGGTGAAAGACTTGTATCTGATCCGTATTGCAAGAATTGGAACCAAAGCAGAAATCCACCCTGAAAGCAACGACAAAGATCCAAGACTAGTCTTCGAACTGGAATTTTTAGAAAGTCTACCCGACTATCATCCTATTCGCCTAAACATCAATCACACATATACGGATACATTCCTTGGCCGGATTATCGACAAGGATAACTGATTCAAATAAAAAATTCAATCCTCATCTGCATATCAGAAAGCATGCCGATGAGGATTTTTTATGTACCCAGCAATATTTCCATAGAAAATCTTCGTCATATCTTTCCCCATCCACCAAGATGCCACTCCTACCAAAATGTCACCACCCCCACCCCCTCTCCAAAACCACTTTCTTTTCTCGCCCCGCCGCCCATCCGCTCAAAATCCGCAAGCAGAACCGCTTATCAAATACCAAAAAGAAACACAATCACACAAACGCCACACCAAAAGCAAGCAAAAAAACAATTCCAACACCACCGCTCACAAAAGTCCAAAGCAACCCCCTCAAAAAGGCAATCCAAAACAATCCATCAAACTCCACCAACTAGAAAATACACCCACCCAAACAGCCATCCAAATCCAACAAACACCCTCCCAAATCCCACTCAGAAACCATACACCCCAAAACGCAAGGACGTTTTCCCTCAAACGCAAGTGCATTTCACCCCAAACGCCGAAGAGTTCGCTCCCAAACGCTTCGACGTTTCATCTAAAACGCCTAAACGTTTGAAGTAAAACGCTTCGACGTTTTCATTGAAACGCTTCGACGTTTGAATCCAAACGCCTAAACGTTTTTCCGTACCCTGAAATTACACACTTTTCTTTTCAAATGTTAAAAAACAATTTTGCCAATAAACCCTGAGGTTGTTCAGTTGTCTTAGAGTTATAAGTGCACTAAATACAAAATGTTCAACTAAAAAAAATGACAACAATGAAAACAACTCGTCTATTCTCTACTTTGATTCTCGCTGCATGCCTGGGATGTGGCAGCATGATGGCGCAAAACGCTCCACAGAAAACATGTCCGGCAAAGGCTGGAAAAGAAAACTGTGCTAAAATGACACCGGAACAGCGGATGGATATGCAGGCTGCCCGCATGGGCAAACAA
>ENA-OOWT01000324-OOWT01000324.1-human-gut-metagenome-genome-assembly--contig:-NODE-324-length-11092-cov-2.660959_pt1 | contig 11092 bp, 10 predicted proteins | sample MGYA00241619_ERZ501340 | MGnify/ENA primary metagenome ERZ501340 (study PRJEB25962, sample SAMEA2042984) | human gut metagenome | biome: human gut; feature: human-associated habitat; material: faeces... | reverse complement strand
TTTTTATTTTTTCACTTACTGTGACATATCTATTGTAAACCTATACTATTTTTTATTTTTATCGAAGTATACGCTCTAATTCTACGGAATTAGCACTCTGTAGATTTATTACATTTTATTTACATTTTCAAAAACATAGATAACTATTGTCTTATTATCTTTCCTTTTCTTACGGATACATTCTTTTGAATTAATAGCATTGTAATTCTAAAAAAAAAAGAAAGGTCCTATAATAGGAACCTCTCTTTTCTCTGTTAGCTTTTTAATTCTAGTTCATCATAGGCAACTGTTGTTGTTCCGTATTCGGGTTTTTCACTACGAATAATGTGATATTTCGGTCCATTATCCAGTACTTGAACAATTATTTCATAACTGTCACCTACACTTGATACTTCCAAAACTTTTGCTTCAATTGCTTGATGAAGGTCTCCACCATATACCTCAATAACATCATCTTCTGGTGAAGAATTAAGATATGTGATATAGTGTCCAACATCGCCATCGCTTCTTTTGATAACAACTTGTGCAAGGAATTTATTATCCTTCCATTTTTCTACATTTTCCACTTTAGCACTCACTTTATTTGGATTTCTTTCAACTGGTTCATTCCGGTTGCAAGCTGTGCATGCAAGCATAATCATGGTTGTCATCATAACTGCAATAGCTTTTTTAGTATTCTTTTTCATAATGATTGTTCCTCCTTAAATTGACTTGGAGGTTCTGTACCCCCAAGATTATATAAATATTTTGGGCGTACAAATAATTTTTATAATTCTATTATATCACTTTTTTATGTGAATTGCAAGTTTTTTTTAAACTTTTGTTCTTATATTCGCTAAGTTACATGTTAATCAATTCAACAAAAAAAATTTAAAATAGTCTTTAGCTTTATATAAAATTAGGATAAAGCTATTTATAACTTTATCCTAATTTTAGTTTATACTATTCTTTGCTATAATTTTTATTTAAGCTATATTAAATCTTCTCTTTCAACTCTAAAACTCTTTACAGTTTTATTTCCTGAAGCATCAACAACTGTAATTGTATACTCTCCTGGATTTTTAGGTCCATATGTAAATACATAATCTGATTTTATAGGAGTTGTAAAATTCTTTTTACTTGTTCCTCCTCCTATCCTTTGTAATACGTATTTTTTTATTCCTGAATTACTACCATCAGTTAAGTGAAAATTAATTTTTCCATCTTTTATTGTTCCAACATCAACTGTAGGTGCTGTATTATCAACTTTTATTTGAAGCTCTTTTTCAGCACTACTATGTGGATCTCGTAAATAAATTGTTCCCTGTGGTATTATAACCTTTAAATCTCCAGTATTTATTCCATTTCCACTCGTTCTTTCCAATGTTAATAAATATGCTCTATCTGATGTACCATACTTTTCAAGTTTTGTAGTTATTCCTTCTGTACTTTTACCTTCTAGCTTTATATTTTTGATATAATCATCATAAAGTTTAGTTTTAACATTAGATACTATTTTATATGTTACTCTATCACCCACATTATTTAAATTTAAATTTCCTGTTTGTTTATAATAAGTTTCACGACTCATAACATTTCTTGTAGAAAATTGAACTTCTGGATAATAGTAGTAATATTTTTCATTTCCAAGTGAATCTTTAGTAATTAATGTTATCATTTCACCAGTTCTAGTTACTAATTTTATTGGTTCTGTATATTTTCTGAATTGGCCTTCTTGTATAGGATTTTTTATATCATTTCCCTTTATCCACTTATAATAAACTTGGCCAATTCCTCCAGTAATTGACGCATTTACCGTCGTTTCACTTCCATTTTGAGTTACCTTTCCTTTTGCAGTAGGTGCTGTATTATACACATATATTGACGAATAAGTATTAGTTCCTTTCTTAGATACGTTTCCAACTGTATCCTTTAAGAAACCTTCTGCAAAGTAGAATGAAACTTTACCATTACTACTTCCTGCTGTTATAGTAACATTGTATGTAGTATCATTAATCTTAGTAAATTGTACTTTACTTTTACTTGCACCACTTCCGCTAAGAATCATTTTACTTTTATCAATAGTTACTTTTTCATTTGTAATTATTTGCATTGTAACATGATTCTTCTTGGCATTTTGACTTGTTATATATCTATAATTACCGTTTTTTACATGATTTGTACTTATAACTTTAAATGATTTAAAATATGGTTTAATAGTATCTATGTTTTTTATTGTTATTCCGTTAGATTTAGCAATATTATCATTATTATCTTTAACATAAATATAATATGTTCCATTTTTTGTTATAGTTTCACTCATTGTTTTGCTCTTCGAGATACTTTTATCATTATTTATATAATAGAATTTTACATTTTGATAATTTGGTTCTGTTGTAATAGCATATGATCTAACTCCTGCTCCAGAATCGGAACATTTAAATCTTAAAGTTACTTTTTGCGCTGGAGCTGTTGTACTTAACTTTATATTTTCAATTTCAGGTGGAGTACTATCTATACTATTTACTGTTATAGCATTACTACGAGTATAATTTCCTTTAGAATCCACTAAGTAAAGATAATATGTACCATTTTTAGTAATATTTTCTGTAAAGTTTACGCTTTTATATGTTGTACTATGGTCTTGTGCAATATAATAAGCTCTACCACCATATGTTGGGCTTGTAGAAACTATGTAATATTTTATTCCATATGTTCCCATATTTCCACTTATTCTTAACGTTGCTTCAGATGCAGTTTGCTTTTCAATTTTAAATGTACTTATAGTAGGCTTTGTAATTTTAACCGTTTGTGGTCTGTTATTGCTATTACTATTACCACTACTATTAGCATTGTTTGTTGGTTTAGGATTTGATAAAGTCTTTTCGTCTGTGTAATAACGATACTTAGTTCCATTCTTTATGTAATATATTAAAATACGATAATTAATTTTACTGTTATTCCCAAATACTGTATTCAAACTATACATATTTTGTATACACTTTGCACCTAATGCTTGTTTAGAATCAATAATTGTATTCCACTTTCCATTTTCTTTTCTTTGAACAATAAATTTGGCAATAGATGTTATATCTGAATCAAGTACTTTTATATATAATTTTGCATTGTTTTTGTCGGCTGATAATGTTGGTGCCTGTTGTTGTGGCGCGCCATAAGTAAAATCTGTAATATAACCTTTATTTTTATAAGCTTTTTCATATTCAGTTTGTGATGATGTTTGAGTCGATTGATTGCTATTGCTGCTATTTTGGCTTTCACTTGTTTTAATATCACAACTTTTTTTCAAATAAGATGTCCTACCATTTTGATTTGTTGCATATATTGTATATGTACCTGATTCTGAAATTTTTATTGTTTTACTAACACTTGTTGTAGGTTCACCTGCACTATAGTTTCCTTGTGCAAGAATTTTTCCACTTGGACTTTTTACACTATAGTCTTTAAGTCCAGTAGATGCATTACTACTAATTGAATATGTCAATTGCTTTTGTGTACCACTAATTTGAGCCGATACAATTGGCTTTGAATTGTCATCCTCTAGATATTTTATTTCTGTTTTACTTGGAAATACATTCGCTCCTAATTTTGTGTCTTTAGAAATATATACCGTTTTTAAGTTAGTACATTGAGCAAAAGCCATATTCTCAATATTTTTTAGACTCTTTGGTAGCCTTACAGATGTTAGACTAGTACAATTATCAAATGCTTGTACTCCAATGGTTTCTAAACCTTCTTTTAAATTTAACTCGTTCAAACTTTGACAATCTGAAAATGCTTGGCTTTGTATAGTTCTCACATCACTAGATAAAGTTACAGTTTTTAACCCTAAACAGTGACTGAATGTTTTACTTTTTATAGTTTTAATATATAAATTACTAAAATCTACATTTTGCAAAAATCGACATCCGTAAAACGCTTCACTTCCTATTGTAACATTTACTCTATGTGTGTCTGCACCTACACTATACTTTCGAGTTGGAGTCTCCAACTTTAAAGTACCACTTATACAACTTTCCGCAAATGCAGAATCTCCTATTTTCCAAAGTGCTTGTACCTCATTATTTTCATTTTTTTGAGATGGAAAAAAGAATTCAACTTTTTTAGGAGCTCCTCCAAAATTTGTCCATTGATTTCCATACCCCTCGAATGCACCATCCCTTATTTCTCTAGCTACTAAAGTTACATCGTGATATTTTAGTGTTGTAGGTATTTCTATTTTCCCCTCTTGCCATACAAAATCACCAGGTTTAATATTAAGTTTGCTTTGGCTTTCAATATAATATTCTCCCTTCTCTCCTTGAGCGTGAGTTACAAATGTATATGGAAAAACCTTGTAATAATATCTTGTTATACCAGAAGGATCCTGAATACTATAAATATCTTCTCCTGTGGTGTTATAAATGTAAGCAAAACTAGGAACAATGCCATAAGCCATTCCATAAATTTGAAGTATTAAAAGAATTAAACTTACAATTGCAAAAAATTTTACCTTTATATTTTTCGTATTTTCCATTTTTGCTTTTCTTTTATTTCTTTGGTTATAATTCATTTTAAACATCCCCTTTCATTAATCTTTTAATTATTATAACTTTAATATTATATAATAGTAATTTGTAGTGTCAATATACTATTTTTTATTTTTATCGAAGTATTGTAGGTTTGTCAAACATATGTCACACTTATTTGATATCACTAGTGTCGAAATACCTGTTATGATAATTTTGAACTTTAACTACTTATATATTCTAAATATTTTTCTCTTGGGCTAAGCCATTTTAATGGTCTCATTGGAAAATTATTATATTCTTTTATCCAATATTTAGCTCTATTTACTAAATCTTCAAAACTACAAAATACTTTCTTATAATAAAATCTTTCTTGATCTTTTCTATGACTTCTTTCAACTTTCCCATTATGTCTTGGTGTATATGGTTTTATTAATTTATGTCTTATTCTCAAATCCTCTAATTTACTTTCAAATAGCGTTTTTCTATCTCGTATACTTGTGTTATAACTTAATCTATTTGTAAATTCAAATCCATTGTCTGTTTGTATTTCTTCTATTTTAAACGGAAATTTCTTTATTATTTCATCTATAAATTGACTCGATTCATACGTACTATGCTCTTTTGCAAACCATAATACTCTCATTCTCGTATATTCGTCTATTGCTGTATATTGAAAATATCGTTCTCCTTGCTCTTTTAATTCTTTTGTTAAACACTTCATTGGTACATATTTAACATCTACTTGAACTCTTTGACCTGGATATTGCATTTGTTGATATGCCTTTGGTTCATATACTTTTTTCTTACTTGGTGTTTTTTTATAAATTCCTAATTTTATCATCATTCTATATAAACTTGTTACACTTCTTGTATATCCTGCTTTCCTTAATTTTACCCACATTACAACCAATCCTGTATCTTTATTTTTATTCTTATAATCTTTTATCATTTTTATTTCTGATTCTGTGTGTGCATTTGGACTTCTATGTGGTCTTCTTGATTTATTTGCTAATGACTTTAATGTTCCATCATATTTTTCTCTCCATCTATATATTGTTTTTCTATGCAACTTATACACTATTGATGCTGCTGTTACTCCATGTTTATAAGAATATTTAATTACTGATTGCTTAAAGTTAATATCTTGTGTTATACTATTCATGAGAAATACCTCCAATAAAAAGTTTTTGTGGTTAAAAACATTTTATCATATTTTTGGTATTTCTCATTTTTTATTTTTTCACTTACTGTGACATATCTATTGTAAACCTATAAAATGTAAAATAAATGTAGGTACAGGTTTAGGATTTTTTTATTATAAAATATTTACAAAAAAAGAAAAAAAATATAAACTAAATCTAAATACAAAAATATAAGGTTTATATTTAAGTATCGAAACAATTGAATTAATAAATATTATGCAATGTGAAAATATATAAGATTTGCGTAAATTTATTTCTAATTGTAAACAACTTAAGGGATTAAAATATGATTTTGAAGATTTAGATAATAATAATTTGGAACCACTAAAAAGAAAAATATTTGAAGATTATAAATCGACACTAATGTCAATGGAAAAAAGTTTAGCTGATAAAAGTATTTTATAAAAGAGCAGGATTTAAATATAAGCCTGATGTTATAACTGGAATGTATTTGTGGATAAAAAAGTAAAGGAGAGATAAACATGTTACATAAAATGAAATTAAATGAAAGCCCATTTGAAAGAATAAAAAATGGAACAAAAACAATAGAATTTAGATTATATGATGAAAAAAGACAACAAATAAAAATTGGAGATCAAATAGAATTTTCAAAATTACCAAATTTACAAGAAAAACTGTTAGTTGATGTTATGGAATTATATAGAGAAGATAGTTTTGAAAATTTATTCAGAAAACTATACAATGACGAAGAAGAAATAACAAGAAAGACTAAAGCTATGTATGAAATTTATTCACCAGAAAAAGAGCAGCAATACGGTATCTTAGGAATTAAAATAAAAATCAATGTAGATGATTTAAAAGCAAGCATTGAGAAATTTACTCCATATAATGAACAAGAAGAAGTCGAAAGAAGGATAATGTTAAATTACATTAATGACTTTGATGATGTATTAACTAGACAAAATGAATATGGACATTTTACAAGCTCAGCATTTGTGCTTAACAAAGAAAGAACCAAAGTTTTAATGATATACCATAAGATCTATAATTCATGGGCATGGGTAGGAGGACATAGTGATGGAGATAGTGATCTTTTATATGTTGCTATGAAAGAGTCAAAAGAGGAAACTGGAATAAAAAATGTTGAACCAATTTCTAAAGATATTTATTCACTAGAAATAATCAATGTAAATGGCCATGAAAAGAGAGGAAAATATGTTGGTTCACATGTTCATCTTAATGTTACATATTTATTAGAAGCTGATGAAAGTGAAAAAATACATATAAAAGAAGATGAGAATAGTGGCGTAAAGTGGGTTCCTATTGATGAAATTTTAAATACAACATCAGAGGTTTGGGTTAGAGATAGAGTTTATGCTAAAATAATAGATAAAATGCAGAAGGATGGAATTATAAAAAATGGTAAGTTATAGAGGTGACGAAATGTTTCCTAAAAAAATAGAGAAAATAGTAAAAGATATAAAATATACTGTTGATAATGTTGGGCGTAGTGAAGATGAAGTATATATTTTTGAAGATAAATATATATTAAAAATCTCTAAAGATAAAAATAGATTAATTGATGAAAAAGACCGAATAGATTTTTTGTATAAATGTAATATTCCATGTAGCAAAAGTATTTGTTATTTAGAAGATAATAACAAATGTTATTATCTAAGAACTTACATAAAAGGTTATAGTTTGATTCATAACAAATTTATAGATAATCCAGAATTATTAGTTGATGTTTTAGTAAATATAATTAAAATATTAAGAAGCTTAGATAAGTATAATTGTCCTTTTAAATCAAAAGATAATATAGGAAATGATTTTGTGCATGGAGATTTGTGCTTACCTAATATTTATGTCGATGATAATAACAATTTCGCAGGATTTGTTGATTTAGATAATTCTGGAGTGGGAGATAAATGGTATGATTATTCATGGTTGTTATGGAGTTTAGAGTACAATTTGAAAACGAAAAAATATAATAAAGTTTTATTAGATAGGCTTCGACTAACATATAATCAAGAAAAATATGAGAAATATATACCTGAAGAATATCGAGAAAATAATTAACAGAAGATAAACAAATTAATGTAAAAATAAAAGATATTGAGAAAAGAGTTGATATAAAAATGATAAAAAGAATTGTATTTGATTTAGACAATACATTAATAAACTGGGAAGAAAATTACTGGCATGATGCAATTATTAAAACTTGTTTTCAACTTCAAATAGAGTATAGCGTGGAAATGGAAGAAAAAATAAAAGATGTAATAGATTCATACGAAAAAAATGAACAGTATTTTAATGTTGAAATTATGCAAAATCTAATAAATAAAAAATTATGTGTAAGTTATAGTACTGACTTTATAAAAACAATACTCAAATTTTTTGAAATTTGCGTTCCAAAGGAAATGGACATTAACCTTATTGATACATTAGAGTATCTATATAAGAAATATGAATTAGTAGTTTTAACTAATTGGTTCGAAAATCAGCAAATTGAAAGATTAAAGAATGCAAAAATTATTAAATTTTTTAAACATGTATATGGAACGGAAAATATAAAGATGAAGCCAAATAAAGAAGCATTTTTAAAGGCAATTGGTAAATTAAAACCAGCTGAATGCGTAATGATTGGTGACAATCTAAAAACTGATATAGACGGAGCAATTAATGTTGGAATGAATGCTATATTTTTAAACAATAAGAACGTTTTAGTAGATAAAAAGTATACAGTAATTACAAATATTTCGGAATTAATGAAAATATTATAGCTTATAAACGATGGTGTACAAATTCTAATATTAAATTTTAAAAATATAAAAGTAAAGAATTAATAACTATTAAATGAGGAATAATTATTATAATTTTAAAATATAATTATTCTTTTTTGTAACAAAATAGAAAAGTAGGAATATAATAAATGAGGAGGTACTGTTATGGATGGTTTATATGAAATGAATATTAAAACTCCAATGGGAAATATACAAGCAAAAGTTAAGTTAATTACAAATGGAAATAATTTGAATGGTTACATAGAAGCAATGGGAAAAAGAAATGAATTTTCCGGAGGAAAAGTGAATGGAAATGATTTTTCGATGTCTGGTAAACTAAATGCATCAATTGCAACCATAAAATATGATATACAAGGAGCAGTTAGAGGTGATGTATTAGAAATAAATGCCAGTACCAATATGGGAAGTTTTAAATTACAGGGCAAAAGGATTGGATAAAATAAAATCAGAAGAGCAGATAAATAATAAAATTTGTTCTTTTGATTTTTTATTTGAATTAATGTTTTAATATATAAAAGAAAATATTGATATAAAGTAATAAAATAATTAATATTTTTTTATTTTTATGTAGAAATTTTTATTATATTATGTTATGATAATTGAAGATTTTTAATTATTAGGATTTTATAATAAATTGTAAAAATTTATTAATTATATTGGGGTGTAGCCAAGCGGTAAGGCAGATGGCTCTGACCCATCGATGCGTAGGTTCGAATCCTACCACCCCAGCCAATTTATTTTTCTGTAAATGTAAAAACATTAGATAATACATTTACAGATTTTTTGTATTCTTTTCTTAATGAAAGTAAATACTAGCTGTAGTTAAAGTTGATATTATAAATAGTAATATCGGATTAATCTAATAAAAAACAAACATAAAACATGACAAATATTTCATATTCTATTGACTAATTAAAAGTACTTGAGTATAATATCAAAGAGCGATATTGTATTATATACAATATGTAAATGATACAAATATAAAATCTATAGTGCTCAAATTATACAAAATAGAAAGAGATGATTATATGGATTTAATGGTAGGATTAGCAATACCATTTCTGGGTACAACATTTGGGGCTGCAACAGTATTTTTAATGAAAAATAAAATGAGTCTGAAGGTAGAAAAACTATTATTAGGTTTTGCATCTGGAGTAATGATAGCAGCTTCTGTATGGTCTTTACTTATACCATCAATAGATATGGCAACAAAACAAGGAAAAATAGCTTGGATGCCTGCTACAATAGGCTTTTTATTTGGAATTGTATTTTTACTTGTACTAGATAGTGTAATACCACACTTACATCTAAATAATGAAAAGCCGGAAGGAATAAAGGCAAAGTTAAAAAAGACTACAATGATGGTGTTTGCAGTTACACTTCATAATATACCAGAGGGAATGGCAGTTGGAGTTACATTTGCAGGAGCAATTATAGAAAATGCAGGAATTACAATGGCAGGAGCCTTTGCACTAGCATTAGGTATTGCAATTCAAAATTTCCCAGAAGGAGCAATCATATCAATGCCACTTAAAAGTGAAGGAATGTCAAAGTCAAAAGCATTTTTATATGGGACTTTATCAGGTATTGTGGAACCAATAGGTGCAATTATAACAATATTACTTACTAATGCGGTTATTCCAATTCTCCCATATTTATTATCATTTGCAGCAGGAGCAATGATATATGTGGTAGTAGAAGAATTGATTCCAGAATCGCAAACTGGTGAGCATTCTAACATAGGGACAATAGGTGTGGCCATAGGATTCATAATCATGATGATTCTAGATGTTGCATTAGGATAAAAAATGGAGGGATAAAGATGATTAAATTAGTATTAGTTAGACATGGACAAAGCATGTGGAATTTGGAAAACAAATTTACAGGATGGACAGATGTAGAGTTATCAAAACAAGGGATAGCAGAAGCAAAAGAAGCGGGAAGGGTTTTAAAAAGATTAGGATTTCGATTTGATTTAGCATATACATCAGTATTAAAAAGAGCAGAAGATACTTTAGATTATATACTAAAAGAGATGGAACAAGAGGATATTGAAATAAAAAGAAGTTGGAAGTTGAACGAAAGACATTATGGTGCATTACAGGGGCTAAATAAAGAGGAAACAAAGAAAAAATATGGTGAAGAACAAGTTTTATTATGGAGAAGAAGTACAGATACAAGACCACCAGAACTAGAAGAAACAGATGCAAGATATCCGGGAAATGATCCCAAATATAAAGAATTGAGTAAAGATGAACTACCTAAAACAGAAAATTTAGTGGATACAATAAAAAGAGTAGTAGAATATTGGAATTCTGATATTAAACAAGAAATAAAAAAAGGCAAAAGAGTTATAATAGCAGCACATGGCAATAGTTTAAGAGCGTTAATTAAATATTTAGATAATATAAGCGATGAAGATATTATAAAACTTGAATTACAAACAGGTAATCCAATCTGTTATGAATTAGATGATAACTTAAAACCAATAAAACACTATTATTTAAAAAGTGAAGAATAAAAATGTATATATAAAATTGAATAAGATAATTTGCATGTACAAATAATAATATAATTTTTTATCATATATTGGTAAAAAAATGAAAAAACCCCGCCA
>ENA-OOWT01000322-OOWT01000322.1-human-gut-metagenome-genome-assembly--contig:-NODE-322-length-11139-cov-1.583093_pt1 | contig 11139 bp, 10 predicted proteins | sample MGYA00241619_ERZ501340 | MGnify/ENA primary metagenome ERZ501340 (study PRJEB25962, sample SAMEA2042984) | human gut metagenome | biome: human gut; feature: human-associated habitat; material: faeces... | reverse complement strand
GCTTCACAATGAGAATTCTTGGAAAGTATGGAATCTCATTACCGCATTCATCAAGAGCACAGCCTTCATATGGCACAAAAATCAGTGCATCTGAAGCAAAGCCGGGAGATTTATTCTTCTACGGAAGTGGAAGGAGTATCTCACATGTTGCAATTTATATCGGAAACGGACAGATTGTACATGCCAGCAACAAGCGTGATGGAATCAAGGTTTCAAATGCATATTACAGAAATCCGATTTGTGTCGCAAGATATTTGCCGGATTAATAAAAAAACAGTTTACAACAAATGATTACTATGCTATACTGCATAAGTATGGTTTTGCCCATGTTCGGTAGTTGGACACTCCGACCTATTGCTGAGCATCATACAGTTATCAGGGCGCATTATAATATAAGGAGGATCAACAATGATCGCAAAGGAAAAGAAACAGGCTATTATCGCAGAGTACGGTAGAACACCAAATGACACAGGTTCACCAGAGGTTCAGATTGCAATTCTTTCAGCAAGAATCGCAGAGTTAACTGAGCATTTCAAACAGAACCCAAAGGATCATCACTCAAGAAGAGGAATGTTAAAGATGATCGGTCAGAGACGTGGATTACTTGCATACCTTAAGGAGATTGATATCGAGAGATATCGTTCACTTATCGAGCGTTTAGGACTCAGAAAATAGTATTTTCTTTAGAGCGGAGTAACTATTATTCCGCTCTATTATTGTTTTTATTATTGTTTTTTGAAAAGCAGAAGTAAGCCGAGACCACTAAAGAGTGCATGAGAGTACATGTATTGTTTAGTAGTTTCGGAAGAGGAATACACTTCTGCAAAAGAAATTTAAGGAGAATTAATATGTACAAAAGTTATTCAATGGAACTTGCCGGCAGGACTCTTACTGTAGATATCGGAAGAGTAGCAGCTCAGGCAAACGGAGCTGTTTTTATCAAGTATGGTGATACAACAGTCCTTTCAACAGCTACAGCATCTGACAAGCCACGTGACGGTGTGGATTTCTTCCCACTCAGCGTTGAGTTTGAGGAGAAGATGTACTCTGTAGGAAAAATTCCGGGTGGTTTTAACAAGCGTGAGGGAAAGGCATCTGAGAACGCCATCCTTACAGATCGTGTAATTGACCGTCCTATGAGACCTCTTTTCCCAAAGGATTACAGAAATGATGTTACATTAAACAACCTTGTCATGTCAGTGGATCCTGAGTGCCGTCCTGAGATAGTTGCAATGATCGGTACAGCTCTTGCTGTTCATATATCAGATATTCCGTTTGACGGACCATGTGCCATGACACAGATGGGACTTGTTGATGGAGAGTTTATAGTAAACCCTTCACAGAAGCAGTGGGATGAGGGCGATTTACAGCTCACAGTTGCTTCTACAAAGGAAAAGGTCATCATGATTGAAGCAGGAGCCAATGAGATTCCTGAGGATCAGATGATTGAGGCAATCTACAAGTGCCACGATATCAACCAGACAGTTATCGCATTCATGGATCAGATCCGTGATGAGATTGGCAAGCCAAAGCACGAGTATGAGAGCTGTGCTATTCCTGAGCAGATGTTCGAGGATATCAAGAAAATTGTTACTCCTGAGCAGATGGAGGAAGCAGTATTCACAGATGAGAAGCAGAAGCGTGAGGAAAATATAAGAGCTATCACAGAGCAGTTAGAGGAAGCCTTCGCTGATAATGAGGAGTACCTTGCAGTACTTGGTGAGGCTATTTACCAGTATCAGAAGAAGACTGTCAGAAAGATGATTTTAAAGGATCATAAGCGTCCGGACGGCCGTGCAATCAACCAGATCAGACCACTCGCAGCAGAGGTTGATTTGATTCCTAGAGTTCACGGCTCTGCAATGTTTACCCGTGGACAGACACAGATTTGTGATGTTGTAACACTTGCTCCTTTATCAGAGATTCAGAAAATCGACGGACTTGATGCAAATATCACAACAAAGAGATATATGCATCACTATAACTTCCCTGCATACTCTGTAGGAGAGACAAAGGTATCACGTGGACCGGGACGTCGTGAGATAGGACACGGAGCACTTGCTGAGAAGGCACTTGTTCCTGTACTTCCAAGCATTGAGGAGTTCCCATATACTATCCGTGCCGTATCTGAGACATTTGAGTCAAACGGCTCTACATCAATGGCTTCAACATGTGCATCATGTATGTCACTTATGGCTGCAGGTGTTCCGATTAAGGCTATGGTTGCCGGAATCTCATGCGGACTTGTAACAGGCGATACAGATGATGATTTCCTTGTACTTACAGATATCCAGGGGCTTGAGGATTTCTTCGGAGATATGGATTTCAAGGTAACAGGTACACATAAGGGTATTACAGCTATCCAGATGGATATCAAGATTCACGGACTTACAAGACCTATCGTTGAGGAGGCAATCGCAAGAACACGTGAGGCACGTCTCTACATCATGGATGAGGTCATGAGCAAGGCAATCGCTGAGCCTAGAAAAGAAGTAAATGAGTGGGCTCCAAAGATTGAGCAGATTACAATCGATCCATCAAAGATTGGTGATGTTGTCGGACAGAAGGGTAAGACAATCAATGAGATTATCGACAGAACCGGTGTCAAGATTGATATCACAGATGATGGCGCTGTTTCAGTTTGCGGAACAGATAAAGAGATGATTGCAAAGGCAATCGACATGATTAAGATTATCACAACTGATTTTGAGCAGGGACAGATCCTTGAGGGAACAGTTGTAAGCATCAAGGAGTTCGGTGCTTTCATCGAATTTGCTCCTGGCAAAGAGGGAATGGTTCACATTTCTAAGATTGCAAAAGAGAGAATCAACAGAGTAGAGGATGTACTCACACTTGGAGACAAGGTAAAGGTTGTTTGCCTTGGCAAGGACAAGATGGGAAGAATCAGCTTCTCTATGAAGGATGTAAAAGAGGATTAAACTAATATACGTTAAAGTATAACAATAATATCCAGGTAAAGGGCTGCACGCAGGTGCAGTCCTTTTAATATATGAAATTATAGTAAGGTGATATGATGTAAGGCAAAACAGGTGCGTCTGTGTCATATTGTGAAAACGAATCATATACTAAATTAAAAAATAAAATAATAATGAAAAATGCGAAATATAGTATAAATGCAAATCTGGTATATAAAAATGGATATAGTGGTAAAAATGTCAATATAGCAGTGCTTGATACGGGTGTGTTTAAACACAAACAGCTTGATGGGTGTATAAAGCACTTTATGGATTTTGTGGGTGGAAAGGAGACATGTTATGACGATAACGGGCATGGTACACATGTGTGCGGTATATTATCGGCTGCAGATATAGGCATGGCTCCGGGGGCAGGACTATATGTGTTTAAGGTGCTTGATTATCTTGGCATGGGGCAGACAGCGGATTCAATTCGTGCACTTAAGTATATAAAAGAAAACTGCGTCAGACTTAATATAAAAATACTCAACTTCTCTGTAGGATATCTGCCATGTTCTGATACAGCAGAGCGTATTAAGATATTGAAGCTGATAGATGAATTGTGGGATATGGGAGTGGTAGTTGTTGCAGCAGCGGGCAACTACGGCCCGGCACCGTTCTGTAACTGTGCCGGGAATTTCAAGAAAAATAATAACAGTCGGAAGCTTTGATGATATAAGAAGTGGCAAAGGTCCGACCGATTGCTGTATTGTAAAGCCTGAGATTCTGGCTCCCGGGCATGATATCATAAGCCTTGGAACGAGGGATGGCACATATGTAAGAAAAACAGGTACTTCAATGGCTACACCGATTGTGTCAGGTGCCATAGCACTTCTATTGGAAAAAAATCCAAATATGAGACCGGAGGCGGTTAAGCTAGCCCTGTATAATACATGTGACAGGGCAGGGGATAGTCACAAAGGCTCGTGGGGGATTATAAATGTTGATAAATTGGTGGGAATATTATAATATGTATTAGAGATTTATTATAGATAATATAGGAAATATTAGGTTGTATAATTGTAATTTCATGGTAGGGCTTAAATGAGAAAAATATTACAAAGACTGCTTTCAAAGCTATTTATCGTTTCAACAATAATAATCATACAGATGATATGGTGGTTCTTTTTGTTTTATACGGCATCTGTTGCCAGCAGGGTGTTTCAGAATCTGCTGTATGTGGCAGCCATATTGCTTTCGCTTTATATTGTCAACAGGCGGATGAAAATGTATATAAAAATGTCATGGATATTTTTGATACTGAGTGTTCCAATCGTTGGTATTCCGTGCTATTTCTTTTTCGGAAGACCGGAGCTTACGTCGAAGACACAGAAAAGAATGGCAAGAATTGTGGAAGCATATGCGCCGCTTCGGCCTGAAAATGAGCTGCTAAATGAGACACTCAGACTGACAGACATGGATGCATACAGACAAAGCAGGCTTATCACTCAAAATCAGAAATATCCACTGTATGCGGAGGACTGCACAGAGTACTTTAAATCAGGTGAGGAGGCTTTTGAGAGCATTTTAAAAGATTTAAGATCAGCTGAAAGGTTTATCTTTATGGAGTATTTCATAATCGGCAGTGGCGTTATGCTTGATCAGATACTTGATATACTCAAAGAAAAGGTAAAGCATGGAGTTGTGGTGAGAATCATATACGATGATTTTGGCAGCATAAATGCCATTCCGCCACATTTTATAAAGGAGATGGAGAGCATCGGAATACAGACCAGACGCTTCAATCCATATAAGCCCATGCTTTCAGTAATTATGAATGACAGGGATCATAGGAAGATACTGGTGATAGACGGACGTGTGGCACATACCGGTGGTTACAATATAGCAGATGAGTATATCAACAAAAAAATCAGGTTTGGTTATTGGAAGGATGCCGGTATCCGTGTGGAGGGAGAGTGTGTAAACAGTTTCACAACAATGTTCCTTGAGATGTGGAATTATATCAATAAGGACAATGCTGTGCATGATGAATATCTGAATCCACACAATACCTTCAGCCAGTCAGAGGAAAGCGGTTTTGTCCAGCCGTTTTGCGATTCTCCACTTGAGCATGATGATGTAGGCGAGAATCTTTATGTGAGTATCATCTCAAGAGCTAAAAAATATGTTTATATTTTTACACCATATCTGATACTTGGAACGGAGCTGTCACATGCTATGATATCGGCAGCCAGGTCAGGTGTTGATGTGCGTATTGTCGTACCTAAGATTCCCGATAAAAAGCTCATTTATCTGCAGACAAAAGCCAATTTCAGACCTCTTATCGAGGCGGGGGTAAGGATATATCTATACACACCCGGCTTTATACATTCAAAGTGTATAGTGGCAGATGATGATACTGCGATAGTTGGCACATGCAATCTGGATTTCAGGAGCATGTACTGGAATTTTGAGGATTTTGTATACATGTACAGGACTCAGTGCATCGGAAAAATAAAAGAGGATGCGATAGAGACGTTTGCGGTTTCAGAGGAGGTGTATGAGGAAAGCACAAATGATATCTCATTTGCAGGCAGGCTGCTGCAGAGTATTTTGCAGCTTTTTGCACCGCTTTTGTAAATGTGTCTGTAAAGCGTCTGATAAAAATCTGTTGAATAATGTTACAAGTTGTAATATAATAATCCAAGCGATTGCGTAAGCGACGCACGAAGAAACTGAATATGTAGCATAAAGGTGTCGGAGCAGACAAGCATTTGAATCTGATTTATGACAGGCGATGTGAAGCTGGCTCCGGTGAAAAGGGAAACAGGTGCAAATCCTGTACGAACTCGTCACCGTAATTAAGGAGTGACGGCCGATAGGTCACTGGGCAACCGGGAAGACGGCCGAAGCGATGATATATAAGCCGGGATACCTGCCTTTGTGTTGTACGGAAACAATAGTGTTTCAAGCCACGAGTAACTGGCTGTACGTGATGAAATAATTATAATTACAGACAAGGTTATGATAGCCGTATAGTCTGTGTTAGAAGGATTTTGACATGTATAGCTCTTTGACATAATAGTACAAAGAGCTTTTATTTTTGACGCTTTAAATGTTTTCGTCTTACATATTTAAAACATGTGCAGCTTAATAGCTGCAAGGAGAATGAAAAGGAGAAAACATGAAAAAGAAATTAGTAGTAGTACTGATGGCAGCAGTTATGGCTATGACAGCAGTGACCGGCTGTGGCAGCAAGGCAGATGATGCAAAGAATGATACACAGGCATCTAAGACTTCAGAGAGTGAGACAAGCGCAAACGCGGATCAGGAGGCAGCAATGCATGTGGCAGATTTAATCGATGCAATCTACGTGCAGGAGAGAACAGATGATACAGACAAGCAGTGCAAGGAGGCTAAGGAGGCCTGGGACAAGCTCACAGACGCACAGAAGGAGCTTGTAGAGGGAGAAAATGCTGATCCTGACTATTTCGGCAGAGATACAGGCGATGCTTCAAAGGATGATCCGAGAAACCAGGATGATATCGGCGAGAACGAGATTCTTGTAGTAAGCTTTGGTACATCCTTCAACGACAGCCGTGTGGCTGATATCAAGGGTGTGGAGGATGCAATAGCAGCTGCAAATCCTGACTGGTCAGTCAGAAGAGCCTTCACAGCACAGATTATCATCAATCATGTACAGGCAAGAGATGACGAGAAGATTGACAATATGGATCAGGCACTTGAGCGTGCAGTCAAAAATGGTGTAAAGAATCTTGTGGTACAGCCTACACACCTGATGCATGGCGCAGAGTATGATGAGCTTTCAGAGGCTGTAGAAAAGTATAAGGATAAATTTGAGTCTGTAAAGATTGCAGAGCCACTCCTCGGTGAGGTTGGAAGTGATGCAACAGTTGTAAATGAGGATAAAAAGGCCGTTGCAGAAATTCTTACAGAGGAAGCAGTAGAAAAGGCAGGCTATGACAGCCTTGATGCTGCAAAGGAAGAGGGCACAGCATTTGTATTTATGGGACATGGAACAAGCCATACAGCAAAGATTTCATACAGCCAGATGCAGAGCCAGATGACAGCTTTGGGTTATGACAACGTATTTATCGGAACTGTAGAGGGTGAGCCGGAGGATACATCATGTGAGTCTGTCATTGAGAAGGTGTCAGCCGCTGGTTACAAGAATGTCATTCTTCGTCCGCTTATGGTTGTTGCAGGAGACCATGCCAACAATGATATGGCAGGAAGTGATGATGATTCATGGCTTTCACAGTTTAAGGCATCAGGAAAGTTTGATAAAATCGATACACAGATTAACGGACTTGGTGAGATTGAGGGTATCCAGAAGCTTTATGTTGAGCATACAGCGGCTGCTATGAGCAAGTAGCAGTTACTTAAATGTATAGTGGGGAAGCTATAAAATAACAGGAGCAGTATATCAGACATGAGAAAATTATTCAGAAACAAGTTTACTTATATCGTTGCAATGACACTGGTTTGTGCCATGAGCCTGGCAGCCTGCGGTAATAAGAATGCAAAAGCTGAAACAGAAAGCAAAAAAGCAGTGCAGGATGCGACAGAGAGCACAAAAAAGGCTGAAAAAACAGAAAAGATAGCACTTTCAGATGGTACATATACAGCAGAGTTTACTACAGACAGCTCAATGTTTCATGTGAATGATGCATATGACAACAAAGGTACACTCACCGTGAAGGATGGCAAGGCAACAATACATGTTGCTCTTACATCCACACACATTGTAAATCTCTTTTTGGGAACAGCAAAGGATGCCTCAAAGGACAAGGCTGAGTTTTTGGAGCCAACTGTTGAGACTGTCGATTATGGCGATGGCACAACTGAGGAGGTCAATGCGTTTGATATACCGGTTCCTGTTTTGGATGAGGAATTTGACCTTGCACTTATCGGTACAAAGGGCAAATGGTATGACCACAAGGTAAAGGTCTCAAATGCCACACCTGCGGACGCAGATGCAAGCGTATCTGAGAGTGCAGGAAAAGAGCTTCCTGACGGAACATACAATATCAATCTCGATTTCGAGGGCGGAAGCGGTAAGGCGAGCATTGCATCACCGGCTGAGGTGACTATAGGCGGTGGAGCCGCTACTGCAACAGTGCAGTGGAGCAGTCCAAACTATGACTATATGATAGTTGACGGACAGAAATACATGCCTGTAAATACAGACGGCAATTCTGTATTTGAAATTCCGGTTAAGCTTGATACACCTATGCAGGTTATCGGAGATACAGTTGCTATGAGCAAGCCGCACGAGGTTGAGTACACACTCACCTTCCATTCAGATTCTGCTACAGAGGTGCTTGGTGAGGATGGAGAATAATTAAGCTATGCATGGAAGAAAAAAGATAATTATATATATATTGATATCAATTATAGGACTGTTCTGGCTGTCAGGCTGTGACAGTCCTTCTTCCGATTCAGGGAATACCGAATCGAAGGCTGAGGCAGAGGCACAAAACGGTCTTATATATAAGAGCAGTATGAAGCTTTTATATGCAAAGAATTTTTCTGTTGACTATTATGAGGGTGGATACAAGATACTTACGACAAAGGACGGTACCAAAATACTTACCGTGCCAAAGGGCAGAAGGACTCCAAAGGATATTGACAAGGATATTATTGTATTGAAGGAGCCTGTAAGTGATTTGTATCTGGTCGCATCAGGGGTGATGGATATGTTTGACAAGCTTGATGCAGTGGACACTATTAAATTTTCGGGGCTAGACAGTGACGGCTGGTATATTGACAGTGCAAGAAAGGCTCTTGAAAGTGGCAGGATGCTATATGCCGGCAAATATTCAAAGCCCGATTATGAGCTTTTGGTGTCAGAAAACTGTTCTCTTGCCATAGAAAATACTATGATTACCCATTCGCCGCAGGTAACTGAAAAGCTTAAAAGTTTTGATATCCCTTCAATAATCGAGTACTCAAGCTATGAGGAGGAGCCGCTCGGCAGAGTGGAGTGGGTGAAGTTCTTTGGAGCACTCACAGACCGGGATGAAAAGGCCGATGAGCTCTTTAATGAGCAGGTGGATATTGTAAATCGCATCGCAAAGACAGATGGTACCGATACGGATGATGCTACAAAAAGTGATACAGTTGCATTTTTCTATATCACATCCAATGGACAGGTTCAGGTGCGCAAAAGCACAGATTATGTGCCAAAGATGATTTCGCTTGCCGGCGGAAAATATATTTTTGATGCATCAAATGACGACGATACAGGCAGGTCAACCATGAATATGCAGCTAGAGGATTTCTACAATGGAGCAATAGATGCTGACTATCTGATATATAACAGTGCGATAGACGGCGGTGTGAAGAATCTGAATGAGCTTTTGGACAAGTGCCCGGTGCTTGCCGATTTTAGGGCAGTCAAAGACGGCAATGTATTTTGCACCACGAACGATATGTATCAGCAGTCTATGTCCATCGGGTATATGATTGATGATATGCATTCGATGATTACAGGTGCTGCCGACAGCGATATGAAATATCTGTTTAAGCTCAGATAACTGTGATTTGTGGAATGTGTGTGGTGGGCTGAATTGTTACCGGATATGACAGAATGCAGGAAAATCAATAGCATAAAAAGATAAAAAGCGGAGCTACAACATGGAAAAAACCAGAAAAATAAGGTGTTTTACAACATTTATTATTCTTATAATCTTAATTATTATATTGCTTATCATGAATGTGTGCATAGGAACTGTACACATATCATTTAAGGCTGCATTTGCGACAATTTATGACCACTCAGACAGGGTAGGACGTATTGTGTGGGATATCCGCATGCCAAGAGCTATCGCAGCGATGATACTGGGCGGGGCATTAGCGCTTGCAGGATATCTTTTGCAGACTTTTTTTCATAATCCAATCGCGGGACCTTTTGTGCTTGGTATATCATCGGGAGCTAAGATGATTGTGGCACTTGTTATGGTATTTTTACTTGGAAATGCCATACGTGTGAGCTCACTGGCCATGATTGCAGCAGCGTTTTTGGGAGCAATGCTTTCAATGGGCTTTGTGCTTATCATTTCAAGAAAGGTAAGCAGCATGTCAATGCTTGTGGTGAGCGGTGTCATGATTGGCTACATATGCTCTGCGGTGACTGAGTTTGTGGTGACATTTGCAGATGATTCCGATATAGTAAACCTGCATAACTGGTCAAGGGGAAGCTTTTCGGGTATGACCTGGGACAGCGTCGGGGTGATGAGCATTGTGGTGGGAATCACATTTATCTTTGTTTTTCTAATGTCAAAGCCACTTATGGCATATCAGCTTGGAGAGTCATATGCCGTAAATCTGGGTGTAAACATAAAGCGCATCCGGGTGCTTCTGGTATTGCTTTCAAGCCTGCTTTCCGCATGTATAGTGGCGTTTGCGGGACCGATATCGGCTGTTTTCTGCCTTTTTTATAATAGACCGTGCGCCGTGAGTTATCTGTTATAGTCTGCAAATCGCTCCATTCTACGATTTGTTGTGCGGAATAGCCGTGCCACACATAGTAAAAAGCATGCTAAAGAGCACAAAGCCCATATATATGATACCGGCCTGCTTCCTTGGGGGAGCGGTGTTCTGCCTGTTTTGTGATTTGCTTGCGAGGATGATGTTTGCGCCTACGGAGCTTAGTATCAGCACGGTTACGGCAGTATTTGGTGCACCGGTAGTGCTGTTTATCATGATAAGACGCAGCAAGGAGAAAAATGTCTGATGGAATATTATTTTACTGCTCAAAAGCTGGCCGTTGGATATGATAACAGGCCGCTTATTGAAAATATTGATTTTTCCCTGAAAAGGGGAGAGATTCTCACATTAATCGGGCCAAATGGTGCCGGTAAATCGACTATTTTAAAAAGTATTGCAAGACAGCTTTCGCTTGTGAGCGGTACGATATATCTTGATAAAAGTGATGTAGTGACGATGAATGGCAATGAATTTGCAAAGAAAATGGCTGTTGTGCTCACCGATAAGCTAAAGACGGAGCTTATGACCTGCTATGAGGTGGTTGCGACCGGCAGATATCCTTACACAGGCCGGTTCGGAGTACTTTCGGATGAGGACAAAAAGGCTGTGGATGAGGCGATGGAGCTGGTCAATGTATCACAGATAAAAGATAAGGATTTTACAAAGATAAGCGATGGTCAAAGGCAGCGCGTCATGCTGTCACGGGCTATAT
>ENA-OOWT01000313-OOWT01000313.1-human-gut-metagenome-genome-assembly--contig:-NODE-313-length-11351-cov-2.149610_pt1 | contig 11351 bp, 9 predicted proteins | sample MGYA00241619_ERZ501340 | MGnify/ENA primary metagenome ERZ501340 (study PRJEB25962, sample SAMEA2042984) | human gut metagenome | biome: human gut; feature: human-associated habitat; material: faeces... | reverse complement strand
AGCTGAGAGCCCCATTGAGTGAAAACTCGTTATCAATGTCGCAGACATTGTAATTAATTTACACCAAACTACTAATGTATTTATGATGCTAATTGATAACGCAGAATATATTATTAGTTTGGTGTAGGTTTTGCAAACTATTTTAAGGAGAGCTTATTAATGAAATATATTGATTATGTACAGCTTAATCCTTTCCAGAAGTTTGCCTATAATGCTAAAAACTTTTTCAAAGCTTTGCCCGGTAAAGTGGCAGGCTTTTTTAAAGCATTAGGAAATGCTATTGTGAAGTTTTTTCTTGGCATTGGCAAGGGATTTGCTAATTACGGCAAAACCTTTGTAAACGGAGATATTATGACAAAGCTTTCTTACCTTATTTTCGGACTTGGTGACATTTCAAAAGGTAAGTACTATAAGGGTATTTTATTCTTTCTTTCAGAAGTTTTGTACATTCTCTATATGGTATTCTTTGGTTGGGGTTACATTTCCAAGTTTGGTTCACTTGGTACTGTTGAGACTCACACAGAGATGGACGGCATTTTCCCTGTAACTGTTTACGGCGATAACTCAATGCTTATCCTCCTTTATTCTGTACTTACCATTGTAATTACAGTAGTTGTATTTTCCATTTACATAGCAAATATAAAAGATGCTTACAAGCATCAGCTTCTTGTTGCAGCAGGCAAAAAGCCAACTTCATTAAGAACTGATATCAAGGAATTCCTTGACGGTAAGTATCACATTACACTTTTGTCTTTCCCTGTACTGATGATTGGTATTTTCCAGATTCTTCCACTCATCTTTATGATACTTATAGCATTCACAAACTATGACCTTCAGCATATGCCTCCGGGAACATTGTTCCACTGGGTTGGTTTCCAAAACTTTGCATCTGTATTTGATATAGCTAACTCTGCAACAAGAGCTACAACATTCGTAGAACTTGCTAAGTGGACACTTGTTTGGGCTGTTTGCGCTACTTTCACAAACTACATCCTTGGTATGATTATTGCTCTTATGATCAACAAAAAGGGTATTAAGTTCAAGGCTTTGTGGAGAACTCTCTTTGTTATTGCAATCGCTGTACCACAGTTTGTATCACTTCTTCTTATGAATCAGATGCTCCAGACTGACGGTGCATTTAATGTATTACTTACAGATATTAGCAGATGGTTTAATCCTGATGCCGCGATGGTGGAAATTCAGTGGCTTAACACTGACCCTAACATCGCTAAGATAGTAGTTATCATTGTAAACCTTTGGGTAGGTATTCCTTACACAATTCTTTCAATGTCAGGTATTCTTATGAATATTCCTGAAGACCTCTACGAATCAGCTCGTATTGACGGTGCAGGTCCTGTAAAAACATTTACAAGCATTACACTTCCTTACATGCTCTTCGTAACAACACCACAGCTTATTACTCAGTTCGTTGGTAACATCAATAACTTTAACGTTATCTACCTCCTCACAGGCGGTGGTCCAACAACAGAGAAATTCTATCAGGCAGGTTATACAGATATCCTCGTAACATGGTTGTTCAAACTTACTATGAACTCTTCTGACTACAACCTTGCTGCGGCGATCGGTATCATTGTATTTATTATCTGCGCTGTGCTTTCACTTATTGTATTTAACTCATCTAAATCTGCAAAAGACGAGGAGGCGTTCTCATGATAAAAAGCTACAAACTCAGAAGAGGTTTGGCAAATACTTTTATCTACATAATCCTCGCTATTCTCGGATTTATTTGGATTTGCCCATTCATCTATCTTTTAATGCACTCGTTCCGTGCAGAAGGTGTTACTGTAGTAAACTATCTCATTCCTCGTGAATGGACTTTCCAGAACTACATTGACCTTTTTACAAGCCACGGTACACTTAACTTTACAAAATGGTTTATAAACACATTTGTTGTTGCATGCTTTAGCTGCGTAATTTCTACAATTTCTGTACTTATGGTAAGTTACGCATTCAGCCGTTTAAGATTTAAATCCCGTAAAAAGTTTATCAATGTTGGTATGATTCTCGGTATGTTCCCGGGCTTTATGACAATGATTGCTATCTATTACCTCTTAAAGGCAATGGGTCTTACACAGACACTCGTAGCACTTGTAATTTGTTACAGTGCCGGTGCAGGTCTTGGTTATCAGATTTCAAAGGGCTTCTTTGATACAATTCCAAGAGCTCTTGACGAGGCGGCAACTATTGACGGTGCAACTAAGAACCAGATTTTCTGGAAGATTATTCTTCCTATGTCAAAACCAATCGTAGTTTATACAGTTCTTACATCATTCATCGGACCTTGGACAGACTTTATTCTTGCTAAGATCATCATGGGTGATAAGCGTGATTACTACACTGTTGCAATCGGTTTGCAGCTTATGGTTAACCTTGACTTTAAGACACAGTACTACAAGCAGTTCCTTGCAGGTTCAGTAGTAGTTGCTGTTCCGATTACCCTCCTCTTCCTTAAGATGCAGAAGTATTATGTCGAAGGTGTAACAGCCGGCGGCGTAAAGGGTTAATCTTTATTTGCACATTTTTGGGTGGCAGTCTTTGGCTGCCATCCTTTTTAGTTAAGTTTTAAATTATGGCTTGCAGCATGGTTAAGATTAAAAAAATTAAAATTTAGGTCAAGCCTTTTTAGGCTTGTGTGTGTTTTACACATACCTATAATCTTTGCAAAGTTTGACCGAACTTTTATGATTGATGAAATATTTTGCAAACCATAATATTTATAGCCTATAAAGAATACATTTCAATTCTTACTTAACTTTATTGATTTTATAAGGAGGATTTATGAAAAAAATTTTTACACTTTTACTTATTGCTTCAATTTCTACAAGTGCAATTCTTGCAGGCTGCGGTACTAAAGAATATGATGATCCGGTAAATACTCTTACAGCCACAGCATCAACCGATAAATACCGTAACTATTATCAGATTTTTGTTAATTCATTTGCAGATTCAAACGGTGATCAAGTCGGTGATTTGCAAGGTATTATTGATAATCTTGATTATCTTAATGACGGAGATCCAAATACAGGCAATGACCTTGGTGTTGACGGTATATGGCTAACACCTATAATGCCTTCGCCGTCATATCATAAATATGATGTAACCGATTATTACAATATTGACCCTGATTTCGGCACACTTGAAACTTTTGACAAACTTGTTTCAGAATGTCATAAGCGTGGTATTAACATCATACTTGACCTTGTGTTAAATCATGCATCTTCACAGCATCCTTATTATTTAAAGGCTGTCGAAGAGGTGGAAGAGGGCAATCTTGACGGTTATGCACAGTATTTTGAAATTCATCCCACTTCATATTTTGATTCTGATACACAGACAAATTATTTGTCACACGCAATGGCTTGTGAGGCTAATTTTACTGAGGAAATGCCTGAATGGAATTTAAATTCTGAAAAAACAAGAGAAGAATTTGCAAAAATTACAAAATTCTGGCTTGACAGAGGTGTTGACGGTTTCAGACTTGACGCCGTAAAATATTTTTCTAATAAATCCACCGACGGCACGGAATTTTTGACCTGGTTCTGTGATAAATGTAAGGAAACAAATCCTGATGCTTATGTAGTAGGTGAAAACTGGGACGATGATTCAAAGATTCAGGAAATCTTTAAGTCGGGAATTGACAGTCAGTTTGCATTTAAATTTTCACAGTCAAGTGGCACACTTACAACCGAGGTCATAGCACAGCGTGGTACGGCTATCGCTAAAAAGGTAATGAAGTATAACGATAAGATGTACAACAATAACGAGAATTACATTCCGACAATGTTCCTGTCAAATCACGATATGGTGAGAAGCGGTAACTCGCTTGAACCTAAGGGTCTTAGTTATCAGAAAATGGCAGCCTCAGTGTATATGTTGTTCCCAGGCAATCCATTTATCTATTACGGCGAGGAAATCGGAATTACTGCTCCAAATACAACTTCCGATTCGGCTTATCGTACACCGATGATATTTGACAGCAATAATTTACCGAATATTTGGGTAAACGGTGTAGGTGATGTTGCGAAAGATACTAAATACGGCGGCGCTAAGCAACAGCAGGCTGACCCCAATTCTTTGCTGAGTTATTACAGCAGAATAATTAAAATTAAAAATCAAAACCCTGAGATTGCTCGTGGCAAAATTACAGGACTTCAAACCTTTGACAATACTGCAATTTGTGCTTACTATGTTGAGTATAACGGCACAAAGCTGATGATTATTCATAATATGAATGCCGAAGAAAGTGCGGAACTTACTATTACAGACGATATGATAACGAATCCTGAAATCAGAGCAGAACTTGTTGCAAGTTTCCCTGTGGATAAGGACGGTGCTTTTACTTCGACAGAAGACGAAAATGCCGTTTATCAGCACACATCTATAAAAGAAGGTGTGCTTACAATGCCTGCACAGTCAACGGTAATTTTAAAGACAGCAGAAAATTCAAAATAATTTTGAATTTTCGCTTTAAAGTGCTAAAATGCTATTGACATTTAAAAAATTCCGCTATATAATAGTATTAATTTATAAGATAAACCATTGAGCAAGAGTAGTAAGATTAATCGGCGCTTTCAGAGAGTCGGCGGTTGGTGTGAGCCGATAGTTGAGATTTTTCCGAATGGACTTGTGAGGGCGGACCGAAAGAGTATTCGAGTAGTTTCCGACGGAGCCTGACCGTTAAAGCAGGAGGCATATGTCAGTATGCTGTAAGAGTGGGCGGAATTTCCGTCAATTTGGGTGGTACCACAGAAGTTGTTTCAGACCTTTGTCCCTTAGTTGGGGCAAAGGGCTTTTTGTTTATAAAAAATATAAAGGGTGAGAAAAATGATTAAACCGTCTTATGATGAGGTAATGGCAATTAAGGATGAATACGATGTAATACCTGTTTACAAGGAAGTTTACGCCGATTCTGTCACACCGATTACTTTGTTAAGAAAAATTCTTCAAAAGTCAGACAAGTGCTTTCTTCTTGAAAGTATCGAGGGCGGTGTAAAGTGGGGCAGATATTCGTTTATCGGCTGTAATCCTAAGGCAAGACTTGTTTATAAAAACGGAATTCTCACCATTACAGGCGAGGGTGAGGCTGCAATTAAAACCGCCAAGCCATACGAAGAAATCCGAAAATATATGAAAAATTACAAAAATCCTCGTTTTGAAGATTTGCCACCGTTTACAGGCGGTCTTGTGGGATATTACGGATATGCAATGATTGCGGTAAGCGAGCCGATTTTGAAATTGCAGGAAAGCGAAACCAATGATTTTGACTTGATGCTTTTTGATAAAATTATTGCATACGATCATCTTCGTGAAAAAATGACAGTCATAGTAAATATGAAAACTTATGACCCTGAAAGACAGTATAAGCAGGCTGTAAACGATATAAACGAAATTATCAATACAATTACAGACCCTGCTCCGCTTGCAAAGCTTGAAAGCGATAAAAATGTGGAATTTACAAGCACGTACACAGAAGAAGAATTTTGCGATATGGTGAATAAAACCAAGGAATATATTTTTGACGGCGATATTTTTCAGTGTGTTGTATCCCGCAGATTTGAAACCGAGTACAAAGGTTCGCTTTTAAATGCATACAGAGTATTGAGAATTACAAACCCATCGCCTTATATGGTATATATGAATATTGAGGGCGATGAGATTATAAGTACATCACCTGAAACTTTGGTTAAACTTCAGAACGGTGTGCTTAATACATTCCCGATTGCAGGTTCAAGACCGAGAGGTGCGGATAAGCAGGAGGACGATGCTCTTGCAGATGAGCTTATAAAAGATGAAAAAGAGCTTGCCGAGCACAATATGCTTGTTGACCTCGGAAGAAACGATATAGGTAAAATTTCAAAATTCAATTCTGTAAAGGTTACTTCATATCAGCAGATTTTAAGATATTCAAAGATAATGCACATTTGCAGTGAGGTTGAGGGTGAGCTTAAAGACGGACTTGACGCTTTTGATGCGGTTGAGTCGCTTCTTCCGGCAGGCACACTTTCGGGAGCACCGAAAATCAGAGCTTGTCAGATTATAGACGAACTTGAAAAAACACCTCGCGGGGTATATGGCGGTGCGCTCGGATATGTCGATTTTAACGGAAATCTTGATACTTGTATCGCAATAAGAATGGCAGTTAAAAAAGGAAATAAGGTTTATGTTCAGGCAGGTGCGGGAATTGTTGCAGACAGCGACCCTAAGTCGGAGTATCTTGAAACCTACAACAAGGCACTTGCGGTAATAAATGCAGTTAAAAATGCAGGAGAGGTTGAAGCTATATGATTTTATTTATAGATAATTACGACAGCTTTACTTATAATCTTGTACAGTATTGCGGAAGTATTAATCCCGATATAAAGGTAGTAAGAAATGACGAAATAACGGTAGATGAAATCAGAAAACTTAATCCTACCCACATTATTCTTTCTCCGGGTCCGGGTTATCCAAAGGACGCAGGCATTTGTGAAGATGTTATAAGAGAGCTTAAAGGCGAGTATCCGATACTCGGTATTTGCCTCGGACATCAGGCAATATGCGAGGTATTCGGCGCAGAAATTACAAGAGCAATAAAACTTATGCACGGCAAAAAGAGTAATATTAATCTTGACAACAGTTGTAAGATTTTTGCCGATTTGCCAAAGGTAGTTGACGGTGCGAGATACCATTCTTTGATTGCAAAAAAGGATACCGTTCCCGATGAGCTTATAGTTACGGCAGAGGACGATATGGGCGAGGTTATGGCAGTTCGCCACAGAGATTACGAAATTTACGGATTACAGTTCCACCCGGAGTCGATACTGACTTCTCACGGTATGGAAATGATAAAGAATTTTATTAATATATGATTACGGATAACACATAGAAAGGGTGACAGAAATGATTAAGGAAGCAATAAAAAAGGTAGTAGACGGTAATAACTTAACTTATGATGAGGCAGCAGCCGTAATGAACGAAATGATGAGCGGTACAGCCACTCAAGCACAGACAGCGGCATTTTTGACAGCACTCAGAATTAAGGGTGAAACCATTGACGAAATTACAGCTTGCGCAACAGTAATGCGTGACAAGGCACTTCATGTTAAAAGAGATACCGATGTACTCGACATTGTAGGCACAGGCGGCGACGGAACAGGTACTTTTAATATTTCTACAACAGCGGCTTTTGTAGTTGCGGCCGCAGGAATTTCTGTTGCAAAGGACGGCAACCGTTCAATGTCAAGCAAGAGCGGTGCGGCAGATTGTCTGGAGGCTCTTGGAGTTAATCTTACAATAAGCCCGGAAAAAAGTGAAGAAATCCTTAAAAATACAGGTATTTGCTTTATGTTTGCACAAAGCTACCATTCATCAATGCGATTTGTCGGCTCTGTAAGAAAGGATATAGGAATCAGAAATATTTTTAATGTTTTAGGACCTCTTACAAACCCTGCTTTTGCAAACTTGCAGGTAACAGGTGTGTATTCAGAGGCACTCGTTGAACCGATTGCAAGAGTATTTGCAAACCTTGGCGTAAAGCGCGGATATGTATTCTACGGTACAGACGGTATGGACGAAGTAACCGTTACTGCTCCTACAAAGGTTTGTGAAATCAACAACGGTAAATTCAGCTCATACGAAATTACTCCGGAACAGTTCGGTATGCCGACATACAGCAGTGCAGACCTTGCAGGCGGTGACGGCAAAGAGAATGCGGAGATTACAAAGCAGATTTTAAAAGGCGAGTTAAAGGGAGCAAAGAGAGATATTGTATTGCTTAATTCGGCTCTCGGTATTTGCGCAGGCGGAAAGGCAGAGAATATTGCCGAGGGTATCCGTCTTGCAGAAACTCTTATTGACAGCGGCAAGGCTTATGAAAAACTTGAGCAGTTTGTAAAGGCTACTAATGAATAACGGTGATATTATGATACTTGAAACAATAGCACAGGCAAACCGAGAAAGATATGCGGAAATTGAAAAACAAATTCCGCTTGAGGAGATAAAAAGCAAAGCGCTTTCAATGAACATTACCGATGAATTTCCTTTTGAAAAGGCGCTTGCAAAGGACGGTATTTCTTATATCTGCGAGGTAAAGAAAGCATCTCCGTCTAAAGGAATAATTGCAGAGGATTTCCCGTATGTGCAGATTGCAAAGGATTATGAAAACGCAGGAGCGTCTGCGATATCCGTACTTACAGAACCGCAGTGGTTTAAAGGTGAAAATAAATATTTGCAGGAAATATCACAGAATGTAAAAATTCCGCTTTTGCGCAAGGATTTTACAGTTTGTGAGTATCAGATATATGAGGCTAAAGTAATCGGAGCGTCTGCGGTGCTTTTGATTTGTGCGTTGCTCGATACCGAAACAATCAGAAAATGGATTAAAATTTGTGATTCGCTCGGACTTTCAGCTTTGGTAGAGGCACATACAGAGGAAGAAGTGAAGTCGGCATTAGACGCAGGGGCAAGAGTAATCGGCGTAAATAACCGAAATTTAAAGGACTTTACGGTTGACCTCACAACCTGCACAAGATTGAGAAAACTTGTACCAAAGGAAATTTTATTTGTCGGCGAAAGCGGAATAAAAACAGCCGAAGATGTGCAGGAGCTTAGAGAAGCAGGAGTAAACGGACTGCTTATTGGCGAAACTCTTATGAGAAATGCCGATAAAAAGAAAGCACTTGAAGAACTTAACGGTGATAAGTTATAAATATATAAGGTATTAGAAAAGGAGATAAATCAATGTCGAAGGGTAAGTTTGGTATTCACGGTGGACAGTTTGTTCCCGAAACTTTAATGAATGCCGTTAATGAATTTGAAGAAGCATATGAAAAATATAAAAACGATCCGGAGTTTGTCGCAGAGCTTGACACACTTATGCGTGAGTATGCCGGCAGACCGTCACTTCTCTATTATGCGGAGAAAATGACAAAGGATTTAGGCGGTGCTAAGATTTATTTAAAGCGTGAGGACTTAAATCATACGGGTTCACACAAACTCAATAACTGTCTTGGTCAGTGCCTGCTTGCCAAAAAGATGGGCAAAACAAGAGTAATTGCAGAAACAGGCGCAGGTCAGCACGGTGTTGCAACAGCAACTGTTGCCGCACTTATGGGACTTGAGTGTGAGATTTTTATGGGCAAAGAGGATACAATCCGTCAGGCTCTTAATGTATACAGAATGAAACTTCTCGGCGCAAAGGTAAATGCCGTTGAAACAGGAACAATGACTCTTAAAGACGCCGTAAACGAGGCTATGCGTGAGTGGACTAACAGAGTTGACGATACTCATTATGTACTCGGTTCGGTAATGGGTCCGCATCCGTTCCCAATGGTTGTAAGAGATTTCCAGAGCGTAATCGGTAAGGAAATCAAAGCACAGCTCCTTGAAAAAGAGGGCAGACTTCCTGATGTGGTTATGGCTTGCGTTGGCGGCGGAAGTAATGCTATGGGCGCATTCTATGACTTCATTGGTGATGAGAGCGTACAGCTTATCGGTTGTGAGGCAGCGGGTCTTGGCGTTGATAATCCGAAGAATGCCGCAACAATCGCAAACGGTACACTCGGTATTTTCCATGGTATGAAATCATATTTCTGTCAGGATAAGTACGGTCAGATTGCACCTGTATATTCAATTTCAGCAGGTCTTGATTACCCGGGTATCGGCCCTGAACATGCTAACTTAAGCGATACAGGCAGAGCAAAATATGTGCCCGTTACCGATGAAGAGGCAGTAAACGCATTTGAGTATCTTTCACGCACAGAGGGTATTATCCCTGCTATTGAGAGCGCACATGCTGTTGCACACTGCATTAAACTTGCTCCTACAATGAGCAAAGACAGCATTATTGTTGTAAATCTTTCGGGCAGAGGCGATAAGGATGTTGCCGCTATTGCAAGATACAGAGGGGAGAATATTTATGAGTAAGATTAAAGATGCCTTCAAAAACGGCAAGGCTTTTATTCCGTTTGTAACCGCAGGAGATCCTGACCTTGAAACTACCGAAAAACTCCTTATAGGTATGAGCGAAAACGGCGCAGATATCATAGAAATCGGTATACCTTTTTCAGACCCGATTGCCGAGGGTGTTGTGATTCAGGAGGCTGACCTCCGTTCTTTGGCGGCAGGTACTACAACCGATAAGATTTTTGATATGGTAAAGAGAATCCGTCCGCAGATTAAGGCGGCTCTTGCCGTAATGACATATATGAACCCTATTTTTGTTTACGGTACAGACGCATTTATGACAAAGTGCGCAGAGTGCGGTATTTCCGCCGTAATCGTTCCGGATGTTCCTTTTGAGGAAAAGGCAGAGTTACAGCCTTATTGTGATAAGCACGGTGTAGAGCTTGTTTCGCTTATTGCACCGACTTCACACGACAGAATTAAAACCATTGCCAAAGAAGCGCAGGGCTTTGTGTATTGTGTTTCTTCAATGGGTGTAACAGGTGTAAGAAAAGAGATTACAACAAATATTGGCGAAATGGTTGACCTTGTTCGTTCTGTAAGCGATACCCCGTGTGCGGTAGGTTTTGGTATTTCAACTCCGGAGCAGGCAAAGCATATGTCGCAGTATGCAGACGGTGTAATAGTAGGTTCCGCAATTGTAAAAATCGTTGCTAAGTACGGCAAAGAATGTGTTGAGCCTGTTTGCGAGTATGTAAAGCAGATGAAAGAGGCAATGCAGTAATGAGTAGTGTTGACGAACTTCAGAAAGTGATTGATGACAGCCATAGAATAGTTTTCTTTGGCGGTGCGGGAGTATCTACAGAGAGCGGTATTCCCGATTTCAGAAGTGTGGACGGACTTTATAATCAAAAGTACGATTATCCGCCCGAAACCATACTAAGCCATACATTCTTTGTAAAAAAGACAGAGGAGTTTTATCGCTTTTACAGAGATAAAATGCTTTGTCTTGACAAAAAGCCGAATAAGGCTCATTATAAACTTGCCGAGCTTGAAAAAGCAGGAAAACTCAGCGCAGTAGTTACTCAAAATATTGACGGACTGCATCAGGCGGCAGGCAGTAAGAGAGTGTATGAACTGCACGGAAGTGTGTTGAGAAATTACTGTATGAAGTGCGGCAAAGCATATACTGCCGAGTTTATTAAAGAGAGCAACGGTATTCCAAAATGCGAATGTTCGGGAATCATCAAGCCTGATGTTGTGCTGTATGAAGAGGGACTTGACGATAAAACAGTAAACGGTGCGGTTAATGCCATTGCGAATGCAGATACACTGATTATTGCAGGCACAAGCCTTACGGTTTATCCTGCCGCAGGTATGGTGAGATATTTTAAAGGAAATAAACTTGTACTGATAAATCGTGATGCCACACCAATGGACAGCGCCGC
>ENA-OOWT01000312-OOWT01000312.1-human-gut-metagenome-genome-assembly--contig:-NODE-312-length-11404-cov-2.055776_pt1 | contig 11404 bp, 10 predicted proteins | sample MGYA00241619_ERZ501340 | MGnify/ENA primary metagenome ERZ501340 (study PRJEB25962, sample SAMEA2042984) | human gut metagenome | biome: human gut; feature: human-associated habitat; material: faeces... | reverse complement strand
TAAGGGCAAAGGTATTCAGCGTCTTAACGGCAGAGGAAAAGGCGACCAGTATGTGCGTGTAACCATTGAAGTTCCGAAGAATCTTAACGCTAAGCAGAAGAATCTTATAAAAGAATTTGAGGGCGTTACAAACGAAAAGAACTACGCACAGCGCAACAGCTTTTTTGAGAAAATAAAGAGAATGTTCAACGAATAATTCTGATAACAGTATATAAAGGGGCTTAACAAATGGAGTCTTGGACAGAAATAAAAATTGCGGTAAACGCAAAGGATATAGACAGGGCAGGCGACATTGCGAATGTTGTAGTGCCTTACGGAATTTATATTGAGGACTACACTGCTCTTGAGCAGGAAGTGCAGGAGATTGCACACATTGACCTTATAGATGAGGATTTGCTCAAGAAAGACAGGAGCGTTGCCTATGTTCATATTTACCTTGAGCCTGATGTTTCTCCGAATGAGGCTGTAGCCTTTTTGTCCGAAAGGTATAATGCAGAGGGCATTGAGCATAAATTTGAATTGCTCGACTGTGCCGAAGAGGATTGGAGAAACAATTGGAAAAAGTATTTTAATCCGATTGCCGTTGGAGAAAAGCTCCTTATTCGCCCGAGTTGGAGAGATGATTACGATCCGCAGGGCAGAATAGTTTTGAATATTGACCCGGGTCTTGCGTTTGGCACAGGCAGTCACGAAACCACAAGACTTTGCCTTGAAATGTGCGAAAAGTATATGAAAAAAGGCGACAAAGTGCTTGATGTGGGTTGTGGCAGCGGTGTGCTCGGTATTGCGTCTTTGCTTATGGGTGCAGAAAGTGCCGTCGGAGTTGACATTGACGATGTTGCGGTAAGAACCGCAAAAGAAAATGCCGAAATTAACAATGTGGCTGACCGCTTTACTGCAATCTGCGGCAGCTTTACAGATAAAGTAACAGGTAAGTATGACATTGTGCTTGCAAATATTGTAGCAGACGCAATTATGTTCCTTTCAAAAGGTGTAAAAGACTTTATGAAAGACGATGCGGTTTATATTATGAGCGGTATTATTGATACCCGTGCCGAAGAGGTAAAGGAATCAATCGGCAAGGATTTTGACATTATAGAAGAACACCTTGAAAAAGGTTGGGTGTGCCTTGCCGCAAAAGCAAAAAAATAAGGTAATAAATGTGCTGTATAGTGCGATATTTACTGAACATTTGTCATAAAACTGTCACAATAGTGTGATAAAATCTAAATAATTTTGATGCTCGGAGGCACGATTATGAAAAAACCAAATAAAAAGAATACAGTAAATCTGTTTTTCTCTGCATTCCTTATTCTTGCGTTTGTAGTATGCGCACACTTTTTCTCTAATTTTGCACTTGGACAGAATCAGGTGCTTTCAAATGTAATTCAGTTGTTTGTTTACACAGTGTTCGGTCTGCTTTTGTTCTACGCAACAAGAGTCGGCGACGGAAAGCCTGTAAAGCGTTTTTCACCGATTACATTAATAATTATGGTATTGCCTGCGCTTTACATAATGATTGCAAGCATAGCAAGCGGTATGCCGCTCCACAGCGCATTTGTTATAAATGACAGTTCAATCAGCATTGTAACAACACTTGCAGCCGTTGTATTCGGTTACGGTATTCCGTACACATTCTTAAGCGGTTTTGAAATTGCCGAGGAAGAGAACGAAAGCGAGAAAAAATTCGTTGAGGGCGGTATAGAAGCTGATATTCAGGATGTTGAAAATGAAGAAGAATCAGATGAAACTTCCGAAAATGCCGAAGAAACCGAAACAAGCGAAGAAAACACAGAAGAATAATTTGTTTTACTTATTAATTTGACAGCGACTTGACAAAATCGAGCCGCTGTTTTATTATTTAATCGGTGCCTTATACGGTTATTTAAGAATTAAAGGCTTTTTATCATAAGTTTGGGTAATTTACGGTTTAGCGGAATACATCAGCCAAGTAATTATAAAAGTTTGGTCAACCTTTAAAAAGGCTTGACCTAAATTTTTAAATTATTACACTAAACCGTGAGCCAAACAATAATTTATTATTGTTACCCCAACATTTAAAACCGAATTAAAGAGGGTGAATTTATGGACGAAAAGGATAAGTTTGACGGAACAGAAAAAATTGAAGAGGAAGAAGAAAACGTATATATTGCCCGTCACGCAAAAAAAGATGAAGAGGACAGATTTGCGGATATTGAAAATTTTGATGTTGATAATACCGAAACTGTTGAAAATAAAGAAGTTGAAAAAAATTCAAACGATGTACCGAATAATGAGCCTGCCATAGACAGCGCAGAGAATTTTGATGTTCACAGCGATAATTACGGCGATGATTTTGACTGTCAATCGATAGCAAGCAAAAATCATATACCGTCGGATAATCCGAAAAAAAGCAACAGAGATTACGGTGACGGTTTTGACGCTCAAACGGGTGAGGACAGACACGAATTTAAGCGCAGACAACCGAATAATGACGACTATTATGAGAATAATGCAGATACGGACGATTATTCGGGAAAGCCGAAAAAGAAGAAAAAAGCGAAAAAACAAAAGCAGAAAAACAGTAAGGCGGCTATGGTATGCGTAGTGGTAGCCGTTGCGGTTATAGTAGTAAGTGTGCTTGCTTTTGTGCTTTCAAAATGTAAAAAACCGACGGTGACAACTGCACCTACTACGAAAGCGACTGTTGCCACAACTCAAGAGCCGACAACAACCGAACCGGAGTATGTTCCCGATTACACGGAGAATGTGGAGGAAACCACAGAACAGCCTTCCACAGAGGAGTACACCGAGCCGGAAACAGAGCCTTACACAGAAGAATATACCGAATCCGAAACTTACGAACCTACCCAGGATACAGAACCTGTAACGGAGTATGTTCCCGACGAAACAACACAAATTGTATAAAATGGAGATGTAAAAAATATGGGATGTAGTCATGATTGTTCATCTTGCAGCTCTGACTGCAAGTCAAAAAATTCGGAAAGTTTGCGTGAAAGCCTTAATCAATACAGCAGTGTAAAGAAAGTAATTGCCGTAGTATCGGGCAAGGGCGGAGTAGGCAAAAGCCTTGTTACTTCAACTCTTGCGGTAACTTTCAACCGTCTTGGTAAAAAAACGGCTATTCTTGACGCAGATATTACAGGCCCGTCAATTCCAAAGGCTTTTGGCATTAACGAAAGAGCAAAGGGCAACGAATACGGAATTATTCCTGTTACAACCGAAACGGGAATTGATATTATGTCAGTAAACCTTTTGCTTGAAAATCCGACCGACCCTGTTGTATGGCGTTCACCTGTCATTACAGGTACGGTAAAGCAGTTTTGGAAAGATGTTATCTGGGAAAACGAGGACTATATGTTTGTTGATATGCCTCCGGGAACAGGAGATGTTCCGCTTACCGTATTCCAGAGTTTGCCGATTGACGGAATCATTGTAGTTGCATCTCCGCAGGAGCTTGTTTCCATGATTGTCGAAAAGGCGGTAAAAATGGCAAATATGATGAATGTGCCGATTCTCGGTCTTGTTGAGAATATGAGTTATTTTGTATGTCCCGATTGCGGCAAAAAGCATAATATTTTCGGTGAAAGCCATATTGATGAAATTGCCGAGCGTTACAATACAAAGGTACTTGCAAAGCTTCCTATTGACAGCGACCTTGCCAAGTGTGTCGACGATGGCAGAGTAGAACTCTTTGAGGGCAACTACCTTGATGATGCCGCACAGGAAATCGAAAAAGCACTTGCGTGAATAATAAGTTATGACTTTGCGCAAATTTAAGATAAAATCTTATAATCGCTTTACGAAATGTTTTTCTGAAACATAATTTTAAAGCTGAGGCTCTTCTGAACGGAGAGCCTTTTGTGATGCACTTTAGTTAAATAAATTGTAATTTTATGTTTTATTATATCCAAAAATATGCTTGCATTTATATGTATTAAAATGGTATAATTATGCTGTTCTATGGAATGTAATTGACATAAATTTGGAGGAACAGAAAAATGCACAGATGTCCGGATTGCGGAGAAAGATTTGAGGGTAATATATGTACCTTTTGCGGCAGACCCGTACCGCAAGAAGAATTAGAACAGGAAAAAGCCGTTCAGGAAAAATCCGACGAACAGGAAAATATAAATAATTCTGAAGAAGTGTCGAAATCTACAGTTGAAAATACTGCTTTAAACAGTGCCGGTGTTCAGCCTGTAAACGAATACGCACAAAACGGTTACAACACACAGCCTGTAAACAACTATGCTCAAAAAAATTACAATTCACAGCATAGTTACGGAAACCCTAATTACAACAACAGAGCAATGCCGAGCGGTTATACTAATCAAAATCAGCCGTTTTCGGATGTTGTAAATACCCGTGAAAAGAAAAAATCAAAAACAACTCTCATAGTTGTTCTTGTTATTGTAAGTGTATTGATTATCAGCTTTTGTGTTATCGGATATATCGTCATAACGAATGTAATCAAAAACAATAAATTTAATATGGGAACAGGTGAGCTTACGGGTGCGGATGACTCTGCTGCCGTTTCGTCCGTGAGTATTGATTTTGACGAAAACTCGTATTGCTATTACACTGAAAACGATGACGGATCTGTTACAGTCACAGGCATTGACACCTGGGATTACTACAATAATTTTACGGATGAAGTTGTAGATGATACTTACAATTTTTATTTTAATATTCCGAGTGAAATTAACGGCAAAACCGTAACTGCTGTCGAAAAAATCAATCCGTCCAATCCTCTTTCCTCGGGTATTCTCCATATTCATATTACAATACCGGGTACAGTAAAGACAATACAGAGCGATACTTTTAACCTGTCGGAATATGTGCGTGAAATTACCCTTGAAGACGGTGTTGAAACTCTTGAGCCTGACGCTATTGTGGATTGCACTTCGCTTGAAAGGGTTAATATTCCGGAATCGGTGACCGTTATAGGCGAGCATGCGGTAGGCTTTTTTATTGCGGGAGATACATTTTCAGAGCCTGTCGGCAAAAGAGAATATACCCGTTCTCCGCTTACTCACATATACGCTAAAGAAGGCTCGGCTGCCGACAGATACGCTAAGGATAACGATTTGTATATTGAATATAACTGATGCTTTGGTTAATCGTGAGCGTTTAAATTCTAAAGGCTTTTATCGAAGGTTGAGATAATTGCTTAGATGAAATTATGTAAAATAATAAACTTAAGGTTCTCTGCTGCGGAGAACCTTTTTGTTATGAAATTATAAAAATATACAATATATTGCTTTTTTATATGTAAATAAAAGCAATTGATTTTTGCATAAACAAAATGGTATAATTATGCAATAGTATGGCAAATATATTTTGCTTATTTAAGGAGAGGTATAGTAAATGAAATGTCCTAATTGCGGAAATGAAATCACAGGTAAGTTTTGCACAAGCTGCGGCACACCCGCTCCTGTCGAAGAGCCTGTAAAAGAGCAGGAAACTCAAACACAGCCTGCACAGTCGGATAATTTTGCGGCAAACAATTATAATTCCGAACCTGCACAGCAGAATGTTGCTGACAACAATTCACAGCCAAACAGCTTCGGTGCGGATAATTACAACACACAGCCAAACAATTTCGGTTCGGACGCATATAATTCACCTTCGGGTTTTGGTGCCGACGCAAACAATGCACAGCCTGCACCACAGCCGTATCAGTATAATTCATCTGCTAATCAGCCAAACGGTATGCCTGTAAATAACGGTTACACAGGTCAGCAGTTTACAAATGTTCCTAACAACAATATGCCTAATCAGCCTAAAAAAGGTATGAGCGGCGGTAAGATTGCGGCTATTGTAATCAGCGTTATTCTCGGTATCATAATTATTCTTGCTGTTGTTGTCGGTGTTGTAGCCTGCAACGCTTTTAAGACTGTCGGTTCGGTTATTGGTGGCGTTAAGGAAGGCGTAAGCATATTTGTAGAAGATAATGAAAGCAAATACAACAGTGACAGCAGCGCTGAGAGCAGTGAAAGAAATTATGACAGTGCAAGCCATTTTTACTATCAGGAGATTAACGACGGCAGCGAAATTGAAATCACAGGCTATAATTATATGGACACATTTGACGAAACATTTACCGATAAGAATTTTGAAATCAGAGTTCCGAACGAAATTAACGGCAAGCCTGTAACAAGCGTTTATGAGATATATGTTTATAATTATTCGAATATCGACACCGATGATTTGAATATGAAGCTTATAATCCCCGGCTCTGTTAAGAATATTGAGAGCTATGCTTTGTGGGGCTTAGAGGGCGTAACCGAAATTGTTTTTGAAGATGGTGTTGAAAGCATTGGAGACTATACTGTTTATAACTGCAAGTATCTTAAAAAGATTACAATTCCGGAGTCTGTAACATATATCGACGATGTCGGTGTCGGATATTTAGATTCAAATGAAGAAAATGTTATTTCAAAAGACCTTGTTATTGTAGCAAAGAAAGGCTCAGCAGCCGAAAAATACGCTCAGGATAACGGCTTTAAGGTTGAGAATAACTGATTTGGCAAAGCTAAAAATTGATAACCTTTTATATAAAACCGCTCTCTGCTTTTACGGAGGGCGGCTTTTTCGGTATATAAAGAAAAATTTGGGGTAAAATAGTATCTGCTGCGGCACAAATTTAAAAAACTCAAGTAAAAATGCCGTAAAATCGGGATAAAAATGCTTGACAAAATGATATTTGTTGGGTTATAATACTAAATTGCAGAGCAATGTGTAATTGCACCTTGCTCGCCAATCGGCCCTGCTTGACAGGGCGGTTAATCAATTTCTTAATATTTTGGAAAGGAGGAAAAATATGCCTACATTTAACCAGTTGGTAAGAAAGGGCAGAGAGGTTTCCGAAAAGAAAGCTAAGGCTCCTGCACTCTTAAAGGGTTGGAACTCTAAGAAGCGTGTTGCTATCAACCAGAGCTCACCACAGAAGAGAGGTGTGTGCACAGCCGTAAAGACTGCTACACCTAAAAAGCCTAACTCAGCTCTCAGAAAGATTGCCAGAGTAAGACTTTCTAACGGTATCGAAGTTAGTTCTTACATCCCAGGTGTTGGTCACAACCTTCAGGAGCACAGCGTTGTTCTTATTCGTGGTGGCCGTGTTAAGGACTTGCCTGGTGTTCGTTATCACATTGTTCGTGGTACACTTGACGCACAGGGCGTTGCAGGAAGAATGCAGTCCCGTTCTAAGTATGGCGCAAAGCGTCCAAAGGCAGGTAAATAAGGAATTGACATAACTTCGGCTTAAATTGATTTTAAGTTCTGCTATGCGGCAGGATTTCTATATATATTTATGGATTTCTTGTTGGCATACGGGAGTTTGTCGCTTTCGAGTACCTATGATATCTCAATTATTGTGAAGGAGGGAAGCAAAGTGCCAAGAAGAGGTTCTATTGCGAAGCGTGACGTATTACCGGATCCGCTTTATAATTCAAAACTTGTAACTCGTCTTATCAATAACATTATGTATGACGGTAAAAAGGGCGTTGCTCAGAAGATTGTTTACGGTGCATTTGAAATCATTGCTGATAAGACAGGTAATAACCCACTTGAGGTTTTCGAGCAGGCTATGGAAAATGTAATGCCAGTTCTCGAGGTAAAGGCTCGCCGTGTAGGTGGTGCCACATATCAGGTTCCTATGGAGGTTCGTCCTGAGAGAAGACAGACACTCGGTCTTCGTTGGATTTCAACTTACTCAAGAGCCAGAAATGAAAGAACAATGAAGGAAAGACTTGCAGGAGAAATTCTTGATGCTACTAACAGCACAGGCGGTGCCTTCAAAAAGCGTGAAGACACTCATAAGATGGCTGAAGCAAACAAGGCTTTCGCTCATTACAGATGGTAATTTTTATTACCGGAGTAATTTTTAGAGGAGGATTTTATGCCAAGACAGGTTTCACTTGAACAGACAAGAAACATCGGTATCATGGCTCACATCGATGCCGGTAAAACTACAACAACAGAGCGTATCCTGTATTACACTGGCGTAAACCATAAAATCGGCGAAACACACGATGGTGCTTCAACTATGGACTGGATGGTTCAGGAGAAAGAACGTGGTATCACAATCACTTCTGCTGCAACAACAGCATTTTGGTTCGGTAGCAAGCATCAGTACAAGAAACACAGAATCAACATCATCGACACACCTGGTCACGTTGACTTCACCGTTGAAGTTGAGCGTTCACTCCGTGTACTTGACGGTTCTGTAACAGTTCTTTGTGCTAAGGGCGGCGTTGAGCCTCAGTCTGAAACCGTATGGCGTCAGGCTGACAACTACGGCGTACCAAGAATGGTTTACGTTAATAAAATGGACATCATGGGTGCTAACTTCTACCATGTTGTACAGATGATGAAGGACAGACTTAAATGTAACGCTGTTCCGATTCAGCTCCCAATCGGTGCCGAAAGCGACTTCACAGGTATTATCGACCTCGTTACTATGAAGGCCGAGATTTACCACAATGAAGACGGTACAGATTACAGTGAGGAAGAAATTCCTGAGAACATGCAGGATCTTGCTAACGAGTATCACGAGAAACTCATCGAGTCAGTTGCTGAGCTTGACGAGGATCTTATGGAGAAATACTTCGGCGGCGAGGAAATTTCTATAGATGAAATTAAGAAAGTTATCAGAAAAGCTACAATCGACAATACAATGGTTCCTGTAACTTGCGGTTCTTCATACCGTAACAAGGGCGTTCAGATGCTCCTTGACGCTATTATCGATTATATGCCTGCTCCAACCGACGTTCCTGCTATCAAGGGTACAAACCCTGAAACAGGCGAAGAAGTTGAAAGACATTCTTCTGATACAGAGCCATTTGCGGCTCTCGCATTTAAGATTGCAACTGACCCATTCGTAGGTAAGCTCTGCTTCTTCAGAGTTTACTCAGGTATTGTTAAGGCCGGAGATACAGTTTACAACTCTGTAAAAGACAACAACGAGCGTATGGGCAGAATTCTTCAGATGCACGCTAACGACAGAAAAGATATCGACTGCTGCTATGCAGGTGATATTGCTGCTGCTGTTGGTCTTAAGAATACAACAACAGGTGACACACTCTGCGACGAAAAGAATCCTGTAGTTCTTGAGTCTATGGAGTTCCCGGAGCCTGTTATCAGAGTAGCTATCGAGCCTAAGACTAAAGCAGGTCAGGAAAAGATGGGTATTGCTCTTGCAAAGCTTGCAGAAGAAGACCCAACATTCCGTGCTTATACTGATGAAGAAACAGGTCAGACAATTATCGCAGGTATGGGTGAGCTTCACCTTGAGATTATCGTTGACCGTCTTCTCCGTGAGTTTAAGGTAGAGGCTAATATCGGTGCTCCGCAGGTTGCTTACAAAGAAACAATCCGTAAAGAGGCTTCTGTTGATGAGAAGTATGCTCGTCAGTCAGGTGGTAAGGGTCAGTACGGTCATGTTAAGATTAATGTATTCCCTAACAAGGACAAGGGTTACGAATTCGTTAATAACATTGTCGGCGGTGCTATTCCTAAGGAATATATTCCTGCTGTTGACCAGGGTATCCAGGGCGCAATGCTCAGCGGTGTACTCGCAGGTTACAATGTAGTTGACGTTAAGGTTGAGCTTTATGATGGATCTTACCACGAGGTTGACTCATCAGAAATGGCATTTAAGATTGCCGGTTCTATGGCATTCAAAGAGGCTATGAGAAAAGCTGATCCTGTTCTCCTTGAGCCTATCATGAAGGTTACAGTTATCGTTCCTGACGAATACCTCGGTGATGTTATCGGCGACCTTAACTCTCGTCGTGGTATGATCCAGAGCATGGAAGCAGAGAACGGTGCACAGAGAGTAACAGCTCATGTTCCGCTTTCAGAAATGTTTGGTTATGCTACTGATATGCGTTCTAAGACACAGGGACGTGGTCAGTATGTAATGGAGCCTGATACTTATGCAGAAGTTCCGAAGAACATTGCTGAAAAGATTATGAGCGAGAGAGCTAAGAAGGACTAATTAATCCTTTTTGCTGAATATATTAGGTTTTTTATAAAAACCTCTTGATTTTTTGCTGATTTGTTGGTACAATAGCATTAAATCTATTGTAATGTAAATTACAATGAATTACCATATTTAAGGAGGAAATTTCCAATGGCAAGAGAAAAATTCGAAAGAAATAAACCCCATGTAAACATTGGTACAATCGGCCACGTTGACCATGGTAAAACAACACTTACAGCTGCAATTACAAAGGTTCTCAACTTAGAAGGCGACGCTGACTTCGTTGATTACGCTAACATCGATAAGGCTCCTGAAGAGAGAGAGCGTGGTATCACAATTAACACAGCTCACGTTGAGTACGAGACAGAAAAGCGTCACTATGCACACGTTGACTGCCCAGGCCATGCTGACTATGTAAAGAACATGATCACTGGTGCTGCTCAGATGGACGGCGCTATCCTCGTTGTATCAGCTGCTGACGGTCCTATGCCACAGACAAGAGAGCACATCCTTCTTTCTCGTCAGGTAGGTGTACCTTACATCGTAGTATTCATGAACAAGACAGACCAGGTTGACGATCCTGAGCTTCTTGAGCTCGTAGAGATGGAGATCCGTGACCTCCTCAACGAGTATGACTTCCCGGGCGATGAAACACCAATCATCAAGGGTTCAGCTTACCTCGCACTTACAAGCGATTCTAAGGATCCTAATGCTCCTGAGTATGCTTGCATCCACGAGCTTATGGATGCTGTTGACGAGTTTATCCCAACTCCTGACCGTAAGGCTGACCAGCCATTCCTTATGCCTGTTGAGGACGTATTCACAATCACAGGTCGTGGTACAGTTGCTACAGGTAGAGTTGAAAGAGGTCAGATCAGAACTTCTGAGGAAGTTGAGATCGTTGGTCTTACAGACGAGAAGAGAAAAGTTGTTGTTACAGGTCTTGAGATGTTCAGAAAGACTCTTGACTATGCTGAGGCTGGTGACAACGTAGGTGTACTTCTCCGTGGTGTTCAGAGAACTGAAATCCAGAGAGGTCAGGTACTTGCTAAGCCAGGTACAATTCACCCACACACAAAGTTCCGTGGTCAGGTTTACGTTCTTACAAAGGACGAGGGTGGCCGTCATACACCATTCTTTAACAACTACCGTCCACAGTTCTACTTCAGAACAACTGACGTTACAGGTACAATCTCACTCCCAGAGGGTACAGAGATGTGTATGCCTGGCGATAACGTTGAGATGGATGTTGAGCTTATCACTCCAATCGCTATCGAAGTAGGTCTTCGTTTCGCTATCCGTGAGGGTGGTAGAACAGTAGGTTCAGGTGCAGTTATCGCTATTAACGAGTAATTCACTTTGAATTTATAACACTTTCTTAAATAATTGAGCCGATTCGCAAGAGTCGGCTCTTTT
>ENA-OOWT01000286-OOWT01000286.1-human-gut-metagenome-genome-assembly--contig:-NODE-286-length-12099-cov-1.703338_pt1 | contig 12099 bp, 15 predicted proteins | sample MGYA00241619_ERZ501340 | MGnify/ENA primary metagenome ERZ501340 (study PRJEB25962, sample SAMEA2042984) | human gut metagenome | biome: human gut; feature: human-associated habitat; material: faeces... | reverse complement strand
AATTTTTACTAATTGCGGTAATTTCTTTAAACATAACTAGCCCTTCCTTCTATCTCTATTATAATTAAATTATACCAAATAAATATCAAAAAATAAATAACTTTTTAATATTTTTTTAGAGTAGTTCGCACTTTGTTGCTCACTATTTTTAAAGCCTAAGGTCTTTAAAAAAGTAATTCAAAGCCATAAAGTCTTTGAATTAATAGTTATCTTTTACATATAAGTTTTTAAAGTTTAAATCATAATTATCAAAATATATTTGTAAAAATATACAATTTATAGTAAAATACTAAGTAAGAAGGAGGAATTTTATGAATAAGAAAATATTATATACAATATTAATCATTATTTTTATTGTAGTTGTTCTATTCTTTTGCTTAAGATATTATTATAAAGAAAAAGAAACTAATATAAATCTTTCTAATAATAATTCCAAAGAAAGTATAAAAGAAAATACCATTAACGAAAACAACACAATCAAGGAAGAGAAAGAAAATATTCCTAAAAAAGAAGAAAATAATTCAGATGATAAATTACCAGAAGACACTATAATAAAGGATGAGGATATAGCAGTATCCAAAAATAAAATTACTATAATAGATGAATCAAAAGATGCTGCCTGCGCTTCAGCAATAGAATATTATTACGAAGATAGTAATTATAAATATTATTTTACCTGTGTAAAAAGTGGAAGTATCTTTGTTATAGTGGACGGTAAGAAATATAATATCAAAGAAGCACTAAATAATAAGATAGTAACTATGGATGAACTTGAATTAAATGGCTTTAAACCACTTAAAGAAGAAAAGAATCTTCAAAAGTACTAATTAATTAAAAATAACAAAATTACTTGACATAATCAAAATAAAAATATATAATAAAATAGCATTTGACTTGGAGGTGTATTATATAATGAAAAGAACATATCAACCTAACAATAGAAAAAAAGCAAAAAAGCACGGTTTCTTTAGTAGAATTAAAGGTAATGTTTTAAAAAGTAGAAGAGCAAAAAAAAGAAAAAAATTATGTGCTTAAAACATAATTTTGTTTTCTTTTTTTCTTTTATCCAAAATGAAGAAAATTGAAATAATAAAATCATCTCGTGAGTATACCGAGATAATAAATAATAGTAAATCAAAAAAAAGTAAATATTTTAGTATTTACTATCGAAAAAATAATGATAGTAATAGGTATGGTATAACAGTTCCTAAAAAAACTGGTACTGCTGTTACTAGAAATAAAATAAAAAGAAGGATAAAAAACATTATTGATAATAATAAAAAAGTCGTGCATAATGGTTATGACTATGTTATAATTATTAAGAAAGGTATATTAGATTTAACATATAAAGAAATAGAAAATGAGTTGTTAAAACTAATGAGTATAGGTGATAAATTTGAAACAAAATAAAAAAACAATAAAAATCATATTATTAATTTTAAGTTTAGTAATGTTAACTGGGTGTACAAAGACCCTTACTGGAGAGGATAAAAAACCAGTAAAATATGAGGAAACAGGTAAGGCACTAACTGAAAATGTTTTGTGTAGGCCAACAGATGAGAATGTTATAGAAATTTATAAAGAAAACAAGGTAGATGTAGATAAATTACCAAAATGTGAATCATTTAAACCATTTGCAGAATATGAAGGATTATGGACTACAATTTTTGTAAAACCATTAGCATGGGTAATAATAAATATAGGACTATTGTTAGAAAAAACAGGACTAGGAAAAGGCCTTGCAAACGGCTCTGCTATAATTTTATCTTGTTTAGTAATAAGATTAATTTTGTATCCATTAACAAGAAAGACAGCAATGCAGTCTGAAAAATTAAAAGAAGTTCAACCCCAATTAGAAAAACTAGAGAAGAAATATAAAGATAAAACTAGTGAAGAAGATCAAAAGAGAAAAGCTGAAGAAATGATGGCAATTTATTCAAAACACAAAATAAATCCATTATCAAGTTGTCTACTATCTTTTATTCAAATTCCATTACTATTTGCTTTTCTAGAAGCAATTAATAGAACACCAGTAATATTTGAAAATAAATTTCTAAAACTAGACATGGGTACAACAATATCACATGGAATAATGTCAAATCTTTGGTATGCATATATAATTTTCTTATTATTAATACTTGCAACTTCTTATCTATCATTCAGAAAGACATTAAAAGATCAAACAGCAATGGCAAAACAAATGAAAGGTACTATCTATTTTATGTTAGCAATGATTTTAGTAGCAGCATTTAGTTTACCAGTGGCACTAGGATTATATTGGATAACATCTTCACTATTTACAGTGGTACAAAACATGATAGTAGAAAGAAAGAAGGCAGAGAAGTAATGAATAAGTATTATTATGAAGGAAAAACAAAAGAACAAGCAATGGAAATGGCTATCGAAGATTTAAAGGTATCGGAAGAAGATTTAATAATAAATAAAGTAGAAGATAAGTCTAGTTTACTAAAAAAACTAGTAAGAATAGAAGTATTAAATATGAATGAGGTAGTTTCATTTATTAAAGATACAATAAATGAAATTATAAGCAAAATGAATACCGAAGCCAACCTTGAAGTTAGAAGAAGAGATAACAGTATATCAATAACAATTTTTTCTGATAACAATGCCATATTAATAGGAAAAAATGGTAAAAATGTATCTGCTCTTCAACTACTAATAAGACAAATGGTTAATAGTAACTTAAAAGAACCATTATCAATTATAATAGATGTTGGAAACTATAAAGAAAAGAGAGCAAGAAATATAGAATATTTAGCAAAAAAATTAGCTAGAGAAGCGTATAAAACCAAAACAGAAATAACAATGGATAGCATGAATTCTTATGAAAGAAGGCTTGTTCATTCAGCGTTAGCAGATGATAAATATGTTTATACTGAGTCAATTGGTGAAGAACCAAATAGGAAAGTTGTGATTAAATTAAAAGGAGAGTAATCTTCTTTTTTCCTTTGTATAAACATATAATAGCATATTAGAAGGAGGTGAATAAATGAAGTATATTGAGAAAATAAGTAAAATATTTGACATTGATGAAATGTATATAAGTCTAATTTTAAAGACAATAATTATAGTTTTTTTAATATTAATATTAGGAAAAATTGGAATAAAAATAATAAAGAAAACTAAAGATAGTAAAAAAGAATATAATTATACAAAAAAATATAAATTAATAATAAAAATTATAATCATAGTAGTAATAATGGTAATATGGGGAAAGTATGTAAAAAATATTTTGACATTAATAAGTTTAGTATCAGCAGCCTTCACAATAGCAATAAGGGATCTAATATTTAACTTTTTTTGTGGATTATATATAAAAATAGTAAAGCCATTTCAGGTAGAAGATAGAATAGAAATAAATGAATATAAAGGAGATGTAGTAAATATTAATACAATGAACTTTGAAATATTAGAAGTATCAAACTCTGACATGACAGGCCAAAGTACAGGAATAATCATTCATTTACCAAACTCCATAATATTTAGTTACCCATTAAAAAATTATAATAAAGCTTTTAAATATATATGGGATGAAATAACTATAAGAGTACCATTAGAGGCTGATATTGTAAAAACGAAAAAGATATTATATAAAATTGTGAATTCTAATGAAGTCATAAAAAAAATACCGGCAAAATTAAAAAAGCAAATAAATAATGTATCAAACACTTATCGCATATATTATAATCAATATGATCCTATGATATATACCAAAATAAATGAAAGTCATGTTGAATTACAAATAAGATATTTAATTCATCCTAAAAAGGCTAGATATATAGAATCTATACTTACAAGTGAAATCTTGTTGGCTAATAAAAATGGTCAAATAGAATTATACAAATAAATGTAAAAAAGAATAGTAAAGTAAATAATTACTTTTATTTTTTTTCATATTATGGTAAAATACTATGGAAGAAAGAAGGAATACTATGGAAGATACAATTGTGGCTATTTCTACAACTATGGGAGTAGGTGCCATTTCAATAATAAGATTAAGTGGTAATGAAGCTTTGAATATAGCTAGTAAAGTGTTTACAAAAGATTTAACTAAGGTACAATCCCATACTATACACTATGGTTTTATAGAAGATGGAAATGAAAAAATAGATGAAGTGTTAGTAACTGTAATGAAGGCTCCTAAAACATTTACTCGTGAAGATGTAGTAGAAATAAATTGCCATGGTGGCGTTGCAACCACTAATAAAGTATTAGAAGTATTATTAGAAAATGGTGCTAGACTAGCAGAACCAGGTGAATTTACTAAAAGAGCTTTCTTAAATGGTAGGATAGATTTACTTGAGGCCGAAGCCACTATGGATTTAATTTCCTCTAAGGCCGAGTCAGCAAGAAAAATATCTATGAGTACATTAACAGGAGAAACCTCTAATTTAATTATTTAAGAAATGAATTAGTGGGAATAATTAGCAACATAGAAGTAAATATTGATTATCCAGAATACGAAGATATTGAAGTATTAACAAACGAAAATGTTCTTCCAAGTGTCCAAAAGTTTAAAGAAAAATTAGAAGAAATAATTAGAAAGTCAGAAGATAGTAAAGTGATAAAAGAAGGGATAAAAGTAGGTATAATTGGGAAACCAAATGTAGGTAAAAGTAGTCTCTTAAATTCATTATTAGAGGAAGAAAAAGCAATAGTTACAGATATTCCTGGGACTACAAGAGACATAGTGGAAGGTTCTTTAATAATATCGGGAATACCATTAAATATAATAGACACAGCTGGAATTCGTAAAACTGATGATACAGTAGAAAAGATAGGTGTTGAAAAAAGTTTAAAAATGATCGACACGGCAGATTTAGTAATTTACATTTTAAATAATAATGAAAAGATGACTGATGAAGAAAAAGAACTACTAGATAAAACAAAAAATAAGAAAAGAATTATAGTGGTAAATAAAATCGACCTAGAAACAAAATTAGATAAATCACTATTAGATAACTATATAGAAATATCAGCAAAAGAAAATATAGGAATTGATAAAATAAAAAATGAAATAAAAAGATTATTTAATATTGGTGAAATATCATCAAATGATATGACATATTTATCTAATGCTAGAAGTATAGCATTATTAAAAAAATCATTAAATAATATAAATGAAGTAATTGAAGAAATAAACAATGATAACCCAATAGATATTGTAGAATTAAGTCTAAAAGATGCATGGAATAATTTAGGTGAAGTAATTGGAGAAACATATACTGATGAATTATTAGATGAATTATTTAGTAGATTTTGTTTAGGAAAGTAGGTGTAAATATGAATTATGAAGTAATAGTAGTAGGTGGAGGTCATGCTGGATGTGAAGCGGCAGTGGCATCAGCTAGAAAAGGTCATAAAACATTATTAATATCCGGAAGAATAAATAATATAGCGACAATGCCATGTAATCCATCAATCGGAGGTTCCGCTAAAGGAATAATAGTAAGAGAAATAGACGCTTTAGGCGGAGTAATGGGAGAAGTAGCGGACAAAACATTAATACAAATGAAAATGTTGAATTTTGCTAAGGGCCCTGCAGTAAAATCACTTCGTGCTCAAGCAGATAAAATAACATATCCTAAAGAAATGTTAAAACTACTAAGAGAAGAAACCAACTTAACAATAAAAGAAGCAATGGTAGAAGATTTAATAGTAAAAGATAATACCGTTTATGGTGTTGTGTTAGAGGATGGAACAAATATAACTTCAAATATAGTAATATTAACAACAGGAACATACTTAAAATCAGATATTTTGATAGGGAATACTAGAACAAGAAGCGGTCCCCATAACGAAAAGCCATCGATGCATCTATCAGATAACTTAAAAAAATATGGATTTAAAATATTAAGGTTAAAAACAGGTACTCCACCAAGAATAGATAGAAGTACCATAGACTTTTCCAAAACGCAAAGAGAAGATGGAGATAAAAAGTATTATACTTTTTCTCATACCAATCCACCAATTTATGACATAAACAATCAAGAACCATGTTATTTAATATATACAACAGATGAAACTAAAAAAATAATTAATGAAAACTTATCTAAATCAAGTATGTATGGTGGACTAGATGATATAACTGGTGTTGGGCCAAGATATTGTCCATCAATTGAAGATAAAGTAGTAAGATTTAGTGATAAGGAAAAGCACCAATTATTTCTAGAACCAGAGAGTATTTACTATGATGACATATATGTTCAAGGATTCTCTACAAGTATGCCAAGAGATATACAAGAAAAAATGGTACATTCATTACCTGGATTAGAAAAAGCCAAAATATTAAGATATGCCTATGCTATTGAATATGATGCTATATATCCAACACAAGTAAAACCAAATCTAGAAACAAAAGTATTAAATAATTTATTTACTGCTGGCCAAATAAATGGTACTAGTGGATATGAAGAAGCAGCTTGCCAAGGCTTAATAGCGGGTATCAATGCTGGATTAAAACTAGAAGGAAAAGAACCATTAATATTAAAGAGAAATGAAGCTTATATAGGTGTACTAATAGATGATTTAGTAACCAAAGGAACAAGAGAACCATATCGTATGCTAACATCAAGAGCAGAATATCGTTTACTTCTAAGACATGATAATTCAGATTTAAGACTAAGAGAATATGGACATCAAGTCGGGCTTGTAACAGGAGAAAAATATCAAAAATTCATTGAAAAGAAAAATAATATAGAAAAATTAAAAAATAAATTAAAAGAAATAAAAATAATTGTTGATAATGAAAAAAGAAGAGTTGGCATGTCAGTATATGATTACTTAAAAAATCCAACTTCCAATTTGCAAGCAATAATAGAAACAAATAACTTAGATTTAAATTATCCACAAGACGTTGTTGAAGAAGTAGAAATTCAAATAAAGTATGAAGGTTATATCAAAAAAATTGAACGAGAAGCAGAAAAAATGTTGAAAAATGAAGAAAAGCAAATTCCTGCCGATATAGATTATGATAGAGTACCTAATTTAGCTAGTGAAGCAAGACAAAAATTGAAAGAAGTGCGACCTCTAAATATAGCACAGGCCATACGAATAAGTGGAGTTAATCCAGCTGATATATCAATACTATTAGTATATTTAAGGAAGTATTACAATGAATAAAGAAGAATTCATAATAGAACTAAAAAAGATAAAAATAGAATTAGATGATGCTAAACTGGCAAATTTAGATAAATATTACAATATATTGACAGAAGAAAATAAAAAATATAATTTAACAAGAATAATAAGTAAAGAAGATGTATATTTAAAACATTTCTATGATAGTTTGACAATTAACAAAATTGAAAATATAAATAATCAAAGTATATGTGATCTTGGTTCAGGAGCAGGTTTCCCAGGCCTAGTATTAGCAATATGTTTTCCTAATACCACAATAACACTGATAGAAGCAAATAGTAAAAAATGTTATTTTTTAAATTTAGTAAAATCACAATTACAATTAAATAATGTAACAATTATAAATACAAGAAGTGAAGATTATGCTAAGAATAATAGAGAAGTATATGATATAGTAACTGCTAGAGCTGTAGCACCATTAAAGCATCTATTAGAATATGGTGTTCCACTAGTAAAAGTAAATGGAAAATTTATAGCAATGAAAGCAAATGTAGAAGAAGAGGAAAAAAATATTGATAACTACTTAGAAAAATTAAATATAAAAGAAGAAAAAAAGCTAATCTTTAAACTTCCTATAGAAGGAAGTTTAAGGACCCTAATAAAATATTTAAAAATAAAAGAGACAAATAAAAAATACCCAAGAAGATACAATGAAATAATAAAAAAAGACTTATAGAAAAATAAAGAAACGAGTTTTTAGAAAGAGTAAAAATTAAAAAAATTACTCTTTTTACTTTGTTAATCCAAGAAATTTGACAAAATATCTTGTAAATTTTACAAATTTATAGTATCATTATACTAGAGTAGGAAAAAAGAAATTGAAGAGGGTGTATAACTATGAAAATGAATAAAGAAGTAGTAATGGTAAAACTTTCAGACATAATACCAAATAGATTTCAACCTAGATTGACATTTGATGAAGAAGCACTAAATGAATTAGCAAATTCAATTAAAGAACATGGTATAATTCAACCACTAATTTTAAGAGATTTAGGTAGCAAATATGAAATAATAGCAGGAGAAAGAAGATATAAAGCTTCTACTATAGCAGGGTTAACTGAAGTACCAGCAATAGTAGGATCAATGGATGACCAGACAAGTGCTGAATTGGCATTAATTGAAAATATTCAAAGAAAAGATTTGTCCGCTATTGAAGAAGCAAAGTCTTATAAAAAAATACTAGATATGGGTAATTTTACTCAAGAAGAATTAGCAAAAAGAATGGGAAAAAGCCAATCTACTATAGCTAATAAAATGAGATTATTGTCACTAACAAACGAAGTACAAGTTGCACTTATGAATAATCTAATATCAGAAAGACATGCAAGATGCTTATTGCAAATAAAAGATGAAGATTTACAAAAACAAGTATTAAATAAAATAATAAGTGAAAGAATAAATGTTAGAGATACTGATGAATATATTAAAAATTTACTTGGAATATCAAAGGAATTACCACCACAACCAGATAATACTGAACATGGTATAGATTTAACAAAACCAATTGATAATACAGTAAATCCATTATATGAAAATCCTTTACCACCATTAGTAGAAAAAGTAGAAGAGAAAAAAGAAGAAAATCCAAATGTTTATACACAAACTAAAAATATGGATTTTGTAAATATAAGTGCTTTAGATAATGAAATATCAAATTCTAATTCTGAAAACCAAATACCAAATCCAATTGAAGAAGAAAGGAATACTAATTCTATGTCAAATACTACATCATTTAATGAACCACAACCTCAAAATAATACACAATTAGCAAATAATAATAATATTTCCAAAGTAAAATATGCTACCGCAATTAAACTTGCTAAAGATGCCATAGAAAATATCAAATTGGCAGGATATGAAGTAGCCTTAGAAGAATTAGAAACCCCAAATGATTATCAAATAATCATAAAAGTTCAAAAATAAGAATAAAATATTAAAATATCACTCATAATTAAAACGAAAGGGTGATATTTTTTATATGAAAAAAATAATAATTATACTAACTATGTTAACATCAATATTAATATATAATGAGTTCAAAAATAATGAAGTAATAATTCCAGATACCGCTATTAGATTAAGAGTAATTCCAAATAGTAACTCTTCATTAGATCAAAGTATGAAAAACAAAGTAAAAAAATATTTAGAAAAAAACACTTATGCAACATTAAGCAATGTAACAGACATTGAAGAAGCAAGGACTAAAATAAATGACAGTTTATCAAATTTAGACATTAACATTAACAAGATTTTTAAAGATAATAAATATAATATGGAATATACAGTAGACTTTGGTTATAATTATTTTCCTGAAAAGAAATATCGTGGGCTAAAATATGAAGAAGGATACTATGAATCATTAGTTATAACAATCGGAGAGGGAAAAGGAGATAATTGGTGGTGCGTTTTGTTTCCTAATTTGTGTCTTGTAGATTTAGAAAACAAAACAAATGTTGAATATAAATCATGGATAGTAGAACAAATAAATAAAATATTCTAGTTATTAATACATATATTTAGATAGGTGATAAATTTGAAGATAATAACGATATTTTTAATAGCAGTAAGCCTATCAATGGATGCTTTTTCTTTGGCATTAATATATGGGACACAAGGAATAACTAAAAAGCATAAGATCTTACTTTCTTTAATAGTGGGAATATATCATTTTATAATGCCATTAATTGGAGTAGCAATAGGAACAGTGATTACTAAAAAAATATTAGTAAATCCTAATATAATAGTAGGAATAATATTATCCCTAATAGCCATAGAAATGATAATATCTAGTTTTAAAGAAGAAGATAAAAAGTTTTTATTAACAATACCAGGTTATTTATTATTTGGATTATCTGTAAGTATTGACAGTTTAACTACTGGTATAGGATTATCATTGATAACACAAAAGTATATATTTTCATCACTCATTTTTGCTATAACTAGTTTATCATTTACCTTTTTTGGCCTAAATATAGGAGATAGATTAAACAAAAAGTATGGAAGAATTTCTACCATATTAGGTGGAATAGTTTTATTCGTACTAGGAATTCTTTATATATTTAAATGATAATGTAAAATAAAATGTAAAAAAATAAAATATTATTGACTAATACTCTTTTAAAGAATACAATAAAGTAAAGAACAGGAGTGGAGTATGTATGTCAAAAATAAAAATAGAGGGTGGATATAACCTTTCTGGAACAATAGAAATATCTGGTTCTAAAAATAGTGTAGTTGCCTTAATACCTGCTGCAATACTATGTGATGAAACAGTAGAGATAAGTAATGTTCCAAATATTTCTGATGTTGATTCGTTGGAGGAAATACTTTTACATTTAAATGCTGGGATCAAGCGAAAAGAAGGAACAGTTATAATAGATTCTAGTAAAATAGTAAATAAAGAAATACCAGAAGAAATGTCAAGAAAGCTAAGGGCATCCTATTATTTTATGTCATCGTTATTAGGCAAATACAAACATGTTGAAATGTATTTTCCTGGTGGATGTTCAATCGGCGAAAGACCAATAGATCAAACTTTAAAAGCCTATCGTTCTTTAGGCGCAACTGTAATAGAAGAAGAAAATAGATATACAATAACCGCAGATGAATTAATAGGAAATAAAATATATTTAGACATGCCGAGTGTTGGAGCAACCATCAATGCAATACTAGTAGCAACAAAAGCCAAAGGTATTACTACAATAGAAAATGCCGCTAAAGAACCTGAAATAGTTAATGTTGCAACATTTTTAAATAACATGGGTGCCATAATAAGGGGTGCTGGTACCGAAACAATAACAATAGAAGGAGTAGAGTATCTACACAAAGCGTTTCATGAAGTGATACCAGATCGTATAGAAGCTGGAACATATGTGATAATAGGAGCTTTATTAGGAAATAACTTAACAATAAAAAAAGTAATACCATCACATATTGAGTCCTTAACATCAAAATTAATTGAAGCTGGTGTTGATATTAAAATAAAAGAAGATGAAATATTAATAAATGCAAAAGATAAATATAAAGCTGTAAATATAAAAACCCAACCATATCCAGGCTTTCCTACAGATTTACAACAACCAATGATTCCATTTTTAACAAAATGTCATGGTACAAGTACAGTAGAAGAAACTATTTATGAATATAACAAAGGAAAGTCTAGAACAGGAGATAGCGTATTATCAGACAGTGATAAACAAGTATCAGAATAATTCTGAATACACAAATCCTAATTGTTCAGAAAAACAAGCTAGAATAATATTAGCTAGATTACAAAAAGAATATTATACTGATTATAGAATAGATTGATTATGAATAAATACGTAAATGGCAATAATAGTAGTTGCATGGTAGGTTATAATCCGGATACAAATGAGGTAACTGTTTTAGATAGTTTCTATTTCGATTATGTATGGATTGTTCCTGAAGATGGAGAATACAGTATCACAAAAAAAGATGGAACTACTGAAAATGTAAAAGTGTCTAAGGGCGATTTAATAGCAAAAACATATAAACTTAATGATAAAACTTTTATTTATGCTGTAATTAGTGATAAAGCTATTAAAGATCATATTGCAAAGATGCAAGATGAAGGACAGAAAATAAGCAGCACTTTCTCTAAATGTGAATGTGTTTCAAACGTATCAGATAACTAATACATCATAATTATGAAACTATTTGATATAATAGGAGGAAAAGTAGTAATACATGAAAACGCTTTAGCTATACCTGCATTTAAGAAAATATGGGAATCAGATAAAGCTGATAAACAACACGCTACTGCAATACTTAGTTATATAGTATTTAAGAATAAATGGGATAGTCCTTATGTACTGAGTATTCCATATGATCAAATAGAAAGTAAGCTAAAAGAAGAATTTTTAGGAAGCACAGATTATGAGCTTACTGAAGATGAACAAAAAGCAGAAGATAGCTTTA
>ENA-OOWT01000259-OOWT01000259.1-human-gut-metagenome-genome-assembly--contig:-NODE-259-length-12892-cov-3.517255_pt1 | contig 12892 bp, 10 predicted proteins | sample MGYA00241619_ERZ501340 | MGnify/ENA primary metagenome ERZ501340 (study PRJEB25962, sample SAMEA2042984) | human gut metagenome | biome: human gut; feature: human-associated habitat; material: faeces... | reverse complement strand
TCCAAGCTGTTCTTCAGGGTGAACAGGTCGAGTTCGGCTATCTTCTGACCCTTCTTCACCGCATCGCCGTTCTTCACATAGATATGTGCCACAGGCTCCGATGTGAGGCGGAACGAAAGGTCGGCATACTGTGAAGCCGTCACCTTGCCGTTGCTCACCAGCTCATGGCTGAACGTGGTCTTCTTCAGCGTCATGACCGTCACCTCATTCACTTGTGAGGGCAAAACCGTTTCCACTCCTTCCTTTTCCTTTCCGGAAGTATCGTCTTTCTTCTCGCCGCAGCCGACCAACATTCCGGCGGCAAACAGCAGCACATATACGTAGTGTGTTTTCATTTATTTTTAATACAATTCATTTTAATACAATATGTAAGTACTTTATTGTACAATATATTATAGTATTTCTCATATTGTTGTTCTCCATATCTCGTTAACATTAAATGTTTATAGATATTTTCTACATACTATCAATCAAATTATTCAACTCTTGCAGTGTCAACTTACCTTCTTTAATCATAAAAGATGATTGCTTTCAGACAAGACTTATCAAAATATTGATTATAATATTCATTAAAATTCCCGTACAAAAATCTTCTACTTTTATTATTGCATTGTTCCAAACCACGTACAATTGACGATATGGTATTAAAACGCCGACCTTTACTAATATATAATGGCAAAATATCTTTAACAAATATAGGACTTTTTTCCAAATTATATACATTATATTTTCTTTTCTAGCTGTAAGTTTTTTCACTTTTCTAAGTATCTAATAATTTAGGTATCGATTCAGCTTGATTTAAGGTTTATAATTAATATATTGAATTTGATTTCAATATTAATTATTGAAGCTTACCATCTTATATATTTCTTATACAAAATATGTATATAGTATTACTTTTTAGACCTGAATTTACATTTTACCAAAATAGGATTAGAATACTCATTCACGTTTTTACTTTCCATCCAACTGTCCATCTTCTTTTGATTCGTGTCTTCATTCTTACATTTAATAAGTTGCTCTGCAGTCACAATAAAGTAAAAATAATCATTGTCCATGCAGAAATTCAAATTGGTAGCATCCAAAGTAAAAGGAACAGAAAAATTATAATTGTCATGGAATGTCGTAAATGTTGTATTTTTTCCGTTCTCTTTTGTGTGGAAAGTCATATAGAGTTTGCCTTCTTTAATACATGCTATAGCAACGGTGTTATCATTTGCTGCGAATGACGGAATCTCAAACACATATCCATTTTTATTGGCCGTCTCTACAAATTCCATAATGTCACGGAAATTTCTGGTGTAGAAATCTTTTGGTGCAAGGCTTTTTCCCATATCCAATACATATGCCGCCTGCATTCCTTTACCAGGTCTGATTCGATAAATCGTATCAGATGGAGAATAATGATATAATATATCTTCGCCATCTTTAACCAGATTCTTTTCATCTTCTACAAAGAAATATTCTGCAAGATGTTTGTCAATCTTATCATACTCTTCCATCTTACCCTTATTAATATCAAGATGAACGACTTTGGTATCACTTGAGTCAGACATGAGATTGTTATTGTAGAGCCAATAGTTGTCTTTCCCTGTTTTGGTAAACATAAATGACATGAAAGGTATTGATACGGAACGTTTATGATTACCTTCCATATCATACACCACTATCTTTTTTGCATTGTTATCCAAGAGTTCAATCTCTCCTGTTGAGGAATCCACATTGGAATCAAACACAGAAGCATAACTGTCAGGGCCATTACCAAGCTTTGAAATTTTCAGTTTACCTTTACCTGTTTCTCCATCGAAGAGAAAAAAAGACTTGTCAGATATAAAGTAAAAATCCTTCTTGTCACTAACCTTTAAATGGCTTACTCTAGAGAACATATATGTATCACTTGTTTCAAGAGGTACATACATTATTGTATCAAAAAGTTCAGAAGCCTTTAATGCTTTGGGACTTTCAAGATTAATTGAAATCAGATTTGCATTATCTGATTGAATTTTTCCTTGTTTGGGTGAACATGCAAATAATGTAGAGCAGCATGCCAATGTGAATAAATAATATTCCTTTTTCATACTATGATTTTTATTATATTATATATAATGCTTACTCATTGGTGATATTAAATCAGCACATATTTAACTTTGCCAATGGATGTTTTATAGTTATATATTCACGATTGTAAGTGGCTAATCTTCCCAACAATCCGTGTGGCAATCCGTCTGTATTTTTTATAATCATAAACAAGTAATACGATTGCAATAATATGGCCTCAATTCTTTTTCTTGCTTTGATAAAAATTTCTTATCATAAATATTAAATAATTATATTTTACCGATTCACATATTGAAAAAGAACTTCAAAACTAAATGTTGTTTTCAAAACCTCTTTGGCTATTTTGCAATAAGGAATTGTTAATTGTATATTCTACATTAGTTATAATATAACGATCGTTATAATACAAAAATAGAAATAAAATTCAATATAAGAATTATTTTGTACAAAAATATAATATATGAATTTGATAAATTTCTTCATATCGTTATATTTCCTAACTTTGCATAGTATAAAACCTAAACATAAGTATGAACAAAGGAGAAATAAGCCGACAGAAAATACTAATAGAGGCATTCAGACTGTTTACCACCATACCTTATGACCGTGTGTCTTTCAGTATACTGGAGAAGGAAATAGGAATAAGCCGAGGTTCTATGGTATATTATTTCAAGAACAAGGAAGGCCTGTTTAAAGAGGTCGTACATACTTACGTATACGGTACATCATCTATAAAAGCTGTGCCTGATGCCTATAAATTGTCTCTTTGTTCTTTTTATAATTATTTCATTGAGATATTGAAACGCGAAAAGGAACAGATGTACGACACTGGCATTATAAATATGAATGAAGCCTTGATGCGCATTGAAAATTCAGCTTTGTCTTATATACCTGACTTTAAGGAACAATGCACCAAATGGTATGAGGAAGATTTGCAAATTTGGAAATCCGTTGTCGAGAATGCAATTTCCTCTGGAGAAATCAGAAGCCAATTGGATTCCCTCAGCATTAGCTATTTATACGAAGACTGTTATTTAGGCAGAGCTTTTGAGGGGGTATTCACAGAGAAAGGATACGACATAGACAGGCTAAAACAAACTTACGACTACATTTATACCCTTCTCAAATGATGGTACAATACCTGAGCAATTTCAATATAACGATACAGTCTGTCAGAGGAAAAGGATATAAATTAATTTTCCCAACATTCGATGAAAGTACTGCCCTGCTCGAATGAACGAAAGCTGGTAACTACTCTGTTCGCCAATCTGCTATTGTACCTGTTTCAGATGAGGTGTCTCCATTCGCAAAATAACTGAAAGTAACCATCGTAAAAATGCTACAAATGGCTGATTAATATAGCAGTTACCAGTTCAGACAAAAATTAACTCCTTTATCCATTGTAAAATACAAGACATTGTATTACATTTGCAATACAATGTAATACACATAAGAAGATGGAAGCAGTAATAAGAAAACAGACCTCATTCCGGTTGCGGGAAGATTTGCTAAAGGTCTTACAGGAAGAAGCCAAAAAGGCCAACAGAAGCCTGAATAACTACGTGGAAAGCATGCTCATGGATGCCGTCTATTCAGAGCCGAACGAAGAAACAAAGGCAGCCATCAAAGAAGCACGTGCAGGGAAATATGCTGGCACCATAGACACCAGCAGCTTGGAAGCCCTTATAAAATCCTGTGAAGAATGAAGACACTACGCTATTCAACACAGTACAAAAAGGATTTCAAAAGATACAGAAATAGCCCCAGCAAGCTGGCAAAGCTACTGGAAGTCTTTCGGATGCTCGAAAACGAAATAGAACTTCCGGAAAAGTACAAAGTTCACATGCTCAAAGGGGAATATATGGGCTGCATGGAGTGCCATATTGAGGGAGATTTTCTTCTGATGTGGCTGGATGTTGAAACAGACATCATCGACGTGTTAAGACTTGGCAGTCATTCAGAACTATTCAAAAAATATTGATTTTAATACGAATTTTGCCATCAGATTCAGTATGTTCCAGAATGGAACATACTGAATCTTCCAATAATTCTCCACTATTTACTGTTTGTTTTCTATCAACTATCAGATATCCAGCAAAGACCACTACGGAGGAGCAAATTATTTCATTTCAGTTACTACATTTATACCAAGAGTTCTATAGGTTGAGAACATATTTATACAGATATTTATGATTCTCTTCTATGCACCATAACATTATGTATAAAAACAACCCTGTGATCTAAAACATATCGTTTGAGATGAGCTCGAATACAACAAACGTATGATGAATCATAAGACAATGATAAAAAGCCTACTAATTCTTTTTCCTTGTGTGCTATAACACTACATTAGGGATATTCAGATAGTCTACAGGCGTGTCCGTTTCTATTCAACAAGTACAATCCGGCTCATATCATCCTGATGGAATATATGGAGAGAAAACAAGATAAAACAATCTCCTGCTTTACATCAAAGAAGTACAACGAACGAAGTATATCGGCCCTGATAAGCTCTTTTCCTGACATGCAGCCAGAATGAAAATACAACAAAGCAAATAAAAACAATTCTTCATATTTCCACAATTAAATATTAATTTACCAAATGAATTCTGACATTTAATTTATAGTATTTTACTTTAAACAATTAGTTTTTATCTTCTGTATTTAAATAAAAGAAAAAGACATCGGTTCCACCTTCGGGATTTAATGCCGTGTATAAAATTCTATCATGATATTGGTCATATACAAAACCCAATGAGTAATGGGGAAGAAGATAAGTTTTTAAATACTTCAAATCCCAGTCAAAAACAACAATTCTGGAAGAAGCATTATCAATCTTCTCAAAATCTTTTTCTCTTATATTCTGTTCCAATACATATACAGCTTTATCTGAGGAGGTTATATCTCTACAGCAGATTATATTATCTCCACTCAGATGATCACCATCAACTACTGTCGGGCTAATTTCTTCATCTCCTAATTGGACTGTCTTCATTAAAGTGTTATTCGAGTCATAAAGAAATAGCAGATTATAATATCCCATTGCTGAAACAACTCTATTGGACTCAAAGTTTAGAGTTATACGATTCATATTCATAACTGTGAAATCACCCTGAGGCAACTGTAGGATTTTGGGAAATTCAACCCATTTTATCTTATCTTTATTCGAATCATAAATGAAATACAATCCGCTACCTGAATCAATATTCCCTATAAAACAAGAATCACTCTTTAAATGTAAATCAGGTGAACCTATAAGCATAGTCGGCATTTTCATTGACATTATTGCATTTGGCTCTTTTTGAAGAATCTTTTTTACATTTATGTCCTTAAAGGCTGCTGCATTAACATCGTAAAGGTTTATAATACCATTATTATCTTTTGCCTTCTTCAAAAAAAATGGGAACTGGAAATCTTCAGGTCCATGTCCTATGACTCCACAAGCTCCTCTGTAGGTAAAATCCGAAGAGTCATACATATAAAGGATACTATCAGTACCTCTATTTATAAAAACAGATAATGTATCATAAACTCCTATTTTATCAACATTCAATAGCTGCTTTGCTTCAATTCGATGAACCACAGGATTTATAATATTATCCTCTATAACTATCTCTTTTTCTCGGTCAGTTCCATTGCATGAGCCTAAAACTAAAACTATTAAAAGAAAGAAAATATTTTTCATACGCAATTCTGGTTACTATTTTAATTCTTCTGTTATCATTCATTCACTACCTATAAACATATTCTCTTACAGCTAATTATTTTCAGCGGATTTTCAAAAAACCTTATTCGTTTCCACCAGATAAAGCAAACTCCACAAATAGATTCTCCTCTCTGTTGGCTATCGCATAAACCATATCATCAGAATTGGATACACATATTTGCGACAATGGCAAATCCGTTTCATATTTGCTCACAGGGTTACCATCCCAATCTATCTGATATATCACATTACCCATAAAGGCTTTCTCTTTATATTCATTCAGAGTCCTATCAGAGTATAACAAATAAACATATCTGTCCGTAGCATAAGCACTGATAAATCCCATCTTGTTTTCCGCACTCATAGGAGCAGTACGATATTTTTCATTCTCTTCAGCCCTGTATATAGGATATCCTCCTACCCACTGGTATGTTCTGACTATTGCTTCAGGCTCTACAGAACACAGCATAAAAATAGGAGCAAAATTTATGGCATAGACAAACTTATCCAAAGAAGGCTTTGAGCGTAACATTCCTTGATAAGCCATCCCTCTTAAACGGTTGTCTATCTTCCTTTCTTTATCATCTCTGTAAGGATACTCATAAAAATACTTTTCATCGCTTCCCCTTTCAATCAATGCGAACATGCTTTTCTCATAAAATCCCAGCCCCACAAATGTATTATTATATTTCGATAACAACATGTCAATACTGTTAATCGTATCACTGGTTATTTTAGTGTAATACGGCAACCCCTTCTTCACATTTTCCAAATTTATCCGTATCAGACTGTGTTTATAATAGTCATATACGCAGACACACGAATCGGTCTTATCCTTTTGCAAGGAAGCCACCTGCAGGAAATCCCGACTTCCCTGTCCTCTTTCCCCAAACCGGTAGATACGTTTATTGTCTGACAGATCGACCATTGTAAACAGACTGTCTCCCAAATCATCATAAAAAATGACAGAAGAATCAGCATATATCATATAGAAAGGCCTGCCCATAATAAGCTCTTCCGACAAACAGTCCTTAACAAACACACTTTTTTTATGAGTGAACAGGGCATCAAAATCTTCCATGCTTTCAGATTTCTGACAGCCGACAAAAACAAGCATAAAAAACAAATACAGAAAAACTCGATTTTTCATAAGTACCTCAACAGAATAATTGTAAAACTACATAATTATATCTATATCGCCTTCAATTCCCATTCAAAAATTTAATCAAGAGATTTATCCCTTCATAAATTCAAAGGAAACCGAACCAGAACCGGGTCCGGATGATAGGCTATCGCATACAAACTACCGTCATCTTTGGATACCTCGATTACCTTCAATGGCACATCCGACTGATAACGTTTCTGTAGCGTACCGTCCCATCCGTAAACTTCTATCGTATAACCGCTGAATGCCGCATCCTTATCATCCCGGTAGTTTTTCCCGGAATAAAGCGCATATACATACTTCTCAGTGGCACACACATCCAGATAGCCTACAGGCGTATCCGTTTCTATAGCCGGACTATTATATTTATATTTTGGAAACGATTCCTGAATCTCTTTGACAAGATTCCAGTGCTCACCGGACTGCTCATAAAAAGTCAGAATCTTGGCTTTGTATATGGCCTGCACAAAACGGTTATGGAGGGGACTGGTTGCCAGTTTGCCCTGATACACATCACCAAGGATAAATCCGTCTACCTTCCTTTCTTCTTCATCCCGATAAGGATATTCACCAAAATCAACTACTTTCTTTCCATTACCGTCCAAAACGGTAAAACGATTGTGCTTATGCAAGCCGGTTACAATATAACGGTCGTGCTGCACCGGCAGCATCTCAAAGCAAATCAAAGAGTCCGCTAAAGAGAACAAAGATCGGAATGAGATTCCCTCATCCCCATGCTGCATCATGAAACATTCCTTCTTGCTCACGTCAAACAGAATCGGACGATTGTTCATATCCGGATAAACAGCACCGACAAGCAGAAACTCATCCGGCCCCTGCCCGATTTTACCATATTCGGACACCTTCTTGTCAGAAAGATGTACGAAATGAAGGAAACCATCCTGATTCGAGTCTACGATGACCAGCACCGAATCGTTCTCCCAGGACATGTCCTTTACTTTACCCAACAACAGTTGGTCTTCATCAAGCACTACTGAATGATGCAAGTCTATTTCAGGCACGTCTTTTCCCTTGTCGGGCTTGCAAGATACCAGACAGGCTAAAAGTACTATATGTAAAATATATTTATACATTAATCAAATCAATTTAAAAATAACGGAATACTCAATCAAGGTAAAGAAAATTTTACGAGAACAAGGTCGGGATTATTTGAAAATGCATATATCGCCCTGTCATCCTTTTCCACACAGAACCGGAATACAGGCAGATTCAAAATATAAAAACTAAAAAAATCTTTTTCATACGCACTTTCATAATTAAATATACCAAAACTATTTTCTGTTTTCTCAAATTTGTCCTGTCATTAAAACGAATACCTTACCAAATAAAATATAGCATCAATCCATAAAACAAAAACACATCTCAAAAATAGATATTTATATGATTACAAACCGACCCAAAGTATAGATATAAGATAGACAGGCTTCTAAACCAAAAATGTAAGTAAACACTTGTATATTAAGCATTTACAAAATAATCAGACTCTTATAAATAGACAAATGCATTCATCAATATTCCCAAAGCCAGACATCAAGACTTTTTTCCTTCAGATTTTCACCAAGCACTGAACAAATCTTATTCTTTATACGTAATTTACTCCTGGATACTGAGGCAGGAGCTATATTCAAGAAAATAGAAATTTCAGTAATGGAAAAACGGAGTTTGATTAAACTACATAATATTATTTCATGTTCGCTAAGGACAGACACCTCTTTCGACAAACGTTGTGTAAATTTCTGAAAAATATTGTCAGCTATTTTACACACATCCTTCAGTTCTGTTTCATTCAAATAGACAGGTTGCAGATGAAGTTTACGTAAGAATGGTGCTTGCGTCAACAGCAAAGAGCATAATTCTTTTTCCCTCTTTTCCAATAACAGAACCCTGTCAGATAAAGTCTTTACATCAGACAGTTCACGACCTGATATGGAATAGGAAGCAATCTTCTCATGTAGCATATTTTTCTCCAACGACAAACGCTCATTTTCCTTTTTCAGCTTCTTAAGTGCCTCTACCTGCTCAACATAAAGCTCTTCTTTCTTATTGTTCTGCTCGAACTGTGACTGAAGTTCTGCAATATATGATTCGTTCTTTTCAACTTCTAATTCTTTATCATGTAGTTGCAAGGCTAAACGGGTTAACTTTTCTTCTTTCTGATGTATGGCAATTCGTTTGTGCAGATAAATATAAATAAGTAAAATACCCAATAACAGAACTATTACTATAGTAAACATCCACCAATAAGTGATATTGGATTTTTCCAGTTCTAACCTTTGCTTTTCTGTTGTCAGTCTTTCATTTTCATATTTTTCCTTGTATGCTATAATCTCCTTGCCTTTGTCAAGGGTTGTTATAGAGTCATTATAGAATAGCAATGAATCACAATAGCTTGTCAAATATTTATGGAACTTGGGCTGATTCCCTAATTTGTACAAGAACTCATATACGGAAGCTTTTGTATAGATATTATCGGTGAGCAATGCTTTATTAAGATAGAAGTAAGCTGAGTCATATTGCTTGAGATAGAAATAATTTTTTCCAATCAGTGATGATGACTGGAATTTCACAGGAAAGGATTTCAGAATTTCCAATGATTGTAAGAACCGTGAACTGTTTTTATATACAAGTGCTATTTCAGTCTGGATGTCATAATAATATGCATTATTATCAAGTCCTAACTCAACGGCTATATCGCTACATTTCTGATAGGTTTCAATAGCTTTGGGGAGTTCATTTAAGATGCAATAGCATCTGGCCAGATATTGTAATGCCCCCATCTGATACCGCTTATTGGAATCCTTCACTGCATAATCGTATGCTTTAGTACATGCTTCAAGTGCGTATGTGTTGAGTCTACGATATAAATATAGTTTTCCCAAAGAAGACATAATAAGATATCCGGTTTTATAATCTTCTGTTTTCTCTACTTCTGTTTTGCCTTCCAGATAATACTGCATGGCTTCCTCTATATTGCCAAGCTCATAGTTTATATCACCCATGTAAAGGGCTGACATTGCTTTTCTACGGGCATTATCCGTAGACTTGTAATAATCGTACGCTATCTTCACAAGCGAATCGGAAGGAATTTTCATTATCAACTTCACCTTTGCTTGTGAGGTCAGCAGGCACCACAGCGCATGATTCTCTTTGTCTTTACGTGCAGACGGCATCGGCATGGACTCCAATATGTGCAGCGCACTGTCGGGATGGTCAAACATCACCTCCTCCGCCTTTGCGAGTTCTGGCGTTTGCTTTGTTACTTTATGATTCTGGCTGCATCCCACAGTCATTAAAGTAGTACAGATTATGATAATTATATGAGTTCTTATTTTCATGATTGGGTCCTTTTGTTGCTAAATTACAAAAAGTATCAATTCTCCATTTTACATATTTCTGAATATTCATAGAGATTTCCTTCACAATGCTTTATTTCCATAGGTTTAGAGCGACCTATTCGTTACCCCCCCAAAAAATCGTATTCTGTCTTCTTTGGAAAAACCGATATCCTCTTCATCTTAATTACATTTAAAATTTTGTCATGACGAAATTAAGTATAAAAATTGTCTTTATAAAAATTGTTCAGGACCTCCATCCATACAAGAAACATAATCCACTATAATACAGACACATGCAATCAATAAATGTCAGTTCATGTCAGTTGGATCCAAAGGGAGAATCAGACGATAAGCTCCGTTTCCGTCACTATGCAACGTAACGGATGAGAATTGTTTAAGCTTCTTCCTAAAGCGTTCAATCATTTTATAAAAGCTGTCCAATGAATATTCTTCAAGGTCTTTACCCATAATCTGATAAATCTCATATTTGGTCAATGTGTGGTCGGATGCTTTGAGAAAGTGCTCCAACAGCACAGACATGGCAGGGGAAAGTTTCTCAATGACACCGTTACCATCACAAAACAAACGCTGTTCGGCATCAAAAAACACATCGTGCTCCAGTCTGTAGACACGGGCCTTTATATGTCTGGTCTTATTGCGTGATTTGACAGGAAGTGGCGCTTTTTCGACTATCTTTTCCACCACCACAGTTCGTTTCGAAACCAACTGATTCAGTCTGTCGTAAAACAACCAGAAAAAAATATACATACACCAAAGAAGGACAACCGTTATAACCATTCCGCCCGGTAGAAGACTCCACCAGGAATAAGAAATATAACCGGATAATTCAATCTCCAGACGATAACCCAAATAGGTGGAGACCAGACTATCCGACGGAGCAAACTCTTCCAGTGTTCCCGAAGCAAAGCTCGAAACTTTTCCCGACAAATCGGTTATTCTGGAACAGACCCCTGTTTTACCTTTTATATCGGATAATGCCAACTGCTTATCCCAGGCATAGTGCAAGGAATCAAAAGGAAATGGATATTTCTCAAGAATTAAGCTGAGATAAATATTCTTATCTCCATCTTTAAAATAAGCATTATTCCGCCTGTGTAAAGGAAGATGATAAACATGAGTTCCATCTTGTAATGCAAACACCACAGAATCTGGAATATCGGTTTCTAAAGTCTTTTGCTGAAATAAAGAAGTGACAGTATGGAAACCATATATCTCCATTTTATCCAATTTCTTCAGTTCGTTTCCCACTGCCTCAAGAAAGACAGCTTTAGCCTGCCTATTCCATGCTTGCTCACGTTGCTTACACGCATTGAATATCAATATACCATATACTATAGTAAAAAGCATACAAGCAACTAGTACTCCTATCCTGATAATATTCTTTCTTTTAACTATATATGTCGTATTCATTACATTACTTTATACACATATACAAAAATATGTCTTTTCTCTTGAAAACAACTGTCTCTCTGCGCATTTTTTAATTAAGGATATGCAATACGGTTAAGCAGGATGTATGATACACTACATTATTAATGACAATCCAGTTTTAGTAATGGTAAAATGTAATTTTAAACATCTATGGATGCCAACAATCGAATCCGAAAACTGACATTAGCGATCTCTCAAAATCGAGTTCTTTTATTTCTTCCATCCTATGATGCTACTCTGTTCGCCAGTCTGCTATCGTACCTGTTTCAGATGAGAACACTGCTCCTATTTTATAGAGTTTACGCTGGTCTGCTTCGTACTCCCGCGCATAGCCTTTTTCCTTGATCTGACGCAGGGCTTCTTCGGCTGTTCCATCCAGTTTAAACTCGAATATATAAACAAAGTCTGGAGTTTCCACGATACAGTCCACCCTGCCGTGACTCTGCACCTTTTCCGTATATACCGTATACACGCTGATAAGGCGCATCAACAGATAGAACGTGTAGTGGAAATAACGCTCCCGTTCACGCTCATTTTCCTTACGGCACATGGTGTACGGAATACTGGCTAAAAAGGAAGTAAGACTTGTACGGAAATCGTCCAACTCTCCTTTTTTTAGGCATGTCACTGCGTTTCTTATCCATGAAGGAGTATCTCCATTCGAAAAATAGCTGGAAGCAACCATCGTAAGAAAGCCACGCTTCACCTCCTTATTCGGATAATCCAAAAGGAAGGTGTTTTCTTCCAAATCGAAATCCTTTATCGTCAAGTAGCCACTTTGGTAAATCATCGGCAACGGCTGTTCCACGTTGGCCTTATAGTCGATGAACTCTTCCGCAGAATAGTACTTGCCCGTAATTTCGTTCATATTCTCGTCGGTGTGAGACAGTAGCCGGACAAGATAAGTCGGCGTACCGCTCTTGAAACAGTAATCAGATATATCCATCGAAGCAAACGCATTAAGAAGACTGAACGGATTATATACATCAGACAATTTCTTACTGAAATGATAACCGTCATATTGTGCTTTAAGCATCGCCCGCATTTCATCATACGAACAACGGTACACTTCCGACATGGCCTCCATCGGCTCCCGGAAAGTAGCATCCAGTTCTTCCTGAGATATGCCGCATAGCGTCTACTACTTGCCGTGCA
>ENA-OOWT01000247-OOWT01000247.1-human-gut-metagenome-genome-assembly--contig:-NODE-247-length-13138-cov-2.840633_pt1 | contig 13138 bp, 7 predicted proteins | sample MGYA00241619_ERZ501340 | MGnify/ENA primary metagenome ERZ501340 (study PRJEB25962, sample SAMEA2042984) | human gut metagenome | biome: human gut; feature: human-associated habitat; material: faeces... | reverse complement strand
CAGCCTGTATGGTAGCCAACTTCTCTTTTTGGGTGTGAGTAGAGCAAAGACTCGCAAAATGAGAAGGAGCCGTTTCCAGATTACAATGATAACGGACTACCCCTGCTTCATGCAGCAACGCAAGCTGTTCTTCGGTAGCCAGTCCCAGCGAAGCGCAAAGCAGTATGTCCGAGTGCTCTTTCAAGTATGCAAAATGCTGGCACAAAGCCTCTATTTCCTTATTGGAAGGTTTCCGTCCACTCGTCACCAGCGAGAAGCGAGAAACGCCCTGTTCTTCGTTCGCCTTTGCATGACGCAGACACTCCTCTTGCGAAACCAGTCCGTACACCTCAACACCCGTTGCATAATGTGCCGACTGAGCACACCACTTACAGTCCTCAGAACAGCGTCCCGACTTGGCATTGATAATGGAACACATATCAAACTTATGCGAAGCATGTTTCATCGTAATCCGATGAGCCGCTTCATATAATTCATCCAAAGGAGCTTTCTCCGCCAACCAAAGCGCCTCTTCCTGCGTCAACGCAAGACCGTCGTCAACTTTCTTTTCTAATTTTTCGATCATAATCTATTTTTTGTATACATAAAAAAGCGGAATGGCGAAAGTATCCGTATGCACCTATCACCAGATGCCACACGAATCCTTTCGCCATTCCGTTTCGATAAATGACAATTATTCTGACTCTTTCTACTACAAGCAACCTCACGACCTGCTGGTTCAACAACCACAGGCTGTCCCATCAGAAGCAGCATGACACATCCCAGCGGAATTCCTATATCCTGCGCCAAGGCATCCTGCTCCCTGACGCCGTCCATAGCATATACACGCTGCCCGTTACCTTCTACCGACACGATATGTCTTGCCTTATCCAACGATGAATCGGCAATTCCCTTACACACCCGTCCAATCGTGACATGCCGGTGCAGACTTCCGAACACAGCATAATTTTTCCGGCTCCAGCGACGGAAACGGATCGATTTTCTCTGGCTATGTAATGTGATTTCGTGCATATAGTTTCATTCAGACGATTGCAAATATAGAGAAAATTCTCCTTCACACAAAAGTTGAGTAAAGGAATATGATTTCATAAAAATATGTATCTTTACGCCTCGTTACAAAACAACCGTACAAACAAAGTTAGAAAAGGTAAACAAAAGGCATAGATAACCAAACACTTAACGCAAAAGAAAAGAAATGAAAGTCTGCAATTTAGATACAGTAACAGCTCCCGAAGACATCCTGCAACTCTCCGATGTCATCTGCAAAGAAGCTCCTCTCCTCGTTATCGTTCCTGCTTTCGACTGGATCAAACGCAGCCTGCAAGATATTTCCATCCATCTGTTCCGTGCCGAAGAGGAAAAGGCTTCACAAGCCATCCTGCATCTGGAAAAACGCTGCATGGAAACGATGTCCGGATTCCTGCCCGATCATGGTTCTGCCTTTGAGTTTGCCCAAACACAGATTACATCCAACTTCCAACATATCCGGCAACTGGCAAACAGCACGTTCAGCCAGTCCGACGAACGCAGATTACTCATTTCGGGAGAATACATTTCTTCCGCACTGATAGCCGCCTATTTAAAAAGCCGACACATCGATGCCACTGTAGCCGATGCTGCTACACTGATGCACCTGGATGCTGACGGAAAACCTGATTTAGAAACAATCTGCCAGCAGGCACAAGCTTTCTCGCAAACAGCACAAGCCGCAGTCTATGTCACCCAGTCGCTTGTATGCCAGAATGCTTACGGTGAAGTAGAATATATCGCCAAAGGCGACAGTTGCGCTTATGCCGTGTATCTGGCTATCGCTTTCCGCGCTCAAGAACTCATACAACGAACACAGGCAAAAGAAATATACATCCCGAACGACAACAAAAAGCCGGAAGAAAACGACGGTACTATGTTCTCCTTCGAAGAAGCCGAGAGCCTCATCAATGCCGGTGTTCGTCTGGTATCGCCCCGCAGCCTCTCGCTTGCCCATCAACATCAGATTAGTATCCGGCTGATAAACGGACAAGGCCGCATCATCCGCCTCGTCAGTGAGATACAAGAAGAAACGCATACCGTAAAAGCCATCACGGCCCGGAAGCACATTACCTACATCCGACTGCACTCATCGGGAAGTGTTTCTTCCTTCCGCTTTCTGGAGAAAACACTTTCTGCCTTTGCGAAGTATAAGGTATCCATTTATCTGATGACATCATCCAGCACCAACATTTCGATGGCAATAGAAACAGATACCGAAACCCTGAGCCTGCTCCGCCGTGAACTGTCAGGATTTGCCGAAATAACTACAGAAAACAATATTGCCACTATCAGCATACTCGGAAAGCTGAACTGGGGAGATTCGGATGCTGGCAGCCGTATCATCGAATTGCTGCACGACATACCTATCCTGATGATTTCGTACGGGAATGACAATCATTGCGTATCAATAGCCATCCGACAGAGTGACTGCAAACACGCTCTCTGTACGTTATCCGATCATTTTCTCGGAACCGATTTCACACACGAAAACGGCTCGCATTCGTTCAGTGAAGAGTATAACGCTTTTATCATCTGATTTTTAAGCAGATTTAACTTACTGCTGATACAGCGCTTACTATACTTTTCTCGATTCACTTCAGGGTCATTGGAAATAGCCCCGAAGTGAAATCATCTTTCAATTCATGACACAAGATTTTTCAGCGTATGTTGTTCCAAACGATTGCATGAATCTCACAATTTTTGTACAAATTTTCGAAACCTTTGTACAAAAAATTATTGTTTTTGTACAAAAACATCAGCGGTCCCTGTGGAAGATTTTTCAAAAGGCCTAGTCTTTTGCATCAGATGTCACGACAAATCACTATTTTTCATATCAGCCCTGCTATGAACCTTAAAAACTTTCTGACAACTTACCGATCGGTCCATCTATTACCCGCTTAATTTCCAGACATAACCTGAGCGCTTTTCTCTTCGTATGATACTTGCCGAACGATCAAGTTCTTGTCACTAAAATCGGAGACAAAAGCATGGAGATAAAACTTTATATATTTTTCAAAATATCCTTTCACCCTGAATATCAAGAGTTATATGCGTCATATATAGCAAATTATCAGAAATGAGACACCGGAATCAGTGTTTTTCCCATATTTCTTATTATATTTACAAATCAAAACTAGTATTATGAGATTTAAGACAATTCCACTTTACGCAGTTCTGGCTTTTGCCGCATGTACATCATCGAACCAATCTTCAAGTATTACGGAAGATTACACGCAATACGTCAATCCGTTTATCGGAACAGACTTTACAGGAAACACTTATCCGGGGGCTCAGGTGCCCTTTGGAATGGTGTAGCTAAGCCCCGACAACGGATTGCCCGGATGGGATCGCATTGCCGGTTATTTTTACCCGGACAGCACAATTGCCGGCTTCAGTCATACACACCTTTCGGGTACGGGTGCAGGCGATCTTTACGACGTTTCGTTCATGCCGGTTACGCTTCCATACAAGGAAGCCGAAGCTCCGCTGGGTATATATTCCAAATTTTCACATGCCAACGAAAGTGCTTATGCCGGATATTATCAGGTAAAGCTGGACGATTACAATATTAATGTGGAACTGACGGCTACCGAACGTTGCGGCATCCAGCGTTATACATTCCCGAAAGCTGAATCGGCTATTTTCCTTAACCTTGCCAAAGCCATGAACTGGGATGCAACGCAAGATTCTCATATCGAAGCGGTCGACTCGGTAACCGTGCGGGGATATCGTTTCTCCGATGGCTGGGCTCGCGGACAGAAGATTTATTTCTGCACCCGTTTCTCACGTCCGTTTACCCGGATGACAATCGATTCTACTGCCATCGAAAAGGATGGAAAGCGTATCGGAACAGGGGTTGTCGCACGTTTCGATTATACCACAGAGGAGAATGAACAGATTACGCTGGCAACTGCCATTTCGGGGGTAAGCATGGAGGGGGCAGCCAAGAACTTGCAGTCTGAAGCTCCCGACGATAACTTCGACACGTACCTGGAAAAGGCTAAGGCTATGTGGAACAAGGAGCTTGCCAAAATACAGATTGATACGCCCGACAAGGATGAAAAGACGGTGTTCTACACGGCTTTGTATCACAGTATGCTGGCTCCTACAATATACAGTGATGTGGATGGCTCTTATTATGGGCCCGACAAGCAGGTGCATCATGCCGACGGATGGACGAACTACAGTACGTTTTCTTTATGGGATACGTATCGCGCAGCGCACCCGTTGTTTACTTATACACAGCCTGAACGTACCAACGATATGATCAAGTCGTTCCTGGCATTTTATGAGCAGAACGGACGCCTGCCGGTATGGAATTTTTATGGAAGCGAGACGGACATGATGATCGGTTACCATGCTGTACCGGTGATTGTGGATGCTTACCTGAAAGGTATCGGCAACTTCGATGCAGAGAAAGCACTGGCTGCTTGTGTGGCAACAGCCAACATCGACGAGTATCGTGGCATAGGAGTGTACAAGGAAAAAGGATATATTCCTTACGACCTGCACGACCAGTATAATAACGAGAACTGGTCACTTTCTAAAACACTGGAATATGCCTTCGACGACTACTGCATAGCCGAGATGGCAAAGAAGATGGGTAAGGAAGATATTGCCAAACAGTTCTATGCACGCTCTCAGAATTATAAGAATGTGTACAATCCGGCGACTTCGTTCATGCAGCCGCGTGACATGAAGGGTAACTTCATCGAGAATTTCAAGGCTGACGAATATACGCCGCATATCTGCGAAAGCAACGGATGGCAGTATTTCTGGTCGGTACAACATGATGTGAACGGACTGATTGAACTGACCGGAAGCAAAGAACGCTTTGCCCAGAAACTGGACAGCATGTTTACGTTCCATCCTACCGACAAGGACGAGCTTCCTATTTTCAGCACGGGAATGATCGGACAATATGCACACGGTAACGAACCGAGCCATCATGTAGCTTACTTGTACAATGCGGCAGGACAGCCGTGGAAAGGACAGAAATACATCAGCCAGATTACTCACGAATTGTATACCAATACTCCGGCAGGACTCTGCGGCAACGAGGATTGCGGACAGATGTCGGCATGGTATGTATTTAGTGCCATGGGATTCTATCCGGTCAATCCGGTATCGGGCAGGTACGAAATAGGTAGCCCGAAATTTCAGAAGATCCAGTTACACCTGAACAACGGAAAGACATTCACCGTCATTGCCCGGAATGCCAGCCGTGAGAATTGTTATATCCAGTCGGTGAAGCTCAACGGACAGCCATACGATAAGAGTTATATAACTCATCAGCAAATCATGGAAGGAGATACACTTGAACTGGAAATGGGAAGCAAACCGGGATATATATGGTTTAAATAATCGATTTTCCATCATTTATTTATTTTTTAATAAAGTCTCTATGTGTTTATTACCTTGAAGGACGAAAAAAGAAAAAATCCTAATTATCTAACTTATAATTTCACACCATGAAAATCAAAATCTGTGCGATAGCATGTGCCGTAGGAATGACAATGGCAGTAGTGTCATGTACCTCGAAAAGCGTGGAAAAAGACTATGCCGCATATGTGAATCCATTTATCGGAACAGGAGGACACGGACATACGTTCCCCGGAGCCGTAGTACCTAATGGAATGATTCAGCCGAGTCCGGATACCCGTATCGACGGCTGGGATGCTTCCTCGGGATATTATTATGCAGATTCTACCATCAACGGATTCTCGCATACACACGTAAGTGGCACCGGATGTGCCGATTATGGGGATATCTTACTGATGCCGACAGTAGGCAAGCAGACGTACAATCCTCAGGACTATGCCAGCCAGACACTGCCATATGCGTCGGAATTCTCACATCAGAACGAAACGGCCGAACCGGGATATTACTCGGTCTTTCTGGACCGGTATAAGGTGAAGGCGGAACTGACCGCAACCCAACGGGCGGCTTTGCACCGGTATACATTCCCGGCAAGCGACGAGGCAGGATTTATTCTCGACATGGATTACTCTATCCAGCACCAGACAAACATGGATATGCAGGTAGACGTAATTAGTGACACGGAAATCAAAGGATATAAATTGACTGAATACTGGGCATTCGATCAGCAAATCAGTTTTTATGCCAAGTTCTCCAAACCTTTTACGTATCAGATTGTAAGGGATACGCTGACCGACCAGAATGGCAAGATGCAGCCCCGCTGCAAGGTTTTGCTCAGTTTCAAGACGGAAAAGAATGAACAGGTTATGGTGAAGATGGGTATTTCGGCCGTCGACACAGAAGGTGCAAGGAAAAATCTGGATGCCGAAATTCCGGCATGGGATTTCGAAAAGGTACGTTCCGATGCTCGTCAGGCATGGAATGAGTATCTTTCTAAAATTGATATATCGACAAAAGAAGAAACTGACCGAACTATCTTCTATACGGCTATGTATCATACGGCTATCAGTCCTAATCTGTTTACCGACGTGGACGGACGTTACAGAGGTATGGATCAGAAGGTACATCAGGGCAATGCAGACCGTCCGATTTACACGGTATTTTCTTTATGGGATACATTCCGCGCATTGCACCCGCTCTTATCTATCATCGAACCGCAGTTGAACAATGATTTTATTCACTCACTACTAAAAAAACATGAGGAAGGAGGTATCTTCCCGATGTGGGATCTGGCTTCGAATTATACGGGAACGATGATCGGCTATCATGCTGTTTCACTTATCACTGACGCTTATACCAAAGGATATGCTGATTTCGACTTGCAGGAGGCTTACAAGGCGTGCTTGCGTGCTGCGGAATATGATACAACGGGCATTAAATGTCCGGCGCTGGTATTGCCGCACCTGATGCCGATGGCCAAGTATTATAAGAATACGTTAGGGTATATTCCATGCGACCGCGAGAACGAATCGGTTGCCAAGGCTCTGGAATATGCTTACGATGATTATTGCATTTCTGTCCTTGCCGAAGCGACAGGTGACTCCCTAAATCAGAAAAAATATGCACAGTTTGCCAAAGCTTATGAACGATATTTCGATCCATCTACACGCTTTATGCGCGGAGTCGACTCAAAAGGAGAATGGCGCAGCCCGTTCAATCCAAAGGCTTCCAACCATCGTTACGATGATTATTGCGAAGGGAATGCCTGGCAGTGGACATGGTTCACTCCACACGATATTGAGGGACTGGTAAAATTGATGGGAGGCGAACAGGCTTTCATCGGTAAGCTCGACTCGTTATTTACTACGGATTCCAGTCTGGAGGGAGAAAATGTTTCGGCTGATATCAGCGGACTGATCGGACAGTATGCGCATGGAAATGAACCAAGCCATCACATTATACACATGTACAATTATGTAAACCAGCCTTGGAAAACGCAGGAACTGATTGACCGTGTGCTGAAGGAGCAGTATCGTGATGCTCCCGACGGACTATCGGGCAATGAAGACTGTGGACAGATGTCGGCGTGGTATATCCTGAACGCGATGGGATTTTATCAGGTTTGTCCGGGTAAACCGGTTTATTCTATCGGACGCCCGTTCTTTGACAACGTGACAATCAACTTGCCGGGGGATAACAAGACGTTTACTATCCTGACAAAGAATAATTCCAAAGACAACAAGTATATCCAGTCGGCTACGCTGAACGGTAAGGAACTGAACGTTCCGTTTATCGAGCATAAGGATATAGCTGCCGGAGGAACACTGGAAATAACCTTAACCAACCAACCTACAAAATGGGGAACAAAACAATAAAATCATAAATAAGCCATGAAAAAATTATCATTACTTATTTTGCTGGCAGGCTTTTTCTGCCTTGCCAAAGCGACTAATTATGCAGATTATGTGAACCCGCTGATGGGTACTCAGTCGACTTACGAATTATCTGCAGGCAATACGTATCCGGCTATCGCACGTCCGTGGGGTATGAACTTCTGGAGCCCGCAGACTGGAAAGATGGGAGACGGATGGCAGTACACGTATACGGCGAACCGGATCCGGGGATTCAAGCAGACGCACCAGCCCAGTCCGTGGATAAACGACTATGGCCAGTTCTCTATCATGCCGATGGTGAATAAGCCGGAATTCAACGAAGACAAGCGTGCAAGCTGGTTTGCGCACAAGGGTGAAACGGCAAAAGCCTATTATTATAAGGTGTATCTGGCAGAATACGATATCGTGACCGAGCTGACTCCGACAGAACGGGCTGCCATGTTCCGCTTTACTTTTCCGGAAAATGAACATTCCTACGTAGTGGTGGATGCTTTCGACAAGGGTTCGTATGTCAAGATTGATGCGGCTAACAACCGTATTATCGGTTACTCTACCAAGAACAGCGGTGGTGTTCCGGCTAACTTCAAGAATTATTTCGTGATCGAATTCGACAAACCGTTCACGTATCAGGCTACCGTTGCCGATAGTATCGTAAAAGAGAACGGCACGGAACAGCAGGCGGATCATGCAGGAGCTATCATCGGCTTCGCTACAAAGAAAGGGGAAATCGTACATGCTCGTGTGGCTTCTTCGTTTATCAGTCCGGAACAGGCATTATTGAACCTGAAGGAACTGGGCAACGACAACTTCAATACGCTGGTGGAAAAAGGTAAGGCAGCATGGAACAATGTATTGGGTAAGGTAGAAGTGGAAGGCGGAAATCTAGATCAGTACCGTACCTTCTATTCTTGTCTGTACCGTTCATTGCTTTTCCCGCGTAAGTTCTACGAAATAGACGCGCAGGGACAGATTGTTCATTACAGCCCTTACAACGGTGAGGTGGTTCCGGGATATATGTATACCGATACAGGTTTCTGGGATACGTTCCGCTGTCTGTTCCCGTTGCTGAACCTGATCTATCCGTCGGTCAACAAGGAAATCCAGGAAGGACTGATCAATACATATAAGGAAAGCGGCTTCTTCCCCGAATGGGCAAGCCCGGGACACCGCGGTTGCATGATCGGAAACAACTCGGCTTCTATTTTGGTGGATGCTTATTTCAAGGGTGTAAAGGTGGATGATCTGGAAACACTTTATAAGGGTCTGATTCACGGAACAGAAAACGTGCATCCGGAAGTATCTTCTACCGGCCGTCTGGGATATGAATATTACAACAAACTGGGTTATGTGCCTTACGATGTTAAGATTAATGAGAACGCGGCCCGTACACTGGAATATGCTTACGACGACTGGTGCATCTATAAACTGGCAAAGGATTTGAAGCGTCCGAAGAAGGAAGTGAACCTGTTTGCCAAACGTGCCATGAACTACAAGAACTTGTTCGACAAGGAAACACTGCTGATGCGCGGCAAGAATAAGGATGGCAAGTTCATGTCTCCGTTCTCTCCACTGAAATGGGGTGACGCGTTTACTGAAGGCAACAGCTGGCATTATTCATGGTCGGTATTCCACGATCCTCAGGGACTGATTGACCTGATGGGCGGCGACAAGGTGTTTGTTTCTATGTTGGATTCAGTATTCTCTGTTCCGCCTGTATTCGACGACAGCTACTACGGCTTCCCGATTCACGAAATCCGTGAAATGACGGTCATGAACATGGGTAATTATGCGCATGGTAACCAGCCTATCCAGCACATGATTTATCTGTACAATTATGCCAAACAGCCATGGAAAGCACAGTACTGGCTGCGTCAGGTCATGGATCGCATGTATACTCCTACTCCCGACGGTTATTGTGGCGATGAAGACAACGGACAGACTTCTGCATGGTATGTATTCTCTGCTTTGGGATTCTATCCGGTATGTCCGGGAACCGACCAGTATGTATTGGGCGCTCCACTGTTTAAGAAAGCCACCATCCATTTTGAAAATGGCAAGAGCATCGTCATCAATGCTCCTCAGAACAGTGACACCAATTACTATATTCAGGACATGAAGGTAAACGGGCAGGAATATACCAAGAATTACATTACACACGCTACCTTGCAGAATGGTGGTACCATCGATTATGTCATGGGCGACAAACCCAATATGAACAGAGGTATCGCACCCGAAGATGCGCCGTATTCATTCAGTAAAGAAGTAAAACAATAAATCATAAAAGGACTGTTTGACGAGTCCCGATGAAAGCAGGTTACCTCCTAGGAATCATTGAAGATATGAAAGGAAAGTAACCTGCTTTTATTTTACCACTTTTTTTTAGATATATACAGAACTTACTTCGTTCATTTCAGACCTCTATTCAAGAGAAAATTGTATATTTGCAGGTAATTAAATAGATTAAAGAATATTCTTTTAAAAACTTTCTGTCCGTTTTGCATAAATTTTAATATTCAAGAGCAAAACGATGGCAACAATTCTCCCACAAGAGGGAATGCAGACAAGATTGGAGCAGAAGAATATGCTAAACTCTAAAATATATTAAAACCCTAATTTAAAGTTGCGTATTCTCTGAATACAAACTGTTATTTAGATAAAAGAATTAACTGATAAACAATACTATGGGACAAAACAATCATCCGAAAAAAGCAAAAAGTCCGATTACATGGGTTCCAACTGCCTATTTTGCCATGGGCTTACCTTTCGTGGTACTGAATATGGTCACGGTACTGATGTTCAAAGGACTGGGAGTAGAAGATAAATTGATTACTTTCTGGACTTCACTGATTTTACTTCCGTGGACAATAAAGCCTTTATGGAGTCCGTTTCTTGAATTATTCAAGACCAAAAAGTTTTTTGTGGTTGCTACACAGCTCATAACAGGAATCACATTTGGCCTGGTAGCATTTTCCTTGAATTTACCTCATTTCTTCAGCATCGCCATTGCCTTGTTAGCTGTCATCGCCTTTAGTGGTGCTACTCACGACATCGCATGCGATGGCGTATACATGAGCGAATTGTCGAACGATGATCAGGCGAAATACATCGGATGGCAGGGTGCTTTTTATAATATTGCCAAGATTATTGCTACGGGTGGTCTGGTATATCTGGCTGGCTACCTGATTGAAAAATATGGAGGAGCAGGTGCCGAAGGAGATGCGCTATTCGCAGCCAACCAGAAGGCGTGGATGATTATCATGACCATCTTGTGTGTCATCATGGTTGTATTGGGTATCTATCACTTGTTTATGTTGCCTTCAGGCGGAGCCAAGAAACAGGGAGAACAGCGTACAGCCGGACAGGTAATGAAAGAATTGTCGAACGTACTGATTGCCTTTTTCAAGAAAAGTCATATCGTATATTACATCTTTTTCATCATTCTTTACCGGTTTGCAGAAGGATTTGTCATGAAAATTGTCCCTCTGTTCCTGAAAGCGACAAGAGAAAGCGGTGGACTCGGATTGAGTGAAAAGGAAATCGGACTTTATTACGGAACATATGGCGCAGCAGCATTCGTTTTAGGTTCCTTGCTGGCCGGATATTATATATCGGCACGGGGGCTGAGAAAAACGTTGTTCTCATTGTGCTGCATATTCAACTTACCCTTTGTAGTATATGCGTTGTTCGCAACGTTCCAGCCAGAAAACGGACTGCTTATTTGCAGTGGTATCGTACTGGAATACTTCGGCTACGGTTTTGGCTTCGTGGGCCTGACATTGTTTATGATGCAGCAGGTAGCTCCAGGAAAGCACCAGATGGCGCATTATGCTTTTGCTTCAGGTATCATGAACTTGGGAGTGATGATTCCGGGTATGCTCAGCGGCTGGGTATGCGAAACATTGGGCGAATGGTTCAATAAGCCGGGAGGATATGAACCGTTCTTTATCTTTGTGCTGATTGCAACCATACCGGCATTCCTGATTACTTATTTTGTACCGTTCAAATATAAACAGGATGGTACCCTGATGGAAGGAGAAAGAGAATAAATTAACAACCAAATAATATAAAGAATATGGCAGAGAAATTTAACATGCCGTGGGAAGATCGCCCGGCAGGATGTACAGATGTGATGTGGCGTTACTCAAAAAACCCCGTAATCGGACGTTATCAGATCCCCTCATCAAACAGTATCTTCAATAGTGCTGTCGTTCCGTTCAAAGACGGATTCGCAGGAGTTTTCCGCTGCGACAACAAGGCAGTGCAGATGAATATTTTTGCGGGCTTCAGCAAAGATGGTATCAACTGGGAAATCAATCATGAACCGATTCAGTTTAAAGCTGGAAATACGGAAATGATTGAATCGGAATATAAATATGACCCTCGTGTGACTTGGATCGAAGACCGTTATTGGATTACCTGGTGTAATGGTTATCACGGACCAACAATCGGTATCGGCTATACATTCGATTTCAAGGAATTTTATCAGTGCGAAAATGCATTCTTGCCTTTCAATCGTAACGGTGTTTTGTTCCCGCAGAAAATCAACGGCAAATATGCAATGCTGAGCCGTCCGAGCGACAACGGTCATACTCCTTTCGGTGATATTTATATCAGCTACAGCCCTGATATGAAATACTGGGGTGAACATCGTTGTGTAATGAAAGTAACTCCGTTCCCCGAAAGCGCTTGGCAGTGTACAAAGATTGGAGCGGGTTCTGTTCCTTTCTTGACCGAAGCTGGATGGTTGATGTTCTATCACGGAGTAATTACTACTTGCAACGGATTCCGTTATTCAATGGGTGCCGCTATCCTCGACAAGGATAATCCGGAAAAAGTATTGTACCGTACACGTGATTATATCCTGGGCCCTGCCACACCGTATGAATTGCAGGGAGATGTGCCCAATGTAGTATTCCCGTGCGCTGCTTTGCAGGACGGAGAACGCGTTGCCGTATATTACGGTGCTGCTGATACAGTAGTAGGTATGGCTTTCGGATATGTTTCTGAGATTATCGATTATGTAAAACGTACTTCGATTATCTGATGCCCTTGAAATTTTTTCATAGGTATTCCTACATAAAGTAACCTTTTGGGCTGTATCGAATAACTTGCTGGAGTTATGGGTACAGCCTTTTTCTGTTTTTATTTATCTAATATCATTCTTATGAAACAACTGTTAATCTGCATGGCTAGCTTTTTTGCCTTAGGAACATTGCATGCACAGGAACCGGCCGACTATGTGAATCCATTTATCGGAACGACAAACTTCGGAACCTGTAACCCGGGCGCTATCTGTCCTAACGGCATGATGTCGGTCGTTCCATTCAATGTAATGG
>ENA-OOWT01000246-OOWT01000246.1-human-gut-metagenome-genome-assembly--contig:-NODE-246-length-13163-cov-1.548749_pt1 | contig 13163 bp, 7 predicted proteins | sample MGYA00241619_ERZ501340 | MGnify/ENA primary metagenome ERZ501340 (study PRJEB25962, sample SAMEA2042984) | human gut metagenome | biome: human gut; feature: human-associated habitat; material: faeces... | reverse complement strand
CTCCGTGGTATATGCCATGGTTGCATTTGCGCAAATCACAATCAGTGCCGATGGTTCTTTATATACATCACGTGGATGTTTTTCTTTTTCCAATGCTTTCTCATTATATTTTAAGATAATATCCTTGAATCGCAGCAAGGATTTTTCCGCTTCCGGAATCTTGTTCACTCCGGTTTTTATTTCAATAAGCGCATAACGGCCGTCCTCCAACTGATAGACTGCATCTGCTTCTACGCCCATATCATCTGTATAATGCATCACTCTGGCATTGTGCTTTTCAGCAAATACAAGTAAATCTCTAAGCACCATATTTTCAAATACATGCCCAAATAGATCCAAATCGTTGATAAAATAGTCCGGATTAACACCAAGCGCAGCCAATCCTATAGAGGGATCAACAAATATATGCTTTTTGGCAGCTCTGATAGCTGTTTTCGAACGCAAATGCGGTGTCCAGGCATCTATATCCTTTACAACATACAATAGCTCCAGAGCATCTATATATGAAGAAAGCGTTACATCTGTAACATTCTGTGTGGCTTTTACATCTGAAAATATATTCTTGCGTTTTGCTGTAGTAGCCATATTTCTGGCATACGACCAAAGCAGTGTCCTTGCCCATTCCGGATTTCTGTTTACTCCATCAATCGCTGATATGTCCTTCTGATAAATCTGCCTATAATAATCCTTAGCTATTTCAAGCTTTGCACTGTCCTTTGAAAGTGCCATGCATCTCGGCCATCCACCTCTACAGACCGCAAAAAACAAATCCTCAAGCTTTATATCTGTGGTAAGTCCATCAATATCATATGCTTCATCTTCTAATAATTTAAACAACGATATGCTTCCGTTTGATTCTCCTGTCTCAAACAAAGTCATAGGGTACATCGTAACCTCTGTTATTCGTCCTGTACCTGTATGGGGTGTATTAATCTTCTTACTTGATGAGCCTGTCAGATAAAACTCTCCTACACTCTCCGGATTGTCATCGCACGCTTTTCTTATTGTTCCCCATATCTTTGGGGCATCCTGCCACTCGTCAAACAGTATTGGCTTAGGATTCTTTAAAAAGAGCTTAGGTGCAGTTTCTGCTACTGCAAGATACCCCTCTCTCTTGTCTTCATCCTGAAATTCAATAACAGTTTTACATCGTTCTCTTGCTGTTCTTGTCTTTCCACATCCTTTTGGTCCTGTGATGCTCACTGCATTAAATGCCTCTGTTTTTCTATCTATCACATCATCAACAATTCTGCTTATATATTCCATAAATATCTGCTCCCTTCATGGTTATTATACCATTTAATTCACAGATTATACAAGGTTATTTTATGTTTTTCGAGTGTTTTATTTTATGTTTTTCGAGTGTTTTATTTTATATTTTTCGAGTGTTTTATTTTACTTTTTTCGAATACTAAAAAGAGCAGGACAAGTATTTCTACCTATTCTGCTCTTTTTTACATATTTTAATTATTTAAATATAGATTATCTACCGGCTGTTCGCCATCTGCTTCACATAGTCGAGTGCCTTCTTAACCGGTGGGATTGATATCACTATGATTGTGATAATTCCTTCTACTACAAGATATGAGCCGTTGTAAGTCACTGAATATATGAGCGCATCTATCGTCTTGTTTCCTATCGTGACAGGTGCGTATGCTGCAAAGAACACAACTCCCGACAGCACTGCAAAGAAAAATCTACTGGGCTGCTCCGCCTCCGGTGTTACCACCGGTAGCTCCACCTGTATTACCACCGGTGTTATCTCCGGTATTTCCACCTGTTGTACCACCTGTGTTGCCACCGTTGTTTTCTCCGGTATTTCCGCCTGTATTGCCACCGTTGTTTTGTCCACCATTTCCGCCTGTGTTACCACCGTTGTTTTCTCCGGTATTTCCGCCTGTTGTTCCGTCTGTATTGTCTCCGGTATTTCCACCTGTGTTGCCACCAGCAGCATCTGTCTTATTCGGGTCTGTTGTGGTCTGATCCGGTGTTGTAGTTCCTGCATCAGGTGCGGTCACTGTCTGATCTGTAGGATTATTCTGCGTCTGGTCATCGGCAGGTGTATCCTGGCTGTCCTGATAATCATCCGATATTTGGGCATATGGCAGGAAATCTATTGGTGTAAGGTCAGCATGTATCTGATCCATGTAGTTCTTCCATATTTCTGCCGGGTAAGAGCTTCCTGTCAGTTTTTTGACTGTCTCAGGCATATCGCAGCCTACCCATACACATGTGGTGTAGTATCTGGTAAAGCCACAGAACCAGCCATCCTTCTTATCGTTTGTGGTTCCGGTTTTGCCGGCGCAAGGCATGCCATTGTCCAGATTAGCGCTACGTCCGGTTCCTGATTTCATAACATCTGTCATGACATCTGTCATCATACGTGATGCTGTCTCTGTATATATGACGGTATCCTTCTGCGATGATGTATATATGATATTGTTGTCAGAATCTACAATCGACTTAATACATGTCGGATTCCTGTACATTCCATCGTTCTCAAGTGTTGAATATGCAGATGCCATCTCCAGTGTGGATACACCTGTTGTAAAACCTCCAAGTGCTGTTGCTGTGACATAGTCATCCTTTACGATATTGGTAAAATTCATATCCTTGAGATACTGTAAGCCTACCTTTGGCGTGAGCTCATCATATAGCTGCCATGCTACAGTATTCAGTGACTTTTGAACGGCAAACCTGATAGTCACATCACCGTAATATGAATCACCCGAGTTAGACGGTCCTCCATCAAACTTGTGGTCATTTACGACGGTATCCGGTGTCTTACCACGCTCAAATGATGGTGTATACACAATGAGCGGCTTGATTGAGCTTCCCGGCTGACGATGGCTTTGGAAAGCACGATTTAGCGTATGACTGACCGCATCCTGGCTTCGTCCACCAACTATTGCAACCACCTCGCCTGTGTCGTTGTCTATACAGGTTGCAGCACTCTGCAACTTAAATGTGCCATCATCGGTCGTGTCTGTAAAGTCCAAAAGCGTCAGGTCAATTGAATCCTGAAGCTGCTGCTGCATAGTCAGATCAATTGATGTATAAATCTTGTAACCGTCTGAGTATAGCTTTTTCTGACAATATGAATACATCTCATCATATGAAGCATCATACTCCTTTTCTTCATCGTCTGAGTCAAAGTAATACTTGAACTTGAAGCCCTCATTCTCCATGAGCGCCCTCGTAGCGCAGTAATATGCATAGGTATCCACATAATTGTACTTGACCGTGTCATCCTTCTCAGGCATGTTGAGGGTTATCTCCTCGTTTATGGCGGCCTCATATTCCTGCTGTGTGATTTTGCCATCTTCCCTTAGATTTTTCAATATGAGATTGCGACGTGTCAATGTATGATCCTTGTTGTTTATCGGGTCATAGTATGTCGGGCTGTTCGGAATCGCACACAAAAAGGCAGTCTGCGACAAATCAAGATCCGAAAGCTCACAGTTAAAATAGCCATGGCACGCTGCCTGAATACCATAATATCCGTTCATGAAATAGACATTATTCAGGTAGAACTCCATAATATCATTCTTGGAATATTTCTTTTCAAGCGCCATCGCTATGAACATTTCCTTGACTTTTCGCTGCCAGTTCTTGTTCGTATCCAGATAAATATTTCGGGCGAGCTGCATCGTGATGGTACTGCCACCCTGGGTAATTCTCTTGTTTTTTATAATTGACTTTGCGGCACGCACTATTGCCTTTAGGTCCACACCATTGTGCTTATAGAACTTCTTGTCCTCGATACTGACCATGCAGTTTACGAAGTTCTGCGGTATATCCTCATACTTCACATAGTCAGCCTTTTTGGTAGTGGCCGTCTCGGATATCTCATCACCGTTTGTATCGTAGAGCGTACTCGTGCGCGCCGGTAAAAATGTGTTTTTGTCAGATTTCTGCACGAGCTCTACCGCCTCTGAGTGAAGCTTCGCCACCTTGTCTGCATAGCCTCCAAAGTAATAAAAGCATAATCCACCGAGAATCAGTACCATCAGAAAAATCTGAAGCTTTATGAAAAACCAGAAAACGCGATGCTGCTTTTTCTTCTTTTTCTTTTTCTGTTTTGCCATTTCTAAACGTTACCTCCAAACTATCGGTATACCATTGTATATCGGCATACTTTATAGATAATTGACAACTATATCCAATATGTACTGTCTATTATACTACAATGCCTCTACATCAGATAATTAATAATTGCTTAATTTTCTATTATACCTTTATAGCACAAAAGGAAGCTAATTGCTCCCTTTATCAAGCTATTTTACATCTTTATTACTGTTGTAGTCAAGTAAATAGTTTTTTACAATGCTTTTTGCTATCTCTAGCCAAGCTGGTCAGCCAGAAATTCTGCTGCGGCGCCCGCCAGCTTTTCGGCAATCTCAGACTTATCGGCTTTTTCATCGTAAACACACAGTATAACGGCTCCCGCGCTATCACCATCATGCACTATTACTGCTATTGCCTGCGCTTCACAGTCAGCTTTATCGTCCTTTACCACAGGTATCAGGGTATCGTCTTTTTTACTGTACAATACACTTTTTCTCTTATCCATAATATTCTCGAGCTCTTTTGACAAAGCCTTGCCTATATAATTTTTGTGGTTTTTGCCGGCTGCCGCTATTATCTCATCCCTATCCGCCACACATACCATGGCTCCTGTTACCTTTGACAGGCTCTGTGCATATGCCTGTGATATATTCTTCAGGCTTCCTACCTGCGAATACTTCTTTAGCACTATCGTCTCGTCCGCATCCATATATATTTCCAGTGGGCTTCCCTCTTTTATATGCAGCATCCTGCGAAGCTCCTTTGGTATGACTATTCTGCCGAGGGAATCTACTCTTCTGGTCAATCCTGTGATTTTCACTTTATTGTCCTCCGGTTACTTTTTTGCATTTGCATTCATGCTTTGGAGGTAGTATATGGGAATTTGAATAAAATATACATTCGGTATGCACTGATACAGTGCTCTTTCATAATAGCTTTCATAATAGCTTTTATAATGTCACGGTATGTTTTGAATTTGATAAGGTATCTATATCCGTCAGCTCACGCTCATCTGCGATATCCACATATACACAGTCATACTTCTTTGCCACACTTCTGCCACCCTTATCACCCTCCAGTGATAAAAGCTGCGGGATAAGCGATGAATGAAATACACACGGATTACCTACGGTATCTCCACAGCGAAGTGAAAAAACTGATTTCATATTTCCTTTATTTTCAAGCACTTTATCTATTAATTTAATCACGCTTTGACTTTTTAAATATGGCTGGTCAGCTACTGCAAACATGTAGTAGTCCTGCATACCAGTCTTTTTCTGCTCCTGCACCGCCATAATTCCTGCTTTTATGGTGTAGGATATGCCTTTTTCGCTGTCCTGACTTAAGACTGCATGGCAATCCGGGATACATGCGCAATAGTCCAGTATTTCCCGGTAACGTGTAACGACGGTTATATCTATGACCGGGTTATTCGATTCTGCATTTTTTGTCGCAAGCTTTTTTGATAAACCGATGTCTGTGCCAATATAAGTATCAATAACAGTATCAGCATCCATTTCATCACTGTCTAAAGGCTCATTAGTTCCGATATTTTTTAATTTATTATATCTATCCTTAATTTCTATCAAGTTGTCAAGCAGATGCCTGTACATAGGTTTTCCATCCAGCTCATAAAACAGCTTGTTACTTCCAAAACGGCGGCTGCCGCCATGTATATGATATGAATCATTTCACTCTAAGGTCCTTCTCTTGCCAGTCAGGGTCTGCCATTCCCATAAGTATTTTCTCAGGAGTAAACGGAACTGTCCTGTGCCACACACCTGTTGCGCGATAAATGGCATGTGCCAGTGCAGGAGCCGGTGTATTGATAACTATCTCGCCGATTGACTTGACTCCAAATGGGCCTGAAGGCTCATAGCTTGTCTCAAATTCAACGTTGATATGTCCCACATCCTGTCGTGTCGGTATCTTGTACTGCATGAAATCATTTTCTGCGATTTTACCACCGGCATTGTAGGTAACATTCTCATAAAGTGCCATGCCGATTCCCTGACCTATGCCACCCTCTGTCTGTACACGCGCAAGGTTTGGATTGACCGGAATTCCACAGTCCACGACAGCCTGATAATCAAGTATTTTAACTGCTCCTGTCTCCTTATCAAGCTCTATCTCGACCATGCCTACCATGTACGGAGGCGGTGAGACAGGTGATGAATATGTGGCGGTGACATCTACAGGTATCGTGTTGTTGACCTGTGATTTTGTTGCTATATCGGAAAGACTTACGGAAACTGCCCCATTGTCTGCACCGTCCGGATTTATGATATACACCTCTTTACCGTCGAAATCCACCTCTGATGCAGCATGGCCCAGCATCTGTGCACCGATTTTCTTTATATTTTCACGAAGCTCAAGTGCTGCATTCTGTGTGGCCATTCCTGTGATGTAGGTGGTTGATGAGGCATATGAACCCGAGTCATAAGGAGAAGCATCTGTATCCGCTCCAAACACTGTTATATCATCCGGCTCGCAGTCAAGTACCTCAGCCGCCATCTGCGCAAGTATTGTATCACAGCCTGTTCCCATGTCTGCCGCGCCTATCATCATATTGTAGGTGCCACAGTCTGAAAGCTTTAAGGTACACGATCCGACATCTACATTTGATATGCAGGAGCCCTGCATTGCAAGTGCCATGCCTGCTGCACGAACCTTGCCATTTCCCATATCGCGGACAGGATACTTTTCTGCCCAGTGGAAATTGTCCGCGCAGTGCATTATGCATCTGTCGAGTGCACATGCATTTGCTGTCTCGCCAAAATATGCCGGCATAAACATGCCCTCACGGACGATATTTTTCAAACGAAGCTCAACCGGGTCTATATGCAGCTTTTCTGCAAGCTCATTGACGGTTGATTCAAGTGCAAATATACCCTGTGTGGCTCCATAGCCTCTATATGCTCCTGCCGCCTGCACGTTTGTGTACACAACATCGCACGAAAATCTGGTTGCCTCGCAGCCTCCTGTATAAAGAGGGAGCGATTTATGACCTGAGAGTCCTACTGTTGTAGTGCTATGCTCTCCGTATGCTCCACCATTTGACAGCGTATAAAGATCTATCGCCCTTATATGACCATCTTTCATCGCTCCAAGACGCACGGTAACTTCCATCTCATGACGCGGTGACGCGATAGTCTGGCACTCTTTTCTGCTGTAGATTATCTTGCTCGGACGCTTTGTCTTCCAGGTAACAAATGCCGGATATACCTCACAGACCGCTGTCTGCTTGGCACCAAAGCCTCCTCCGATACGCGGCTTTTCAGCGCGCACCATAGACTTTGGAATATCAAGTGCATTTGCCAGTATTCGGCGCAGGTGGAAAACTATCTGTGTCGAGCTGATACAGTGAAGTCTGCCGTATCTGTCTATCTCACAGTATGCCCTGCAGGTCTCCATATATGCCTGCTGCGCTGCCTTTATGCGATATGTGTGCTCAATTATCTCATCACACTCTGACAGAATTTTCTCCACGTTTCCATGCTCATCCTCCTCGTGGTGAATGAGATTGCGCTTTACATCGCCTGTATCTATGCTGGATGACCAGTCATCCTCAGGATGCACGAGCACCTTGTTGTCCAGCGACTTTCTGAAGTCAAGCACCGGCTCAAGCACCGTGTACTTTACTTTTATCATGTTAAGAGCCTTGTCCACCGCCTTTTCAGATTCTCCGACCACTATAGCGACGGCGTCACCTACGCTTCTCACATGACGGTCAAGGATTAATCTGTCATATGGTGACGGCTCCGGAAAAGTCTGGCCTGCGATAGAAAAACGCTTTTTCGGAACATCCTCCCAGGTGTATACTGCGACCATGCCCGGTACCTTAAGAGCAATATCTGTCTTTACATCCTCGACAATTGCATTTGCATACGGGCTTCTCAGAAGCTTTATGACAAGCGCATCACGCGGTGTGATATCATCAGTAAATACCGGCTTTCCGAGTAAAAGCTGGCTCGAATCCTTTTTAGGTATACATTTTCCAACTGCGTGGTAATCCCTTCTGGCGCGGTTGAAGCTGTTTTCGTTAGTTTGATTTGTGCTCATCCTGCCACTCCTTTCCGATATCCTCTCCATAGACGCCTGCCTCAAGATTAAGAGGTGCGCCCTCCTTCTTACTGTTTAAGAAATTTCTGATTGAGCGCAGCTGACTCTGATATCCTGTACAACGGCACAGATTTCCTGAAAGATATTCAAGAATTTCCTCGTCAGTCGGGTCAGGATTTTCTCTCAGAAGCGCCACAATATTTACAATATACCCCGGATTACAGAAGCCGCACTGATCCGCTCCCTGTGCAGCAAAAAATCCTGTAAACTGCTTAGCTTCCTCCTCAAGTCCCTCGAGGGTGTCCACCGCTCTGCCGTCTGCCCTGCCTATCGGCGTGCTGCATGACAGCACAGGCTTTCCATCCAGAAGCACTGTACAAAGACCGCAGTTGCCTGACTCACAGCCTCTCTTCACCGAAAAGCAATTGTGCTTACGGCAAAAGTCTAAAAGGACCATATCCTGGTCTACCGAGTCGGTTATTAACTTTCCATTTAATTTTATTTTAACATCCATATATATGAATTCCTTCCTATTTAATGCTCGTGCTTAATACTCGTTCTTAATGCTAATGCATTGACGCCATCGCACTAATAGAGCTGCCAAAATTATGTTTACCTTACATGTGACTGGCGACAATTACATTATATCATCGCAGATGTCAAGCGACTGTGTAACAGCGCGGCGTGTAAGCACCCTGCAGATCATCTCTCTGTACTCGGCTCCTGCTCTGATATTGCTTCCAAAACGGATATGCTCTGCAACATATTCGGCAAATTTATCTATTTTGGCATTGGTTTCGGAGTTATCTGTCAAGGCTGCATTACCATCTGTCTTTGCATCTGCTATGCCATCGAGTATGCCCTCCTCATCCCACACAGGCTCTGCCATATATGGTGATGCTCCGATAACCGCCACATACCTGCCGCTTCTGTTTGCCACTGCACATGTGAGCACAGGAAAGTCTGTTGACTGGTTTCTCTGGCTTAAGTATACTACGCCCTTTGCATTTTTCGGTACTATTACTGACACAAGCACATCGCGCGTGGTTCTTGGAAGTGCCGCAAACTCGTCCAAATCCATAATTCCCGCCTTGTGAAGCTGCACCTTTGCTCCCAGTGCCCTGAAAATCGTCATGACATCTGAAAATCCGAATCTGCCCCAGATGCTTCCTCCGACAGTTGCCACATTTCTAAATTGCACTCCGACGATATGTCTGACCGACTCTGCGATTGCACCGTGTGTATATGCATTCAGTGCTTCATGTGTCTCTATCTGCCTGAGTGTTGCATATGCACCGATTCTAAACTCGTTCTCATCCTCATCAATTTGGTCAAGCCCGAGGTCGCACAGGTCAATTGCCGTGCCAAGCGTCTTATTTTTCATTTTGAGCCAGAGCATGCCGCCCAGCACAAAATTCGGTTTTTTCTGATAAAGCTCATAGGCTTCATCAAGGCTTTGCGCCCTCACATACTGATTGTAATAAAACATATTTTTCTCCTGTTATCCTGTTATATAGGTAACTATCAGTTACCTCATTTCGATTTCATACATCGCTTCCCACCTGATGTCATGCTCCTTCATAAAGGCTATGAGGCACTCTCTGTCAGAAAGCTCTGCTCTCCATGCCAGCCCGCAGCCCGCCGATATGACAGACGGAAGAGGAATCGTGCGTCCCGGAATACCACATGCCTTGCCCTTGATATCAAGCTTCAACGGTGCTGTGGTAGTCTCGAAGGTGATGATTAGCCGTTTTTTCTTTTCTCTTGCCAAATTATTATCCATTACCTCACACCTTGTATAACTCTACGGACTTACAATAAGAGATGCCCCAGCCATCTTTTCTGCGATATCATACATGTTGGTCACCTCTCCGACTGCAAGCTTATCTGACAGCTCATAGTAGTTCAGGCATGTTCCGCAGGTAAGAATTTTCACCCCGCGGCTCTTAAGCTCCTTTAAATCCTCAAGTGACTCTGAGCCCTCACAGGTCAGCTTTGCTCCTCCATTGTAGAAAAGCATGGTTTCAGGCGGGTTGTCCTGCTGCGAAAGTGCGTAGATGAAGCCCTTTATAAGTACACTGCCAAGCTCCTCGCTGCCCTCTCCCATATATGAAGAGCGGATTACAACAACCCTGTTATCTGCGGTCGGCCTGCATGTACACTGTAAAGCTTCGTCTGTATCCGAAAGCTCATCGGCATTTACAGCTTCAATTGTCAGCTTTACGCTGTAGCTTCCGTCGTCGAGCTTACTGCTATCACAGCTATAGCCTTTCTGTACAGCCATCTTTTTTAAATTTTCTACTGCAATTTCATTGTCCACAAATGTCTCCACTGTGTCCGGCTGTGTGAGAGCCTCAATTGCCTTCTTTGTCTTTACTACCGGGATTGGACATGTATCCCCTATTGCATTTACCGTTATCATATTTATCGTCCTCGTATTATATAGTAGTAGTTTTTATAGACCCTCTCCAAGGTCTTTACAACTATTAGGTCATAGTCCATTCTTTACCTCTTCTGTAGGTTCGACTATGATATATAAGATGCTGTGGATTGGTTTTATTTCTCCTACCACTTGATGGTTTTAGGAAGGCTCCAACCACAGTCTCTTTGTATATTTGTTAATCAGTTAGATACCGCATGACGGTTTATTTAGAACGAGGTTACAATCGCAAGGAGCACCCTGTGGTTCTAAAACAGCATTAATACATTTCAAAGGAGATTTATTATGATTTACATAGGAATTGATGTTGCAAAGGATAAGCATGATTGCTTTATCACCAACTCTGATAGCGAAGTGTTGTTTAAAGCATTTACCATCTTCAACAACTTAGATGGTTTTAATGATCTTTATCAAAAGATTGAATCCGTTATGGATGATGTGACAAAAGTAAAAGTAGGACTGGAAGCCACTGGACACTATAGTTACAATCTATTGGGATATCTCATTGATAAAGGTCTGCCCACCTATGTTATCAATCCGTTACATACAAATCTGTACAGAAAAAGTCTAAGCCTTAGACAGACGAAAACGGATAAAGTAGATGCCCGCACGATTGCTTCCATGCTAATGTCTGATGTGAACTTAAAGTCCTACTCAGACACATCTTACCACAACGAAGAGTTAAAGTCATTAACTCGTTATCGTTTTGATAAAGTAAAAGAACGTGCCAAGCTAAAAACTTCCGTTTCAAGACTGGTCTGTATCTTATTCCCTGAATTAGAAAAACTTGTACCAACACTTCATATGGCATCTGTTTATGCATTGCTTTCTGAATTTCCCAGTGCTAAACATGTAGCTACTGCACACCTTACCAGACTTACAAATCTTCTTTCCAAATCTTCCAAAGGTCGATATGGTAAAGATACTGCTATTACTTTCAGAGATTCTGCAAGAGCTTCTATCGGCTCAAATATGCCAGCCAAATCTCTTGAATTGAAGCACACCATCAAACTTATTCAGGAACTTGATTCAGAGATTGATGAAATCGAAAATGAGATTAAAATCATCATGGATGAAATCAACTCTCCAATTCTTAGCATTCCTGGAATCAACTATCGCATGGGAGCTATGATTATTGCCGAGATCGGTGATTTCAATCGTTTTGATTCTCCTGATAAGATCTTAGCTTATGCCGGCTTTTCGCCATCAACATATCAATCCGGACAACTGGATGGTGCCTACGCACATATGGAAAAACGTGGCTCCAGATACCTGCGATACGCTTTGTATAATGCCACCAAATATGTCTGCCACTGGGATCCAACATTTGCAGCCTATCTTGCTAAAAAACGAGCGGAAGGTAAACATTACAATGTTGCCATATCACACGCTGTAAAGAAATTGGTTCGAGTGATTTATCATCTTGAAAAAACAAAGCAGCAATACATAAAAGCAGCTTAAATCTTTCTAATTCAATACTCCTTTTTTGAGCACCTATCACGATGCTCTTTTTGTCATACAGTTTTCAAGGTTCAAGGACCTCTAACTGAGTTCCAAATATATCTAAAATACATTTCTGTACTTTATTCAAAAAATATCATTTTAAGGCTTGACTTTTAATAGTTAGTCTCCCTATATTATTTTAACTCGATTATTTTAACTCGTCAGCCCTCAAAAACCGGGCATGCAGCCTGTCAGCAAATTTGCATAAGCTATGGCAGCTTAAAGTCAGTTCACATATATCGGCACATCTCTCCGCTTAACAAATCGTCCCACCTTTGCAGCCGGAAGTCCTGCTGCTTTAAGCCCGTGCAAAAATGCATCTGCCTCAGTAGCTTTTACTGCAAACAGCAGTCCTCCGGAGGTCTGCGGATCAAAGAGCACCTCCTCCATTGAGAAAGGTATATTTTTTGCAAAGCACACCTTATCACCTACATGTTTTCTGTTGCGCTGGGCCGCTGCCGTGAGGAAAAACTCATCTGCGCATCGCAGTGCTCCGGTAATGACCGGGATGGAAATCGAGTCTATAAGTGCTGTTATATCATCATTTAACATCTCACTCAAATGCCCTAAAAAACTAAATCCTGTGACATCTGTGCATGCATGTATATCGAAAGCATGACTGATTTCTGATGCTGCCTTATTCAGTGTGGTCATAGAGTTTACCGCATCCTCAATTGCACCTAACGGAGCCTCCCCTACGCGGTTTGCGTTGCATACAAGCCCCACTCCGAGTTTCTTTGTAAGTATAAGCACATCTGACGGCTGCCCTGTATTGTTGCTGTAAATATGCTCCGGGTGGACCGTACCCATGACTGAAAGTCCGTATTTTACATCACTGTCTGCTATAGAATGGCCGCCCGCAAGTGTGCCGCCTGCCTCTATCACCTTATCGGCACCGCCCTGCATTATTTTGCCAAGTATATTCAGATCCATTTTCTCAGGGAAACAGACGATGTTCAATGCGGTCTTTACTGTGCCGCCCATCGCATAGATATCACTGAGCGCATTTGCAGCCGCTATCTGTCCAAACGTATACGGATCATCAACCATCGGCGGAAAAAAATCAAGCGTCTGGACTACCGCCGTGTCA
>ENA-OOWT01000242-OOWT01000242.1-human-gut-metagenome-genome-assembly--contig:-NODE-242-length-13239-cov-2.615064_pt1 | contig 13239 bp, 8 predicted proteins | sample MGYA00241619_ERZ501340 | MGnify/ENA primary metagenome ERZ501340 (study PRJEB25962, sample SAMEA2042984) | human gut metagenome | biome: human gut; feature: human-associated habitat; material: faeces... | reverse complement strand
CCCTTCGGCGGAGCCGTTGCCAACCCTATCAACACCTTGTGCAGCATGCTCGCACAAGTTATCGATGCCGACGGCCGGATTACGATCCCTCACTTCTACGACGATGTGGAAGAAGTACCCGCTGCCGAACGTGACATGATAGCTCATATTCCTTTCGATGAGAAAAAATACATGGAAGCCATCGGCGTAAAGGCACTGAAAGGTGAAAAAGGATATTCTACATTGGAGCGCAACAGCTGCCGCCCGTCGTTCGATGTCTGCGGAATCTGGGGAGGTTATACGGGAGAAGGCTCCAAGACCGTCCTGCCTTCGAAGGCGTATGCCAAAGTTTCCTGTCGTCTGGTACCTCACCAGAACCATGAAGTTATTTCAAAGCTGTTTGTAGATTACATCAACAGCATCACGCCCGACTACGTACAAGTGAAGGTTACACCTATGCATGGCGGAGAAGGTTATGTATGTCCGATTTCTCTCCCGGCCTATCAGGCAGCAGAAAAAGGATTTACCAAAGCATTCGGAAAGAAACCTCTGGCAGTTCGACGCGGAGGAAGTATTCCTATCATCAGCGACTTCGAGCAGATTTTGGGAATCAAGACGGTTTTGATGGGATTCGGTCTGGAAAGTGACGCTATCCACTCACCCAACGAAAATTTCTCACTCGACATCTTCCGCAAAGGTATAGAAGCTGTAGTAGAATTCCATAAAGAGTTCAGCAAGTAACAACAGCGATATTCATATCAATCAAACTAAAAGCCCTGTCAAAACTCTGCTTGATGTAAGTTTTAACAGGGCTTTTCCGTATACTCAATTGCAGTCTGCAATTAATCAGCGCAGACGCAGAATATCACCCACTTTCGGTGCCGGAGCATCCGGATCCATGTTGTTCATCTTATACAAACGCTCCAGTCGTACACCAAACTTCTGCGCAATGCTGTACATCGAATCACCGCTGCGTACTACATACGCAATATGATCCTTGGTAGCCCGACGACGTTTCTGTTCCAGATATACGATTTCTCCTCCACGGAAGACATAATCTTTAGGCAGTTCATTGTATTTGCGCAGTTTACGCTGACTGATATCAAACTCCTTACCCAGTGACTTGAACGTATCTCCGCGACGAGCTACGACGTAAAGCAGTTCGTTGGCCAGATAAGGCTGGTGAGGATTCGGAAATTCTTCCGCCCATTCCAGTCCCCCCTTTTGGTCATATTTATCCAGGTCATACAGTTCAATGATATTAATCAGACGGTTGGCATATTGCGGATCGGTAGCATAGCCCGCCTTTTTCAGCCCCCTTGCCCAACCTTTATAGTCAGTTATTTTCAGACGAAACAGAAAAGCATAGCGAGCCCCCGCACGTAAAAATTTGGAATGGTCGCGATAAGATTCTTTCGGGTGCTTGTAAGCACGGAAACACTCGTTGCGCGCGTCATCGTCGTGCCGCACCGTACGTCCTTCCCACGAGCCTCCGCACTTGATGCCAAAATGATTGTTCGACTTCCGTGCCAGCTCGCTCTTTCCTGCTCCCGATTCCAGTAGTCCCTGTGCCAGCGTGATACTTGCCGGAATACGATAATGCTTCATTTCGTCTACCGCAATACTCCGATACTTATGTATATAATCCTCGTACGCCTTGTTACGTTTCTGTGCCGACAGGGAGACTGTAACCCCCATCAAACCTATAAATATCAACCAATGAGATAGTTTCATCTTTCTTTCCGTTTACATTTAAGCAGGGCAAAGATAAACTATTTACACGAATAATACCACAGATGATAGGAAATCTCCCTTTTTTTCCCTACATTCGTATAAACTTTAATATTCCATATTTATATGAAAGAAATAAAGATTGAAATAAACATCCGTGCCTTACGCTACGAAGAACTGGATGAGAAAGACCGCAAGCTGATAGATGCAGCTAAGGAAGCTACAGCACGAAGCTACGCTCCTTACTCACGCTTCTCGGTAGGTGCAGCAGCTCTGCTGGCAAACGGAGTGACCGTAACCGGAACCAATCAGGAGAATGCAGCCTACCCGTCGGGAACATGTGCCGCACCACACTCTTCTATGCCAATTCGCAATACCCCGACCAGCCGGTAGACACGCTTGCCATTGCCGCACGCAATGAATCCGATTTTCTGGAGTCGCCTATCCCGCCGTGTGGAGCCTGCCGTCAGGTACTTCTGGAAACCGAACAGCGTTTCCATCAGCCCATGCGAATCTTGCTTTACAGTAAAAACGACATTTATGTGCTAGAAGGAACCAAGGATTTGCTTCCGCTATCCTTTGGAAGTGAATATTTGAAAGGATAGTTTTTCGTTCGCAGACACACTACTTTTTCAAAGATTTTCCACCGGACAGGTTTCGGTTCCGAGAAAAGCCCAAATAAAAACGGAGAAACAGAATCACCCACGATTCCGTTTCTCCGTTTTCTATTTAGAGAATCACTTGTTTATTTGCTTGTACCATACATACGAGCACGCATTTCCTTAATATGATCGGAAGTGATGTATTCGTCATATTCCATCATCTTGTCGATGATACCGTTCGGAGTCAACTCGATGATACGGTTTGCCACGGTTTCGATGAACTCATGGTCGTGTGACGAGAAGAGCACGTTACCCTTATATGTCTTCAGGTTATTGTTGAATGCCTGAATAGATTCCAAATCCAGGTGGTTGGTCGGCGTATCCAAAATCAAGCAGTTGGCATTGCGAAGCTGCATACGGGCAATCATACAACGCATCTTTTCACCTCCCGAAAGCACATTCACCTTCTTCATGACTTCCTCACCCGAGAACAACATACGTCCCAAGAATCCTTTCATCTCCACTTCGTTGCCCTGACCATACTGGCTCAACCAGTCTACCAGATTCAGGTCGCAGTTGAAGTAATCCGTATTGTCGAGCGGCAAATAAGCCGTTGTAATCGTCACACCCCAGTTATAATGTCCAGCCTGCGCCTTACGGTTACCGTTGATAATCTCGAACAACGCAGTCATGGCACGCGGGTCGTGGCTCAGGAATACAATCTTATCGCCTTTCTCCACGGTAAAGTTCACGTCGCTGAACAAAACAGTTCCGTCTTCTGTTTCGGCACGCAGTCCAGAAACCTCCAGAATCTGGTTACCCGGCTCACGATCCATGGTAAAGATAATGCCCGGATATTTACGCGATGACGGTTTGATTTCGTCTACATTCAGTTTCTCCAGCATCTTCTTACGGCTCGTCGTCTGCTTCGATTTCGCCACATTGGCAGAGAAACGACGGATAAACTCTTCCAGTTCCTTGCGCTTTTCTTCAGCCTTAGCCTTTTGGTTCTGCTGCTGACGGAGAGCCAACTGACTTGATTCGTACCAGAAGCTGTAGTTACCAGCAAAGAGATTTACCTTACCAAAGTCGATGTCGACCGTATGGGTACAGACAGAGTCGAGGAAGTGACGGTCGTGGCTGACTACCAGCACAGTATGTTCGAAGTTGGAAAGATATTCTTCCAGCCAGGTTACCGTATCCATATCCAAGTCGTTGGTAGGCTCATCCAGCAACAAGTTGTCAGGATTTCCAAACAACGCCTGCGCCAGCATCACACGCACCTTCTCCTTACCACTCAGGTCGCCCATCAGTGTATAGTGCTTGTCTTCCTTTATTCCCAGTCCGCTCAGCAGGATAGCCGCATCACTCTCGGCGTTCCAGCCTTCCAGTTCCGCAAATTTTTCTTCCAGTTCCGCCGCCTTGATGCCGTCTTCATCGGTAAAATCTTCTTTCGCATAAAGAGCCTCACGCTGTTTCATGATGTCCCACAGCACCGTATGTCCCATCAGCACCGTATCGAGCACCGTATGCGCATCGAACTTAAAGTGGTCCTGACTCAAGACCGAAAGACGTTCGCCCGGTCCCAGTGTCACGCTTCCTTTCGTGGGGTCAAGCTCTCCCGAAATCACTTTCAGGAAGGTGGACTTACCCGCACCGTTGGCACCGATAATACCGTATATATTACCATTCGTGAACTTCATGTTCACGTCATTATACAACACTCTTTTTCCAAATTGAACGGCTACGTTTGAAACTGTAATCATTTCTTTCTATACCTATTTTAAAATTAATCGGCTGCAAAGATAATACAAAAAAGTGAGATACAGCGCAAAGCTATGCAGAATGATTGAGCATTAATGACTTGGGAGACCTGTTTGTTTTCTTTATGAAAGTGGGTCAAAGGAATTTGCAAGAATCAGTCAGAACCAATACTTTTGCAGCAAACTTTTGCAACAGCTGCCGATGAAACATCCGAAACACAAGCGGAAGTTCAAAAAAGCATCGGCATGTTTTAGAGAAAATTTGTACAAAAGATTTTTGTTTTTGTACAAAACCTGAAATTTTTTGTACAAAAAACATCAGCAACTTCCCGACGAATCCAAGGACTTATGAGGAGGTTCTGAAACGACTAAGAGCAGAAAGAAATGAAAAAATCGACCTGGAGAAAACATCATAAATGGTTCGGACTGATTATGGCCGTCTTCCTCATCCTGTTTTGTGTATCGGGTATTATCCTGAACCACCGACAGTTCTTTTCCGATTGCCAGATCAGCCGGGGATGGCTGCCCGAAACCTACCGGTACCGCAACTGGAACAACGGCTTGTTGCGGGGAACACTCTCCTGCCCTCCCGGTGTGTGTCGGGAAGACAGCGCCGTGTTGCTGTATGGCAATGCCGGTATTTTTCTGACGAACAGCGAGGCAACCACGTTCGATGACTTCAATCGCGGATTTCCACACGGAGTCGACTGGCGTAACATACGAGGAATGGCAATCACTCCTCAAAGCGATTTATTTGCCGCAAGTCAGTTCAGGCTCTACCGTTACAACCGGCAATCCGGCTGGCAAGCAGTCACCCTGCCCTTGCAAGAAGAAGAACGCCTCTCGGACATTACCACCCGTGGCGACAGCCTGATTATCGTCGGCCGCTCTCATTTGTATTATGCCACCCGTCCATATCAGCATTTTCATCAGCTGACCCTGAAAGCTCCCGAAGGATACGACGGGAAGGTATCACTTTTTCGTACCGTCTGGCTGTTGCACAGCGGCGAGCTGTTTGGCTTTTTCGGCAAGTTGCTGATGGATGTTCTGGCAGCTATCCTGATTCTTCTTTCGGTAAGCGGCATTGCATACTGGCTCTTGCCTAAGTACATTCGTCGGATGAGACAAGCAGGACGCAGCGCAAAAACAAGCATTTCTCTCCTGAAAACATCCTTGTCGTGGCACGACAAGATAGGCAGAAAGACCATCGTGCTGACACTCTTCATCGCGGTGACCGGATGGAGTCTGCGTCCGCCGGTGCTTCTGGCACTAGTGTACGGAAAAGTACCTGCTATCCCGTTCACCCAGCTCGACTCTCCCAACGCATGGAACGACAAGTTACGGATGCTTCGCTACGACGAACAGCAAGGCGATTGGCTGCTTTCTACTTCAGATGGATTCTACTCACTGCCATCGCTTCAGGCTATTCCGGTGAAAATCCAAAAAGCTCCTCCCGTCAGTGTCATGGGCTTAAATGTATTACAGCCTGACCAACAAGGCAACTGGCTTACGGGATCCTTCAGCGGGATGTATGTATGGCACAGAAATTCAAACCGCATTACCGATTTCTTCACCGGAGAAACGGCCTCCGAAACAGCAGGTCCTCCCTTCGGTCGTCATGCCATTACCGGATATAGCAGCGATTTTCATGGAAAAACCTGTCTGGCTGAATACGAAGAAGGCAGTGATTTCACGCCCATGCCAGAAAGTATGGCAACATTACCCATGTCGTTGTGGAACTTCGCACAGGAAGTCCATACGGGACGTATTTATACTGTACTAGGAAAAGGTACGCTGGTATTTATCTTTTTCGCCGGTGCAGGTGTACTATGGAGCCTGATTTCAGGATATGTCATCAGGAGGAAAAAATCATAAAAAATGCCATTTCTTCAGAATTGCCTTTTTTGGATCAGAAAGCCGACAATTTGCATAATCCATAAAAGGCAATAATTTTTCAGCAAATCTGCCAAATCTCATAGGCTATCCCTTATTATTCATCTACAACAACCCATCGGCATAGAGATCATCGTAGTGCCGAAATACGTTCGTATTACTACCATCTGGACCACTTTTATTGTCGCAATAAAAACAGAAAGGGAAAAAATCATTTACAAAAAAATATCTTTCTAAATAACATTTTGTCGCATTTATAATGTAAAAAGAAAAAAAAATCTATAATTTTGCCAAGAAAATAACAAATAGATTTTTAAAAGCGTTATTATCCAATTTTAATTGAAATAAAAAAAACGATTCAAAGCATGTCTGACAATAGATATATATCTATAAAAGGTGCAAAAGCAAACAACCTGAAAAATGAGATTGATGCATTTCGCAACAGGTTTGTAGTCATTCTGGATCATCGGATCTGGACAAGCTTTCACTGGCATTCGATACCTTGTATGCTAAAGGGCTGTATCGTCAGGGAAAAAGTTTTTCCCCACATGCTTTCCAGTTCCTGAATCGTTACATTATAAAACACAAAAGAAATCTAAAAAGAATTTTTTGGATTCATTACAGAGGCAGTAGACAATTATTTCTTGTGTACAATTCTAAATATTTATACTTAAATTTAAAGACGAGAGATTTTATGAAAAAAAAGTTATTTTTAATCTGTACTTGTCTCTTTGCCTGTATCAGTATAGCGATGGCACAGGTATCGACGGTGACAGGAGTTGTCATCTCAGAAGAAGACAATCTCCCAATTGTAGGAGCTTCTGTTCTTATCAAAGGGACCAACACGGGAACAGTGACTGACATTGATGGAAAATTTACGTTAGGCAACGTTCCGGCAAATGCAAAAAAAGTGGTTATCTCGTTCATCGGTATGCAAACCCGAGAACTGGATATCAAGCCGGTATTAAATGTAACACTGCAATCAGATACTGAGGTACTGGATGAAGTCGTGGTAACCGGTTACGGTGTTACCAAGAAAAGCACGTTTACAGGAGCTGCCAACGTGGCAAGTCCTACCACCCTCGAATCTCGTACGGATGCCAACTTTATGAAAGCACTGGAAGGAAGCATGCCGGGTGTACAGATGAACAACTCAACCAGCATGCCGGGTGCTGAAGCAAACGTCTACATCCGAGGTGAAAGTTCTGTAAACTCGGGCACACAGCCTCTTTACATCATCGATGGCATGCCGATGAATTCGGACACGGATGCTGCATCGTCCAGAGACAACCGCGCATTCAACCCGCTGGCAAATATCAATACAGCCGATATAGAAACCATTACAGTCTTGAAGGATGCCAACGCTACGGCCATCTACGGTTCGCGTGCGGCCAACGGTGTGATTGTCATCACAACCAAAAAGGGACAGGAAGGTGCCATGCACATCGATCTGGATATCAAGCAGGGATTCACAACCATTGCCCCAAACAACTTCTCTTTCTGTAATGCACAGCAGACTGCTGACTTGTATGCACAAGGTTTGGTCAACAGCAACCCAGAGAAGTATACTTACGAATCGGCTATGGCCAAGATCAAATCGGATTACAACTGGGACGGCATTCAGAACTACGACTGGATTGACGCCATCACCCGTACCGGATATTATCAGGACTACAACCTCAGCTTCAGCGGTGGAAACGGCAAGACACGCTACTATGCTAGCGTAGGTTACCTGAATCAGGAAGGTGTGGCCATCAACAGCGGCATGAAACGATACTCTGCCCGACTCAACCTCGAGACATCATACAAATGGTTCAACTTCGGATTCAATACCTCGTTCGCATTGGCTGATATGGATGCATTCTCACAGTCAACCGGAGGTTCTTACTCGAACCCGTTTGTAGGTGGTACATTGAAAGCCACTCCACTCGATCCGTTCTACAACGCAGACGGTAGCTATAACACGGGTATCATGTATAACCCGCTTGCCGTATACGATAAGGATGAAGGAGATATCTATAATACCAAAACAACGACCATTAACCTGAATCCGTACTTTGCCATCAATTTCGGAAAAGGCATTGTGCTGAAAACCTCATTAGGCCTTAACTCGTACGGCACACGCCAGTACGATTTCTGGAGCTGGTACAACAATCAGGGAGCCAGCGACAACGGACGTGGAACACAGTACAATTCGAATACCACCACCATTACCTGGACCAACACCCTGAACTGGATGCACACTTTCAATGAAAAGCATAACCTGAATATCATGCTCGGACAGGAAGCACAGTGGAAGAATTACTGGAATGAGAAATATGCCGGAATCAATTTTCCCTTGAGAGGATATCGAGAAATAAACATGGCCGGTTCTTCTTACGGCAATCCGTCGTACGTAACTCGTCAGGCCCGTCTGGCTTCTCTTTTCGTAAATGCAAGTTACGACTATCAGGGAAAGTATTACGGACAGGTAAGTTTCCGTCGTGACGGTTCGTCCGTATTCGGCAGCAACAACCGATGGGGTAACTTCTGGTCTGTAGGCGGCAAATGGCGTCTCTCCGAAGAAGAATTCCTGAAAGACAATGAAATCTTTACCAACCTGGCACTGCGTGCAAGCTACGGAACAGTGGGTAATCAGGATATTGACTGGTATGCGGCCCGTGGTTTCTACAGCGCCGGATACAATTATGACAGCACACCGGGTATCGTTCCTGAATCACTGAACCTCCCCGACCTGGGATGGGAAACCAGCAAGAAGCTGAATATCGGACTGGATATCACTTTTGCCAGAAAATGGAACCTGACTGTAGATTTCTACAACGAAGCTACTTCCAATATGCTGTTTGAACTGCCTGTCTCTCAGGTTACCGGCTTGAGCGAGGTTTACCAGAACATCGGTTCCATGAGAAACAGAGGTATTGAAATCGGTCTGAACGGTACCATCCTCCAAACCAAGGGTTGGACATGGACTGCATACGCTAATGTTACATTCAACCAAAACAGAATCACTGAGCTTTCTGGTGGAAAACCAATCGAAGATACTTATACCATCAAACAAGAAGGCTACCCATTGAGACAATTTTATATGGTAGAATATGCAGGTGTAGACCCGGATACAGGTGCGCCATTATGGTATAAAAATGCAACAGGCGACGAAACTACAACCAACTGGAACGAATGCGCCAAACGTTACCTCGGCTCAGCCGACCCTAAAGCCTATGGTGGTTTCGGTACACGCGTACAATGGAAGAACTTTGACTTCTCGGCCGACTTCAATTACCGACTGGGAGGAAAAGTCTATGCCGTTTCGAACCGCTTCTTCAACGCGGCAGGAAGTCAGGGAAACGTCACTCCGACAACTTATCTATATGAAAATGCATGGACCGAAAACAACCGTTATACCGATGTCCCGAAGTATATATATGGAAACACTTCAGGAGAAAACAATCATTCTTCACGCTTCCTGTATAGCGGCAACTTCCTGCGCGTAAAGAACCTGCAACTGGGATATACACTTTCTAAACGTATCTTAAAGAAAGCGTTGATTGACAACATGCGCATCTATGTATCGGTAGACAACATCTACACATTCAAGGCAAAGGACTTCATCGGTTACGATCCTGAAACATATACAAGCGGATTAATCGCATACCAGTATCCATCTACACGAACATTCCTTGCCGGAATTACCCTGGGATTTTAAAAATAAATATGTTTAACGAATCAAACAAGAACGAAATATGAAGAAGTTTATCACTCGCCTGTTTATCTGTTCGGCCCTGGCCGGAAGCTTTGCCTCCTGCAACAGTTTCTTCGATACGGAATACAACGAAGGAGTAGACGTTGACAACGGACTGACAAGCGTAGACAATCTGAAATATGCCCTGAACGGAACTTACTATCAACTGTTCACATCCTATTTTGCTGGAAACTATTCGCTTACCATCGGCGATATGGCTGGTGACATGGCTTATTTAAATGGTTCAGCCAGTCACTGGATAACTATCAACCACTATAACATAACTCCTGATGATTCATACTTGAGCAGCATTTGGGAATATGGCTATAAAATAATAGATAACGCTTCACGTATCATCAAGGCGGGAAAGGAATTGGAAGCAACTGTTGCCGACACTGACAAAGCTTCCCTGAAGCAATATATGGCAGAAGCCTACGGACTGAGAGGATATGCCATGCTATACATAACCAATATTTTCGGCAAACAGATTAAGGTAAACGGAACGACAGACAATAGTGATGCCATCGGTGTGGTGATCGTCGACGAACCGGTCAAAGCTTTCGAGGAAGTGAGCCGCTCTACCGTAGGACAATGCTATCAAGCTATACTGGATGACTTTAACAATGCCCTGACTTGTTATACAGAAAGTGGAACCGAAGGAAGAGGTACCAACCAGTATCTGTCTGTAGCAGCCATCGAAGGCTTGCTGGCACGTACTTACTTGTATCTGGAAGACTTCAGCAATGCCGAGAAATATGCATCGAATGCACTCCAGCACTCAGGAAAGAAAGTTGTAGCATATAGTGTAGACGACTATAAAAAACTATATACCAGCGGCGACAGCAATTCGGAAAGTATCTTCCGTCTGGCCATTGATGTAAACAATAGTTGGTCTGCCAATTCTTGTGGAAATGTATGGACGACCTACGGAGGTCTGCCCAGCCAGCGCATGCGCAGCCTGATAGCAGACACCGACTGTAGAGGTTCCCTTTATCTTCCTACCATCAAGAAAGGCTCATATAACCAGCTACAATATGGTGGTAAATTCTGGTACGGAGGAGGAAATACGGCATATGCTACCAACTATATCGTCAATGCTCCTGAAATGGAACTGATCATCGCCGAATCGAAACTGCGTGCTGCACAGCCCGACCTGAACGGTGCCAAGGAAGCGCTGCTGACTGTTGCCAAGAGAAACTCACAGATTACCAGCACCAACGATTTAGGCGATACGAAAGAAGAAGTATTCGCATTCCTGAAGAACGAACGCGCCCGCGAATTGTTCCAGGAAGGTTTCCGCTTCTACGACTTGCGTCGCTGGGGTGAAAAAGCTGATGTATATGCCAACGTCGAAGACCAGGTTTCGTACAAATATACCAACTTCGACATTGCACAGTTCTGTTTCCCCGTACCAAGCGATGAAATCAATGCCGGATTTGGTATCAAACAGACACCGGACTGGAACAAGTACCTGCCGAAATAAAGTCAGTTACTTGACAATATAGAACAAGTAACCCTACCCTATAGACCAGACATCGTCTGTAGCGTATAAATCACTCTTTAAACCGTTTCGACAAAAGCCTGAATAGTGGATGCAAGGATCTGTCGAAACGGGTTTTCCTTTTCACGGAAATTGAAATTATTTTTTCGAAGACACTTTCTCCCCCTTATTCCAAATTCTTGTTATCTTTGCTATCAAAGGGTTAGTAACACATTTAATACTATTAAAACATGAACAAAAAACTTAGTACACTCATGGGGTTAGGAATGTTCTTGTTCGCAACTCCACTCATGGGACAGCAGTTCCCTTATCAAGACCCCAATCTTACTCCCGAACAAAGAGCTTACGATCTGCTGGGACGACTGACACTGGAAGAAAAAGCCGCACTCATGCAAAACTCCTCACCCGCTATTCCGCGACTGGGTATCAAGGCATACGACTGGTGGAATGAGGCGCTTCACGGCGTAGGACGAGCAGGCATTGCTACCGTATTTCCGCAAACGATCGGTATGGCAGCATCGTTCGATGACAATCTGGTATATAAAGTCTTTACGGCCGTGTCCGACGAAGCTCGAGCCAAACACACAGAATTCAAGAAATCGGGTAAGCTCCAACGGTATCAGGGACTGACTTTCTGGACTCCGAACATCAATATTTTCCGCGATCCCCGCTGGGGAAGAGGTCAGGAAACTTATGGAGAAGACCCTTACCTGACCAGCCGGATGGGAGTAGCTGTTGTCCGCGGACTACAGGGACCGGCAAATATGAAATATGATAAGCTGCACGCATGTGCCAAACACTATGCCGTACACTCCGGACCGGAATGGAACCGCCACAGTTTCAATGCTGAAGATATTGCTCCGCGCGACTTGTGGGAAACCTACCTGCCGGCATTCAAGGCGCTGGTAGAAGAAGCAAATGTCAAGGAAGTGATGTGTGCCTACAACCGTTTCGAAGGGGAACCTTGCTGCGGAAGCAACCGACTATTGATGCAGATACTGCGCAACGAATGGAACTATAAAGGTATTGTGGTATCCGACTGCGGCGCAATCAGCGATTTCTGGCACAAAGGTGCTCACGAAACTTATCCCGACCAGCAGACAGCCAGTGCGGGAGCCGTACTGAACGGTACCGATCTGGAATGTGGAGACAATTACAAATCACTTCCTCAAGCAGTAAAAGACGGACTGATAAACGAAGAGCAAATCGACGTTTCCGTCAAACGCTTGTTGAAAGCCCGCTTTGAATTAGGCGAAATGGACGAACATGTATGCTGGGACTCTATCCCCTACTCGGTAGTAGACAGCAAGGAACATAAAGATCTGGCACTGGAGATCGCACGCAAGAGTATCGTTCTGTTGCAAAACCGCAATCACGTGTTACCGCTGAAAAAAGATATGACCATCGCTTTAATCGGACCGAATGCCAACGACTCCATCATGCAATGGGGAAACTACAACGGATTTCCTTCACACACTACAACCTTATACGAGGCTTTGAAACAGCGTATTCCGGCGGACCGGCTGATTTACGATCTGGGATGTGACCGCACCAACGACAGCAGTCTGGAAAGTGTTTTCGGACAATGTAGCATCGACGGTAAGCCCGGATTCAAATCGACTTACTGGAATAACATCAAAATGGAGGGTAAACCCGCAACCATTACATATACAAATACCCCGTTCCACTTCACGACACTGGGAGCAACCGTCTTTGCAGCTGGCGTAAATATCCAGGATTTCTCGGCACGCTATGAATCAGCTTTCACAGCCCAGCAAACAGAAGACATCAACTTCCATTTCGAAGCGGAAGGAATCATCCGCCTCAGCATCGACGGAAAAGAAGTAGCCAAGGGGAAATACCTAAAAAACAACATGAAATTATATACCTTAAAAGCTGAGAAAGGAAAAACATATAATATTCAAATTGACTTTATTTTCTATAGCAACGACCGGGCAGCTCAATTGAATTTTGACATGGGCCGTCCCGTCCCCATCAACTTGCAAGCTTCCATCGACAAGGTAAAGCCTG
>ENA-OOWT01000234-OOWT01000234.1-human-gut-metagenome-genome-assembly--contig:-NODE-234-length-13372-cov-1.904483_pt1 | contig 13372 bp, 10 predicted proteins | sample MGYA00241619_ERZ501340 | MGnify/ENA primary metagenome ERZ501340 (study PRJEB25962, sample SAMEA2042984) | human gut metagenome | biome: human gut; feature: human-associated habitat; material: faeces... | reverse complement strand
GTTCTTCAAGAAGAACATGAGCTGGCTGATGCCGGACAAGCGTCCGACCGACAACATGGAGCTGGCCGTCGACCTGCCGCAGGAAGAAGAGTTTGCCTTGGCCAACATGATGCCCTACACATACTACAACTTCTGGTTCCTGCCGAAATACATGCAGGAATATGCCGACAAGTACCTGTTGTTCGATGACATCAGCGATGCCGAACTGAAAGTGTTTGAGGAAACCTTCACCAAACTGATCAAGATTTCCTTGTGGAACACCCACGGCACACAGTTCCTCAGCAAGAACCCGCCGCACACCGGGCGCGTGAAAGAGCTGGTGAAGATGTTCCCGAACGCCAAGTTCATCTACCTGATGCGTAACCCGTACACGGTATTCGAATCGACCCGCAGTTTCTTCACCAACACCATCCAGCCGTTGAAACTGCAGGACATCAGCAACGAAGAACTGCAGGCCAATATCCTTTCAGTCTACGCCAAGCTGTATCACAAATACGAGGCCGACAAGAAGTTCATTCCGGAAGGCAATCTGGTGGAAGTCCGTTTCGAGGATTACGAAAAGAACGCCTTCGACATGACGCAGGAGATTTACCAGAAACTGCAAATCCCCGGCTTTGACGAAGCCCGTACCGACATCGAAGCATACGTCAACAAGAAGAAAGGGTACAAGAAAAACAAATACCAATACAAGCCCGAGACTGTCGAACTGGTTGAAAAGAACTGGTCGTTCGCCTTGGAGCAGTGGGGGTATAAGTTGTAAACTTATCAGACTATATCAACAAAAAATGCGGGACACTCACATCCCGCATTTTTTGTTTCATACCTTTTATTAACCGCCATCTTCATTCACATACAATCCGGAATCCGACAGCCGTCTTCAAAGAAGCAGACTCCGGATACACAATACGCAATCCGTCTGCCTCCTGCTTCCATTCTATTTTATCACCTTCTACGCCCAACAGTTCCACCGAAGTCACCTGCTTCTTTTCCACAGTAGAGTCAGTACCCAAAGACACAATCTTCAAAGTCTCCCCCGGTTTCGGCACCGTCATGCACCAGGCATACAAGGCCTTGTCTTTTCCTACCGTAAAACGGAAATCCGTAGAATAGAAGATATGATTAGCCTGACTGCCCCCGATGAATCCACCCGGCAACACATTCAGCTTACCGTCTTTTCCTTCACCCAATACACGCCAGGCTGAACTGCCGTAAATACCTTGTCCGTTCACCCGTATCCATTGACCGACCTCTTTCAGCATCTTTACGCAGCCTTCATCCAATGAACCATCGGGACGCAGCGGAATAGAAACACCCACCGAACCATCACGTGCCACAATCTCCAGCAAATAACGTATCATCGCATCCGAACTGTACACGAAATTCGGGCCATAGAACCAATCGCCTACCGGGGTTTCCGCAATCCAAGCCTGATACTTGGAGTTCCACAAGTCGAACTGGTCATGGTGTACCCCCTAGATAATCAAAAACCGTGCGCCGGCATCCTTGTAAATATCCACTAATTCTTTGGGATTGAACTTCTTCGGGTTCCAGTCGCGTAGCACCTCCTTGTAGCCCACTTCCGAAGGATGCCCATAGTTTTTCAGATGGTTCTCGTAAGCCGGAGTCCCTTCCACATACATTTTGCGGGCATACCAGTCGCCGCTCTCTCCAGCCGACTGCGGTCCGAAATGAATCCATATTCCGAACTTGGAATCCCGCAACCATTCAGGTGTACCCGGATAGTTGGACTCTATCGATGCCCACGTGGGCTCATACGGTCCGGCGGTAATTGGTAAATCCAGTTTTACTTCCTCAAATGTCTGGCTGTCACCCATCGGAACAGAGTTCTCCGGCAGTGGCTTATGTACCGACGGCATGGGTTCCAACTGATAGTTCACCCCACTGGTCTGCTGAGAAAAAGCCGTTGCACAGGCTCCCAGCCACAAACAGCCTAATAATACAAATTGATTCATGCCTATTTTTCGTTTTCTAAAAATTTACAATTTGCTTTTTTACGGATAATCCCGTTATTCGATTTACAAAAACAAATGTAGATAGAAAACCTTGAAACAAGATAGGATGAAAATGTGGGATTATAGGAGGAAATCGATACAATATAAAAAATGGTCCTGATGCATACACACCAGAACCATTCTTTATTTCAAATTACGTCAACCCATCATTGACTTATTTTACACAAGATAGAAGCATGAGGCTTCAGTTTCTGTTCTACTTTACCTGAAGCTTTACCCAGACTCTGTCCTGTCCAAAGATTAGTGAGTTCCACAGTACCCTCTATCCCTAAATCCTTTAAATCTACACTGACAGGAATTTCTTTATCATTGGAAGTATTAAACAATGCCAAATAAATTGCCCCCGTTTGTGGATGACGAGAAGTAATGGCCACTTTATCTGGCTCCCGATACAACATACGCGTATCCACAGACTCCTTGTGCATCTTCAGTACCTCTTCATTTGTCAACAGAGATAACGTAAAATCATCGCAACTGGGTAAATCACCTCCAAACATCAACGGAGAACGGAAAATAGTAAACAATGTCATCAAAGTGTACTGTTCATCTTTAGTGAGACGAGTCATCCGGTCCTCTCCCCTCTCTCCACGAATAGAGATACGTCCTAAAGGAATCATATCACAATCAGGCCAAGTGCCCGGAGCAATATAAGGATACCATTTCTGACACACAGAAAGCAAATGATCTATATCTCCCCACACATCCCATACATCGTTCACCATACGCCACATATTTGCATGGCTACGCACATGTTCCACTTCCTCTATAGGCGTTTCTCCAGGGGAAGTACTGAACACGATAGGCCGCCCGCAATGGTCAATCGCATAGCGTATCATATCGATTTCATCCTTATGATAATATGGAGCTGACAAATCATCCACTTTAATGAAGTCTACACCCCAATCCGCATACATATTAATGATGGAATTATAATATTCCTGCGCTCCCGGCTTGGATGTATCCACCGTATAATTATCAGACAACCATTTACACAAATTCTCTTTAGAATAAATCTGGTCGGCTGTTATGCCATCCGTTCCCTTTACCGGCATTTTACGGGCTACAGCTTCTTTCGGAATTCCCCGCATGATATGTATACCAAATTTCAACCCCTTCTGGTGTACATAGTCAGCCAATTCCTTGAAACCTTTACCATCTTTTGACGAAGGGAAACGATTGACGGCAGGTTGATAACGTCCATACTCATCCAGAACATAACGTGGGTCAGTCTGATTATATCCTCCAGCCTTATCATTCTCTACAAACCAGCGGATATCCACAACCACATATTCCCAGCCATATTTTAAAAGATGTTCAGCCATGTAATCTGCATTAGCCTTTACCTCGTGCTCCTCTACAGTAGGTCCGTAACAATCCCAACTGTTCCATCCCATAGGAGGAATCTGAGCCCATTCTTTAAACTCATTTTCGGCAAAGACTTTTCGGTCTGGTTCTTTCTTCTCTGTACAAGCACACAGAAGAGTCAAGGCAAGCAAGCCCAATGCTAATTTCTTTCTCATATCCAATAAGTTTACAAGTTATCTACTTTTAATCTGTATAATAAGGATTCTGTACCAAATTCGGATTTTTGTCACGTTCCGATTTCATGATAGGCAGCCAATACATCTTGTCATCCCAAATACGATCGCCTCCCACATCACTCCGTAAAGCAGATACTTCATACGTTTTATGTCCATCCGGATATTTCTTTACTGTAATGGCATGCATGGTTCTTCCTAAATACTTATCGGCTTCCATCCAGCGGCGTACATCGAAATAACGGTGCTCTTCAAATACCAACTCTATACGGCGTTCATGCTTGATGTCTTCCAGAAGTTGGGACCCCGTAGAAGTAATGTCCGGCATACCTGCTCGATTACGTACTTCATTGACTGCATCACGTGCACCCTCTTCATCACCTATATGATATAACGCCTCAGCCTTATTCAGGTACAGTTCAGCCATTCTAATCCAGATCCAATTTTTAGCTTTAAAATTGTATGAATTACCTACATAATCTTCATCCAAGAATTTCTTCAGATTATATCCTGTAGGAGAAGTATTCCAATTATCCACACCATATTTCGTATCTCGTCCTCCTCCAATTTCATTTCCAGATGCGTCTACATCGAAATACGTTTCCAACGTACGTTCTTTCCAAGAAGCTCCATCATACAAGATACTAGCATAAAAACGTGGGTCTCTATTCTCATAAGGACTGGCTGCCTCTTCCGGATTATTCCAGTTAAAACGAGAAGCCACCCCATTTTTTACAATCTCATAATCATCTACTAATTCTTGCAAAGGACAGTTTCCTCCCCATCCGTTCCAACCGTTCGGAAAATTCCATTGTTCCAACGAGGAGAGTCCTTCGCCCAAATTACTGGCTGTTCCCATTCGGGCAAAAATAACCTCCGTATTGGCAGATGTATTATCTAAGAATATATTCTGATAATTGGCAGACAAATCTTCCGTTGCTGTAGAAGAAGTTCTCAATAATCCATAGCCATTGTTTAAAGCCTCTGTCAGGGCCTCTTCAGCCGCAGTGGCAGCTTTCTCCCAACGCTGAGGATCGGGGGTCGTATACCCTACCTCCGGCATCTGTACATTCACGTTCATCAAATCACTCGCTGCATACAACAAGATACGAGATTTCAAGGCTTTTGCTGCCACACTTGTGGCACGGCCATAATCATCACCTGAATAACTGGCCGGCAATTCCTTCACAGCCTGGTCAAGTTCGCTGACCATAAAATCCACACAATCCTTATAGGAAGCACGAACCTGCTGTTTGATTTTATCCAAATCATCAATCGTAAAACTTTCTGTAATCAAGGGAACTCCTCCCCAGCGGGTTATCAGGTCATTATATTCAAAAACACGCAGAAAACGAACTTCTCCTTTCAAACGAGTTTTCAAATCCTCATCTGTAAAGGGGACTTCATCTATCCGTTCAAAGAAAATATTACAATTCGCAATATTATTCCATTTGGTGCTCCAGGAACGATTGTCCCATCCATACCAGCCTCCATTCATTCGGCCCAAGTCACTTGGATTGACACGTGCAAAATTATGTACTTCGCAACCACGCAACCAAGTCAGCTCAGTTTCATCCACTATAGAACTTTGCATAGATTCTGTCCACCCGTGCCCCACTTGATTATAGCGCGAATTCACAAATGCCTGCACCAACGCAGGATCCTTCCATAACTGGTCTTCTCCAATCTCTGTCAAAGGGGCTTTATCCAGAATATCAGAACATGAAGAAAATACTGGAACACTTAATAGCCCCATCAATATATATTTTACATACCTTTTCATACAGCATTCATTTAAAATGTGACATTAATACCAAAATTATAGACCTTAGACTGAGGAGTATTCCAAGCAGCCCATCCTTGACTATTCTCTTGTGTTTCCGGATCGATGTTACGAATACCCGTTATCGTAAACAAGTTATATCCGCTCAAAGAAAGACGAACAGCAGATATAGGAGTATTCTTCAACCAGCTTTTAGGCAGATCATAAGCAAGTTCTATACTTTTCAAACGCAAATAAGAAGCATTATTCAACCAGAATGTGTTCCTATAGTTTCCTCCTCCTGTCACGGTTGCATCCCGATTATAGGTACGAGGATATTCTGCATTGATATTATCCTCAGTCCAACGATTCTCATAGAAATCCTTCGTAAAGTTTCCAATGGTTCCAGCTTCCATAAACGTATATTGCCAAACCTGTGCTGCTCCCTGGAACAACATGCTCAAGCTCCAGTTCCGATAATTTACGCCCAAGTTAACCCCATACATAATGCGAGGTATTGCAGGCTTGTCTTGACGTACTTTATCATTGCCATCTATGACTTTATCACCATTGATATCCTTGAATCTCACATCTCCCACTCTGGCTTCTGCCAAATGAGGATAAGAATCGAGTTCTTCTTGTGTACGGAAGATTCCATCTGCTTCATACATCAGATACATATCTCCATCGGTACCAATAGAAAGACCGGTTCTTTTCTGCCAAGGTAAAGTACTTTCAGGTTCATCTATGAAATCGATTGTACTATGATTATAAGTAAAGTTTCCACTTGCCATGATTGTCCAATCCTTATTCAACTGCTTACTAAATCCTAAAGTCAATTCTGTACCTATATTTGAACAAACGCCAATATTTTCATCTGGCAAAGTCAAACCTGCATATTCTGGAATGGCTGCATTACGAGTGGCCAGAATGTTATTTCGTTTTGTCTTAAAGAAATCGGCTTCAAAATTGAAATACTTCAGAAATCTTGTTTCAATACCTACGTTATAAGTATTGGCAACCTCCCAAGTGATATTGGGGTTAGCCGTTCTCAACAGCCAAAGTCCACTTTCAATACCACCACCTAAAATAGCTGGATTATCAAATGTATAAGCTGTCAAATACTGAAAAGCATCCACCTTGTCATTACCCATCTGTCCCCAAGAAGCACGCACCTTCAAGTAATCCATCCAAGAAACATTCTCTTTCCAGAATTTTTCTTCAGAAACTCTCCAACCGACTGACACCCCTGGGAAGAAGCCAAATCGTTTTCCAGCTGGGAAATTTTCTGATCCGTCATACCTCCAGTTAAACTGGAACAGATACTTCCCTTCATAATCATAGTCCAAACGACCGAAATAATTCATTCGAGCTGTTTCTGAGGCCTTTCCGTCGTTAGTGGCACTGTTTATATCTCCCGCAAAAATTTCATCAATTGCAGTAGAAATGAAATCCTGACGTCTGGCCTGCATATAATCGTAACGACTCTGGTACTGTTCATACGCCACAAACACATTCAGATTATGAACGTCATTAAATGTACGCTTATAGTTCAAACGAGCATTCATTGTCACTCCCAAAGTTTGGTTCATATTCTGGTCCAGAATATTGGAACCTTGTTCTTTAGCAATGTACTCATCTCCACTTTGTTCATACATATAATATTTTTTCTCGAATTTCTTATAGAATACATCAGCACGGTCCACATACAAACCTGCATCTATAGATAATCCTTCTGTAATCCACGGCAAATCCCAGTGCAAGGTCAGATCCGCATTCAAATATGATTGTCTATCACGCTGGTATCCAGTAGTACCATCCAGGCCCGTGGCTGGAGAGAAATTATCTTGTTTAGAAGATACATTTCCGTAATTTGTACCAGGGAACCAGATATTCACCATTGGATTATATTTAATCAAATAACGCCAAATATCTTCAGACCCCGTAATCGGAGAATTTCTGTCTTCCTGACGAAAAGCCACATTCAATCCTATCTTTACATCCTTGTGAGGAGTAAAGTCTATGTTCGTACGGAAATTATACTGGCTATAGTTACTTGCACTGTTTTTATAATAGTTATCCTGATACTTATATCCTAAAGAAGCATAGAAACTGACATATTTCCCTCCTGCGGAAGCCGAAATGTTATGCTGCGTCTGTACAGCCTGTTTCAACAGAATATCGAAAGCATTCACATTGGGATAATTGATCGGATCACTTCCATCCTTAAATTTCTGGATAGCCTCATCAGAATAAGTTCCTGGCGTAATTTCATTAATCAATTCAGCATACTGCCACGAATCGCACATGTCTGGTAATATGGTGGGAGAACTAATACCTACATTTCCATTATAACTTACCGTGAATTTTTCAGACTTTGCCCGTTTCGTGGTAACCAAAATAACTCCATTTGCCGCACGAGAACCATAAATTGCTGCAGACGCATCCTTCAAGATAGTAATGCTTTCGATGTCATTAGGATCTAGGCGTCCCAAACTTCCGGCACGGTCTGCCACTCCATCTACAACAATCAATGGAGAAGAATCTCCCGTAGTACTTGCTCCACGAATCAGCAAACCTGCATCATCATATCCAGGCTCTCCACTCCGGTTATAAGAAATCAATCCAGGCAAACGCCCTGCCAAAGTATTCGTGATATTGGTCGTAGGAACTTTTGACAAATCACTACCTTTGGTACTTGCCATTGCTCCTGTGACGGAGACTTTCTTCTGAGTACCATAACCTACCACTACTACCTCATCCAAAATCTCAGCATCCTCTTTCAGTGTCACCGCCAAAAGCTTTCCAGGCTGAGCCTTCAGTTTTTGCGTCTGATAGCCAATATAAGAAATATCCAGTTCTGCACCATCTGCTACTTCCAGCACAAAATTACCGTCAAAATCCGTAATTGTACCATTCGTGGTACCTCCTTCCATCACAGTAGCTCCAATAATCGGTTCACCATTCACATCCTTTACAGAACCTGAGATTTTCTGTCTCACAGTCGTATTCCGCCGTTGAGTTCCTTTTTTAACGACAATATTTTTTCCCTGAATCTCATACGACACATTCTGTCCATTCAAAATCTGAGCAACCGCATCTTTCAACTGGCTGGCATTTATGGAAACTATACGATTCGTATCCACATCACCGGCAATATACACAAACGAATATCCGCTCTTCGTTTGCAGTTCCGTCATTGCCTTTCCTACCGATACATTGTTCATTTTCAATGATATACTTTGCGAATAAATGCTCAAATTAAGGCATAGCAAAGCCCCGGCCATTAACATGGCTTTTTTCCTGTAATTCATAAATTTAAGATTTTAAGATTAAAAACTTCTGATAAAAGGTGTTTTACAAGGAATCTTTACTATTTTTGTCAAATTCCTTAGAAACATCTTAAAACAAGCAAGTTAGGAGAAACTAAGGCTATGACCGGAGGAACTTCCCTTTCTTCCGGTTTTTTATTTCTCCACAAACCAAAAATCAAGTATCTACTTTCATACGACATAAGGTTTTAGTGTGTTTAACAATCGGTCAATATAAGGTTATGTTTTTTTCTTTCTGTATGTAGCGAATTTTTCCTGTCTTCTTCAACACCTCCAAAATATCTCGCACACTCTGCTCACTACGGTTGAATCGCCCGTAAAAACAGTACTTGCGCAATGAGTCTGTGGCAAAGGTGATATGCACATCGTAACTACGTTCCAAGATTCTGGCCACTTCGGGCAAAGGCATCTCATCAAAAAATAATCTACCGGAAGTCCATTCTAAGCTATTCTTCACCTTTGTAGATTTCTTCTTCATATACCCCTCTTCCTTATCCAGTGTCACCTGCTCATCCGGAAGCAGAATAATCTCGGCTTCTTCCCGAATACGGTTTCCCAACGCTACTTTTCCTTCCAACAAAGAAACCACAGCATCCTCATCATTCGGATAGTCCCGAAAATTAAACTTGGTACCCAACACTCGAACCGATAAGGAAGGAGTTTGCACATGAAAAGGAAGATTTTCGTTGCGGGCTACCTCAAAATAGCCTTCTCCGCTCAGCTCCACTTCCCGATTGTCCACTCCGAAATCCTGCGGATAGACCAGCCGCGAACCGGCATTCAGCACCACCAGCGTACCATCGGGCAAACGAAGACGGGTCTGTGCTCCCAAAGGTGCTTCCACTTCCACCTGGGTCAGAGCCTCTTTCAAGTTACTTTCCCCCTTCTGATAAGAGAAGAAAGAAACAAGCCCTACCACCAGTACGGCCGCCGCATATTTGAACACAGACTTCCAGCCGATAGTCCTCTTCGACTGTTTCGAGGTCCGATGTTCGGCCACCCGTTGACGGAAAACCTCGAAAGCCCGGTCAGCATCGTAATGCGTGCATTCTTCTTCCTGCACAGCAGAAAACCAAATTTCCTGCTGTTGCATGAAGTAACGGCGGTTGTCTTCGGAAGCAGAGATCCATGCCTCCAGCTCCTCACGCGCTTCCTTGTCCAATCCTCTGCTCAGAAACGCCGCAATCAATTCGTCGATATGTGAATTTCTTTCTTCCATTTTCAGGGTTTCTATAAATGAGACGAAAATTCCGCTTACATGGGTAGGCGAAACACATTATTTTTTTATCTTAAGGTGAAAAAAAACAGCAGAAGAGCAAGCAAGTATTTCCCCAGTTCGGCATGCAGCGAGGCCAACGCACTCTTTATGTGATACTTCACCGTATTGACAGAGATATTCAGTTCCGTGGCAATTTCTTCGTATTTTTTCCCCTCGAAACGACTTTTCACGAAAACTTTCCGGCAGACCTCCGGTAAATGATGGATAGCCTGGTAAATTTTTTCCTCCAGCTCATGCTCCAGCAGGCTCCCCAACGGATAATCATCAGACTGCAAATAACGTGTCTCTCCTTCCTCCGGCATGGCAGAAAGAGCCACTTCCGTCCGTTCTTTCTTGGAAGCCAGATAATCCATGCAGTGATTGCGCACAGCACGTACCAGATAACTCCGCAAAGAAACCTGAATATCAAGTGTTGCACGCACTTCCCATAAATGGAAAATGACATCGCCCACCAAAGTCTCAGCCAGAAAATCATCGCCTACATACTCACGGGCCACGTGACACAACAGCGCATAATGATGACGATAAAGATGCCTGTAAGCCTCCTCATTACCCCGCTTCAGTTGCTCGATAATAATCCGTTCTGCGATTTCCATGTATATCTGTTAAGGTGTTATTTATTCCGGCTGGCCAAACATCTGCCGATAATATTCGCCTTTATCTGTCAGCTTTTTCAATTGCTCCACTCCGCTGATGGCCGAACCATGTACCCGTTCATAAAACGCAATTTCTTCTCGTAACGGACGGAAATCGTTTTTCATCAATGCAAGGTTAAAAGCCTTCTCCAGACGAACAAACCCGTACATCAGAGAATCTTGTGCCACTTCCTGCACTTTGACTCCATAGGCTGAATCCGCCCGTAGAAAATCCTTCCTTGCTACCACCGAATCTCCCTGATAGTCCTCCAGCATCGCTTTCATATTCCAGAATTCGGGTGACATGGAATCACGCATGCAAGTATCCATCTCGCGGAGCAACGCCAACACTTCCGGCAGACGCCAGCTACGGAGCAAATAAGTATATTTCAAAAGGTAAGTCTGCTTGTAGGGACACAACGAAATGGCGCTGCCCAGTTTTTCCCGAATCAATGAATCATGAATACAAACCCGCGGATGTGCTCTGTCGACCGGCACATTCCAGAACAAAGAATCACTCCGCATCAGACTGTCTGCCTCCAAGATAAGCGTATGCACAACAGCCTGATTACCTGACTGAAATCCAGTCCCTTTATGGGTACAGGCAGCACACATTCCAGCCACACAGCCCACCATCAAGAAGAGTCTTACATTCATAGTCTAAAGGTTTGTTTCGCGCAAAGTTAAGTTTTTTCACCCAACCTTGTCCTAAAAAGCACTAAATTCTCTCCCATAAAAAGGGTAACTCCTCTACGAAAAAAGTATCTCACTACCTGCATTTTCTCTGTCCCACAGTGTGGAATACAAAAACCACAGTGTGGAATACATATTTCACAGTGTGGGATACAAATTCCACACTGTGAAACAGAGAATTTATCAGGACAAAAAAAAGTATGCTCCAAGGAGTTTTTTCATTTATACACCGTAGAAAGCAAATTATTTTTTCAGGCTTCTTTTCACCACTGCCGGCACACCTGCCGCCAGAGAATCATCGGGAATATCACGAGTCACTACACTACCTGCCGCAATGATGCAGCGGTTGCCGATGGTCACCCCCGGACAGACCACCACATTGCCACCCAGCCAGCAGTCCTCGCCCACCGTAATGGGATAGGATGTTTCCTTTTCCTCACGGCGTTCCACATAGTCCATGGGGTGCTGGGGCGTGTAGAACTGGCAATGAGGTCCTATCAGCGTATTCTTCCCGATGCGGATATAAGCTCCGTCGAGCATGATGCAGTCGTAGTTCATGAACACATTTTCACCCAGGATTATGCCGTTGCCGTGGTCACAATGGAAAGGCGGACAGATAGTGGTGTTTTTCGGGATACCTGGAATAAGGTCTTCCATCACCTGGCGGTAATCATCGTCATAAATGGTCATCGTCTGCAGACGGGCGCACACTTTTTTGGCGTGTATCAGACTGGCGTGTATTTCAGGGTCGGAAAAATAATAGAGTTCCTGACTGCGCATCTTTTCGTATTCTGTTTTCATAGGATTTCAGTTTATAAAATAACCATATTCAAAGGTAGAAGGAATTTCGCTTATCTGCAAAAAGAGACAAATACAAAAACAACGCTCATGGTCATCGGCCACACAATAAAACGACTGACTGTACTCCGCAAATCCTTAAAAAGATAGCCAACGGATACAACCACCGAGTTTCCCCATCATCCAATATTACAAACTAAAATAAAGACTTCAAGAGGTTACGCTTCCATTGATTCCACAAATTGTAACAATGAAGCGACACGCTCCGTATGAAAAGAAAGTTGATTGAACAATTTATGGGTTTTCAGCATCTCAATAGCAGCATCGGCTGTAATCACCCCTTGTTCATAGAGCCGGATTGTAGCATATAACTGATCATTAGCTACAGGCCCCATCACCAGGTCATATTTTTCCACTTCTTTCCCTCGTCGGTTATTGACCACAAATTCCAGCCATTCTTTCGTAGCTCCTGTAAACCGAAGAACAGAAAATTCTCTATCAAAAATATTGTCAGGCACTTCATATACAGAAACTACAGCTTTCTCACTCTGTTCTCTATTCTTTTTCAGCAGAGCCCACTTTTGAGCCTGTTCCAAATTGGTCGTCGTATAGAATCCTTTCCCAAAATCCGTAGCCTTACGCCCTTTCTGCACACTCGGGTGCTTTACAATAACCGTAGAACCGTGATATAGTTTCATTTCTTTTTATTGATATAAGTAGTTATAGTATCTATAATATAATCAACGTCTTGAGTATGAAGCATCTCGAAATTGTCTGTCAGAAACTCGAAAACCTGATAATTGGAGAACCGTAACAAAGTTTCTTCTCCACTTAAATGCTGCACTTTTCTATAATTCTCCAGACAAAACAGCTTGAAAAGTAAGATTCGGGTATCATCGTTCTGCATTTTCTTCTGCTTGGCCTTCTCCTTTTCCAGCATTTCATATAACAGCAAGGTACCTGAATACCATAATTTTGTACGCTCATCGAGCAAAGATTTATACAAACTACTTGTATATATGTAATACAAGGCATCTTCAAATGGCAATGATTTTTTCTTCATCACCATATCTACCAAATCACGCATGACAAACGGAAGCATAGACTGGCCAAGACCTTCAGTATGAGTATCAGATATATCCATAAACTACTTTTTGAAACATTACCACAAAACAGGTTTCACGCTGCCCATTTCTGCAAATGTATGGAATCTTCTTTGAAAAATCAAGCCCTGCAACATCGCATCGAGCGAGGCTCACAACAGAAGGACTGCCGAATATATGCGCCACATCGGAGAGTCCA
>ENA-OOWT01000226-OOWT01000226.1-human-gut-metagenome-genome-assembly--contig:-NODE-226-length-13567-cov-1.671329_pt1 | contig 13567 bp, 10 predicted proteins | sample MGYA00241619_ERZ501340 | MGnify/ENA primary metagenome ERZ501340 (study PRJEB25962, sample SAMEA2042984) | human gut metagenome | biome: human gut; feature: human-associated habitat; material: faeces... | reverse complement strand
CACATCATTCAGCAATGTTCTGGGACAATTCGCCCTTGCTTTCGTAGTTCTTCATCAAGAACTCGTCGGCTTCGGCAATATCCGTTATCACATACTTACCTATATTACATATCTGCATTTCATCAAGAGCATCAATCAGGTTTTTATACGAGGGCTGATAGAGTTTAGCAACTACTGCAAAAACGACTGTCTCTACTGCGGCATAAGGCACAGCAATACTCACGCGGACCGCTACCGCCTGAGTACGGAGCAGATTATGGCATGCTGCGAGAGCGGCTATGAGCTTGGTTTTCGTACCTTTGTGCTGCAGGGAGGTGAAGATCCGTATTACACGGATGAGCGCATCTGTGAGATAGTGTCCGGGATTAAGGCAAAGTATCCGGACTGCGCAGTTACACTCTCTATCGGAGAAAAGTCAAAGGAGAGCTATCAGAGCTATTTTGATGCAGGGGCAGACAGATATCTGCTGCGCCATGAGACTGCGGATAAAAAGCATTACAGTAGGCTTCATCCGGTAGAGATGTCACTTGCAAACAGAAAGCAGTGCCTTTGGGATTTGAAAGAGATAGGATATCAGGTGGGCTGCGGCTTCATGGTCGGCTCGCCGGGACAGACAGTGGAGACATTGTATGAGGATTTGCAGTTTATAAAGGAGCTTGAGCCTCACATGGTTGGAATCGGTCCGTTCATATCGCAGAAGGATACACCTTTTGCAAACGAGAAGTCAGGCACGATGGATGAGACGCTTCGCCTGCTTTCAATCATCAGGCTCATACATCCAAAAGTGTTGCTGCCTGCCACAACAGCGCTTGGCACAATCCATCCGCTCGGCAGGGAAAAGGGTATACAGTCGGGTGCCAATGTCGTGATGCCAAATCTCTCACCGGTCAATGTCCGTGACAAATACAAGCTTTACGACAATAAAATCTGCACCGGAGATGAGGCGGCAGAGTGCCGCTACTGTATGGAAAACCGGATGAAGAGCATCGGCTATCAGGTAGTGGTGTCGCGTGGGGACTACGCAGATTTTTGATTAATAGTTACGATTAATAAATATAAAACAACACCAGGATATAGAAGGAGATAAAAATGTACAACGTAAAATCATTAAAGGCTGAAGAATTTATTTCAGACGAGGAAATCAAAGAGACTCTCGAATACGCAGAGGCAAACAAAAATAATATAGGGCTTATCGATGCGATTATCGAGAAAGCAAAGCTAAAAAAAGGACTCACACACAGAGAGGCATCAGTGCTTTTAGCCTGTGAGATTCCGGAGAAGCTTGACGAGGTTTACAAGCTTGCTCAGCAGATAAAGAAGGATTTCTACGGAAACAGAATCGTGCTTTTTGCACCGCTTTATCTGTCAAACTACTGTGTGAACGGCTGTGTTTACTGTCCATATCACATGAAAAATAAGCATATTGCGAGAAAGAAGCTCACTCAGGAGGAGATAGTAAAGGAGGTCACAGCCCTTCAGGATATGGGACACAAGCGTCTTGCAATCGAGGCAGGAGAGGACCCTGTAAACAATCCGATTGAGTATATTCTCGAGTGTATCAACACAATCTACAGCATCAAGCACAAAAACGGAGCTATCCGCCGTGTAAATGTAAATATCGCTGCCACTACAGTGGAGAATTACAGAAAACTCAAGGAGGCAGGAATCGGAACCTACATACTCTTCCAGGAGACATATCACAAGGAGAGCTATGAGCAGCTTCATCCGACAGGACCAAAGCATGACTATGCATATCACACAGAGGCCATGGACCGTGCTATGGAGGGCGGCATTGACGATGTGGGACTTGGTGTACTTTTCGGACTTGACAAATACAAGTACGAGTTTGCCGGACTTTTGATGCATGCAGAGCACCTTGAGGCAGTGCACGGTGTAGGTCCTCACACCATCAGTGTGCCGCGTATAAAGCACGCAGATGATATAGACCCGGATGTATTTGACAATGGCATCAGTGATGATACCTTCGCCAAAATATGTGCACTTATCCGTATTTCAGTGCCATACACAGGAATGATAATCTCAACCCGTGAGAGCCAGGCTGTCCGTGAAAAGGTTCTGCCGCTCGGTGTTTCACAGATCAGCGGCGCATCAAAGACAAGTGTTGGAGGCTATGCAGACCCGGAGGCTGAGAAAAATGCAGAGGCAACATCGGAGCAGTTTGATGTCAGCGACCAGAGAACACTTGACGAGGTGGTAAACTGGCTTATGAAGATGGACTATATTCCATCCTTCTGTACAGCCTGCTACAGAGAGGGCAGAACGGGAGACCGTTTTATGGCACTGTGCAAGAGCATGCAGATACTTAATTGCTGTCATCCGAACGCACTCATGACACTTAAGGAGTATCTCGAGGACTATGCAAGCCCGCAGACAAGAGAGCTTGGAATGAAGCTAATCGACAGGGAAATAGAAAAGATTACCAATCCAAAGGTTAAGCAGACCTGCTATGAGCATATACATGATATTGCAGACGGAAAGCGTGATTTCCGTTTCTAAAGGAGGAAATATGGGAAATTTGAATGAGACGCCTTCTGCCAACAGACTTCATATAGGTATATACGGAAAGACAAACAGTGGTAAGTCATCTCTGATAAATGCGGTTACAAAGCAGGAGGTTTCCATTGTAGCTGACGTGGCAGGTACGACAACCCTGTGTACAAGCCGATGGAGATACATCCGCTCGGACCGTGCGTGATTATTGATACGGCGGGCTTTGATGATGATAGTGAGCTTGGTGAAAGACGTGTGGAAAAGACCCATCTGGCAGCAGAGAAGACAGACATAGCCGTTGTAGTGCTTGATATTGCAGAGGTCATTGCTGCAAAAAAGGCAGGGGTACCGTTTAAAAAAGCTTTTAAGGATGAGGCAGAGTGGAGCCTGCTATTTGCAAAAAAACATACTCCGGTTGTATTTGCCTTAAACAAGATAGACGAGATTTTGCTTTCCGCAGAGGCACAGGAAAAGAGCAGGGGAAAGCTTGACAATGCTGCAATAGAGGCCGCGAAGTGCTGGGTTTATGAGGAAAACAGTGCTGTGATGGGCAAAAATGCAGACAATAGCTTTGAGGTTGTAGCAGTCAGCGCATTAAAGGGCAAGGGAATGGATGCCGTTATCTCTGCACTCACACGCCTTTTGCCTGAGGATTTCGGACAGGAATTTATCCTGGGAGACCTTGTTTGTGAGACAGACCTGGTGCTTCTTGTCATGCCACAGGATATCCAGGCGCCAAAGGGCAGACTCATATTGCCACAGGTGCAGACACTCAGGGAATTGCTCGATAGAAAATGTCTTGTGATGAGCACGACGACTGACAAAATGACAGATGCGCTTGCAGCATTATCTCACGCGCCAAAGCTCATCGTGACAGATTCACAGGTGTTTGGCTATGTGTACGAGCACAAACCGGCGGAGAGTATGCTCACATCATTTTCAGTGCTTTTTGCAGCATACAAGGGTGATCTGCCATATTATGTGGAGAGCGCAAGGGCAATTGATGCCTTAAAGCCATCCTCAAGAGTGCTTATCGCAGAGTGCTGTACACATGCGCCTCTTGCAGAGGATATAGGCAGGGTGAAGCTTCCGAACCTGCTTCGAAAGCGTGTCGGTGAGGAGCTTACCGTGGATATTACAAGCGGTACAGACTTCCCTGATAATCTTTCTCAGTACGATCTCGTTATTCAGTGCGGTGCTTGCATGTTTAACAGAAAATATGTATTATCAAGAATAGACAGGGCACGCACTCAGCATGTGCCGATGACAAACTATGGCGTGGCTATAGCACACCTGACAGGAATACTCGATAAGGTGAGCATGCCCTAGAAAAACCTTAAAAGCCGGGAGGAAGAGAAGCTATCGGTATGACGAAAACAAGCGATTTTGACGACAAAGTGAATTATAGTGGCGATTATAAAGGCAATTATAGCAATAATTACAGCGGCGATTATAGCACCACCGGTTACGCTCGTCTGGCGAAGAGTCTTATTGATATAGTAAAGGAGCAGCAGGCGAAGCTTGGCTACAGGAAGGAAATAGTCAGACTGTATTATCCTCTTTCCACGCTCAGACATTTCTTTGAGTGTGCAGGGGATGACAATAAAATTGCAGCCGACGTAATTTCAGAGCAGCAGATGCTTGAAATACTTGCACCGGACAACCTGCCAAAACAGCTTACTGACACCATAGGTGAGATAAAGGTCACCACAAAAAATGAGCGTTTCTGCATAGAGATACCACCTGAGGGCAGTGAGTATGTGCATGAAAACACAGCTGACAACGAGTTTATAAGGGAGCTGATTACACTTGTCGGCACGCATGGCTGCACCATGGAGCAGATAACTGAGTTGTTTTACAAATACTCGGACGACATCGAAAAAAAGGAAATGCAAAACGGCGAGTTTGACTGTTACATCCGCTTCTTAAATGAGCCGGATGACACATACTACTATTGCTTCCATGACGAGGGCTGCCATATTATTTACCATAGATTTCTGCCGCAGGATTATGCGGACTTTGGATTTTAATGGATAAGTTTCTTTCTTTTGGTGTTGGCCTTTGAATTTACTTTGAAGTTACACGAAGACATAGTTTGACAAAAATATAACAATCGTAATATAATGTTCATACCTTAATGTGAACAGCAGCACAGCAGGCACAGCATAGCAGGAGATATACACATGGCAACATTTACCAGAAAAGCCATAATGCAGACTTTTTTACATATACTGAAAAACAAACCGCTTGACAGGATTACAGTCAAGGATATATGCGAGCAGTGTGAGATAAACAGAAATACATTTTACTATTATTTCAAGGACATATATGATGTGCTTGAGGCCATATTTGAGGACGAGGTCAGGCTTGTGATGGATGAGGCAAAGGAAGGCGTGACATTTCATGATGCATATGCCAGAGTCGCTGCCCTTATTCTTAATAACCGCGAGGCGATAATGCACATTTATGCATCGGAAAACGGCAGGGTATTAAGGACATATCTGGATGCCGTGGTTACGCAGGTGGTGCGCCGCTTTGTGTTGGAAAAGGCAGAGGGCTACAGCCTGGATGATAGTGACATTGCTTTTATCACGGCATTTTACAGCAATGGAATCGTGGGCAGCACAATAAAGTGGATTGAGAGAGGCAGTATGATGAGCCGTTTGCCTGAGAACATTACGGCAAATGGCGTTGGACTGTCAAAAAGCCAATACAACAGAGATATTGTTAAGAGAATAGGTGACTCTTTCGATGCCACAATTTATGATATGATTGAGTGCTGTCTGTAGGCAGGCGGATATTGTATGACAAAATAATTCGAACAGATTTGACAGAGTGTCTGAATTTCAGACACTCTTATTTTTTTGTCCATTTTAAAGACGATTATGGTGGATTAGAATAGCAGACAAAAAGGAGGGAGATACTTTATGCACACATTGGTACGTGTGAAAAATGCATACACTGTCATGACAATATGCCTGATTGCATTGGGGGCAGCTTTGTTATTTGCGCCACAGCTTGGACTTAGGACTTTGTGCGTGGTGTATGGAGTGTTTCTCATAGTATACGGAGTGACAAAGTTGTCCGGATATTTTGCAAAGGATTTATTTCAGCTTGCGTTTCAGTTTGACCTGGCGCTTGGGATAGTTTCAATAGTGCTTGGAATCATAATTATTAAAAAAACTGAGTATATTATAGAGATATTGTCTACAGCAATAGGCATTTTTATGTTGGTAGATGGAGCGTTCAAGATACAGACTGCAGTGGAAGCAAAGCGTTTTGGCATCGAGAGATGGTGGCTCATACTCGTGATGTCGTTTGTAGTGGCATTTGTGGGAATACTGCTTCTTGTGACACCATTTGAGACCGCAGGCATGATAGTGAGATTAATAGGACTGAATTTGAGTCTTGACGGAATACTAAATTTATTTGTCGTCAGAAATACCGTTGAAACAATAAGGAGGAATACAAAGTGGGAAATTTAGGACATCAGGCAGCGAGACTTGCTGCATCAAAAATATGTGACAACATTGTAAAAGGACTTTGCAAGGACCCGGAGACAGAGGTTGTAAAGCTTATCGACATGTGGCAGAAATTTATGGGCGATGAGAAGATTGATTTAAACTATGACAGTGCGCGCAAGATGATCTGTGATAAGGACTGCACGCTCAACAAGTACATGCATCGTCTTATCAACGAGATAGATCCTCATGTATTAAAGACAATCGCGCTCAATCTGGGCTTTGAGGCATTTGTTTACGGCACAAAAACCATCCGTAAAAATCGTGAAAAGTATGGCTGCAATGTGCCATGGCTCATTCTTATGGATCCGACAAGTGCCTGCAATCTGCACTGTACAGGCTGCTGGGCAGCAGAGTATGGCCACAAGCTGAACCTTACCTTTGATGAGATGGGTAAGGTTGTAACACAGGGCAAGGAGCTTGGAGTATATCTGTATATGTTCACAGGAGGAGAGCCTCTTGTCAGAAAAGCAGACCTTGTTAAGCTCTGTGAGAAGCACAACGACTGTGCATTTCTGGCATTCACAAACGGCACACTCGTGGATGAGGCCTTCTGCGCAGACTTAAAGCGTATCGGAAATCTGTACCTTGCAATAAGTCTTGAGGGCTTCTCAGAGGTAAACGACTTAAGACGAGGCACAGGTGTATTTGCAAAGGTTATGCATGCAATGGATTTGCTTAAGGAAAACGGACTTGTTTTCGGTACATCAATATGTTACACTTCAAAGAACTATAAGACAGTTACCAGTGATGAGTTTATCGACATGATTGTGGAAAAGGGCTGCCGCTATGCGCTTTACTTCCACTATATGCCTGTCGGAAACGATGCATCACTGGAACTTTTACCAAACCCTAAGCAGAGACTTTACATCAAGGACCGTGTCCGTGAAATCAGAAATATGACAAGCGGCAAGGGAATTTTCACAATGGATTTCCAGAACGACGGCGAGTTTGTCGGAGGCTGTATCGCAGGAGGAAGAAACTATTTCCATATCAATGCCAACGGCGATGCTGAGCCATGTGTATTCATACACTACTCAGGAGCCAACATCCGTACACACAGCATGCTTGAGATTTTGAAACAGCCGCTTTTCATGGCATATCATGATAACCAACCATTTAATGAGAATCACTACAGACCATGTCCTATGCTTGAAAATCCTGAGATTTTACAGCGGCTCGTAAAGGAAACAGGTGCAAAATCAACTGATTTGCAGTCACCTGAGAGTGCGGAGCACCTGTGCAACAAGTGTAAGGAGTATGCGCAGGCATGGAAGCCTTGTGCCGATAAGCTTTGGGCGGAGGAAGGACACAGTAATTAATGATATTTGAAACACATGCCCATTATGATGATGACAGATTTAAGGACGACCGTGATGAAACAATAAAACGCGTCCATGAAAAAGGAGTTGCCCCGATAATAAATGTCGGGGCTTCTATTGGCTCTACCATGACTACAATAGAGCTTGCAAAGAAATATGACTTTATATATGCAGCGGTTGGAGTGCATCCAAGCGACATAGCTGATTTAAACGAGGAAACCTTTGCATGGCTTAGGGAACAGACCGCATGGGAAAGGACTGTTGCAGTCGGGGAAATCGGACTGGACTATTACTGGGATAAGGAGCCAAAGGTGCAGGAAAACCAGCGCTACTGGTTTAAGCGTCAGCTTGAGCTTGCAGCAGAAGCATCGCTGCCGGTTATCATACACTCGCGTGATGCAGCACAGGACACCATGGAAATCATGACAGAGGCAGCAAAAAAGAATATCCGCGGCGTGATACACTGCTATTCCTATTCACCGGAGATGGCACTGGAGTATGTAAAGCTGGGGTATTATATCGGAGTGGGAGGTGTCGTAACTTTCAAGAATGCAAAGAAGCTGGTACAGACAGTGTCAGAGCTTCCACTTGATAGAATCCTTCTTGAGACGGACTGTCCATACATGGCCCCGGAGCCACATCGAGGCACGAGGAATGATTCGTCAAACATTCCATATGTCATATCAAAGATAGCGGAAATCAAAGGCACTACGCCTGATGAGGTAGAGCGCAAAACCCGTGCCAATGCATTTGAACTGTTCACACGTGTAAATAATTGAGCCACAACTTGAGGTATGAAAACCGCGAAAATTTACAAATATAATTGAAATAAAGGCATTTTATATGATAATATAAAAGATAATGACAGCAGTTGTACTGTCGCATCAGATGAAACGACACAAGGAGTGCATATCATGGCATATTTGGGAAATCCTAAGAACACAATCGAGGTTCTGCAGAAATACAATTTCAATTTTCAAAAGAAATTCGGACAGAACTTCCTTATTGATACAGGCATTTTGGAGGAAATCATAGACTCGGCCGGCATCACAAAGGACGATATGATACTTGAGATAGGCCCGGGAATAGGTACGATGACACAGTATCTGTGTGAGTCGGCGCGCCAGGTAATAGCAGTCGAGATAGATACAAATCTGATACCTATACTTAAGGATACTCTGAGTGAATATGATAATGTAAAGGTCATAAATGATGATATATTAAAGGTAGACATAAATGCTCTGGCAGAAGAATATAATAATGGTAAGCCGATAAAGGTTGTTGCCTGCCATATTACATAACGACACCTATTATTATGGGGCTGTTCGAGAGTCATGTGCCGATAGACAGCATTACAATTATGGTGCAGAAGGAGGTCGCAGACCGTATGCAGGCAGGTCCCGGCAAGAAGGATTACGGAGCTCTGTCACTTGCGGTGCAGTATTATTCGCACCCTGAGATAGTGGTAAATGTGCCACCAAGCTGTTTCATGCCACAGCCAAAGGTAGGAAGCTCTGTTATATCGCTCAAGCGATACGAAAAGCCGGTGGTTGACGTAGATGATGAAAAGCTGATGTTCAAAATCATCAGGGCATCTTTCAATCAGCGCAGGAAAACTCTTGCCAACGGGCTCAACAATTTCGGTGGTATGGGACTGACCAAGGAGCAGATACAGCAGAGCATAGAGGCTCTCGGAGTTCCTGTAAATGTGCGTGGTGAGGCTCTAAGCCTCGCACAGTTTGCGCAATTATCAAATATAATTGGTGCCGCAAAATAGAAAAAGCATGAATAAATCCATGCAGACAGGACATACTATCATCAGAACAATTCAGATGATGGAGGTAATGTCCTATGAAAAAACAACAAATTGCAGCAGCGGCATGTCTCGTGGCCGGAGCCATAGGATTTGCAGCGGTATATTCAACACAGAAACCCGGGAAAGACGAGATACCAACAGAAATTTCACAGACTTCGTCTATAGTTGAGCCTACAGAGAAAAAGACACCACAGAAAACTACAGAAAAAGTAGACTCAGAGACAAAAATGGGACAGGAAGAATCAGCTGCAGGGCAGCAGGAAAATCAGCAGCCCACGGAAAAACAACTGCATTTTGTCCCAGAAAATGTGACAAACTGGCCTGTAAAGGGAGATGTGCTTTTGCCGTTTTCCATGGACAAGACGGTTTATTTCCCGACACTCGACCAGTATCAGTATAATCGTGGCATGGTAATACGTGCAAACGAAGGAGATGCGGTATGCTCAGTTACCGAGGGCAGGATTATAGACATATATGACAGCGCAGAGACAGGCTGTACAGTAGTGCAGGATTTAGGAGACGGCTATACGGCTACTTACGGACAGCTTGCAAATCTAACCTGCAGTGAAGGCGATGTGCTTGAGGCAGGAGAAACACTTGGAGCAGTTGGAAAGGTGACCAGATACTATACTGTTGAGGGAACCAATGTGTATTTTGCTATGGAACAGGATGGAAAACCGGTCAATCCTATGGACTATTTCGGAGATATATAGAGGTGAAAAGTGGAGTTTAACGAATACAATGAGAGTGTGAAAAACTGGACAAATGGCATTCTTGACAATTACAGAAAGGACGCCGAGCTCACAATCAGATATTGCCATGAGCTGATAGATTACGGAGAAAAGACAGCAGATTCAAAGATCTTGGGCTTCGGATACTATCATCTTGCCATGACACTTTATTGCCTGAATGACTACGATAACATTTTTGATATCGTGGTCAGGGCGATAGATCATCTGGAGAAGGCGCAGAGCTGGAGCATGCTGGCGCGCGCATGCAATATACTGGGTATCATCACATCAGGCAGAGGCAATCAGCCGGTAGCATATGACTATTATCTGGATGGACTGATGTACTGCAAGAAGTATGGCCTGTTGGAAGAACAGAGCATTATAAATGTCAATTGCGGAGCTTTAAATATCAAAGTGGGCAGATATAAGGAGGCCATGGAATATTTTCAAAAAGCCATGGAATACATAGCTTCCGCACCGGATGAACCTTCATATCACACCAGGATGATATCTCTTTATGAGAATATGATAAACTGCAAGGTACTGGAGAGTGACTTTACCGGAATAGATGAGATTCTTGAGATTGTGGAGAGGGAGCATCTGCCGTATGCCGATGCAATAGACAGGCTTGGAATGCTTATCAGCAGAACCTTTTACATGCATAAAAGCGGACAGATTGAAAAACGTGACGAGTGTATCATGCGCATTGATGGTGTAATCACGCAGGATATGCTTTTTATGGATCTGATAGAGGATTTCTTTGTGTATCTCGAGGTGCTTTTCGAGAGTGAAAAGATTGATGAATTCTGGCATCTGATGGAGCTTATGGAGCCGATGATAAACAATCTTAAGGTCACAAGCATGCAGATGAGACTTTTAGGTCTTAAAATCAGATTTTACAGAAAGCACCATATGGGTGCAGAGTATCTGCAGGCGGCAGGGCTGTACTATGAGCTTTCCGAGCGCAAGGAGCTTGAGGCCAAGGCTATGATAAAAGAGGTCATAGAGCTTAGGGCGAATTTCGAGAAGGTAAATCGTGCCAAGAAAAAAATTGAGAAGGAGAATAAGCTTCTTGCGGCGCAGTCTGAGACAGATTCGCTTACAGGCATGGCAAACAGGCGAAAGCTTAACATACAGGCGGATGAGATGTTTTCGCATGCTCATAAATGTGGTCACAATTTTGCTATTGAGATACTGGATGTGGATTATTTCAAGGAGTACAATGATAACTACGGGCATCAGGAGGGGGACAGATGTCTGATTGCGATTGCGGGCTGTATAAGCGAAGTTGCGAGAGCACATGGAGGTTTTTGTGCCAGATACGGCGGGGACGAGTTTGTAGTCATGTACGAGAATATATCAAAGGAAGATGCTAAAGAATATGTGGAGGAGCTTCGCCGCAAGGTTATGGAGCTGACTCTGCCACACCGGTTTTCAAAGATGCTGCCTATTGTCACAATCACACAGGGCATGTATTGCGATGTACCAAAGGAAGAAAACAGAGTGTGGGATTTTTTACATGTGGCAGATGAGATACTATACAGCGTAAAGACAGACAACCGTGGCAGCTGCAGAGTGGTCGACAGAGCAGAGTTTATGCTTATGTCAGGCTATGGCACTACGATTCAGGGGCAGGCCTGATATCATATTGTCATGTCATAAGCACAGCGTTGATTATTGAGATGGACAAAGCAGATATGGATGAAAATTATACATATATTGTAAGGTGTGCTGACGGCACACTTTATACCGGTTGGACAAATGACCTGAAAAAGCGCTTAAAAGCGCATAACTCCGGGAAAGGTGCCAAATATACAAAGACACGCAGACCTGTGGAGCTGGTCTATTTCGAGCACTTTGCCACGAAAGAGGAGGCAATGAGCAGGGAGTATCATATAAAACAGCTCAAGCGCGCACAAAAGCAGGCTCTGATAGATGAAATGAATAAAAATAACAAAAGTATTTTTACACAAAACGGATAGTCGAAAATAACTAAAATGACCAAACGCCAGTGTGAAAATACTTATTTTTTGACAATTTTTTGTGAAAAACTGCCAAAAAATACCTGGTGTTTTTATTAATATATACAGAAAAGACAAAATCCTCTTGCGAAACTACACGAAGCTGTACTATAATAATTCTTGTGAAAACGTTACCGCAAACATTACCGAAAACAACCAAGGATGTTTGCAAAGACAATTTTAATATTAAATCTTTTAGGAGGGTTTAAAATGAAAAAGAAATTAGTGACAGTATTACTCGCTTCTTCAATGGTAGCAACAATGCTTGCCGGATGTGGATCAGGAAGCGGAGACGGAACAGAGAAAGGCTCATCTGCAAAGGGCGGCGATGGCTCAGTTTATATGTTAAACTTCAAGCCGGAGACAGATCAGGCATGGCAGGATCTTGCAGAGAAGTACACAGATGAGACAGGCGTACAGGTTACAGTAGTAACAGCAGCTGATGGACAGTACAAGACAACACTTAAGTCTGAGCTTGCTAAGAAGGAGGCTCCAACAATCTTCAATATCGGAAGCACAGCAGACTGCGCAGAGTATGACAAATACATATATGACTTAAAGGACAGCGAGATTTACAAGCACCTTACAGATAAGTCACTTGCACTTGAGTATAATGGCAAGATTGCATCAGTAGCTAACTGCTATGAGTGCTACGGAATCATCTACAACAAGGCAATTCTTGAGAAATACTGCAGCAACTACTCTGGAGCAGTTATCAAGTCAGTAGATGATATCAAGGATCTTGATACATTAGAGAAGGTTGCAACTGATATCAACGAGCATGTAGATGACATCAACAAAGCTTGTGACTTACATCTTACAGAGGCATTTGCTTCAGCAGGACTTGACAGCGGATCTAACTGGAGATTCACAGGACATCTCGCAGGCCTCGCACTCTACTATGAGTTCAAGGATGCAGGATGTGACCTCACAGCAGGACAGAAGGAAGTTACAGGTAAGTACATGGACAACTTCAAGAGAGTTTGGGATATGTACACAAATACATCAGCAGCAGACAAGGCTACACTTGATTCAGGAAGCTTAAATGCTGAGTCAGAGCTTGGTATGGAAGAGGCTGTATTCTACCAGAATGGTGACTGGGAGTACGCTAACTTCGCAGATGACAACGAGAACGGATACACAGTTAAGCAGTCTGACCTTTCAATGATGCCTATCTACTTCGGTGTAGATGACGAGAACGAGGGACTTGCAGTTGGTACAGAGAACCACTGGACAGTAAACGCTAAGGCAGATCAGAAGGATATTGATGCAACACTTGAATTCCTCAACTGGGTAATCACAAGTGATGACGGACGTGATGCAATCGTTAATAAAATGGGTCTTTCAGCTCCATTCGATACATTCACAGGCGACTATGAGTCAAAGAACGCTTTTGCTAATGTAGCATCAGAACTTGCAAAGGAAGGCAAGACATCAGTAGCATGGTCATTCAACGCAACACCTTCAGTAGATGACTGGAGAGCTGATTTCCTTGCTCCACTCACAGAGTACACAGAGCGTAATGGTTCATGGGATGACGTTGCAAAGGCATTCTCAGAGAAATGGGCTTATTACTGGGATCTTCAGAACGAGCAGTAAAATTCTCTAAAAGTTAGTAAAAAGTAGTAAAAGTGGGGTGAGTGGC
>ENA-OOWT01000213-OOWT01000213.1-human-gut-metagenome-genome-assembly--contig:-NODE-213-length-14107-cov-1.865215_pt1 | contig 14107 bp, 7 predicted proteins | sample MGYA00241619_ERZ501340 | MGnify/ENA primary metagenome ERZ501340 (study PRJEB25962, sample SAMEA2042984) | human gut metagenome | biome: human gut; feature: human-associated habitat; material: faeces... | reverse complement strand
GAGCTGTTTTAGTCGCAGAAGATGGAAGCATCTTCCAGTCCGAAGCACCAAAAGGAAAGGTTGTCAATTCCGTAGGAGCAGGAGATTCCATGGTAGCAGGATTCGTTGCAGGCTGGATGGAGAAGAAGGATTACGAACATGCATTCCACATGGGAATTGCAGCAGGAAGTGCAAGTGCATTTTCTGAGGAGCTGGCTACAAAGCCTGAGGTTGAAGCACTTATTGATAAATGGGACAGTGCTTCCAATTAAACAAACGGTATCAAAAAGGTTGATATAAATAATTAATATATTCTATTAGGAGGAATGATGTATGACAATCAGGGATTTGTTGGCAGCTGAGAGTATCAATTTAAATGGTACGCCTGCCGGAAAAACCGAAGCATTGAATCAGTGTATTGATTTGATGGCAAAAAGTGGCAAAATAGCCGATGTGGAGAAGTATCGCAAGGGTGTTTTTGCAAGAGAGGAGGAAGGCACAACAGGAATTGGAATGGGTATAGCAATTCCTCATTGTAAGTCTGATGCTGTTACTAAAGCAGGTCTTGCGGCAATGGTTGTAAAGGACGGGGTTGACTTTGAATCACTCGACGGTACACCTGCAAAGATTATTTTCCTTATCGCTGCACCAAACACAGAGGACAATGTGCATCTTCAGGTGCTCAGCAAGCTCTCTGTTATGCTGATGGACGAGCAGTTTACAAATTCTCTTATCAATGCCGGCTCAGTAGATGAGTTTTTAAATATCATCGACAGTGCTGAAAAGGCAAAGGATGAGAAGGAGGCTGCAAAGGAGGCAAAGGAACCTGTTGAGGTGAAGAAGGACGATGTATTTATCGTTGCAGTTACAGCCTGTCCTACAGGAATTGCCCATACTTATATGGCTGCTGAGGCTATTGAGAAAAAGGCCAAGGAGCTGGGATATCAGGTAAAGGTTGAGACAAGAGGCTCAGCCGGAGCTAAAAATGTACTCACAGATGATGAGATTGCAAAGGCTACCGGTGTTATCGTTGCATGTGATACAAATGTGCCTACAGACCGTTTTGACGGAAAGAAGGTTATTGAGTGTCAGGTTTCTGACGGAATAAATAAGACAGAGGAGCTCGTAAAGAGAATTGCTGCCGGTGATGCTCCTGTATTTAAGGCATCAGGTAAAAAAGAGGCTTCACATTCATCTATTGGTGGAAAGGAGAGCATTGGACATCAGATTTACAAGCATCTGATGAACGGTGTTTCACATATGCTTCCGTTCGTAGTTGGTGGTGGTATCCTTATCGCAATCGCGTTCCTTATCGATGGATTCAGTGTTGACCTTAATTCACTGCCGGCTGACCAGAGAGCAAATTTCGGTACTATTACACAGGGCGCAGCATTGTTTAAGGGAATCGGTGGAACAGCATTTGGATTTATGCTTCCTATCCTTGCAGGCTTTATCGCTATGAGTATTGCTGACCGTCCGGGTCTTGCAGTTGGTTTCGTAGGCGGTTCAATCGCAGCAAACGGTACATCAGGCTTCCTTGGAGCACTGGTTGCAGGTTTCGTTGCAGGATATATTGTAAATCTCTTAAAGAAGATATTCTCTAAGCTTCCTGAGAGTCTTGATGGTGTGAAGCCGGTTCTTCTTTATCCGCTGCTTGGTATATTCCTCATAGGCGTTATAATGCAGTTTGTAGTTGAGCCTCCAATCGGAGCTTTAAATACAGCTATCAACAACGGTCTTAATGGACTTAACGGTGCAAGCGCAGTAGTTCTCGGAGTACTTCTCGGAGGAATGATGGCAATAGATATGGGTGGCCCTGTAAACAAAGCCGCTTATGTATTTGGTACAGCTTCAATCGCTGCCGGAAACTACAATATCATGGCAGCAGTTATGATTGGTGGTATGGTTCCACCACTCGCAATCGCTCTTGCAACAATCTTCTTCAAGAACAAGTTCACAGCAGAGGAGAGAAAGGCAGGACCTACGAACTTTATCATGGGATTATCATTTATCACAGAGGGTGCAATCCCATTCGCAGCATCTGATCCGCTTCATGTCCTTCCGGCATGTGCAGTTGGTTCAGCAGTGGCAGGTGGACTTTCAATGGCATTTGGATGTACACTCATGGCACCTCACGGAGGAATCTTCGTAGTACCTACAATCGGAAATCCGTTAATGTATCTTGTAGCATTAGTAATCGGAGCCTTCATTGCATGTGGATTACTCGGATTACTCAAGAAAAAAGTAAGTGAATAAGCAATCCTCAATTATCATTTAATCCAATCTATAAACTAATCAACAAAGGCACTGCTTCGGCGGTGTCTTTGTTGTTATGTTGTTATACAAAAATTAAAAATATAAACATTCTCTGAAATAACAGCCTCATGCCTTGACGAGTGAATTTTCGAAGCTTAAAGTAGTATTAGGATGAAATAGTAAGTCATAAAAAGCAATTATTTATGAGACTTAAATATAAAAAACAGTGAGGAAAATCATGGGTAAGGTTATAGGTATAGATTTAGGAACAACAAACAGCTGTGTGGCAGTATTGGAGAACAATCAGCCGGTAGTCATAACTAACAGCGAGGGTCAGAGAACAACTCCGTCTGTAGTGGCTTTTACAAAGAATGGAGAGCGACTGGTTGGCGAGGCTGCAAAGAGGCAGGCAGCAGTCAATGTGGACAGGACATTTTTCTCAATAAAGAGACAGATGGGAAGCGATTTCAGGGCAAAGGTGGACGGAAAGCTGTATTCAGCTCCTGAGATTTCTTCTATGATTCTCAGAAAGCTGAAAAAGGATGCAGAGGACTATATTGGAGAGGCAGTGACAGACGCTGTAATCACAGTTCCTGCATATTTTTCGGATGCGCAGAGGCAGGCAACTAAGGATGCAGGAAGGATTGCTGGGCTTAATGTGCTTCGAATCATAAATGAGCCAACCTCTGCGGCACTCGCATACGGACTGGACCACGGACAGCAGCAGAAAATTCTTGTCTACGACCTCGGAGGAGGAACCTTCGATGTGTCTGTTATCGAAATAGGGGACAATCTGATAGAGGTGCTTGCCACAGCCGGTGATAATCATCTGGGTGGAGATGATTTTGATGAGAGAATCACGAATTATCTTGTTACAGAGTTTTACAGACAGCAGAATGTAGATCTGAGAAAGGATAATACTGCTATGCAGCGTGTCAGGGAGGAGGCTGAGAAGGCAAAAAAGGTGCTTTCATCCTCATCCTCAACCACTATCAACCTGCCGTTTATCACCACTGTAAAGGGACAGCCGGTCCACATGGAGATGAACCTCACAAGGGCTGAGTTTAATGAGATAACAAAGGATCTGGTGGAGAGAACTGCTATTCCTGTAAATCAGGCACTTTCAGATGCGGGGATTTCCGCAGCAGAGCTTGGAATGGTGCTGTTGGTAGGAGGCTCGACACGTGTGCCGGCTGTTGTTGAGGAGGTCAGAAGAATTACAGGAAAAGAGCCTTCACATAACCTAAATCCTGACGAGTGCGTGGCACTCGGTGCAGCAGTACAGGGTGGCAAGCTCGCAGGCAGCAGTGCGGCAGAGATTATATTGATGGATGTCACACCGCTTTCACTCGGAATTGAGACGGTCGGTGGTGTCTCAACCAAAATTATTGACAGAAATACGACTATTCCTACGAGATACAGCCAGATTTTTACAACTGCAGGAAGCTTCCAGACCTCTGTGGATATAAAGGTACTGCAGGGTGAGAGGCAGTTTGCAAGGGACAATAAGCTGATTGGAAACTTCAGGCTAAAGGGCATCAAGCCGGCTCCGGCAGGTGTGCCGCAGATAGAGGTGACGTTTGATATAGATGCAAACGGCATTGTGCAGGTTTCTGCAAAGGACCTGGGCACAGGAAAGCATCAGGAGATTACGATTACCGCAAGCTCGAATTTGTCTGATTCTGAGATTGAGCAGGCAATCCGCGAGGCACAGGAGTATGAGGCAACAGATGGACAGAGAAAGGCTTATATTGATGCAAGAAGTGAGGCTGATACGCTTGTGCGACAGGTGGAAAATGTCATGGCTGACAAGGAAAAAAGAAAGGCTATGGACAGTGCACAGAAAAAGAGTGTGAAATCGTCACTTTCATATGTGAAGAAGCTTATTTCGAGGACAAAGCCCGGAAATGTGAGCGAAGAGCAGGCCGCAGAGATAAAGCATGCGGCAGACGAGCTGAGAAATGCGGCAGCGGGATTGATTTAATTATAAATGAGGGGCAGAATACCTTTTGACCCTCATATCATTATTATTCATTTGGCTATTTACGAGAAGCGGATTTTCATATAAAATATGGGTAAGTGGTGAGTATTCAGAAACACCCTGAATAGTTATAATGTTAATTTAAATCCGAGGAAATAGAAAATGAATGCGAACGATAAAACAGAAAAGGTACTAAGAGAAATTCATATCATGCTCTCAAAGGCGGAGCCGTATAAGCCGGAGCCGAGCAGGGTAATCATAAACAAGCAGCAAATGATAGATTTACTTGCTGAGCTGAATAAGTGTATATATGCAATGCAGGATGAGTATGAGCTTACTGAGCAGAGTCGCAATCACGCAGAGAGAGAGTTCAGAAAGAAGGGGGATCAGATAGTCTGGGATGCAAGCAGAAAGGCTGAGGATGTGTATGCAGCATCGGTTATCTATACGGATGAGGCGCTTTCAAGAGTGCGTGATATCATCAATGATACCAACGAGTCACTTGAAAAGCTGTGCAAGAATATGAAGGATAGGATTGCAGAGCAGGAGAAGATAGTTAAAACTAACCAGTATGAGCTCAAGGGACAGCTTCAGGATTTGTCCGATACGGAGAAGTATCTTAAGATTATCGATGACAGAAATAAGGAGATAGAACGTCAGAAAAATGCAGGTAAGCCTGTAGAGGAGCGTACTATTGACAAGGAAGAGAAGTCTATCTATGCAAACAGACAGACTGAAATCAAGGTAAATATGGATTATATCAGAAAACTGGGACTTGCTGAGGGCGAGGACCTGGGAGATGGTGTAGTGGGTGAAGTGAAGCTTGCAGACGATACACCTGATGCCGGATTAAATCATAGCAATGATAAGGATGAAGCCAAGGCTGCCGGCTCAAAATCGTCTGTTGATGAGGATTATAAGGCAATAAGCAGAAAAGCCGGCAATTCATCTGTTATCAACACAAAGGAAGGGAAGGAGCTCACAGACGGCATCCACAGAATGTGGCAGAGCATCACCGGAAATAAAGGGAAATGAAACACACCTATGTAATATAAAGCAGCAGTTCAAAACAGAACGGCTGCTTTTTGGCTTATATTTAAAAGTGGGTAATATTAAGCAGATTTTAAGAAAAACAAAGTGGATAATCTGATAAAATATAGCTGACTAACGGCAGGAGAAGGTTTCTGTTTAAAATTCATAGAAGGAGGATAATATGACAATATTAGTTTGTGATGACGACAAGGAAATAGTTGAGGCAATTGAGATTTACCTGATGCAGGAGGGCTACGACGTGGAGAAGGCATATGACGGCATACAGGCAGTTGAGATTATGAAGAATAAAAAAATAGACCTCATGATAATAGATGTCATGATGCCAAAGCTCGACGGAATAAGAGCTACTCTGCAGATACGAAAGGAAAGCAGGGTGCCGATAATCATTCTCTCGGCAAAGACAGAGGATGCAGACAAGATTTTAGGCCTCAATGTGGGTGCTGATGATTATGTTACAAAGCCTTTTAATCCGCTTGAGCTTGTGGCAAGGGTAAAGTCACAGCTTCGCAGATATACCACTCTGTCAAGCAATGATGCAGCCGGAGACAAGGTTTATGAAGCCGGAGGCCTTTTGGTAAATGATGATTTAAAAAAGGTGACTGTGGATGGTGAGGAGGTAAAGCTCACACCGATTGAGTACAATATCCTGCTTTTACTCCTTAAAAATAAGGGAAAGGTCTACTCAATAAACGAAATATATGAGAGCATATGGAACGAGGAGGCGATAGGCGCCGACAATACAGTTGCTGTGCACATCAGACATATCAGGGAAAAAATAGAGATAAATCCTAAGGAGCCACGCTATCTGAAGGTGGTCTGGGGAGTAGGCTATAAGATAGAGGACAACAAATGAAGCAGTATACAATAGGAAAAAAAGCAGCGGTCATAGTCTTACATCAGCTATGCATGATACTTATGGTAACAGGAGTGTTTGCCACAGGCTATGCATTTAGGCACGATGCGCATGAAAATATTGATATATATACACTAATATCTCTTGCGGGCCTGGTAGGCAGCTTTGTGAGCCTGGCATATATGGCAAACGTGGCAGGCAGAAAATCAGAGGATGATTACACAATATACTATTTACAGATTGACAAGGTATACTCTGATGTGATGCTGGTGATATTTACACTGCTCATGGTATTTATGGGAAAAGTGATTTCAGGCGCAAAAAACCAGCATTTTGACTATGCATCACTCATTATGACGGCCGGCACATTTACTTTTTTGTTTGATCTGGCTTTTATTATTTTATACCAGAGCATTGTAAGGAAGATAAAAGGCAATATACTTTACACACACAGCCTGATGTACAAGGGCTATGAGCTTTTGAAAAGAGTTATTGAAAAAAAAGATATCCACACACAAAAAACCAAAGAGATAATGCGCATACAGGAGGCACTTGAAGCTATCTCGGAAGGAGCGCTTGACACTACACTCAATGTCAATGAGTTTCATGGGCAGCAGAAAAAGGTGGCGGAGGCTGTCAACCATATACGCCAGGGTCTTATGAGCTCGGTAAATGAGAGTCTTAAAAACGAGAAATTAAAGGCTGATTTAATAACAAACGTATCACATGATATAAAGACACCTCTGACTTCAATAGTCAACTATGTTGACCTGCTTAAGAGGGAAAATCTGGAAAATGAAAATGCCAAATACTATATACATGTGCTGGAGGAAAAGTCACAGCGCTTAAAGCAGCTTACAGAGGATTTGGTAGAGACATCAAAGATTACCTCGGGAAATGTGAAGCTCAATATGCAAAAGCTTGATCTGGTTGAGCTTTTATACCAGACCGGAGGTGAATTCAATGAGCGCTTTGAGTCGAGAAATCTCACAATAGTTACAAAAATTCCATCAGAACAGATATTTATCTATGCGGATGGGCGTCAGCTTTACCGCTCTATTGAAAATCTGTATACTAATGCCGCAAAATATGCACTGGAAAATACCAGAGTATATGTAGAGCTTGAAAAGGCAGATAAAAAGGCAGTTTTTACAATAAAGAATGTGTCTAAGAACGAGCTTGACATAGTAAGCAACGGAAATGTAGACCTGACAGAGCGTTTTGTGAGGGGAGAGAGGTCGAGAACCACTGAAGGAAGTGGACTTGGACTTTCGATTGCAAAGAATCTGACCCATTTGATGGGAGGAAAATTCGAAATTAAGGTAGATGGTGATTTATTTATTGCCACAATTACCTATAATATTATATAATAGTAAATAAAAGAATTTTGAAATACACATACGGAGGTAGAATAAGTGAAATTATATGAAAATGGTGCTTACCTTTTAAACGGTAAGGAAGTAATAATTGATGGACCAGAGGCTCAGGCAGCTGTCAAAAGCAAGACCGGCATGGACATCGATAAACAGACAGCTAAGCAGGAGACAATTGCTTACGGTATTTTAAAGGAGCACAATACATCCGGCAATATGGACAAGCTTCAGATTAAGTTTGATAAGCTTACATCGCATGATATCACATTTGTAGGTATCATCCAGACAGCACGAGCTTCAGGACTTGAGAAATTCCCTATCCCGTATGTACTTACAAACTGTCACAACAGCCTTTGTGCAGTTGGTGGAACAATCAATGAGGATGACCACATGTTTGGTCTCACATGTGCAAAGAAGTACGGCGGAATCTATGTACCACCTCATCAGGCAGTTATCCATCAGTTTGCACGAGAGATGCTTGCCGGCGGCGGAAAAATGATACTTGGTTCTGATTCACATACACGTTATGGTGCACTTGGTACTATGGCAGTCGGCGAGGGTGGACCTGAGCTTGTTAAGCAGCTTCTTGAACAGACATATGATATTGATATGCCTGAGGTAGTAGGCATTTACCTGACAGGAGAGCCAATCAAGGGCGTTGGACCACAGGATGTCGCACTTGCAATTATCGGAGAGGTATTCGGAAACGGCTTCGTAAAGAACAAAGTTATGGAGTTTGTAGGACCGGGTGTGTCTAATCTGAGCGTTGACTTCCGTATAGGTGTCGATGTTATGACAACAGAGACTACATGTCTTTCTTCTATCTGGAGAACAGATGACCAGGTTAAGGAATTCTTTGAGATTCACGGTAGGGCTGAGGACCACAAGGAGCTTAATCCGGGTGAGGTGGCTTACTACGACAGATTTATTGAGATTGATTTAAGCCAGATCCGCCCAATGATAGCTATGCCATTCCACCCAAGCAATACCTATACTATCGATGAGCTCAATGCAAACCTCATGGATATTCTCGATGACTGTGAGAAGAGAGCTGAGGTAAGCTTTGACGGCAAGGTGAAGCTTGATTTAAAGAGTAAGGTAAGAGACGGAAAACTGTATGTAGACCAGGGAATCATCGCAGGCTGTGCAGGCGGTGGATTTGAGAATATCTGCGATGCGGCTGACATATTAAACGGACATTCAATCGGAGCAGACGAGTTTACACTGAGTGTTTACCCGGCATCTACTCCAATATACATGGAGCTTGTGAAAAACGGAGCTGTAGCAAAGCTTCTTGAGACAGGTGCAATCGTAAAGACTGCTTTCTGCGGACCTTGCTTTGGTGCAGGAGATACACCTGCCAACAACGCATTCTCTATCCGTCATTCAACAAGAAACTTCCCTAACAGAGAGGGTTCTAAGGTACAGAACGGACAGATCAGCTCAGTGGCACTCATGGATGCACGTTCAATCGCTGCAACAGCAGCAAACAAGGGCTTCCTTACATCAGCAGCGGATATTGATGTCAACTTTACAAAGCCAAAATATTTCTTTGACAAGACTATATATGAGAACCGTGTATTTGACAGCCATGGAGTGGCAGATCCTTCAGTTGAAATCCAGTTCGGACCAAACATCAAGGACTGGCCGGCAATGAGCGCGCTTCCTGAGAATATGCTCCTTAAGGTGGTTTCAGAGATTCATGATCCTGTTACTACAACAGATGAGCTCATTCCTTCAGGAGAGACATCTTCATATCGTTCAAACCCTCTTGGACTTGCAGAGTTCGCACTTTCAAGAAAGGATCCTGAGTATGTAGGCAGAGCAAAGGAAATCCAGAAGGCCCAGAAGGCTATAGAGAGTGGTGAGTGCGCAGGAAAGGCTGTTCCTGAGGTTGCTGAAATCATGGGAGTAGTAAAGAAAAAATTCCCTGAGGCAAGCCATGAGAATATGGGCTTCGGAAGCACAATTTTTGCTGTTAAGCCGGGTGACGGCTCAGCAAGAGAGCAGGCTGCCAGCTGCCAGAAGGTACTCGGAGGCTGGGCAAATATCGCAAACGAGTATGCCACAAAGAGATACCGTTCAAACCTTATCAACTGGGGAATGCTTCCATTCATCATCGATGAGGGAGAGCTTCCGTTCCACAACCTCGACTATATCTTCCTTCCGGGAATCAAGAAGGAAATCGAGGATGCAAAGACGGAGTTTGAGGCATATGTTGTCAAGGATGGTGAATTAAAGCCATTTACACTGAAGATGGGTGAGCTCACAGATGATGAAAGAGAGATAATATTAAAGGGATGTCTCATCAACTATAATCGTAAATAAGGAGAGTTTAATCCGATGGAAGAAACCGGAAAAGCTGGTAAAAAATCAAACATTGAGATAAATGCAGATAAGGGTGCGAAGCAGAATTCGCACCCGGGGCGTGAGGAATGGCCACATCTGATCAGAATAGGTGTCATGGTATTTGTCACGTTTGCAGTCAGTATACTGTTTTTCTTTGCACTGTACAGATTTGAGGGCTTTGCAGGCATATGGAGCAAGCTGCTTGCGGCAGCAATGCCTATTATAATGGGACTTGTGCTTGCATACCTGATGAATCCTGTCATGCTGTGGCTGGAAAGATGCTTTAAAAAGCTTCTTTCCAAAAAGATGAAAAGCGAAAGCAAGCTGCGAAAGGTTTCAAGAGCTCTTGCAATCACAGGCTCGGTTATTATTCTGGTAGCGATTATTTCGCTCCTCATTGCGGCTATTGTGCCTTCTGTCATAGCAAGTATATCAGGACTTATGAAGACACTGCCAAATGATGTTGCGGCATTCATCAACATGATAAAGAACGGCAATTTCGGGGACAGCAAAATTGCTGAGCTCGCGAGCACAGGTTTACAGAATGCAACCGACTACATTGAGGATTATGCCACAGAAAAGCTGATTCCTGAGGCACAGAAGTATGTTGCACAGATTACAACCGGTGTGATTTCGGTAGTCAGAGGCTTATTTAATTTTATTATCGGAATAATCGTGATGGTCTATGTGATGAGTATTCAGGAGACTCTCGCAGGACAGAGCAAAAAGATAATATATGCTGTCTGCAAGCCAAAGACAGGCAATATCATCATTGAGACGATCAGAAAGACAAATGAGATTTTTGGAGGCTTCATAAGCGGTAAGATTATAGATTCACTGATTATAGGTGTGATTGCATATTTCGGATGTCTGATTTTAAGGATTCCATCATCGGTGCTCGTTGCAGTGATTATCGGCGTCACAAATGTGATTCCGGTATTCGGACCGTTTATCGGTGCAATTCCATCGTTACTCATAGTAGTAATTCAGAGTCCGTGGCATGCGCTTTATCTTCTGATATTTATTGTCGTGCTGCAGCAGGTGGATGGCAATATAATAGGGCCTAAGATACTTGGCTCATCTACCGGTCTTTCGACCTTCTGGGTTATGTTTGCCATACTAATCGGCGGAGGAATGTTTGGTTTTCTTGGAATGTTACTTGGTGTTCCAACCTTTGCTGTGATATACTATATTGTGAAAAGAGTTGTTAATTATGCTCTCAGGAAAAAGAAGCTTCCTGAGGACACAAGGGATTATACAAAGACAACAGGCGTAGATACCAAAAATAATAAGCTTAAATACGAGTAGGTGAAATAAGTGGATAAATACGAATACAATCTCAAGCTGGATCAGATAAAAGCCCTAAGCGCCGAGGAGGGCTATATGAGCGCAGCAGAGATTGCGGATAGCATAAATTGGAACAAAATTAAAAATGTAAATACACTCGTTAAAATCGGCGAAATCTACGAGAAGGCCGAAAGATACCAGGATGCAAGGGACATACTTTTAATGGCCTATGACCGTTCACCAATCGGCAGGATGATTATATACAGACTGGCTGAGGTCGCCATCAAGATGGGGGATTATGATGCTGCTACAGAGTATTATGATGAGTTTGTTGAGATAGCGCCTCATGATGATATGAAGTATGTATTAAGATATGCCATCAAAAAAGGGCAGGGAGCTTCATTTGATGAGCTTATCACTATTCTTGAAGAGTACAAGGATGAAGAATACACTGAGGAGTGGGCATATGAGCTTGCATATCTATACCACAAGGCCGGAAAAGCCGATAAGTGTATAGATGCCTGCGATGAGCTCATTCTGTGGTTCGGAGACGGACCATATGTGGAGCGTGCGCTGGAGCTTAAGATGCTTTATCAGCCACTTACCAAGGCTCAGGAGGAAAAGTACAGACGATTCAAGGCAGAGAAGGAAAAGCCGGCTAAGATAAAGGATGAGGCTGAGGTCACTGAGATAGGTGCCATGGAGATGGTAAAGGGCGGAGAGATAGTGCATGATGACGTAACTATTCCGCAGATTACTGTAAATCAGGAGAAGTTCAATACTGTAAATTTACAGCAGGAGATTGCCAAGGGTATGCAGCAGATCATGGAGGCCAAGGGCAAGAATGAAGTTGCTGATACGATGGATACCATCAAAAAGATAGTTGAGGATATTCCTTATCTCAAGCTCGAAAAGGAGCAGGAAGAGTATGTACAGCAGCCGGAAGAGACAGAGCATATCGCTACAGATGAAGAGATAGATGGTTCACTTAAGTTGAATTTCAAGGAGCTTTTGGGTGAAGACGCTGACGGACAGATGTCTATGGTCATGAGTGAAAAGACTCAGCTTGAGCATCAGATTACAGGACAGATGTCTATACAGGATGTGCTTGAAGAATGGGAAAAGACCAGACATGCGGCTGAAATTGCCCTTAAAGAGGCTGAGCAGCAGAAGCTTGAGTCAGCTAAGGCAAGAGCACTTCAGGAGGCAGGAGACATCATGGAGAGACTAAATGATGTCATTCCAAAGCTGGATGCAGGTGTCACTCCGAAGGAACTTCTTGAGGAGGAGTATTTGAAGGTCCCGGTTGATATTATAGAGCAGAAAGCTGCCGTGAAGGAGCCTGAAGAAGAGCAGAAACCGGATATGCAGGAGCTTTATGCAGAGGAGACTGTGGATGAAGTACAGGAGCCGCAGGAAGCACCGGAAGAGGCTATAGAAGAAGCTATAGAAGAAGTGCAGGAGTCACGGGAAGTACCTGAAGAGGCTGCAGATGAAGCCAGGGAACCGGTTGGAGAGCCGGAGGATATAATTATGGCAGAGGAGTCTGAGAAAGACGAGATACTCATGCAGCCGACTACCATGATGCCTGAAATAACAGATGATATGTTAAATGTCGATGATGATACATCAGATGATGAGACTTCACAGGAGAAAGAAAACGTTTCTGAGAAGAGAGATTTTGATCATGTGACATCATTTATCGAGCAGGAAATAGCCAAGATGACAGCAAAAAATCCGGGACTGGAGAAGAAGCTGGATATGGCTAAGACAAGAAAAATGCCGGATATTTCATTGCCGGAGGATTTAGACAGCGAAGAAGATGACTCGAAATTGAAAGAAACAAAACATATAAAAGAGCTTACAAGCGAACAGAAAGCTATATTTTCATATTTCATACCGGTAAAGGGTATGGAGGATCAGATCTGCAAGGCATATAATGCAGTGCTTGATCATTTCAACAGGAAAGAAAACGCATCCACAGGCAACCTTATTATACAGGGAGAGCAGGGATGCGGAAAGACAATGCTTGCTACAAGCTTTATAAAGGTATTACAAAAAGATGGTGAACAGCTTACAGGAAAGATGGGCAAGATTGATGCTGCCGCACTCAATAAAAAGGATGTGCAGCAGGTAGTCAGAAAGATAACAGGAGGCTGTCTCATCATAGAAAGAGCCGGTGACATCGACCGCAGCATAGCTGCCCAGCTATCATTTTTGATGGAGCATGATATTACAGGAACACTCTATATACTTGAGGATACATCAAAGGGTATAAAGAAGGCTCTCTCAATGGATGAGGGCTTTGCATCCAAGTTCACGGAAAAGATATCGGTTCCTATTTTTACAAATGATGAACTCGTATTGTTTGCCAAATCGTACTCTGCAGAGCTTGGGTACAAGATAGATGAGATGGCTATTCTGGCATTGCATAACAGAATCAGCAATATTGAGAGGATAGACCAGGCTACCACTCTGACAGAGGTCAAGGATATAATTGACGAGGCCATAGACAGGGAGGCTCACAGCGGACTTAAGAAGGCTATAAGTATTCTGACAGCCAGGCGATATACAGATGATGACCGAATTGTACTCAAAGAGGATCATTTCAGGGAAAAATAAATACTTATGGGGGTATATATATGTGTAATTTTACAGCAATGGATTGTTACCTGTTTGGACAGGCAACACATTATGATATTTATCGCAAAATGGGTGCTCACAAAATGACAATTGAAGGAGAAGAGGGAGTATGCTTCGATGTCTGGGCACCGCATGCGGACCGTGTATACGTGATTGGGGAATTTAACGGCTGGAATGAAACGTCCCATGAGATGAAACGTGTGACACCGGAGACGATGGGGGTATACGAACTGTTCGTACCGGGTGTCCAGATTGGCTGTATGTATAAGTTCCTGATTATCGCACAGGACGGAAGAAAGCTGTACAAAGCAGATCCTTATGCAAACTATGCAC
>ENA-OOWT01000212-OOWT01000212.1-human-gut-metagenome-genome-assembly--contig:-NODE-212-length-14185-cov-1.764260_pt1 | contig 14185 bp, 14 predicted proteins | sample MGYA00241619_ERZ501340 | MGnify/ENA primary metagenome ERZ501340 (study PRJEB25962, sample SAMEA2042984) | human gut metagenome | biome: human gut; feature: human-associated habitat; material: faeces... | reverse complement strand
TCACCGCCATTAATAAATACATTAGCATTATCTACTACTGTTGTAGCATTTTCTTTTGTTCCTTCATGCCAAGGTTTATGACATGTGCTTCCGCTATAAGAGGAAGCACCGCCACCTTGAATAAAGCCTTTAAACTTACCGCCATTAATAATTACTGTTGAAGTTCCTACTGAACTTTTATGTAATCCACCGCCAAATACATTGTTTAAAGTACCTCCATTTACTGTTACACTTGTTGTTGCTAATTTTTCATCACTTGCATGACTTCCACCGAATACTGATGTATCAGCTGGTACAGCTTTTTCACCACCATCCCATTTAATTAATGCTCCATCTTGACCATCAGTTCTTGCTTCTACTGTTACTGGTGTACCATTAGCAAAGAAAGCTTTAACTGATTCATCATAGTTTGGTTCAGCAGCTAATACACTTGGAACAAATAATGCAAAAGCTGCTACTAGAAATAATAATCTCTTCTTCATTTTCTTTTTCTCCCTTTCTTTATTTAGATAGCTTTCCTATCTTTAATATAATTATATCATAATTTATATTTTAATCAAGATGTTTTGTCAATTTTTGTTCTTTTTACACCAATAATTGACAAGAAATATTTATATAAAATATCTGCTTATATATGATATGTATGGTTGATACTTTAACTAAAGACTTATATATTAAGGCTTTAGTTAACCCTCTAAGACTTTGGCTTAGAGGGATATAAATAGAAAAAAGACTCTTATTCAGAGTCTTTAATACTAATAGTTTTCTTAGTTTCTATTTCTTTCTTTTTAGGAGCACTAACTACTAATACACCATTCTTGAAACTAGCATCAATATCTTCTTCATCAATATCTCCTAGATAGAAACTTCTAGATACTTTACTATAACTCTTTCTTTCACGATGAAGATATTTCTTATTTTCTTCATCCTCTTCTTCTTTCTCAAATGTAATAGATAATGTACCTTTATCAATAGAAATGTTAATATCATCTTTAGTATATCCAGGTGCTTCCATCTCTACGACTAGTCTACCATCTTTTTCATAGATATCACTCTTAATATTTTCATCTCCTTTGAAAAAACTATCATCAAAAAATAATCTACTTGGCAACATACAAATCATCTCCTTTAAAATTATATTATTTATTTGCCATTATATCACACATAAGATTAGATAACTCAGTAGGATTATCAATAGGAAGTCCTTCAATTAATCTTGCCTCATAATAAATAACCTTTGTGTATTTAGTAAACTCATCTTTATTATTTTTATATAAGTCTTTTAATTTATCTACAATCTTATGACTAGCATTAATTTCTAATACCTCACTTGCTTTTATCTTCTCATCAGTAGGCATTGCATTAATTACTTTCTCCATTGATGTAGATACTTCTCCAGTAGTAGTTAAACATACTGGATGACTCTTTAATTTATTAGTAAGTTTTACTTCTTCTACATTACCTTCTAGTACTTTCTTCATTTCTTCTAGCATATCTTTATTATCGGTATTCTCTTTATTTATCTTTTCTTTTTCTTCTTCTGTAGATAAATCTGTACTTTCATTACTAACATTAACAAAAGTCTTACCTTTATACTCATGAATAGCCATTATTGCAAACTCATCAACATAATCAGTTAAGTATAGTACTTCATGCTTATCTTTAATTCCTTCTACTTGAGGTAACATATCTATCTTATCAACTGTTTCTCCAGCACAGTAATAGATATTCTTATCTTCTTCTTTTAATTTATTTACATATTCATCTAGAGTAATTAACTTCTTCTCACTAGATGAATAGAACATAATTAAATCTTCTAACTTATCCTTATGCATACCATAATCATTATAAATACCAAACTTTAATTGCATACCAAAGGCTTTATAAAATTCTAGATATTTATCCCTATTATTCTTAAGTAAATCTAGTAATTCATTTCTTACTTTACTCTCAATACTTTTAGCTATTAGTTTGATATTTTTATCATCTTGTAATGTCTCTCTAGATATATTTAGAGGTATATCTTCGGTATCAATTACTCCTCTTACAAAACTAAAGTAATCAGGAAGTAACTCACTACATTTATCCATTATTAATACACCATTAGTATATAGTTGTAATCCTTTTTCGTATTCTTTACTATAATAATCATACGGAGCATGACTAGGTATATATAATAGTGCATTATAATTAACATTGCCTTCGATATTGAAATGTAATACATCTAGTGGTTTGTTGTAATCAAAGAACTTATCGTTATAGAAGTTATTATATTCTTCTTCAGTTATATCTTTCTTATTTCTCTTCCATAGAGGTATTCTACTATTGATAGTTATTACTTCTTTATAGGTTTCGTATTCATCACTATCTTCTTTCTTTCTATTATTTTCTACTTCCATCTTAATTGGATAACTAATATAATCAGAGTATTTCTTTATAATACTTCTTAATTTATATTCAGATAATAATTCACTATAGTTATAATCTTCAGTATCTTCTTTTAGATGTAAAGTAATTATTGTACCATTTTCTTTTTTATCTGATGGTGATAAGGTATAACCATCTACTCCAGTACTTTCCCAGATAGTGGCTTTATCATCTTTATATGATTTTGATTCTACGGTTACTTTGTCACTTACCATAAAGGCTGAATAGAAGCCTACTCCAAACTGACCAATTATATTAACATCATTTTGCTCTTTATTTTCTTCTTTGAACTTAAGAGAACCAGATTCTGCTATTACTCCTAAGTTATTTTCTAACTCTTCTTCAGTCATACCAGTACCATTATCACTAATAGTAATAGTTCTTTTATCTTTATTATAATCTACTCTTATAAATAAATCATCTTTATTTACTTTTATATCTTTATTAGTAAGTGATAAATAATATAACTTATCTAATGCATCACTAGAATTGGATATTAATTCTCTTAGGAATATTTCTTTATTAGTATATATACTATTTATCATTAAATCTAATATTCTCTTACTTTCTGTCTTAAACTGTCTTTTCTTCATACTATCATTCTCCTTTGTATTTACATCTATAATTATAACACTATTTTAGCAATTGTCAATAGAGATTGCTAAATTTTTTTTATTTTTTTATTCCGATGGAGCCTTAGATAGTCTCCATACGGCATAATAGAGCCTCTTAGGGAGTCTCTATTATGAATTATTTTGGGGTTATGTATTTTTTAATAAAAAATAACTAGTATAAACTAGTTATTAAATAGACCTTTAATATCTTTAATATAGATCTTTTTATTATTAATATCTATCTTATCTATTAAATTATCATTATATGGTATTAAGTAATTCTTATCATTATTTTTAATATTAAATAACACTGTTTTATCATATCTTTCTATATCTGTGATAAGACCTTTATTATTATTTTCATATATAACATTTAGACCTATTAGTTCTTCATCTAGATATTTATTATCTTCTAAAGTGATATCACTATCTTCAACATAGACATATTTTCCTTTATATTTTAATACTTCATTTATATTGTTATAGCCTTTTAGGGTAATCATATCAAAGTTTTTATGTTTACGATATGTATTTATTATTTCTTCATCTTTTTTATTTATATATATTTTCATATTATTTATAAATACTTTGTCTTTATATGGGAATTTTGATAATAATCTAAGTTCACCTTTAATACCATGAGTATTTACTATTTTTCCTATTTTAATTAGTGTCATATTTATCATCCATTTCATATAGAAGTATTGAAGTTGCTACTCCGGCATTTAAACTTTCTACTTCTTTATTCATTTTTATATATAGATATTCATCACATAGATTACCTACTATCTCGGTCATACCATTTCCTTCATTACCTATTACTAAAGCATATTTTTTGGTAATGGTTGTATCTTTTACGTTTATTCCGCCATCGACTTTGGTACCATATACTTTATAGTTTGCTTTTTTTATTTCTTGAATAAAAGTTGGTAATTCTCTTACTATTATATTGATATGAAAAATCATTCCTTCTGTTGCTCTAAGTACTTTGGGGTTGTACATATCTACTGTATTAGGAGACATTATGATTGTATCAATATTAAATGCTTTAGATGATCTAATTATTGTACCTAGGTTACCTGGGTCTTGAATATTATCTAGTAATAAAAGGCGCTCTCCTAGTGAGGAAATTTCTTTTTTTAGCGAGACTCCTACTACATCTGGAATGCTATCGGTACTAGATATTTTTTTCATTACTTCTTTTGTTACATAAGTAATTGGTACATCCATATCAATATTCTTTCCTTCAAGTAAATATATTTCTTTTAGTAACTTAGCTTTATGGGCTTCATTAATTATATTTCTACCTTCAATTAAGAATGAATTGGTATTGTTACGATATTTTTTTTCTTTTAATTTGCATAATTCTTTTATTTTATTATTTGTTAATGATGTAATTATCACTTGGGGACCTCCTAACTTTGATACTTTGTTATATCTTCTATTCTAGCTGCAAAATATGGTTTATCTTTACTCTCTTCTTTTAAGAATAAAGCAAATGTATTATCAATATTAAAATACCTTGGTTTTTCCATATCAGGCATAGCGGTTGTCTTCACGTCAGTAGCGGCTTCGCTTTTAATTCTGCCACCTTTTTCATCTAACGAAAAACTAATTGTTTGAATCGCCGTATCTATAACATATTCTTTACCAGATTTGGAAATAAATGGTTTACCGGATAATTCATTATACTCTCTTTTGACATTGAAGTCAATCATTGGTGCTTTAAATTCATCATTCTTTGTAAAGTTTTTATTTCCTTTATAATTATTATTCTCTATAGTCATATTATTATATATTTCATTAAATGTATTACCTTTAGGATTCTTATATAATATAACTTCATCTCCATTTTTGGTATGCAATTTTATAGCAAAATTGTCTTTATCATTATAAAATAATACTTCTATTTGATTTCTTACTTCGTCAGTAGATTTTTTATTAATACCAAAATATTTGATATTTTCATAATTGTTAAATTTATCTTTATCTAATACACTAAATTTCTTATTATACTCAAATTCTCTATATAACATTGTATAAAAGAAATATCTATCATTATCACTATCAAGATCATCTTGTTCCCAACTAAAACTATCTAATATATCACTTGTCTGATTAAATTTATTCTTAATACCTTGTTCAATTTCTTTCTTTAAACTTAATGTCTTAAAACCATACTTCTTATAATAATATTCTTCTGATATCATTGAAGTATTAAAATCTTTTTTATTTAAATTAGTAACCATATCATTACTATCTTCAAATGAAATATCTTGTCCTACTACTTCATTAATCATGTCATTCCATACTAATTGAAAAGTTCCGCACCAAGTACTGTCACTAGCTATCTTATCGTTCATCGTAGGTACTACTTCTACTCCTTTAGTTGTAATTCTACGCTTATCACTTTTTAATACTAAAAAATAAAATAGACATAATAATACTGCTGATACTGCTACGATAATTATTAATATTTTCTTTTTCATATTTTTCTCCTCTACTACTTAATGATATCATGGTTATTATTTTTTGTCTAGATAAATATATAATTTAGCAAAATAAAGAAAGGTTTTCCTTTCTTTATTTACTTTGATTATTTATTTTTTAAATACCTAAGCTGATGGTCCTGCTGGTCCTGTTCCTCGATAAAATAAATCATCTAAAAGAATTAATTGTAATTTCAAGTATTATTCCTTTATTAATATAAAAAAATAACCTTTTCAAAAGAATTGGTTATTTTATTTTACTTTCTTAATCTTTTTATATGAGATTGTATTTGCATTAATTCTTGATTACTCAATGATGATGTTCCATATATTTTTGGATAAACTTCGCTTATATCGGGAACATAACCTTTAGTACCTAAATCTTTGAATGGACCAGCCATAGTTAAACAAGTTTGATATAATTGATTATTAACAACCGATCCTACCCATGCGTGATTACCTAAAGGACACACACCATTAATTGCTACTGTATCACTTTTGAAATATTGATTATTTAAAAGTGCTTGCATAAATCTTGCTTGTCCTTCACATACACCTTTTTTATGTTGATAAGTACCTAATGGTTCTGATACAAAATCGTATCTATTATTTGGATTATATAAAACTTGTCTTCCATTTTCATATCTTGTAGCTTCATTTGCAAAACTTATATGTCTTTTTATAAAATCATAAGCTAACCAAATTTTATCAAATTCGGTAAAGTCCTCTGTATGATATAAACTATTTAATCTCGTGTAATATTGAAAAACTATTTCTTTTAATTTTATTGCTTTTTTTAGCGTTTCTTCATCAACTTTACCTTCTAGTTTATGAATTATTGTAGCAGGTACCCAGATTAGACTTTCTTCTGGCATCATTATTTTACCTTGAGCAGATTGTAGTCTTAAATCTTTTCTTTCTTTAGGATTACGATCAATACTCATAAATAATTCAGTCTTATCCGTATGTTTCCAACCAATTTTTTCCATAATTGCATTATAAATTGGCATTGTACTATCTGATAATCTAAATGATATTTTTTTGAAATTTAATTCATTTATTTTTCTTAAAAATTGGTATCTTAAATTAAAATCTTCTTGTGATGTAATAACAGCTTCATCATAGATAGTTGTTTGTAGTAATGGCAATCTAATACTTCCTAATAAATATCTATTAATAAATTCATTAAACTTATCAAAAGAAATATCTAATCTTGAATATTTTGGTCTATAAGGTAGTGGAATTTCAGCTTTAATACTCATCTCATTAGTCGTAATTACTTTTGAAAATCTATCCATAATAATTAATTACCTCGTATGTATATGAGTCTTAACAGGTGTTTTCACTTTTCTTTTACTAGCAATAGCATAAGAATAAGTATCACCTATAACAGCGTCTTCTCTTATATATGATCCGTTTAGTTTTTCTTCTAATTCTTGTATTTGCTTTAATTTTGATTCTATATCTTTATCATATATACTACCATAAACACCTACAATAATATCACTTTCACCACTATTATGTAAATCTTCCCAGTTTCTTATTTCAATAGTTGTATAAGGATTCTGGGTCATAAATGTTAAATTAGATGATAAAGATATTGGTTTACCATTTTTATTAGCACCAAATAACACAGGTGTTTCTCCCATAACTACAAGTTCAGCATTTATTATGCGTTCATTTCCTAGTGTTTCCAACCCTGATATATGTGGTGTAATAATTGTAGTATTAAACGGTTTTACAATAGTATCATATCTACCTTTACCAACTTCAGCAGTATCACAGTCAGCAAACTTTGATGATTCCATATACTCTAATAATGCTAAATAGTTTTTACTTACATCTTGTCTCAATTTGATCCACTCTGAAAACTCTGATATAAAAGCTTGAGAATTAATGTCAACATTTTTAATGTTATTAGCTTGTTTAAATTGTTCTATTAATAAAATTAAATATTTTTCCATTTTTTATCCTCCTATTAAATTTATTTTTTACTTGGTATCAACACTTTTGTTGGAATTTTATTTAATTCTAATTGTTCTTTTTGTTTATGTACCATTTCGGTCGTGATTTCACCATTTAGATATTTTGTTCTAGCAAGTACATAGGTTTTGTTAATTAATGGTATATTATTAACTCTTAAATAGTCTATAATGATGTTGTTATCAGCATTTGTAATTTCTACGCCATTTATAATTGTTTTGGTAGTATAAATTTCCTTAAAATCCAAAGGTGCAAAAGCAGACGGCGTGTTTAGTCCATTACTATATATGTATTTTATAATCGTATTCATATCATCCGGATTATTTCTTTTCATAAAGTCTATTAAAACAAATGTAAAATTATTACTACTCTTAAATGGTATTCTTTTTATGAATTCCAATAAGTCAAATTGTGTTCCGTCTGATAAAATACCAGTATTAATACCATTTGCTAAATTAGTAATTGTTTCAGCATTTTTTACACAACGAATTTTTTTGTTAATTTCTTTCTTTTCTAAAAATTGCTTATATAAATCAACATCTAATTCTTCTATTGTTGAAACACAGAAGTTAAATATGTCTTTATCTAATCCTAATTCTGATAAAAATTTACTCTCTTTATAACTTTCTGATGATTCAATATAGTGTCCTATTGCAAATTTTGCATACTCATAATTTTGTAAATAGTTTTGAATACTTAATACATATCTAACATTATCAATAATACCTTTAGCTTCATATTCTTTAAATTTAGTATATAATAAATCGAAATTATCAAGTGCAATTCTGGCCAAACTTAAACGTTCATCTTTTTTACCATATTTGTTAAATAAGGCATAAGTTTTTCTAAATTCTTCAGCACTTTTAAATAGTGATAATAATTGTTCTACTTTAGTATAATCTTTAGCTTCAGAATTCATAATTTCAAATACTGAATTTATTTTTTTTAATCTTAATGCAATTTCTTCTAAAGTACATTTATAAGGATTTTTAGCACTTTTAAATAAACCTTTAGCTTCATAGTCTCTATAAACTCTTATTAATTCTTTAAATTTTTCCACTTGTTCTAATTCCAAAGTATTATAAAGATCTCTATTACTTATCAAACTATGTAGATTACAAAAAGAATATAATTTTATAGCTTTTTCTTCTTCACTTAAATTGGAATTAATTATATTAAACATATAATTAATATCCTTCATAGTAATTAATCCGCTATTATAACCGTAGTTAAATTTTGTTCTTCCTTCCATTTTAAATTCCCCCTAAAAAAATCTCATTGTAGATACAATGAGATTACTATTATGCTTATTTAGTTATTCTGCAACCCCCATTGTTTCACAACTGGTTGAATTATAGCATATTTAAGGGGTTTTGTCAAATTGATGTAAAATTTTATCTTCTTTTTCGAGAATTTCAATTTTTAATTTTTGAATTATTTGCTTTACTTTCTCAATATCAACATTATTTTCTTCCATTAAAAATATTTCCTCCTTCGAGTTTTTGTACTTGTTCTGTAAGTTGACGAATTTTCTCATCGAGTTTATCTCTTTGAATTGTTAATGAAACTATTTCATTTTTTAATTTTTCTAATATTTCAGCGTTGGATTTTTGTTGTCCTTCTTCAAGACTCTTCTGTTCTTGATAATTGACATAAAATTGAGCTAACTTATCTCCAAATTGTGCTTTAACTTTTAAAATTTCCATCATTGATACATTATAATATTCTTGTTTAATGTCTCCGTTTGCCGCTATTCTGTGTGGATAATAATCGTCATTTTCTTTCATTTTATTTATTAATATTTTTTTTCCAATCTGCGACGTCGAATAATTTTCAAATCCTAATTTTGCCATAGCGCGAATATAAAAATCGTAATGACTACCCAAAGCAATTTTACTACGGGGAACTCTAAAATTTCTATCTAATAATACATCCGTCACTAAAGGTTCGCCTTTATATTTATATTTTAAAGCATATTGAATTGCTATGTAATGACTTCTAATAATTTGTCTAGAAAAAAGCACCTCCGAAGAGATGCTTTTTCTTAAGATATTCTAACAATATTCAAATAAGCATTAGTACCATTAGCAGGTGTTATTGTAGCAGCAGTAGAAGACTTAATACTTAATCCTATTTCATCACCAACAGCAAATGAATTAATAGTACTACTGTTAAAATCTGTATTGTTATTAGCGGTTACAGTTTTAACAATTGAAGTACCACCTATAGCATTAGCATTTTGATTTACCTCAACAGTCAATGTAGCATTAGTACTTGAACTTCCAGAAAAACCATATTCTACTAAATAAACTCCATTTTCTGTTATTGTAAGAGTATTTTGTGTAGCAGTTGTAATATTGTTAGTAGGACCATTATTACCAAGTGGAATATTTTGAGCTATATTAGTTTCTAAAGAAATATTATCTGTGCTAGTATTGTATTTACGACCATAAGTTTCAATAGCGGTAGGTCCTGCTGGACCTGTTGGCCCTGTTGGCCCTGTTGGTCCCTGTATTCCTTGAAGGCCTTGAAGACCTTGAAGACCTTGCGGTCCAGTTGGCCCCGTTGGGCCCTCTATTCCAGGTATTCCTTGAGGACCAATTGGACCTGTTTCACCCCTTGGTATATTAAAATTTAAAATAACGTTATCATCAGTACCTACATTAGTAACACTAGCATTAGTACCAGGATCAGTAGTAGTAGTTACTCCTACAGCAATACTAGCAGGGCCTTGCGGTCCTGCTGGACCTGTTGGCCCTGTTGGCCCCGTTGGGCCTACAATAACTGGAATACAATTACACTGTTTACCACAATCTAAAATTTTTTTAATTTTATTATCAAAACAATTATTATTCATCATAATCTCCTTTCAATTTATTTTATGAAAGAAGATAAAAATATTATTTACTATTGTCTAAATATAATAAAAGATGTAACTATAAATTACATCTAATTATATATATTTCCAAATTTAGATATTGGCCAAATACGATATACTGCTTTACCTAAAATATTTTTTTCATCTATAAGACCAATCATTCTACTATCTTTTGATATTGGTCTATTATCTCCTAATACTAAGTATTTACCTTCAGGAATACTATTGCAAGAACATATTTCTTCTAAATTAAAATCATTAGTCTTTCTAAAATCAAAGTTTTCTTCTAATACTTTATCATTAACATATAATTTATTATTCTTATAACTAATATGTTCTCCAGGTAGACCTATTATTCTTTTAATAATCTCTTCTTTACCTTCTTTAATTACAATGATATCAAATCTTTTAATATTAGTAATATTATAACCAATCTTTCTTTCTAATAATAATTCACCATTATGTAAATTAGGTTTCATTGAGTCTCCACTTACAATAACTGGAGTAACAATAAAAGTTCTAATTAAGATAACTCCACCCAATATTAAAGCATATGGTAATAATTCTTTAATTATATTTTTCATTTTCCACCTCTAAACAAAAAGACAATAGCTAAGCTATTATCTTCTTTCTTTAATATTATACTTACTCTTTCTGTCTCTTAAGAAATATAATTTAGCTCTTCTAACTTTACCTGGTTTAACAATCTTAATATAAGCAACCTTATTAGAATGTACATGGAAAGTTTTTTCTACTCCAATACCAGAGTACTCTCCTCTTACAGTGAAAGTTTCAGATACTCCTTTACCTTTTCTTGCAATAACTGTACCTTTAAAGTCTTGGACTCTTTCTTTAGATTTTCCACCTTTAGTTTCAGTAATAATACATCCTACTATAACAGAATCTCCTACTCTGAATTCAGGTAAATCTTTTTTCATTTGACTAGCAGTTATTTTTTCAATAATGTCCATCGTATATACACTTCCTTTCTTTTTCAGATAATCACTATATATTTATATAGGCGGATTATCCCATAACGAATATAATTGTACCATATATTATATTAAATTACAACTATTTTTATGTATTTTTTATATTTTATTCCAAGAAAGTCTATGTCTTTCTTGGTTATGACTAGCTTATAATCTAGTCATAAATAATTATTAGATATTATATTCACAGTGAAATACTTTCTAACCTATATTTTAATATTAGAAAGAAAATAACTAGTATCTTCTTTTCTGATATAAACTATTTATTCCATCTAGCATTAAATTTATCTATTTGACTTGTTCCTGGAATTAATGTTCTTACTTTAGGTGAATTTTCTTCAGTTATTTTTTCTGTGTTTATACTTGAATATCCTTTAAAATAGTAAACATTTTCATTAACTGGAACAAAAGAACTATACATAGGGATTAATTGTTTTAAGATTAAGCGATCAAAACTACCTTTATCGAATGATAGTTCCATATCAAGAATACTAGGATAACTTATATCTTTGGTAAATATATCACATAATGGAGGAACATTTATTCCGATATAACGTGATTGCTGAGCGAAACTTTTTATTCGATAGAAATGGGAATGACCATAAAGTACTATTTTACTTCTTTTATCTGTATTAAGAGAACTATCAACATATGGGTGACTAAGTACAATTGCTTCGTTCTTAACATTAATTAATCCTTCACAATAACCAATTGTAACTAGATCATGACGATAATTATTTAGTATTGTCATAAGATTTTGACCATAAACTTTTAATGGACTAATATCATGGTTTCCTAAAATGATAAAATTTAAAATGTTTTTCTCAAAAGGATATTTTTCTAATAAATAACTGACTCTATCTTCACTTGGTGTTTTACCTTGATTAGCTATATTATCTAGTAAATCACCACAGTTAAAGATAATATGTATTCCTTTTTGTACACAATAATTATAAGCGTCTTCGAGTAAATCTAATCTTTCTTTTTCACTACCAATATGAGTATCAGAAATTACTACTGCTCTTAATGTTTCATCGTTTTGTGACATCAATAAATTTACTTCATTAGTAGGTGGTATAGTATATCGAAGTTCTGGTGTATATATTATATCACCATTTGAATAATAACTTCTTTTGAAATCATATCCACTATTTTTTATCATTGTTAGATAATTAAATATTTTTTTATGTGAAATATGTAATGTTTCACTTATTTCATTTAAGTTCTTTCCTTCGTTAATAAGTTTTAATAATTGTATTGTTAAATCTGACATTATAATTCCCCCTTAAAGTGCTTTATATGATAACACAATTTTAGTTTGAAGTCAAATTAAAAGAAGCATAGTATTTTATGCTTCTTGTTTTTTCATAACATAGTAAGTAACTAGTCCTACGGAAATTATTCCTATTACAACTATATATAATATGAAGCTACCTGTTTTTACTTCTTCAGGTGCTGGTGTATTGGTAAATACAATTAGATTACCATCTACATCTTTTTTATCCATTTTTACCTTACCATCTTCAGTAACTATAAATTCTATTATAGTATCAGATAATTCATAACCATCTGGTGCAATTGTTTCAGTAAGATAGTAAGTACCTGCGGCTAAATGGAAACTTTTTTCTTTAGTAGTAGAAGTCCATTCTAAATCATTTCCATCTAGATCTTTTACTAATTTTCCTTCTTTATCTGTTATTTTTAGTTTAGCTCCTGGTAGTTCAGTCTTTCCATTAATACTCTTTTTAGATATATAAACCATGATTGGTTTGTTTTGCATAACTAATGGTGTTGTTGCTTCTTTTCCCCCTATTGTTACTTTACCTTCAGCAGTAACTGTAAATTCTATTTTTTCAGTAGATTTAATATATCCACTAGGAGCAATACTCTCCTCTAAAGTATAAGTACCAGGTGCTAGTTGGAATGTTTCTGGTATAGTAGTAGAAACCCATTTTTTCACTATATTATTACCTTGTTTAATAACTAAGGTAGCACCAGGAAGTTCTTTAGAAAATGTTATATCTTGTTTTGATATTGTTACATTTGTTAATGTTACATTTAAATCAATAGCATCAGATATTGTCTTTGTTTCTGATTGTGGTTTGTAATGAAGTACATTTTGTATTCCGGTATCTCCAGTACCAGGTGTACAATTATAAATGTCACCAATATATCTTATATAATTTCCATTAGCAGTTAATTTTATGGTACTAGTTTTTGTTATATTACTTGCTGGCACTTTTACATATACTTTAGTTCCACTTTCAAATGATGTATTTCCACTAGTAGCATTAACATCACTTGTAACAAAGGCACCATTTACACCACTTACACTTACTGATATATTACCTGATAAATTGGTTCCTCCTAAATTGATTTTACTACTAACATAGTATTTTCTATCACTAGTAAGACTCATGGTCTTGCTTCCTTCAATTGTTAAAGCAATATCATACTTTTTATTTTTGTATGTATCAGCAGCATTTATCATACTTTGAATAGCTTTAGAAATTGAATCACGGTTATAGTCAAAACCAGTAAATAAATCAGGACCAGGTTCGGTATAACGCCAAACTACCATTTGTTTGATAAAGAATTTATCTTGTTCTGTAGTATTAAAATCTGCTGGCGCATTTTTAGGTTCTTGATTTAATACATATAATAATTCTTCTTTATTCTTGGTTATTTTATTATTACAATTCCATGTGTAATCCATACCCGGATTGCCTAATGCATATTGTGAACAATATAATATTTCTCCTGTTGTTGCTTTTTTTACGTGAGCAGATATATCCCCAACTG
>ENA-OOWT01000201-OOWT01000201.1-human-gut-metagenome-genome-assembly--contig:-NODE-201-length-14634-cov-2.005693_pt1 | contig 14634 bp, 9 predicted proteins | sample MGYA00241619_ERZ501340 | MGnify/ENA primary metagenome ERZ501340 (study PRJEB25962, sample SAMEA2042984) | human gut metagenome | biome: human gut; feature: human-associated habitat; material: faeces... | reverse complement strand
AAGTATCTGTCGGAGCTGCCTTTGCCCATAGCGCCAAGGCTGCCCATACCACGGTAAACCTTGAACTGTCTGCCCTGATAAATCTCTTTTTCTCCCGGGCTTTCTTCGCAACCTGCAACAAGTGAGCCGACCATAACTACGCTGCCGCCTGCCGCAAGAGCCTTAACTATATCACCGCTGTACTTGATACCGCCGTCTGCAATAACCGGTACACCGTACTTAGATGCCTCACAAGCCGCATCGTAAATTGCTGTAATCTGCGGTACGCCGATACCTGCAACAATTCTTGTTGTACAGATAGAACCCGGACCGATACCAACCTTTACTGTGTCTGCGCCTGCCTCAATAAGAGCCTTGGCAGCCTCTGCTGTAGCAATGTTTCCGGCAACGAGCGGAACATTAGGATAAGCCTTTTTAACTTTGGCAACTGTTTTTATAATGTTTGAGTTGTGACCGTGAGCAGAGTCGAGGAAGAGTACATCTACCTGTGACTCAACAAGAGCGGCAACTCTGTCGAGAACATCTGCTGTAGCGCCGATAGCCGCACCGCAGAGGAGTCTGCCTTTGTCATCACGAGCTGAATGTGGATACTGAACCGACTTTTCAATATCTTTAATTGTAATAAGTCCCTTAAGACTGCCGTCAGAGCCTACAAGCGGGAGCTTTTCAATTCTGTGTTTACGGAGAATTTCCTGTGCCTGCTTTAATGTTGTGCCTACAGGAGCGGTAACAAGGCTTTCGTAAGTCATAACGTTTGCGATAGGCTGGTTAAAGTCAGCGCCGGTCATAAAGCGAAGGTCACGGTTTGTGATAATACCTACAAGTTTGCCGTCACGGCAGATCGGAACACCGGAAATTTTATATTTGCCCATAAGGTCGTTAGCGTCACGGACTGTATTTTCAGGAGAAAGGAAGAACGGATTTACAATAACACCGTTTTCACTTCTCTTAACACGGTCAACCTGGTCAGCCTGCTTTTCAATGCTCATATTCTTATGAATAGCGCCGATACCGCCCTCTCTGGCAATAGCAATAGCCATTGCGGTTTCGGTTACAGTGTCCATTGCAGCAGTAACAACAGGAGTGTTAAGCTTAATATTTTTTGTAAGATTTGATGAAATATCAACATTCTTAGGTTCTACATCAGACTCACCGGGGATGAGAAGAACATCATCAAAGGTAAGACCTTCTTTGCCGAATTTCTGATTGTAATCTGTATTCAACATAAACTATCCTCCATTTTCCTTTTCTCATAATTGTTTATTATTAAATTTTATTATATCAAATAATTCACTCAAGTGCAACAGATAATTTGCAGTTTTTAAAATTTTTATAACGAATTTTCTGAGCCTGTAAATAAGACGGCATTTTGTGAATAATATAAAATGTTTATAAAGTATTATTGTGTATTCGGCAATTGTACTTCGTTGTTTTCAATAGTATTTTAATGTTTTAATATGCAAAATGACAAAAATATTTTGCTTTTTAAGATGTATAAAAAACGCTTTTTATAAACTTTATTACAACATCAAAAAATCCTTGCTTTAAAAACTTATGCGTATTATAATATAGGATAGTTATTTGGCTTATGATTTACGAAAGGACAGATTTTATGCCTTTTATAGATGTTAAAACTAATGCGACTTTCTCAAAGGAGAAAGCAGACGAACTTATGAAAGAGCTTTCCGGTTCGCTTAAGGCAATCGGCAAGAGCGAGGCGTATGTTATGTGCGCCGTTAATGACGGATTAAAAATGAGTTTTCAGGGCAGCAGTGACGAGCCTGCGGCAATAGTTGAAGTAAAACTTCTGGGCAAGGGCACAAAAGACGGCTATGCCAAAGTTACCGAGAATATCTGCAATATTATGCAGACAAACGGCATTGCGGGCAAGCGTTGCTATGTTAAGTACGATGAAGTAGAGCATTGGGGTATGGACAGCTTTATGTTCTGAAAACAGACTGTTATTTACCGAATAATTATCTATATATTTTACGGGAGAAAGAGTTATTATGAGAATTGTTGTTCTTGCAGGCGGATTAAGTACAGAGCGTGATGTATCAATATCTTCGGGTATTAAGGTAGCGTCTGCTTTGCGTGAAAAAGGTAACGAAGTAGTTTTGCTTGATGTATTTATGGGTTACGAAGAGAATTTCTGCGACATTGACGCACTCTTCAAGCACAATTACAGCTTTACGGACAGCCTCGGTGTCGGCACGGAAATTCCCGACATTAAGACAGTCAAGGAGAACCGCCTTGATAAATCATCAAGATTTATCGGTATGAATGTTATTGAAATCTGCGCCGAGGCAGATATTACATATCTTGCTCTTCACGGCGGTGAGGGAGAGAACGGTCAGATTCAGGCTACACTTGACCTTTTCGGCATCAAATACACGGGTTCGGGTTATCTCGGCTCTGCGCTTGCTATGAATAAGGCGCTTACAAAGAGCGTACTTCTTCAGAACAGAGTTACAACCCCTGCGGGCAGAGTTTACAAGTCAGCCCAAGACGCAGAGGATTGGAGTTACTATCCTTGCGTTGTAAAGCCGTGTTCGGGCGGTTCAAGCGTAGGCATTACAAAGGCAGAAAACAGAGCGGAGTATTTAGAGTCTGTAAAAGAGGCTTTCAAATATGAAAAAGAAATCGTAGTTGAGCAGTTCATAGAGGGCAGAGAGTTCTCCGTAGGCGTTATCGGCGGCAGAGCATTGCCTCCGATTGAGATTATTCCTAAGACAGGTTTCTACGATTATGTGGCAAAGTATCAGGCAGGCGCAACAGACGAAATTTGCCCTGCTGACATTACTGCAAGCGAGGACGATGTTCTTCGTAAAGCTGCCGAGGCTGCGTTTAAGGCTCTCAACTTGCAGAGCTATGCAAGAATTGACTTTATTCTTGATAAAGTATCGGGCGAGGCTTATTGTCTTGAGGCAAACTCACTTCCCGGTATGACTCCGACAAGCTTGCTCCCACAGGAGGCAGCGGCAGAGGGTATTGACTATCCGTCACTTTGCGAAAAAATCATTGAAGTTTCTCTTGAAAAATACAATTAATAAAACAGAGGTGTTTTGCCGTGAACGAGGCTGTACTTCTTTATAATTATAAAGGCGACAGACTGAAAGCCGTAAGAAATACGCTTTTGTCTATGAAAATACCTGTAAAAACAGCGGCGAAAAAGGACTTTTCAAAGCCTATAGGAACATTGTTCGGATTAAAGGATATTGAACCGTTGCCCGACGATTCTCCGAACTTTGACGATGAGCTTATGGTTATCAAGGATTTTCCGCACCTTACATTTAATGTTATGCTTAAAAAACTTGAAAGCCACGGCATAAATAAAATGCCTCTGATTTGCGCCCTCACTCCCGACAACAGCCGTTGGAGCGGAAACAGACTTTATCAAAAAATCAGCGAGGACCATTTAAAAGACAATAACCTTAAGGTTAAATTATAATTTACGGTTTTGCAGAGCGGTATCGGTGTAAATATCGCCCTGCTTTTGTTTTTGCTTTTTTAAGTGACGGGTGAATGATTTGGCAAAGTAACAATTGGGTGACAAGGCTGTCTTCTTTTATTGTAAAAATTTGTCTTAAACAGTGCATTAAAAACCTAAATTTTAATATCTTTTTCCGTAATGTAAAAATTACAGAATTTTTACGGATATTTTGTAGGAATTAGCAAATTTATCTTACCTTTTTTACTTGATTTATTTTGGTTTTTGTATTACTATAATAGATGTATGATTTTTTTAAAAAGAAAAGGGGATCTCTATGAAAAAAGTTATTTCATTGGCGCTTGCGGCCGTAATTTGTTCGGCTTCAATGCTCCTTGCCGCTTGTGGTGGCAACACAACAAAAACCATTGCAACTGTTGATGACCTTGAGGGCGCAAAAATCGGCGTTCAGCTCGGTACAACAGGCGACATTTATGCAAGTGATTACGAGGAAAAGGGTTCAACGGTAGAACGCTTTAACAAGGGTGCAGACGCTGTTCTCGCTCTTACACAGGGCAAGATTGACTGCGTTATCATTGACAGCGAGCCTGCCCAGGCTTTTGTTGCCGCTAATGACGGTCTTAAGATTCTTGACGAACCGTTTGCGGAAGAAGAATATGCAATCTGCGTAGCTAAGGACAATACAGACCTCCTCGGCAAAATCAACACAGCTCTTGCAGAGCTCAAAGCTGACGGTACAACAGAGTCAATCGAAAAGAACTTCATCGGCGACGATACAAAGGGAAAAACACCTTATGTAACTCCTGCAGGAACAGATTATCCGAACGGCGAGCTTCATATGGCAACAAACGCTTTCTTTGAGCCTTACGAGTATTATGACGGCGACACAGTAGTAGGTATTGACGCATCTATGGCACAGGCTATCTGCGACAAACTCGGATACAAGCTTGTTATTGACGATATGGACTTTGATTCTATCATAACATCTGTTCAGACAGGCAAGGCTGATTTCGGTATGGCAGGTATGACAGTAACAGATGAAAGATTACAGTCAATCAACTTCTCTGACAGCTATACAACAGCTACTCAGGTAATTATAGTTAAAGAATAATTAAAGATTTTTCCGGAAAGGCAGCATAAAAGCTGCTTTTCTGATATATAAAGGAATTTAACATATGGATAAGTTTTTTCAAGAAATAGCTGCGAGCTTTCAGAGAACTTTTATTAATGACGACCGTTGGATGCAGTTTTTAAGAGGTCTTGGAGTAACGATTGAAATCACAGTCGTTGCTGCCGTTATAGGTATTATCCTCGGTGTTTTAATCGCGATGGTTCGTTCGACTTACGACAAGACCCTTACCGGTAAAAAATGCAGAAAGCCGAGTGATTATTTACTCAAGTTTTTAAATGTTCTCTGCAATATCTATATTACGGTAATCAGAGGTACTCCTGTTGTAATTCAGCTTATGATTATGTATTACATCATATTTTCATCGTCAAGAAACGGAATTATCGCAGCGGTACTCGCATTCGGTATCAATTCAGGCGCATATGTAGCCGAAATTGTGCGTTCGGGTATTATGTCAATCGACAAAGGTCAGTTTGAGGCAAGCCGTTCGCTCGGATTTAATTACAGCAGCACAATGCTCCATGTAATTCTTCCGCAGGCTTTCAAAAATGTTTTGCCTGCACTCGGCAACGAGTTTATTGTGCTTGTAAAGGAAACTTCGGTTGCCGGTTATGTTGCACTTCAGGATCTTACTTATGTGGGCAATCTTATTCGTTCAAGAACTTATGAGGCATTTTTCCCGCTTATTTCGGTTGCGGCAATCTACCTTGTTATAGTATTGATTCTGACATACTTCCTCAAAAAACTTGAAAGGAGGTTGCGCAGCAGTGACCACTAACAATGATATTTTAATTAAGGTCGAGGGACTGAAAAAGTATTTTGGCAATAACGAAGTGCTCAAGGGCATTAATGCCGAAATTCACAAGGGCGATGTAATGGTGGTTATCGGTGCGTCGGGTTCGGGTAAATCAACTTTTTTGCGTTGCCTTAACCTGCTTGAAGAGCCGACAGACGGAAAAATCATTTTTGACGGCATTGATATTAACGACAGAAATGTAGATATAAACCTCCACCGCAGAAAAATGGGTATGGTGTTTCAGCAGTTTAACCTTTTCCCGCATATGACAGTGCTTAAGAATATGATTCTCGGCCCTGTAAAACTTCTTAAAAAGAGTAAGGAAGAGGCTACCAAAGAGGCAATGGAGCTGCTTGAAAGAGTAGGGCTTGCAGACAGAGCAAATGACTATCCGTCACAGCTTTCGGGCGGTCAAAAACAGCGTGTGGCAATTGTCCGTGCGCTTTGTATGAATCCGGAGGTAATGCTTTTTGACGAGCCGACCTCTGCGCTTGACCCTGAGATGGTAGGCGAGGTACTTGAAGTAATGAAAAGGCTTGCAAAAGACGGAATGACAATGGTGGTTGTAACTCACGAAATGGGTTTTGCCCGTGAAGTAGGTACAAATGTTGTATTCGTTGATAAGGGCGTAATCGTAGAGCAAGCGCCGCCGCAGGAATTCTTTACAAATCCGAAGAATGACAGATTAAAGGAATTTTTGTCAAAGGTTTTTTAATTAAATAAACAATATGACAGTCTGATAAACAATGAGTTTGTCAGACTGTTTTTTTGTGCGATTTTTAACGGTTGCTAAACAATTATAAAAGGATGGTCAACCTTTAAGGCTTGACCTGAATTTTTAAATTATTTTGCTTAACCCGCCTGCTATACCATAATTTCCTCCAATTCTTAATAAAGAACCGTTTATAAAATATTTTCGAGATTTACTTACATTTACAATTTTTAAAAATCAAAATAATTTGCAAGCAATTGCTTGCATTTGCCGTCATAAGTGAATATAATATAGTTAAAGGAGCGTGATTTATATGGCAAATACTTCAGCAGTTTATGCCCGTATTGATACAGGCTTGAAAGAAAATGCGGAAAATATACTTGCACAGCTTGGTATTACTCCGTCAAGTGCAATTCAGATGTTTTACAGTCAGATTGTACTTACAAGAAGTCTACCCTTAAATCTTCAACTTCCTGTGGTTAAACCGACTGCTATCGGTTCAATGACTCAATCTGAATTAAATGCCGAATTAATAAAGGGTGAAGAATCTATAAAAGCAGGAAAAACCTATACGGCAGATGAGGTGGACGCTGAACTTGCAAAGGAATTCGGTATATGAATAAGTTATATTCGGTTGTGTACTCTCCGAAAGCAAAGGACGATTTAAAAGAAATTTATACTTATATTACTTTTTAAACGGTAGACACCCGCAGTTTGACCGTTACGGTTATCCGTATTTTTTACGGAGGGCAGGACATTGCAAATATTGCAGCGGATTTTGAAAACTTATAAATTGCGATTATCAACTGTTGATAAAATCTCAACACCTTTTTACCTCAAAATCGGTATTGATATTTCTTTACACGCTGTCGGGTGTTGCATTTTAGGGCAAAAATAATCTCCACAGGATTTATTTTCCTGTGGAGAATTTTATTTGCCTAAAAATCAAAATTTCTGAAAAATTTTTGCTTTTTTAGAAAAAAGCCCTTGACAACCTCCCTTTGGTAGCGTAAAATAGTACAATGTACCATAATGGGGTTATGTACCGACACAGTCGGACAAATCGTCAAAAAAATTTATCTTACAGGGGGATATTATCACAAAATCTCCAAAGTGTCAAGAGGTTTTTTTGACAGGGGCATTGCCCTCAAATTTATTAAGGAGTGATACGCCTATGGTTAATGTCAAACCCGTTAAGCTCGGCAATCGTGAACGAATGAGCTTTGGCAAAATCAATGAAGTTATTGATATGCCTAACCTTATTGATGTCCAGAAGCAGTCTTATCAGTGGTTCCTTGACGAAGGTCTTAAAGAAGTATTTAAGGATGTGTCGGGAATTACCGATTATCAAAATAATCTTGTGCTTGATTTTATTGATTACTCTATTGATGTTGATCACCCAAATTACAGCATTGTAGAATGTAAGTCAAGAGATGCTACATTCTCTGCCGCTTTGCGTGTTACAGCAAGACTTTTAAACAGAGCTACAGGTGAGATTAAAGAGAGCAATGTGTTTATGGGCGATTTTCCGCTTATGACACCGAGCGGCACATTCATCATCAACGGTGCAGAGCGTGTTATTGTATCTCAGCTTGTAAGAAGCCCGGGCGTTTATTATAAGATGGACCACGATAAAACAGGTAAAGAGCTTTACAGCGCTACCGTTATTCCTAACCGTGGTGCATGGCTTGAGTACGAAACAGACATCAACGATGTTTTCTATGTTCGTATCGATAAAAACCGTAAGCTTCCTGTTACAGCGTTCATCAGATCTTTAGGCCTTGGCACAGACGCTGAAATTCTCGACTTCTTCGGCGACGACGAGAGAATGAAAGCTACTATTGAAAAAGACCAGACAAGCAGTGTTGAAGAAGGTCTTATCGAAGTTTACAGAAAGCTCCGTCCGTCAGAGCCTCCTACAGTAGACAGCTCTCAACAGCATATCAATAATCTTTTCTTTGACCCCGGCAGATATGATATGTCAAGAGTAGGCAGATACAAGTACAACAAAAAACTCGGCATTGCCGACAGACTTGAAGGCCAGGTTATTGCAGAGCCTATCTCTAACCCACGCACAGGCGAGGTTATGGCTTTCAGAGATGAGAAAATTACTAAAGAAAAGGCTTTAGAAATCGAAAATGCCGGCGTTCAGATTGCTTATGTAAAAGCACAGGACGAAAAAATCGTTAAAGTTATTTCTAACGGTATGGTTGACATCAAGGCTTATGTTGACTTTGATGCAGAGGCTGAATGCGGAATCCGTGAGAATGTTCGTTTTGATGTTCTTTGCGAAATTCTTGACGCAGCACAGAACGAGGAAGAGCTTAAGGAAATGCTCACAGACAGAGCAGACGAGCTTACTCCTAACCATATCACAAAAGATGATATTTTTGCTACAATCAACTACCTTAACTGCGTGGCTCACGGTGTCGGCAGAACAGACGATATCGACCACCTCGGCAACAGAAGAATCCGTTGCGTAGGCGAGCTTTTACAGAACCAGGTAAGAATCGGTTTTTCAAGACTTGACAGAGTTGTAAGAGAAAGAATGGCTACACAGTCACAGGATATGGACTCGCTTTCTCCTAACTCGCTTATCAATATTCGTCCGGTAACTGCCGCAATCAGAGAGTTCTTCGGTTCTTCTCCGCTTTCACAGTTCATGGACCAGACAAACCCACTCGCAGAGCTTACTCACAAGCGTCGTTTGTCAGCGCTCGGCCCGGGCGGTCTTTCAAGAGATCGTGCAGGCTTTGAAGTTCGAGATGTACACTACACCCACTACGGCAGAATGTGTCCTATCGAAACTCCTGAAGGACCTAACATCGGTCTTATTTCATACCTTACATCATTTGCAAGAATCAACAAGTACGGCTTTATCGAATCACCGTACCGTAAGATTAATAAAGAAACAGGCGTTGTTACAAACGAAGTTGTTTATATGACAGCCGATGTTGAAGACAACTACACCGTAGCACAGGCGAATGAGCCGCTTGACGAGAACGGCAGATTTGTTCATACCAGAGTTGTCGGCAGAAGAAGAGATGAATTCGTAGATCTTCCTGCAGACGAGTTTGACTTTATGGACGTATCGCCTAAGCAGGTACTTTCGGTTGCTACAGCTATGATTCCGTTCCTCGAAAACGATGACGCAAACCGTGCTCTTATGGGTGCGAACATGCAGCGTCAGGCAGTGCCGCTCCTCAGAACAGAAGCACCTATCGTAGGTACAGGTATGGAGTACAAGGCAGGTACAGACTCAGGCGTATGTATTCTTGCGGAAGAGGACGGCGTTGTATTAAGCGTTGACGCCCGCAACATTCGTGTACAGTACGATTCGGGCAGAATTCAGGACTTTGAGGTTATCAAGTTCCTTCGTTCTAACCAGGGTACATGTATCAACCAGCGTCCTATTGTTGAAAGAGGACAGAGAGTTAAGAAAGGCGAAGTTCTCGCTGACGGTCCTGCTACAGACCACGGTGAAGTTGCTATCGGTAAGAACGCACTCATCGGCTTTATGACCTGGGAAGGTTATAACTACGAGGATGCGGTTCTCCTTAACGAAAAAATTGTTAGAGATGATGTTTATACATCTATTCATATTGAGGAATACGATACAGAGGCAAGAGATACAAAGCTTGGCCCCGAAGAAATCACAAGAGATATTCCAAATGTCGGCGAAGATATGCTCAAGTACCTTAATGAAGACGGTATTATTCAGGTAGGTGCAGAGGTTCACGCAGGCGATATTCTTGTAGGTAAGGTTACACCAAAGGGTGAAACCGAGCTTACTGCCGAAGAAAGACTTTTGAGAGCTATCTTTGGCGAAAAGGCAAGAGAAGTAAGAGATACTTCACTCAGAGTACCTCACGGTGAGAGCGGTACAGTTGTAGATGTTAAGGTATTTACAAGAGCCGACAGCCGTAACGAACTCCAGCCGGGTGTAAATAAGGTTGTCAGAGTTTATCTTGCATTAAAGCGTAAAATCAGCGTTGGCGACAAGATGGCTGGTCGTCACGGTAATAAGGGTGTCGTTTCAAGAATTCTTCCTGTAGAGGATATGCCATTCCTTCCTGACGGCACACCGCTTGACATTGTACTTAACCCGTTGGGCGTACCTTCTCGTATGAACATCGGTCAGGTGCTCGAGGTTCACCTCGGCTATGCGGCTAAGGCACTTGGCTGGAAGATTATGACACCTGTATTTGATGGCGCTCACGAAGGTGATATTTTCCAGGCACTTAAAGATGCAGGTTACAGCGAGGACGGTAAGACATGGCTTATCGACGGCAGAACAGGTGAGCGTTTTGATAACCCTGTAACCGTCGGTTATATGTATTACCTTAAGCTCCATCACCTTGTTGACGAGAAGATTCACGCAAGAAGTACAGGTCCTTACTCACTCGTTACACAGCAGCCTCTCGGCGGTAAAGCACAGTTCGGCGGTCAGCGTTTCGGTGAGATGGAAGGTTGGGCACTTGAGGCTTACGGTGCGGCCTATACACTTCAGGAAATTCTTACCGTTAAGTCTGACGATGTTATCGGCAGAGTTAAGACTTATGAGGCAATCGTTAAGGGTCAGAACATTCCTGCACCGGGTATCCCTGAATCATTCAGAGTTCTTATTAAAGAATTGCAGTCACTTGCCCTTGATGTTCGTGTTCTTGACGCACAGGGCGAGGAAATTGACATTAAGCAGAAGTTTGATGAGGACGAAGACATTACAGATGCAGCTACAACCGAGTTCAACGAGGAGAGCGTAATGACCGAGTCAATGGACGGTTACAACCTCGATGAAGAAGGCGAAGAGGGCAATATGTTTGACGATTCGGGTCTTGCAGCAGATGACGATGACAGCGACTACTTCGACTTTGACGACTTAAACAAGAATGATATGTAAGGAGGAAGTATAAAAATGATAGATAATAACGCATTTGATTCAATTAAAATCGGACTTGCTTCCCCTGAGCAAATTAGAGCCTGGTCTTACGGCGAGGTTAAAAAGCCCGAAACAATCAACTACCGTACATTAAAACCTGAGCGTGACGGCTTGGTCTGCGAGCGTATTTTCGGACCTACAAAGGACTGGGAGTGCCACTGCGGTAAATACAAGAGAATCCGTTTTAAGGGTAAAATTTGTGACCGTTGCGGTGTTGAGGTTACAAGAGCAAAAGTAAGAAGAGAGAGAATGGGTCACATTGAGCTTGCCGCTCCTGTTTCTCATATCTGGTACTTCAAGGGTATTCCTTCAAGAATTTCTCTTATGCTCGATATTTCTCCGAGAACACTTGAAAATGTTCTTTATTTCTCAAGATATATTGTTACAGATCCCGGCAACTGCCGTGATCTTGAAAAAAATCAGTGTCTGAGCGAAAAAGAGTACGCTGAAATGCGTGAAAAGTATGACAACGACTTTGAGGCAGGTATGGGTGCAGAGTCTATTCAGAAGTTACTCAAGGAAATTGACCTTGAGCAGCTCTCTGCACAGCTTAAAGAAGAGCTTGAAACAGCATCGGGTCAGAAGAGAGTTCGTATTCTCAAGCGCCTTGATGTTGTTGAGAGTTTCCGCCTTTCGGGCAACCGCCCCGAATGGATGATTATGGATGTTATTCCTGTAATTCCGCCTGATATCCGCCCTATGGTTCAGCTTGACGGCGGCAGATTTGCTACATCTGACCTTAACGACCTTTACAGAAGAGTTATTAACAGAAACAACCGTCTTAAAAAGCTCCTTGAGCTTAACGCTCCTGAAATCATCATCAGAAACGAGAAGAGAATGCTGCAGGAATCTGTAGACGCTCTCATTGACAACGGCAGAAGAGGCAGACCTGTTACAGGCCCTAACAACCGTCCGCTCAAGTCACTTTCCGATATGCTTAAAGGTAAGCAGGGTCGTTTCCGTCAGAACCTTCTCGGTAAGCGTGTTGACTATTCGGGCCGTTCGGTTATCGTTGTAGGCCCTGAACTTAAGATGTACCAGTGCGGTCTTCCTAAGGAAATGGCTATCGAGCTTTTCAAACCGTTTGTTATGAAACGCCTTGTAGAAACTAAGGCTGTTATCAATATTAAGGCTGCAAGAAAAGCAGTTGAGCGTGCAAAGGACGAGGTTTGGGATGCACTTGAGGTTGTAATCAAGGGACACCCGGTTCTCCTTAACCGTGCGCCTACACTTCACAGACTCGGTATTCAGGCATTTGAGCCTGTACTTGTTGAGGGCAGAGCACTTAAGCTTCACCCGCTTGCTTGTACAGCGTACAATGCCGACTTTGACGGCGACCAGATGGCTGTCCATGTACCGCTTTCCGCAGAGGCACAGGCAGAGGCAAGATTCCTTATGCTTGCAGCAGGCAACCTCCTTAAACCGTCAGACGGTCAGCCTGTAACAGTTCCTACACAGGATATGATCCTCGGTTCGTACTACCTTACACTTGATAAGGACGGCGAGCGTGGCGAGGGCAAGGTGTTCCGTGATGTTGATGAAGCTATGATGGCTTATCAGACCGGTGTTATCCAGCTTCACTCAAAGATTAAGGTAAGATACGAAAAGGTAATTGACGGCGTTAAGTATTCCGACCTTGTTGATACAACAATCGGTAAGATTATCTTTAACAACCCGATTCCGCAGAACCTTGGTTTTGTTGACAGAAGCAAGCCTGAAAACCGCTTCAAACTTGAGGTTGACTTCCTTGTAGGTAAGTCTAAACTTAAGAAGATTATTGATAAATGTATTAAGATAAACGGCACAGAGATTACAAGCCATGTTCTTGACCACATCAAGGCACAGGGCTATAAATACTCAACAAGAGGCGCTATTACTGTTGCCGTATGTGACGCCGTTATTCCTCCTGCCAAGAAAGAAATCATCAAAAAGGCAGAGGCTGATGTCGATGCAGTTCGTGAGGACTATATGATGGGTCTTCGTTCCGATGAGGAGCGTTACGAGGAAGTTCTTAAGATTTGGGAGAAGGCTACAAACGATGTAACCGATGCCCTCCAGAAGAACCTTGACCGCTACAACCCAATCTTCATGATGGCCGATTCAGGTGCCCGTGGTAGTATGAGCCAGATTCGTCAGCTTGCAGGTATGCGTGGTCTTATTGCCAATACATCAGGTAAAACAATCGAAATTCCTATCAAGGCTAACTACCGTGAAGGCCTTAACATTATGGAATACTTTATTTCATCTCGAGGCGCTCGTAAAGGTCTTACAGATACAGCGCTCAGAACAGCCGACTCAGGTTACCTTACCCGTCGTCTTGTTGATGTATCACAGGAAGTTATCATTCGTGAGGACGACTGCGGTACAACAGATGGTCTTGAAATTTTCGACATCAAGGCAGGCGAAAACAATGTTATCGAGGGACTTCACGAAAGACTTATCGGCAGATACCTTGTTGACGATTTCTGCGATTCAAACGGCAACACCCTTGTTTCTAAGGATGTAATGATGGGCGACAAAGAGGCTGACATTATCGTAAACAGCGGCGTTGAAAGAATTAAGATTCGTTCCGTACTTTCTTGTCGTGCTAAGCACGGTGCTTGTAAGAAGTGCTACGGTTCTAACCTTGCAAACCGCCAGCCTGTAACAGTCGGTGAGGCAGTAGGTATTATCGCCGCACAGTCAATCGGTGAGCCTGGTACACAGCTTACAATGAGAACATTCCATACCGGCGGTGTTGCATCGGCAGAAGATATCACACAGGGTCTTCCAAGAGTTGAAGAGTTGTTCGAGGCCCGTAAACCAAAGAGCCTTGCAATCATCAGTGAAATTGACGGTGAAGTTAGATTTGAAGAAATCAAAAATGCTCGTCACGCTATTGTATTCAACCACGAAACAGGCGAAGAAAAGCAGTACCTTATTCCTTTCGGCTTTAGAGTTAAAGTTCAGGAAGGTCAGATTATCAAGAAAGGTGACAAAATCACCGACGGTGCTGTTAATCCGCACGATATTCTTGCAATTCTCGGTTCAGACGCAGTAATGAACTACCTTATTTCAGAGGTACAGAGTACCTACCGTTTACAGGGTGTTGAAATCAACGATAAGCACATTGAGGTTATCGTTCGTCAGATGATGAGAAAGGTAAGAGTTGAGGACGCAGGCGATACTAAGTTTATGTCCGGTCAGACCTACGATAAGAACGATGTTCTATTTGAGAACGAGCAGATTAAAAAGCGTATTGCAAACGGTGAAGAAAACCTCAGAGAGGCAACATTCACACAGTTGCTCCTCGGTATTACAAAGGCAGCACTTGCAACAGATAGCTTCCTTTCTGCCGCATCATTCCAGGAAACAACAAGAGTTCTTACAGATGCAGCTATTAAGGGTAAGATTGATCCGCTTATCGGTCTTAAGGAAAATGTTATTATCGGTAAGGTTATTCCTGCAGGTACAGGTATGCCGAGATATGCAGGCGTAAAGCTCGAAGAGCCGAAGTCAGAGGTTGAAGATGCAGATGAAAATGCTGTTGAATCAACCGAAACTGCAGATATTTCCGAATAATTTTAACTAACATTTTGGTTTAAATTAAAATAAAATGCCCGACAAT